>Ga0136846_1216489_pt1 | contig 27526 bp, 24 predicted proteins | sample HopSoiMetagenom2_FD_96841 | JGI IMG/M metagenome (GOLD analysis project Ga0136846, IMG submission 96841) | Grasslands soil microbial communities from Hopland, California, USA - 2 Assembly 2016 (version 4) | ecosystem: Environmental > Terrestrial > Soil > Grasslands | place: USA: Hopland... | reverse complement strand
GGTTTCGTCCCACGAGGCAGACGCAATCTCCTGTCCGTCGCGCGAGACGGCAAGCGCGACTATCGGGCCATTGTGCTCCTCGAAGGTTTGCAGCGGCGCCGATTCGCCCCTTTTCCAGATAGCGATTCGCCCGTCTTCTCCAGCGGTGACAAAACGACCGTCCGGCATGGCCGCCACGGCATTGACTGCGCCGTCATGAAACCGCAGCACCGAAGCGGCAGCGCCCGTCGCAAGATTCCAGATGATGGCGGACTGATCGAAACTGCCGGAAATCGCGAGGGCATTGTTCGGGGAAACTGCCAATGCCCGCACCGGCCCGCCATGCCCGCGGAACATACCCTCGGAGGCGGCCGCCGCCGACAAAACCGCTGCCAGCAATGATGCGGTGATCACACGCGCGAGCCCGACGCCGCGATGATGGCCGACCATGAGGGAACCCTACCAATCGCCAAGTCCCGAGAGCTTGCCTTTCGGAGGTCGCAGTTGCAAGGATTTGGCAAAGAGGAGAATGCATGAGCTTCAGGTTATCGCGACGCTCCGTGCTCAGTGGCGGAGCAATGGTGGCGTTGACGAGCGGCGTGTCGCGGGGGGAGACTTATCCCTCTCGCCCAACACGCTGGATTGTCGGATACCCGCCGGGCGGGACGACAGACGTTCTGGCGCGAATTGTCGCGGACCCGCTAAGCAAACGCCTCGGCCAGAATGTCTACATCGATAACCGTCCTGGCGCGGGAAATAATATCGGCACAAAACTGGCCGTGAATGCCGAGCCCGACGGGTACACGCTGCTCCTCGTCAACCCGGCAAACGGGATCAACACGAGTCTTTACAAGAATCTCAGCTTTCATTTCGTTGAGGATATCGCGCCGGTCGCCGGCATCACGCGATCGCCGAACATCATGGAGGTCAATCCGAAATTCCCCGCGAAAACGGTGTCTGAGTTCATCGATTACTGCAAGGCCAATCCCGGCAAGGTGAACATGGCTTCGTCCGGCATTGGCACGTCCGTTCATATGTCCGGTGAGCTCTTCCAGGCAATGACAGGCACCAAGATGCTGCATGTGCCCTATCGCGGCGCGGGCCCGGCTCTCACTGATTTGCTGGCAGGGAATGCCGATGTCCTGTTCGACAACTTGCCGTCGTCGATCGGCCATGTCCGCTCTGGGGCGCTCCGGGCTCTCGCGGTCACCACGGCGGAACGTTCCCCGGCGCTGCCCGATGTGCCGACCGTGGCCGAAACCGTGCCAGGTTACGAGGCGAGCGCCTGGTTTGGCGTTGGAGCTCCCAAGCATACGCCAGCGGAAGTGATCGCGCGGCTGAACAAGGAGATTAATGGGGTTTTGAACGATCCGGCGATGGTGAAGAGACTAGCCGATCTCGGTGGTACCCCTTTGCGTCTTTCGGCGCCGGAGTTCGGTAAGCTGATTGCTGACGAAACCGAGAAATGGAGAAAGGTGGTCGAATTCTCAAGCGCTAAGATCGAGTAACCGGCGCTAGCCACTGCGTCCGCCGATCATAACAGCTGCTAAAGTGTTCGTGACCGGGCGTGAACGCATATGAATTGCAAGCTGGCGTCCGCGCGTCAGGATGGCACCATTCCCCGCAGCCACTTCCTGGACCGGCGGGCAGATGGAGAAAGCTCATGAATGCGATCAAGCTGACCCTACTCGCGGCCGGCCTCCTCACGTCGCTCCCCGTTCTTGCCCAGACGGCAGGCGGGACGCAGAACACTGGCCCTCAGGGGACAGGGAATTTCGTCGCCGGCAAGCCGGAAGGCACCGGCAACCCCATCGCAGGCCAAACCGGACGGATGGGCACCCCGGTTGCCGGCAAGCCGGAAGGAACGGGCAATCCAGTCGCCGGCCAGCCCGTCGACAAGATGGAGAAGAAATAACCTTTCGCATAAGGGCGGTTTAGTTTTACGTCCATTTGGCAGTAAGAATCGTCAGCGGGGCCTCAAGCCCCGCCGACCGAGTTTTTTGGAGAGGAACCATGGCATCCTGGCGCAACCTGCTTGCCAGTCTTGTTGCCGCTCTTTCGCTGAGTAGCGCGGTCGCAGCGCGGGCCGGCGAGCCCGACTCGTTTGCCGACATCATCGACAAGGTGATGCCGAGCGTCGTCAACATCTCTGTCAAGGGGATGGGCACAACGCCGATGATGGACAAAGACGCGAAGAACGTCTCGTACGCGCCGCAGATCGTCGACATCGTCGGCTCCGGCTCCATTGTCGACCCGAACGGCCTGATCGTCACCAATCGGCATGTCATAGACAATGCCTACGAGATCACCGTCACTTTCCAGGACGGCACGAGTGCCAATGCGCGTCTCCTGGGCAAGGGGCTCGGATTCGATCTTGCCATTCTGAAGGTCGATGTCGGCTATCCGCTTCCGGCCATCAAGATCGGTGACAGCGACAAAATACGCGTCGGCGATCGCGTTCTGGCGATCGGCAATCCGCTCGGACTGAAAGGCACGGTCACGTCGGGCATCGTCAGTGCGCTGCACCGCGACCTCTACGGCACGCCGTACAATCAATTCATCCAAGTCGATGCGGCCATCAATCACGGCAATTCCGGTGGCCCGCTGTTCAATGTCAAAGGCGAGGTCATTGGGGTCAACAATCAGATTTTTTCGGAGTCCGCGACGAGTGGATCGATTGGGCTCGGATTCGCCATTCCGTCTAACGACGTCGCATTCATGCTGGATCAAATCCGCCAATACGGTCGGCCGCATCTCGGCTGGCTTGGGCTGAAAATCCAGACCGTCAATGCGGACATGTCGGAGGCACTCAAGATTCCGATGCAGTCGGGCGCGATCATTTCGGAAGTGACGCCCGGCAGCCCTGCCGACGAGGCGGGGCTCAAGGTCGGCGACATCATCCAGGCTTTCGCCGACGAGCAACTCATCGATTATCGCGTGCTCAATCGCGCCGTTTCGATGGCCATCGGCAAGACGCTCCTGCTTAGTATCTGGACTGTGAACGGCGAGGATAAGGTCGTTCCGGTGACAGTTAAAGAATGGCCGCAGGAGCTCTGGGAATCCTACAACAGCGAAATGATGCGGCCGCCGCTGTACTCAAAACTCGCTGACTTGGGCTTCGAGGTTGCTGATCTCGACAACGACCTCAGGGCGCAATTCCATCTCGATCCGGGAACCGAAGGTGCTGTCGTGACGCAGGTTGCGGACGACACCGCGGCCAGCGGCGCCAAACTGAAACCAGGCGACCTGATTCTGAAAGTGCAGCGAGACGACGTCCGCAACGTTGCCGATCTGGAGGAGCGGCTGAAGAAGATGACGGCGTCTGGCGATCGCAGAGTGCTGGTCTACGCCAAAGGCGCAAACGGTGCGCGCTGGACGACACTGCCGCTGCGGCTCTGACGGATCTTATTGCTTCGGCGCCTGCCGATCCGCGGGAGAGGCGGCGCGCCGCAAGCTTGTGACGTAGGCCATCACCTTCAGGATATTGTCCTGACGTAACCCTTGTAGCGAGAAAGGCTGCATCGAGCCGGTGGCACCGCCATAGATGATTTCGAACAAGCCGATGTCCGTCTTGCTCTGCGAATATTCCGGCTGGTCGGTGACGAGGCTCGGACCGAGCCGCCCCTTTCCGTCGCGGAGATGACAGCCTTGGCAACGGGCCTGGTAGAGGCGGCGCCCTTCGCGCAGCGCCGCCTTTTGGCCGACATACGGATTGCGGCCGGATCGCTTGAATTTCCTGACCGCGTCGGTTTCCCTCTCGCAGGGTTTCGGCCGGATGTCGAGCGGCGAGCCATCGAGAACGCTGCGAAACACGATCTCCTCGGCCTCAGCCTCCAGGGCCGGGAGTCCTGTTAAGACAGCAATTCCGATCAGGACGATGGGACATGGCCGCCGCCGCATGCGTGGCGTCCTTCGGCTCGTCGAGCGGCTTATTGCCCCTTCGTGACCTGTCCGCGTATCTCGCCGCCGGGGTTCGCCGGCGTATGAATCATGAAATAGGTCTTGTCGGCGGTGACGACCTTTGCCTGGTCGTTGGTCAGCGTTGCCGAGCCCTCAAACTCGCCGGTTTTGACGCCGGCGGCGGGTATTAGCACGCCGGCGTTCTGTCCGGGATCGGCGGGCCCGTGGAAATGCGCGGCCGTTGGATTACCGGTCAGGCCTGACACGGTGCCTTTCCAGGAAAGCTTCCGGCTTTCGGTGTCGTACGTTGCGCTGAGGTTGCCGGTCCCTTGGCTTGCGATTCCGGGCGCCGCCTTCAGGTCGGCCTTGAACGACATCATGTCGGCGAGCGCGGGTCCCGCCGCAAGGGCGGCAGCGAGCGCCGCGCCGGCAAGTGTTGCGCGAAACAAGCTCGTCATTTCCTCATCCTCCCATTTTGCACCGGTTTCGGTGATCGCGGGCACTGTAGCTCACAATGCCGGACGCCGCGACAGTAGCCGCTATTCCTCTGAGGCGGCCTCAATAGGTCTGCGCCAGGTAATCGGCGATGGCTTTAGCATCGGCTTCCGCGATCGGCGCACCGTAGGTCTTGATCATCTTGGTCACCTCGGCGTCCCAGAACGCCTTTCCCCGCTTCGGCGGCTGCATGGCTAGGTAATCGGCCGAGTGGCACGCCGTGCAATTGCTCTGCGCTGCCTCGAGGCCCGGCCCGGTTTTCAGAACCGCGGTTTCTTCGGGCAAATCGTAGGTCACCGGTTCCGCCAACGCGAGGGTCGCGGCGCCAATCAGGGTGAGGCCCGCGAAAGCGGCGAGGAATGTCGGTCTTCTCATGGGTTCCTCACGCGGCGCGAATGCGGACGGTTTCGACGACGTTGCGCATGTAACCGGCCGGATTCCACAAGGGCTCCATCGGTTGCGATTGGCCGATGCGGTTGATTGCGCGCACGCTCAAAGCGTGCGTGCCAGGCGGCAGACGGATCGCGGTCTGCCATTCGCGGAAGGAGTACTTTCCGAGGTCCTGGCCGAGCTGAGCTTCCGTCCAGGTCTTCCCGCCGTCGGCCGACAAGAGCACGTCTGTTATGCCGTAGCCGCCGTCGAACGCGATGCCTTTCACCGGAACATCGGCGCCGGCTTTCACCGTCGCGCCGTCTGCCAGATTGGTGATGAACGAGCGCACATCGAAGCGGGTGATGGGGACCGTTGACGTGGGCGCCTGCCCAGGCGGCGTGCAGGCGCAATCATTGTTCGGAATTCTGTACGCCGACTTCATCCAAAAACCATCGTAGATCCCGTCGATGACGGTGATCTCGTTGAGATGCTTGACCCAGTAGGTCCCGTAATAACCCGGCACAACGAGGCGCACGGGATAGCCGTTGAGATGCGGCAGATCGGCGCCATTCATCGCATAGGCGATCATCACCTCGCCGTCGCGGGCGTGATCGATGTCGAGGGCCTTCACAAAATCCGGTGTCTCCGGCACGACCGGCCCATCGAGCCCGTTGAACGTGACTTGTTCGGCGCCCGGCATGATGCCGGCTTTGTCGAGCACGGCCTTTAGCGGCACACCTCTCCAGCGCGCGTTGCCCATCGCGCCATTGGCAAGCTGGCCGCCCGCGACCCGCGGCTCGAAGAAGCCGCGGCTGTTGCCGGAGCATTGGTTCACCGCGACGATCTCGATCGGCTCGAAAGCGGTTTTGAGATCCTGCAGCGACAAGCTTAGAGCCGAATTCACCTTGCCCTTGATGTCGATGCGAAATTTTTCGGGGTCTATCCGGAGTGGAATGTCGGCAAGGTGATAGCGTACGAAGAACGCATCGTTCGGCGTAATGACACCCTCGTTGAAAACAGGGAAGGGGGTTTCGAGTTGTGGCGGACGCGCCGTCATTTGAATGAGCGGCCGCTTCTGCGGGTATTTCACAAGTGCCCGCTCGCCATTTCCGAAGGGTAGCTCGATCTTCTCTGCCACGAGCGCGTCGGCACGGCCCGAAAATTCCACGCTTCCGAGCGCGACCGCCGCAAGGGTGGTCTGTTTGAGCAATTCCCGTCTATTGAGCACTTTCATTCCCTCTCCTGCCCATGGATTAGGCGGAATCCACCCGGTTGTGCCCAAGCTTAGGGCATTCGGAACGGAGGTCTAGTCCCGGTCTCTGGCCTGAGCCTTGCAATCCCATGTCGTCCTCATTCGCCGACAGGAATGCCCCATGTCCGTTCGCCTCTTCTCGCCGCCCATCACTTCCGAGCGCCTCCTTGCCGACCGACGCCAATTCGTGCTTCGCGCCGGCGGCTCCGCACTGGCGCTCGCAGCCGGCCTGACCCCACGCAGCGCTTTTGCGAAGGATCTGACCGTCGGCTTCATCTATGTCGGGCCGAAAGACGATTACGGCTACAACCAAGCCCATGCCGAAGGCGCCGCCGCGTTGAAGGGCATGGCAGGCATTAAGCTCATCGAGGAGGAGAAGGTCCCCGAGACGCTTGACGTTCAGAAGACCATGGAGAGCATGATCGAGCTCGACGGCGCGACGCTCTTATTTCCGACGAGTTTCGGCTATTTCGATCCGCACGTCGTCAAGGTGGCGCAGAAATATAAGGATATTCAGTTCCGCCATTGCGGTGGGCTGTGGGAGGAGGGCAAGCACCCGAAAAATGCCGGCTCCTATTTCGGCTATATCGGGATGTGCCAGTACCTGAACGGCATCGCCGCCGCGCATGTGTCGAAGTCGAAGAAGCTCGGATTCGTCGCGGCGAAGCCGATCCCGCAAGTCTTGATGAACATCAACAGCTTCGAGCTCGGCGCGAAGTCGGTTGACCCAAACATTGTGACGCAAGTGATTTTCACCGGCGACTGGTCGATGCCGGTTAAGGAGGCGGAGGCAACAAATAGCCTTGTCGACAGCGGCGTCGATGTCGTCACCTGCCATGTCGATGGGCCGAAGGTTGTCGTCGAGACCGCCGAGCGGCGGGGTATCTATGTCTGCGGCTACCACGCCAATCAGGCGAAGTTGGCGCCGAAAGGGTATCTGACCGGCGCGGAGTGGAACTGGGCCACGGTCTACAAGATGTTTGCCGAGAAGGCGCTCAAGGGCGAGCCGCCGCCGAATTTCGTGCGCGGCGGATTGGCCGAGAACTTCGTCAAGATGTCGCCCTTCGGTCCTGCCGTGCCGGATTCGGCGCGCAAGCAGGTCGAGGCGGTGAAGGCCGAGATGATGAAGGGCGGCTATGCCGTCATCAGAGGGCCGCTCAAGGATAACAAAGGCAATACGATCGCGAGCGCCGATCAGTCCTACCAGGAGAGCGCGATCGAGCTCGAAAAAATGAACTATCTCGTCGAAGGGGTGATCGGCGCGCTCGCGTGACGCTGTGACAAGCGTCTCTCTTGCACGCGAACTGACTGCCACGGCGCGTGCGGCCGAAGGCCCGCGCGACCGCTTCTACTGGCTGCGCAAACGGCTCGAGAGCGCGCTCATTCCGTTGGTTGCGCTTCTTGCTGCCGCGGCGGCATTTTCGCTGTTCCTCCTCTGCCTCGGCAAATCACCAGCCGATTTCTTCTCGCTCATCTGGCGCGGCGCGTTTGGCAGCGCGTTTTCGCTGCAGAACACGTTGCAGCGTGCCTCGCCTTTATTGTTGACCGCGCTGTGCGTGGCCCTGCCAGCACAACTTGGCCTCGTCGTGATCGGCGGCGAGGGCGCGGTCGTGTTGGGTGGCCTCGCGGCAGCGGCGATCGCGCCGCTGATCTCCGCCCTGCCGCCGATATGTGTGCAGATCGTGATGGCGATCGCCGGCTGTGCCATCGGAGCTCTATGGATCGGCCTAATCGGTCTCATGCGCGCCCGCCGCAGCCTCAACGAGACGATCGTCAGTCTGCTCATGGCCTACATCGCCATCGCGATCTTCAATCACATTGTCGAAGGCCCGTTGCGCGATCCCGCGAGTCTCAACAAGCCGTCGACGCGCGATATCAATGAGATCAACATGCTCGGGCACTTGCCCGGCACCGATGTGCACCCGGGGCTGCTTATCGGAATTCTTGCCTGCATCTTCTTCTACGTCCTCATCTACCGTACGTCATTCGGTTTCGCCTGCCGCGTCACGGGCGGCAATCTGCGCGCCGCGCAATTGCAGGGCCTGCCGGTCGCTTGGCTGGTCGTCATTGCCTGCGCGCTCGGCGGCGCCTGCGCCGGTCTCGCCGGCATGATCGAAGTCGCCGCCGTTCACGGCAAAGCCAACGCCTCCCTTGCTGCCGGGTATGGCTACGCCGGCATCCTCATCGCTTTCCTGGCGCGGCAGAATCCACTCGGCATTCTGCCGATGGCGCTTCTCCTCGGTGGTATCACCGCAGCGGGCGGTATCGTGCAGCGCCGGATGGGATTGCCCGACGCGACCGTGCTTGTCCTGCAAGGCATGATCTTCATCGCGATTCTGGCGAGCGAGACGCTTTACGGCCGCATCGCCTGGTTCCAGCCACGAAAGAGCGCTTGAGATGTCCGGCGGGGCGTTGTCGACTCTGGCGATCGCTACGCTTGCCGGCGCGCTGCGTGTCTCGACGCCGTTCCTCTTCGTCAGTCTCGGCGAGTGCCTTACAGAAAAATCCGGCCGCATCAATCTCGGCAACGAGGGCGTGCTTGTGCTCGGGGCGATGACGGCCTACGCCGCCTCCTATCACACCGGCAGTCCTTGGCTCGGCGTGCTTGTCGCTGCGAGTTGCGGCGGACTGCTGGGGGGATTGCATGCGGGCCTCTGCAGCCTCACGCGCATCAACGACATCGCGATGGGCATCGCGATCATGCTTGCCGGCACCGGCCTCGCGTTCTTTTTCGGCAAACCCTACGTGCAGCCTTCAGCGCCACTCCTACCGCCATTGCCGCTCGGCTTCTGGTCGGATTCGCCGCAAATCCGCAGCGCGCTCGATGTCAGCCCGCTGTTTTTCGTCGGGGTTCTCGTCGGCATCTTCATGACCTGGGCCTTCCAGAACACGCGTTCCGGCATGGTCGTGCGCATCGTCGGCGACAGCGCCGATGCCGCGCGTGCGATGGGATTGCGCATCAACCTCGTTCGGCTCGCCGCGACGGCTGCTGGCAGCGCCCTTGCCGGCGTCGGCGGCGCATTTCTTTCGTTGGTTTATCCGGGCAGCTGGAATGAAGGTCTCTCTTCGGGCCAAGGGCTCATCGCGGTCGCGCTCGTCGTCTTCGCACGTTGGGACCCGCTTGCCTGCACCGGCGCCGCGCTGCTCTTTGGCGCGGCAGGCGCGCTCGGGCCATCCTTGCAGAGCGTTGGCGTGATGCAGGGATATTACTTGTTCAATGCCGCGCCTTATGTGCTGACGCTCATTTTGATGTTTATCGCGGTCGCGCCGGGACGGCGGATGCGTGGCGCGCCGGGCGAACTCTCGATTGTGCGATAAGGAAGAAAACTCATGAACGGACTCGGAGGATTGAACAAATCGCCAAATGGCATTGTCATTGGCCTCGTGCAATTGCAGTTGCCAATCGTCGCAACGAAAGCCGATCTCGAGAGGCAGACGCAGCGCATCGTAAGCATGGTCGGCAAGGCGCGGCGCAATCTGGCGACGATGGACCTCGTCGTGTTCCCCGAATATTCGCTGCACGGCCTCTCGATGGATACCAATCCGGAGATCATGTGCGACATCGACGGGCCGGAGGTCGCGGCGTTCAGACAGGCCTGCATCGACAATAGGATCTGGGGCTGCTTCTCCATCATGGAGTTCAACCCGCGCGGCAATCCCTACAATTCCGGTATTATCATCGACGACAAAGGCGAGATGCGGCTCTATTATCGCAAGCTCCATCCCTGGGTTCCAGTCGAGCCGTGGGAGCCGGGCGATCTCGGAATCTCCGTCATCGACGGACCGAAAGGCTGCAAAGTCGCGCTGATCATCTGCCACGATGGCATGTTCCCGGAAATGGCCCGTGAATGCGCCTACAAGGGCGCTGAAATCATGTTACGCACGGCCGGCTATACAGCGCCCATCCGCAATGCCTGGCGCTTCACCAACCAGGCGAACGCGTTCTGCAACCTGATGGTCACCGCCAATGTCTGCATGTGCGGCTCCGACGGCACGTTCGATTCGATGGGCGAGGGAATAATCGTCAATTTCGACGGCACTGTGCTCGCACATGGCACAAGCGGGCGCGCTGACGAGATCATCACGGCCGAAGTCCGTCCCGACCTAGTGCGCGAAGCGCGCATTCATTGGGGCGTCGAGAACAACATCTATCAGCTCGGCCATCGCGGCTACACCGCCGTTGCCGGCGGCGCGCAGGATTGCCCCTACACGTACATGCGTGATCTCGTCGCCGGCCGCTATCGCCTGCCGTGGGAAGACGAGGTCAAGGAGACCGACGGCACGTCGTGCGGTTTCGCGCGGCCGACGCGATCCTACGGTGACGCACAAAGGGAGGCCGCAGAATGAATCTGGCGCTTCGCTCGGAGGAACCGGCGATCAACGATCATTATGTCTCGGCAAATCCGTATGGCTGGCCGTTTGATGGCGATTTGCGGCCCCAAAACACCGCCCTCATCATCATCGACATGCAGACGGACTTTTGCGGTCCGGGCGGCTATGTCGACAAAATGGGCTACGATCTCTCACTCACTCGTGCACCGATCGAGCCGATTCGCTGCGTGCTCGCAGCGATGCGCAAAAGCGGCTATCACATCATTCACACGCGCGAGGGGCATCGTCCCGATTTAAGCGATCTGCCCGACAACAAACGCTGGCGCTCGCGCCAGATCGGCGCCGGTATCGGCGATCCCGGTCCATGCGGCCGCATTCTCGTGCGCGGCGAACCCGGCTGGGAGATCATTCCGGAGCTCGCGCCCGCGCCCGGCGAGATCGTTGTCGACAAGCCGGGGAAGGGCGCGTTTTGCGCGACCGACCTTGAACTGATCCTGCGCACGGGCGGCATCCGGAACATCGTGCTCACCGGCATCACCACCGACGTCTGCGTGCATACGACGATGCGCGAGGCGAACGATCGCGGCTTCGAATGCCTGCTCGTAGAGGATTGCTGCGGCGCGACCGATCTCGGCAACCACAAGGCCGCGATCAAGATGGTGAAGATGCAGGGCGGCGTGTTCGGCGCAGTCGCCGATTCGAACGCGATGCTCGCGGCACTGTAGAGACATGCGGGCGATCGGCATCGAGGCGGCGAGCGTGACGAAGCGCTTTGGCGCATTCACGGCGCTTGATGACGTCTCGCTCAAAGTGCAGCCCGGCACGATCCACGCGCTGCTCGGGGAAAACGGCGCCGGGAAATCAACTTTCGTCAAGTGCCTGCTCGGCTATTACCGCGCCGATTCCGGTGATTTCCTCATCGACGGCAAAGAGGAAACCATTGCGCAGCCGCAGGACGCCGACCAACTGGGCCTGGGCATGGTTTACCAGCATTTCACGCTGGTGCCCTCGATGAGTGCGGCAGAGAACCTGGTCATGGCGCGCGCCGACGTGCCGCTGGTCATCGACTGGAAGTCGGAGCGCAAGCGCCTCGACGAATTCATGGCGCGCATGCCGTTCAAGATTCCGCTCGACATCCCGCTCGGCACGCTCGCCGCCGGCGAGCGGCAGAAGGCAGAAATTTTAAAGCAGCTCTACCTCGCGCGCCACCTGCTCGTGTTGGACGAGCCCACCTCCACTTTGACGCCGCAAGAGGCGAAGGATGTGCTCAAGCTGATGCGGAGCCTCGCTGATTCCGGCGAGCTCACGATCATCATCATCACGCATAAACTAAAAGAGGTGATGGCCTTCGCCGACGAGGTGACCGTGCTCCGCCGCGGCAGACAAGCCGGCGGCGGCAAGGTCGCCGATCTCACGCCGGCCGACATGACCACGATGATGATCGGCGAGACGCACACCCCGGCGACGCTGGCGCGCAGCGGCGATCCGGCGGCGGGCGCGCGGCTGACGATCCGCGACCTGCGCTCCGCCGGCGATCACGGCCGCGCCGGACTCGACATCGCGGCCCTCGATGTGCGGCCGCACGAGATCGTCGGGATTGCTGGCGTGTCCGGCAACGGGCAGCGCGAACTCGTCGAAGTCTTGGGCGGGCAGCGCCCGCCGCTCGGCGGCGAGATCAGAGTGGCCGAGAACGCCTACCATGCGCGCCGCAACGAAATGCATGCCTTGGGCGTGCGCCTGCTGCCGGAAGAGCCGCTGCGCAATGGCTGCGCGGCGGGTATGAGCATCGTTTCCAATCTTAATCTGCGTGTGTTCGATCGCAGCGATTCCGGCGCGCACCGCTTCTGGCTCGATCGCCGCCGCATGACCGGGCGCGGGCGCCGTATGATCGACATGTTCGGTATCCGCACGCCCTCCCCCGATGCGCCGATCGGCGCGCTCTCAGGTGGCAATGTGCAGCGCGCGGTGCTGGCGCGCGAGCTCGATGGGGACGTCGAGGTGCTGATCGTCGCTAATCCCTGCTTCGGCCTCGACGTCAAGGCCGTCGCCGAAATCCGCGCGCGCATCGTTGCCGCGCGCAATGCGGGCACGGCCGTGCTTCTAATCTCCGAAGATCTCGACGAAATCCTCGAATTGTCGGACCGTATCCTCGTCATGTGCGAGGGCAAGATCGTCTACGACACGCCGGGCACGGGGGCCGACGCGCACGAGATCGGACGCCACATGGCTGGGCACGGGTGAGACGCGCGTCCGTGAAGATCAGGAGAGCGCCGGAGCAAATCCCCTTTGCACTTCCGGCCGCCTGGCATACACAAGCGCTCGCATGACGATCGAAATCGAGCCGCTGACGCTGACCGAAATTCTGGCGTCGCATCGCTCCGGCGAGCTCACCCCAAGCCAAACGATCGCCCGCACATTCGAACGTATTCGCGCCTACGACGATCCCGCGCTCTTCATCACGTTACGGGATGAGAACGACGCGGTCGGCGAGGCCGCGGCGCTGGAAGAAAAAAGCCTCCGCGATCTTCCGCTTTACGGCATTCCAGTCGCCATCAAGGACAATATGGACGTCGCCGGCCTGCCGACGACCGCCGCCTGTCCGGCTTTTGCTTACCAGCCCAAACACGACGCGGCCGTGGTCGCGCGGCTGCGCGCGGCAGGCGCGATCGTCATCGGCAAAACTAATCTCGATCAGTTCGCAACTGGCCTCGTCGGGACGCGCTCGCCCTACGGCGTGCCGCGCAATCCGCTGCGCGCCGATCTCATTCCTGGAGGGTCGAGTTCAGGTTCCGCTGTTGCGGTGGCGGCGGGCATTGTGCCGATTTCGTTGGGCACCGATACGGCGGGCTCGGGCCGCGTGCCGGCGATGCTCAACAACATTGTCGGACTAAAGCCGTCTTTCGGCCTGGTCTCCATGGGCGGTGTCGTGCCAGCGTGTCGCACGCTCGACTGCGTGTCGATTTTTTCGCTTGATGTCGCCGACGCCTGGAGCCTGTTGCGCGTTATTGCCGGCTTTGATGCCGCTGATCCCTTCTCGCGTCGAATTCTTATCAAGTCGCCGGATGCGTCTTTCAAAGGGGTTCGGCTGGGCGTGCTCGCGCCGAAAGACCGCGATTTCTTCGGCGACACCGGCAGCGCGCGGGCCTATGAAACCGCGCTCGCCCGAGCACGCAATCTCGGCGCCGCGCTGATCGAATTTGCCTTCGCGCCGTTCGCGGACACGGGGCGCCTTCTGTATGAAGGACCCTGGGTTGCCGAGCGCTGGAGTGTGATCGAAGAGCTCGCGCGGCGTGAGCCTGATTCGATCCATCCGATCACCAGGGCAGTTATCGCGCCCGGCGCGTCCTTGAGCGCGGTCGAAACATTCCGCGCCTTTTATCGCCTCGCCGGGTTGCGCGCGAAGGCGCAGTCGATCTGGAGCGACATCGACGCCCTTCTTCTGCCAACCGCGCCGGCCGTATACAACCGCACCGAGGTTGAGGCCGACAACATTCGCCTTAACTCGCGCCTCGGCACCTACACGAACTTCGTCAACCTGCTCGACCTCTGCGGGCTCGCTGTCCCGGCTGTGATCGCCGCGGATCGCAGGCCTTATGGCGTGACGTTCCTTGCGCCGTCCGGACAGGACGGATTTCTCGCCGGACTGGGGCAGACGTTCGAGGCTGCCTCGCGTCTGCCGCTCGGCGCGGGTAAAAAGCCAGTCGCCTCGCGTCGCTTGCCTGCGGAACCGCCAACGAAGGAGGCGGATGTCGTCGAGGTCGCGTTGTTCGGCGCGCATATGCGGGGTCTGCCGCTCAATCGCGATGTCATCGCGCTCGGCGGTAAGTATGTGCGCACAATTGCGACCGGTGCATCGTATCGCTGCTTCCTGTTGCCGGGCGCAGTGTCCCGTCCGGGCATCCTTCGTGTTGACAAAGGTGGAACAAGCATCGAAGCGGAAATCTGGTCGATGCCGCCGGATGGCTTCGGACGCTTCGTCGCCAGCATCCCGCCGCCGCTCGGCTTCGGCACCGTGAACCTTTCCGACGGAACTCAGGTGATGGGTTTCCTCGTCGAAGCGGCGGCGGCAGCCGGCGCACGTGACATCAGCCATTTCGGCGGTTGGCGCGCCTTTCTCGCCGAAAGCGCCGCTGCCTAACCCGCCGGCTTATCAATCACGCTCACATGCGCGGCAACAATGTGCCAGCCGTCGTCGAAGCGTACCCACGTTTGCGACTGACGCCCGAGTTTGCCGGGTGTGTTATCGCGATAGAACAGAGTGTTCGCAGTCGCGAAGTCGCGCCCATACGTCGTGATCACCGTGCGCTCGAGTTTCCGCGCCAGGCCGAGCGGCGACCGGGCGCGGCGAAATTCACGAATCTCGTGCATGCCGTAAAGGTTTTCGCCGACGCCATAGCGCAGCGTCCGCGAATCGTCGCGAAACAGCGCCTCAAGCGTTGCGACGTCGTTGGTGACGAGAGCGGTCTCGTATAGCGCAAACACCGCCTCGACCTCCTTCTTCACCTCGGGAAGGTCGACTTCCATGCACTGCTCCTCGCCGCGTTTTCATTATGAAATCACGAGCAGCGTTGGAATGCCAAGTACCAAGTGCACATTCCTGTTCAAACGATCGACTGGCGATTGAAGTAGCGGGTAAGATCAACCAGGCGCGCAGCTTCTCAATCAGGCGACGCAATGCGCGCTTCTGCGATTCTCGATTGTTCCAGCACCCGCGCGATACGTAATGCGTGCGCTTCCATACACGGTGCCGCGATCACCTGGACGCCAAGCGGCAATCCACCATCGATCCAGACTGGAACCGCGGCAACCGGAAGGCCGATAAACGAGATCGGCTGTGTGAAAATGCCGATATTGGGTCGAACCGGCACGGTGACGCCGTCGAGCACGAACGTGGTCTGTCCGATCTTCGGCGCACGGCACGGCGTCGTCGGAGCAAGTATGATGTCAATGTCATTGAACAGCTGAAGTACGCGCTCGCGATACCAGCGGCGAAAGCGTTGCGCCTTGATTATCCAGGCTGCGGGAATCGCGCTGCCGGCAATCAATCTGTCGCGCACGGCGGGATCGAAATCGCCAGCGCGCTTACGCAGGCGATCGAGATGCAGCGCTGCGCCTTCCGCCGCGGTGATGACGTAAGCCGCGGCGCGGGCACGGCCTGCTTCGGGCAATTCGATCGTACGCGTGACGCCGAGCGCGCGCGCGACTTTCGCCAGCGCCGCGAAACAATAGGGATCGCCGTGTTTGGCAAAATGGCCGCCGACGATCGCGATGCGCAAGTTCGAGGCGCCGCGGTCGATGTTGGGGAGTGCAGGCTCGAGCCTGCGCTTTGTCGCGACGGGATCATCGGGATCGGCGCCCTGCATCGCGTCATAGGCCAGCGCGAGATCGCCGACGGAGCGCGCAAACGGACCAAGATGATCCAAACTGCTGACGAAGGGAAAGCTGCCGGCGCGCGACAGTCGTCCGTAGGTTGGCTTCAATCCGAAGCAGCCGCAGAAAGCGGACGGCACGCGGATGGATCCATTGGTATCCGAACCGAGCGCCAGCGGCACGAGTCCGGCCGCGACCGCCGCGCCGGAGCCGCCGGACGAGCCGCCGGTCATGTGATCGAGCCCATGCGGATTGCGCGAGGGACCATCGTGCACGTTCTCGCCGGTGAAGTCATAGGCGTATTCGCCCATGTTGAGCGCGCCGACGAGGACCGCGCCGGCGGCTTCGAGACGGCGCACCAGCATCGCATCGCGCGTCGCAGGCGGCAGATCGCGGTTGATTTTCGAGCCGGCGCGGGTCGGCAGGCCGGCAACGTCGATGAGGTTCTTCACCGCGAAAGGTACGCCGGCAAGAGCCCCGAGCGTCTCGCCACGCGCGCGGCGCGCATCGAGCGCCTCGGCGCTTTGGCGAGCGCGTTCCGCGGTGATGTCAGTGAAGGCATTGACCTTGGGATTGATAACAGCGATCCGCGCGAGCGTCGCGTCGATAACGGCGCGCGCGGTGATTTCGCCGGATGCTATGTTTGACGCGATCTCCGACGCGCTCGCCGAACCGTCCCTCATGCCGAGAATACCGGGGCAGGATCGAGTTCTTCGTCGAGTTGAAATTCCATCACCAAAGCCGCCGCCTTGGCAATCGCCTGGAAATGCGCATCGATGCCGGCGCGCCATTCCGGTTCGACCTTCAGGCGGGCAGAGGCGATCGCAGCGTCGACCTGCCGCTTCAATGAAGCCGCGTCGAGCGCAAGAGCGGGTGCAGACTTTTCGGATTTCATCGAAGCCTACATCACACCGGCGGATGTGGGATCGCGGCGATGAGCTCGCGCGTATATTCGTCCTGCGGCGCTTCGAGCACCTGTTCGGCCGAGCCTTGTTCGACGATGCGGCCGCTCTTCATGACGATCACGTGATCGCATAAGAGCCGTACCACATGCAGGTCGTGGCTGACGAAGAGATAGCTCATCCCAAAGCGGGCCTTCAGCTCATCGAGCAGATTGAGGACGATCGCCTGCACGGAAACATCGAGTGCGGCGGTCGGCTCGTCCAAGATAACAAGCTCGGGATGGAGCGCAATGGCGCGCGCAATGCCAACGCGCGCCTTCTGCCCGCCGGAGAGCTGGTGCGGGAAGCGATCGAGCAGATGCCGCGGCAGGCCGACGAGCTGTGCCAATTCTTCGCAACGGGCACGCAGGGCATCGCGCCCGCTGATACCGCCAAGCCGCAGGATCGGATCGGCAATGGCGCGCATCGCCGTGAAGCGTGGGTTGAGACTGTCCGTCGGATCCTGGAACACCATCTGAATGCGCTTGCGAGCCGGCAGCTTCGCGAATTTGCGTGCAGGGATCGCACCGATATCCTCGCCGTCGAGGACAATCGAGCCGGATGTCGGATCGAGGAGCCGCATCGCCATCATCGACGTCGTCGACTTGCCGCAACCGGACTCGCCGACGAGCCCGACGCTCTGCCCGCGCATGATTTCGAAGCTGATGCCGTCGACGGCGCGGAATGGTTGCTCGTCCACGGCAGAAGCTTTGCGCCCGAAGAGCTGCGCCATGCTCTTTGTCACGCCTTGCCTCGCATATTCCTTGACGAGATCAGTGATTTTCAGAAGCGGTCTGCCATCTGCCTGGACGCTTGTCGGCTTCCGCGCCGGTCGCTCTTCATCGAGTAAATCGCGCAAGGTTGCGCCGGGACGCGGCGTGGCGCGCATCAGCTTGCGCGTATAGGCATGCGCCGGGCTATTGAAAATGATGTCGGACGGCGCGGTCTCGACCACCTCGCCCTTCCGCATGACGACGACGCGATCGCAGTAAGCGGCGGCGAGCCCGAGATCGTGCGTGATCAGGACGGTCGACATGCCGCGTTTGTGCGTCAGTTCGACGACAAGCTCCATCACCGCTTTTTGCGTGGTGACATCGAGCCCGGTGGTCGGCTCATCGGCGATGAGCAGCTGCGGCCGGCAGGCAAGCGCGATCGCGATGACGATGCGCTGGCACATGCCGCCCGAGAGTTCGAAGGGATAAGCGTGGTAGCGCTCTTCCGGGCGGGCGATCCGCACCTGCTTTAAGATGTCAATCGCTTTTTCTTTTACGTTCGCGGGCACTGCCTGGACGTGGCGCAACAGCACATCCTCGATCTGATACCCAACCTTACGGATCGGGTTCAGCGCGGCGCGCGGATTCTGGAAGATCATCGATATTTCGCGGCCACGCATATCGCCCATATCGCGATCGCTTGCGGCGCGAAGATCAATGCCGGAGAACGTCACGCTCCCCCCGGCAATGCGCCCGGCACGATCGAGAATGCGCATGACCGCGAACGATGTAACCGACTTGCCGGAGCCGGATTCGCCGACGATGCCGAGCGTCTCACCCTTGTTGGCGCTGATGTCGATATTGCGCACTGCCGTGACCGTGCCGCGACGCGTCGCGAACTCGACCGTCAGATCGCGAATGTCGAGGAGCGGCTGGTGCACGACGTCGAGCATCACGTGCGTCGTTGCGGGTCGACGATGTCGCGTAGCCCATCGCCGAGCATGTTGAAGCAGAAGACAGCAAGCATCAGCGCGAGACCGGGGAAGAGCGCGATCCACCATTCGCCCGAGACGATGAACGCGGCGCCCTCGGCAACCATGATGCCCCATTCGGGCGTCGGCGGCCGCACGCCAAGCCCGATGAACGACAGGCCCGCGGCGTTGAGGATGGCGTAGCCCATCGTTAGCGACATCTGCACCATCATGATCGGCAGAATGTTCGGCAGGATTTGCATGAGCAGGATGCGGAACTCGCCGTTGCCACTCAATCGCGCCGCCTGCACGAAACCGGCATTGCGCCGCACGTTTGCTTCGGCACGGGCGATGCGGACATAAAGCGGATAATTGATGATCGCAGTCGCGATGATGATGTTCGTGACCGTGTTGCCGAGCGCGGCGACGATTCCCATCGCGAGCACGAAGAGTGGGAAGGCCATGATCGTATCGGAGAGTCGACCGACAAGACGGTCGGTCCAGCCGCCGAAATAACCAGCGGCAATTCCGGAAATGCCGCCGAGCACGAAGACGAGCGCGACGGAGAAGATCGCCACTTCCATATCGAGCCGCGTCGCCACGACAACGCGGCTCAGGAGATCGCGGCCGAGCTGATCGGTGCCCATGAGGTGATGCAGCGACGGTGGCTTCAGGGCCACCACGGTGTTCGTTGCGAGCGGATCGTAGGGAACAAGGTACGGCCCGAACAAAGCGCAGACGAGCAACAGGATGAACAGCGTGAAGGAGAAGCCGGTGATCGGATTGCCGGTGACGACATGGCGCGCATGTTTCAGCGTCGCGGAAAGCCCGGTTGCCGGCGAAGCAGCTGCTTCGATCACGGTCGTGTCGAAGGCCGTCATGCCTCAAGCCTGACGCGCGGATCGATGACTCCGTAGAGCAGATCGATCATCAGGTTGAGCGCGACGTACAGAACCGCCATCGCCAGCACGAAACCCTGCACCGGCGCGTAATCCGACGCGAGCAGCGCTTCAACCGCATAGGAGCCGATCCCCGGCCAGGCGAACACTTTTTCGACGAGCACATTGGCACCGAGCAGGAACGAGAAGACCATGCCCAGCGTGGTGACGACCGGCAGCATCGCGTTGCGGAACGCGTAAGTGAGGATCACTGTCTTGGGGGTGAGCCCGCTCGCCCGCGCGGTCCGCACGAAATCCGAGCCCATCACCGCGAGCATGGACCCGCGCGTGATGCGCGCCAAGGGCGCGAGCGAAAAGATCGCCAGAGTCGCGGCGGGAAGAATCAGCTGCGCAAAAGCGGCGCGGAAGGTCTCGAAATCACGGGCGATTAGCGAGTCAACGACATAGAAGCCGGTGACTTGCGGCGGCGCGCTGTAGAACACGTCGAGCCGGCCGAGCGGCGCAGGCGACCATCCGAGCTGGAAATAGAAGACATAGACGAGAAGAAGCCCGGTGAAGAAAACCGGCAGCGACACGCCGGTTGTGACGATCACGCGGCAGACATGATCGATCCACAATCCCTCGCGGATCGCCGCGAGAATTCCCAGAGGCACTGCGATCGTCAGCGCAATGAGAAGGCCGAGCAATGTTAGTTCGCCCGACGCCGGCAAGCGGTTGGCTATCTCCGCCACGACAGGCCGACCGGTCGTCAGCGAATTACCGAGATCACCGTGCGCGAGATCGGCGACATAGCGCGCGAATTGTTCGGGCAGGCTCTTATCGAGCCCAAGTTGCTTGCGCACTTCGGCGATCGCCTGCGGCGTCGCGGCCGGTCCGGCGAAATAAGACGCGGTATCGCCGGGCAGAACGCGTGTCAAAAGGAAGCTGACGAAAATGACGCCGATGAGGCTCGGGATCGCGGTTGCAAGCCGCTTCAGGACGATGGAAGCCATGGCACAAACCTCTCGATCGCGCCGCCTATCCCTTTACCAGCGCGCGATAATCAAGCCGGCGATGGAACCAATATTCATAGCCCGAGACATTCTTCTGCATCGCGACGTTCACATAAGGCTGGAACAGCGGAATGCGCGGAATGTCGGAGACGGCAAGATCGACAAACCCCTTCACGTCTTTTTCGTAAGCCGCCGTATCGCCATTCGCCGCGGCGGCTCGCGCGCCGTCGATCAGCGCGTCCATCTTCGGATTTTGGTAGCTCATCGTGTTGAAGACGGAATTCTGGCCGTGATAGCACCAGAAGAAGAAATACTCGGGGTAATCAAGCCAGCCCGAGAAGACGTTGGTGAAGAGCGGCATCTCCTTCTTGTTGAGTTCGGTCCGCCAGTTCGAGCCCGGAATCTTGTTGATGGTGGTGCGGATGCCGAGTTCCGCAAGACTCTCTTGCACGAGCACGCAGAGCGGCTCGTTGACGACGGCGAAGCCGAGATCGAACGAGATCGGCACTTCGAATCCGTTGGAATAGCCGGCCTCGGCCATCAGCTGCTTCGCCTTGGACATATCGGTGAGGTAAGGCGAGGCTTGAGGCCATTTCACTTCCGTCGGCGCGCCTTCGCCCTTGCCGAACATCGGATTGGCAAGGCCGTAAAGCACCGCATCCATGATTTTCTGATAGGGAATCGCGTAAGCGACGGCCTGGCGCACTTTCAGATTGTCGAAGGGCGGCTTCGTCACGTTCATGCCGATATACTGGACGCCGTTGGAATAGGGCACCGAGACGATCGACAGCTTGCCGTTCGATTTGAGCTCGGAGAAATCCTTGTTCGGCAGATCGTAGGAAATGTCGGCGTCGCCGCGCTCCAGCAGCGCCCGTCTGTTGCCGGCTGACGGCACCATGCGCCAGATCACGCGGCGCACCTTAGGCAGCGGGCCGGCGGTCCATTTGTCGTTGCGCTCGAAAACGACCTCGGTGCCCGGCGTCCATTTCGCCACGCGATAAGCGCCGCTGCCCACCGTGTTCTGCTTCACATATTCGAGACCCCAGGGGTCGTTGGGGGCAACATTCTTCTTCACGAGCTCGGAGTTGAGGACGCACGGCACAACAACAGCGAGATCGGGAATTGTCAGCCGATCCTTGCGGATGAAATCGACGCGCACCGTACGCTCGTCGACGACGACGAACTGCTCGGGTTTTTCCAGCGAACCCGCCTTCATCTGAAACCTCGGGAAGCCGCCGACCGTCACCGCCCGATCGAGCGACCACTTCACGTCTTTGGCGGTAACCGGCGTTCCGTCTTGGAAAACGGCGTCCTTGCGCAGTCTGAACGTGACGGACATGTCACCGATCGACATGTCTTCGGCGAGTTCCGGCTTGTACTTGTCGCGGTCGTAGTACGGGACGCCGTCAACGCTCTTCATCTCATGCGAGATCAACCGATCGTAGCAATTCCACGAGCATTCGTAGCCGGGCACGTTGGTGCCGACGCCGTGGATGTCGAGATTGTTCGGCCCGCTTTCGGAGACGATGAGCAGCGTCTCCTGCCGTGATTGCGCGCGCGCGGGCGACCAGACGGCGGGCGCGGCCACGGCGCTCACGGCGGCAGCGCCCGTCGACATGATAAAAGTGCGGCGATTCATGAGTCCCTCCGAACAGACTCATTCAAGTCGCATGCCAACTTTGCTTTGACCGGGATTGATAATGGAAGGCGCGACAGGGAGGAACCTGTGGCCCCTACGAGGTCAACGCAGAGCCTCCGGACGTAGGACTTCTGCCATGCCCGTCGCTGAATCGTTCACGTGCTTTCTCGATTCGGCACCCATTCCTTGGGCGTGCCTGGGGCGAAACAATCGTGGGCGTTGCCTCGCTTACGAAATTGGGGGCGGGGTCCGCGCAGGCCGCCCGCTCCTGAGAACCTCGAGCTTGAGAAGTCATGGCGCGGTATCGTGAGATCCATCCCGCGCTACGTGTGTCAAATTTCAAGAATCATTTGCCGCCCTGCCAAAAGAGTTGATCTCGACTGGCCACGCGGACCCGCACCTCGCCCGGGCCCGCCATTTGGAAGAGGGGCTTCGACCACGTCCAAACAGTCGGGATTGCCAAAGCGTCTGACCCGAAGAACCCAGTTGCGCGGCTCTTTCATCAGCGGGTTTCCTTGCAACTAGGACTACAGCAGGAGAGCGTTCCTTTTCCGCTTTGGACGTCCGGCGTTGCAATGAATCGTCTCTCGGAAGACTGCTGTGGCATTGAGGAGAATCAATGCTTTCCCATGCACCGACTACGAGTAACATTCGCACAGTCGTGGGACAGTCAGAGGCTCTTTGGCGGCTCCCGAAGGACCGCTACTGTTTTTTGCATGTTAGCGTGGCTGGGGGAAGTGGCTGCGCTGAAGCCAAAGGCATCAGGCGAGGCTTGCCCATTCCAGTGCCCGCACACGAGCCGGCGGCGCAATAGACGCGCAGATCATGGAGACCCTGGGCAAGCCGGCGCCGAGGCGGGCAGTAGGCGGCGGGGCGGCTTCGTCGGTCGTAGCAATGATAGGGTGCCGCACTTTCATCGCTCAAATTTGCGCGATGACGACGTGGCCGGTTGATGCGCGCGCCCAGCAACCGACAATCCCGATCTTCGGCCCAGAGGATCATGAGGCGCCGCATAGCTCTAAAAGGCACGTTGCGATCGGGACGAAGTCGTTCGTTATAATGACACGCTCCGGTCCAAGGTCGCGACCAATGCTCGCGGCATCCATTTCCCATGCCGTCCGGCGCATCGTTCATCATAGCGCGTCCGCTCGATCTCATTCTTGGGCCTGCTTGTGCGTGCCAGCCTTCACGCATGGCGTGACGAAGGATGTCGGCGTCGCCGGCATCACACGTTCGTCTACAACGCAGTCGGTTATTCCGCCGGAATCGTGCCGGTCACGCGCGTGCGACAAAACGAGGAAAGCGAGCGGCCCTAGACCAAGGATATCGCGCAGAAGGTCGCCACACGCTGCGAAGAGGGCAGCGCCGGCTTACCGATCGGGGTGCAGATCGCTGCGCGCCCCTGGCGCGAAGATCAGGTGCTTGCGGCGATGCGGATCGTTCAGGAAGCCGCGCGGGCCGAGCCGGATTCCAGCCTGGCCGCCACTCAACTAATCCCGCTCCCGGTACCCCGCGGACCGGTCGTTCTCCGCCGTGCGGGGGACCGGGGTCGAGACCCGCTTTCGGGAAACGGCGAAATGGGCCTCAGTGGAGATGGTGCGGAGCCCACATGACGTGATCTGGTCCGGCGTTGCGGGACGATGGAGAATCGGTGCAGCATCGGCTGGCAGCAGGTGTGCTGGGTAAAGACCACCATGTGGCATAATGGGGCGGCGGACTCGATTCCACAGCGGGAGTAGTGAGGGTGAACGACAGGGACGGCGGCCGTACGGAACGCCAGCAACGTCTGGAGACACACGTCGATCTGATCGGCCGGCCGAATGCAGCGCCTGATCTGAAAAGCGCGCTTCGCCGTGCCAGGCTCGAAAGCGCCGAACGCGCTGACGTCATCGCAGAGTTGCGCGGCGCGGAGATTGCGCGGCTCGAAATGCTCCAAGAGCAGCTCGAGCCGGTGCTCGCGCAAGTCCCAGATGATTGCGATCTCTTCGATGTGGCGCTTTTGCCGTCCGAGCACCCGCGCATGTTTATCGATATGATTGGTTTTGTAGAGATGGGCCGGGACCGCCGGCTTTATCGGTTTTTGCAAGATACTCGCCACGGGCGCATCACCCTCTGCGAGACCGAGCAGCTCAACAAGGTCGTCGATGCCGTCACCACCTATATCGCGCGGCGCCTCATCGAGCGGGAGCAGGCGCTTGCCCTGGGTGCACATGTGCCCGGCGCTTCCAATAGAGAGAATAATGGTCACGCGCCGGTGCCTGAGGCCCGCAAGCACAGATTTGCCCTGCGGCTTTTCCTATTGGTTGTTGATGTGCTCGGGGTCGCGGTCCTGTTTGCGCTGATAACGGCGGCTGCCTGGTACGTTTACAAGCTGCAGCTCCAGGGCTGAGCAGCGGTTCTCGACCGCAGGCCATAGCGGCCGGCGTCATTCTTTTCCTTTCGTTTCTGGAGTCACTGTCGTCCTCGAAGGCCGCGTAATAGTGGTGCTTTTCCGCGAAGGCAAAGGATTCCATGAGGCCATATGGAGGCCCGAATTGCCACGCACTACCTGCCAGGATTGGTATTCTGAACTTGCGGCATAGTACAAGCAGTCACGCGGGTTAGAGCACAATGCTCTGGGTGGAACACTATGCGAGCGCGGGCGACTGATCCATACAAGCTTCTGAGTGTCCCATGGGACGCGGATGAGCTGACGGTACGCAAGCGCTACAGGCAGCTCGCCAAACAACATCATCCAAACGCGGGTGGAGACAGCGAAGACTTCCGGCTACTTAAGGAAGCGTTTGAACAAATCCTATTTGATGTTCGTAACAACATCGAAGAGGATGTTACTATCGCGCGTGTACGTCCGGAAGAAAACCGAAAGCAAGAGCTCAACGAAGAGCCTAACTTTCGGAAAAATCCGAGGGCTGCGCCGGTTCACGAGCGATCAAGCAAAGCGGAGCAACCTACTGCGCAAGTATCTGGTACCTCGCGTTACATGAATGTTCAACTAAAGCTGAGAAATAGATCGTGCTCCGACCCGCATGCCCCCGTGAGGAAAAAAAGGGGGCATCGCATTACTCTCGCAAACTGGCGGCATGCATTTTATGAGCGGCACCCATTCGTCACACTGGGTGGTCTACTGACAGGATTGCTGCTGACCGGATTGCTACTGAAAGCTCCACTCGTGAGTTCGTCTTCAAGTCCAGAGCTCCGCAAACCTCCGCACAAACTCCGAAATACTGCCGCACCGATTGCGACATGGTCCAGTTCCTCGGAGTCTCTCGCGCGCTCCGTTCCACCTGCCCTTCCTGAGCCCAATGTTGCTGCTAGGCTTCCTCCATCCGAGCTACCTTGGAGGCTTCCGGCTTTTGTATCTACTCCACCTCCTGCACTCCTGCTTTCTTCACCTAAGCCGCTATCCTACGTTCCGCCTGCATCTGAAGTCGTTTCGCCGACTGCGGCAATGGACGCAGGTCAGCGTGGCTTTCCGAGCTCGACTCCTCAGCTTCCCCCGCCCAAACCTTTCCGCCAAATCCGTTTCGGGAGTGTGGGCGAAACCGCTGTCATTCGGAACGACATCGAATACCGCCTCATCATGCCAAGTACTGGAGCGACCACCCTTGGCGTTATAGGAGGAACCAAAGTGCAGTTTAAAATAAATGGAATTTATCAACAATGTACTTCGACCATTGTCTTTGATGATCGAGGAGGCATTCAAGCACCGTTTTATGTTAGAAGCTGCGGATACGAGGCAAAATTGATCGTCCGATCTATAGCGGCGCCAAAGCGCCTCGACCGACTCGGCCGCGAGGCAAGGTCAACGCAGCAAACTCATCATCTGAGAGCACGCTAACTAGATTTGATTTATCCAACACATTTGGCGGAGGGTATGGGCACCATGAAGCGCCGTTCGAATCGGATATTGATAAGGATTAAATCGTCCGCTGCTACACATTCGTACATTCGCGAGTTCGCGGGTACCGGCCGTGCCAAGCTCAAAGCCTGATGATTTCCGCAAACGTGCGGAAGCTTGCCGTTCGAAGGCGCAGAAATCCGAAGACTGGAACGGTAAGATCTTCTGGGTTGACCTTGCTGGCGGGCCAAAATGCTATCGATTTTGTTTGAGCCCCTTGGGAGGCCGTCTCTTGTCGCGTGACACAATGAGGTGTGAAGCCTCTTGGCGCGCCGGCGAACCCTTTTTATAGAGGAAAATTAATCCAAGCCGAGGCGCTGAACGCGCATGATTTGATAGCCAAACTCGAATCGCGCGGGAAACTCGACCGTTCCGGCGACGCTTTGCCGTCGAAGCCAGTTCATTTCACCTCTAAAATCCTCATTTTACTGTCAATTGCCTGCGCGAGTGGTCTTCGGAGATGGTTGAGGTGACGAAAACGGGTAGGAACACATCGGCATATCATCGGACCCGACCTGCTTCGGTGCAGGATCGCCGCGCCCCCGTGAGAACCTGAGGGCCGTGAGGCGGAAAGTCGAGCGCATAGTCTTAGGCGCGCTGCCCGCTTAAGGGCAATCAGCGGCTCGCCCCGCCGGCACCTCCGCCCAACCCACTCTCAACGCCCGCTCCCCCGCGCCTCCCCGGACCGCTTCCGGCCCGGCGGCCGCGGCTGCCGATCCGCCATTGGTACCTGGCCCAACCGGGCCCTTTGCCGAGCCCTCGCTGCTTTGACCAGCGCGCGGAGGCCGAGCAAGCAAGAAGCCGCCGCCGAGCAGGCGGAAAAGCTGGCTGAGGTACGCGTGCCTGAGCGTTCTCATGTTGGTGCGGCCAACCGCTCTCGCGCTTGAGGCCGACGCGCCGTTAACCATAAAAACCCAAATCATTTTTACCTATCCTAAGGCCGGTTTTAAGCTGCAGCAAGGTTTCTGCGAGCGTGTCATCGAAGGCCGACCGGAAACTGGGAGAGCGGCCATGCCTAATCCGACCCGTTTTAGTGCCCTAGCAATTGAGCAAGATTGTAGAGGCGAAACCTTCATCGGGGAAGTGCGCAGCGCCCGATCCGAGATCGCCGCGAGGTGTTTGGCTGCCGCCATGGCGGCCACAAGGCCCGGAGCCGTTGCCTTTTCGCATTCGGGTGATCTGTCGTCTCTTGAACCGGCAGATGTCGTAATTCTCAACTGTTACGGTAACCTGGAAAACGGGATGCTACGCGCCCAAATTGCGACGACCGGCGATGTTACGAACCGAAGAAGGTTGCTAGGGGCAAGGAGACCGCGCGCAAGTGGAGGAGGCGTCTCTCGATGGCCGTACCTTGCGCAGGTGCTGCGGAGACACAGGTGAGCCGGGCTCATTCCAGTCCTATGCGATCTAGTAACTCGCACTCTGCCTCTTGCTCCTGAGCCCCCGACCTCTCCTTATCGCGTTGGGGAGACCCGGCACTTGGCCAGGCGCGGAGGGGAACGGATCGCGCATTGAACGGCGCTGAACGACCCCGTGCCCGCGCCACACTTGTCGTTACTCCAGATCGATCGCGTTGAAATGACCACTTTTGTCCAGTTGAGTGCCCCATACCTTATGCGAGGCTTGATGTTCGGACGGGCCGAAGTTCAAGGGGGTTCCAAGCCCCATATCTAAGTCGTGAATGCTCTCCAAAGTGTCGATCAGCTTTTCAGTGTCCAGCTGAGGTCCAACGCGTCTCAGCGCTTCGACGAGTATTTTCGCGACCACGTACCC
>Ga0136846_1239441_pt1 | contig 27535 bp, 23 predicted proteins | sample HopSoiMetagenom2_FD_96841 | JGI IMG/M metagenome (GOLD analysis project Ga0136846, IMG submission 96841) | Grasslands soil microbial communities from Hopland, California, USA - 2 Assembly 2016 (version 4) | ecosystem: Environmental > Terrestrial > Soil > Grasslands | place: USA: Hopland... | reverse complement strand
CTAGTTTGTCCTTAGGCTGAAGCTTTAACGCGGCGCTCGTCCCGTTTGCTGTCACAGCTTCGTCTTACGATTGACGACAGACGCACGGAGATCGAACGTGTGGCATTACCGCGAGACGGGGTCGGGTCGACCGTTGGTTCTTCTGCACGGAATCGGCATGTCGCACGCTGCCCGGAATGCGGTGACGCCTTATCTGTGTTCGACACGCCCTGTGATCGCGTTCGACATCGCAGGCTTCGGATTGACGCCCCCGCTGCCGCCGGGGACGCCGTCGACAGTTGCTAATCTCGTTGAAGATCCCGGCCGGTCCATCCGAAATCGGTATCGAGGGCCCTGTCGACGTCGCCGGCAACTCGCTCGGCGGCGCAATGGCGCTCGAGGCCGCCAAGCGCAGGATCGCGCGGAGTGCCGTCGCAAACACGCGCGGGCCCTTTTCAGGCGCCGGCATCGCTGTTCCCGTGACGGCGGCATTCGAGGATCGCGACTGGATCCTGACGAAGGGATCGCGGCACAGGAACGAGCTTCCCGCTCACACCGGGTGGGTCGAAAAACAAGGCTGGGGATCACGTGCCGATGTGGAGCGACCCGGTGGGTGTCTCCCGACTGATTTGTGAAGGGACCGAAGTAAAAACGCGCAACCCGGAATGCTGACGTCGATGTCGAACGCGCCAGGCGTCAGACCCCGTCGCGCTCCAGCGCACGCTTCATTGCCGCAGCCGAATCGCGCCGGAACCGCGCTTGAAGGGCACGCGCGATCGGCCGTCCGACACGCGCGAGGGGAGCCTGGGGCGTGGAAATCGCACGAATCCGATACTTCAGCTCAGCGGTCGCGGGATCGAGCAACACATCAAACAGCTCCTCTCCGGATTCGGCGTGGTTCGTGAGAGTTCAGTAGGCGAAACCGAATCGGCCGTCACCGCCGACGGTATACACCACGCGGCAGCCGTTCAGCGACCAGAAGCCCAGGTGCTGGATAAGAAGGACGATGACCGTTCCGACTGCAACCGGCGCGTGGCGTGGAAATGTTTCAAGCCAGCCGATGTCGAACGGCTTCCATGTCTTGAGAGCCACACTGGCTCGGTCGAAATCGCTTCTGCCGCGCCCAATCGTGACGATTGACTCGTCAAGGTCGCCAGCGGGTGATTCGTCGTTCACGATCCCAATCGGGCCGTACGAGAGTGGCCGTCGTAGCGAGTCGCGCACGAAGTCGTCAATGGCTTCTTGCGTTGGACGTCGAGCAAAGAACATCAGTGCTTCAGGCGGAAGGCGCTTGTTGGAGGTCGACCGAGTGGACGATCACTGGGACAGCAGCTTCGCGAATCGGCGCGCGCCTGCTTGTATCGCAGGTCCGACGACCGGCGCCTTGAGCACCACGTCCCGGAGCCGGAGCGTTGGCAATGCTCTGAATGTGCCTACCTCCTGGCTCAGGGTCTGCGCTTCCGCACGCGCCGACGCGAGGTCGCGCTCACACTCGCCGACGTGGGCACGGACGATCTGCAGCTCGGCCGCGAGCGACTCGACCTGTCCGCCGAGGTCGTACGACCGCTTGAGCTGCTGGGCGATCCGGCAGCAGTGGAAGGCGGCCGCGCGTGACGCATCTCCCCCGCCGGGCGGCGCCGCGATGGCAGTGCGGTAAATATCGAGCAGCCGATCGATCGTCGGCTCCATGCCGGCTTCTGTGCGCACCCGCGTCGAGACGAGTGCCGCATCTGCGGCGCGATACCGCGCGATCTGTGCCGCGTACCACGCCGCCTCGTGGCCGTTCGTCAGCTCGCGAATACCGAAGTTACGGCGTCGAAGTCGTTCGTAATTGTCCGGCGTCACGAGCGGACCTGCACCTGCATTATCGGAAAGCACCGTGGCGCAGCCAACGGCCAGCGCCTCCAGCGCGGTCCGGCCCTTCGCGAACACGAGGTCGTACGCCGGCAGCATCGACGCCGGTATGGCCCACGCGTTGCCGGCCGCTCGTCCGACGACGTCCACGGCGATGCCGGCGGCCTGGCAGGCCGCACGGATGGCGCGCGCGTAGCCACCGCTCGTGGCCGCGTTGCTCAGCACGACTGCCCGTGACGGCCGGATTGGAAGCGGCGGCCGCATGTGAAAACGCTCGAGATCGACGAAGTTCAGCAGCAGCTCCACCCTGGCCGATGGAATCCCTTCCTGACGAACGAGCCGATCCACGCAGACTTCGTCCACTGCGACGTAGCGGCGTACGGCCGGGTGATGCAGGGGCATCTCCTCCCACGGAACCCAGCCGTGACAGAAATTCACGGCGGGCACTCCGGGAAAGGCGAGTACCGCAATCAACGTCTCGAAGTGGTGATGTCCGTGAATGACATCTGGCGGGTCGCCGAGACGCGTCAAGTCGTCGAGTACCGGAATGGTGGCGCGCCGCAGTTCGTCGGCGACTTCGCCGGGCACCAGGCTGAAAGCCACCGGATGATGGCCGCGCCGCAGGAGAGCGAGCGCGACATCTCGGATGTAGGTTTCCGACCCGCCGCGCGGGCCGAGCGCGTTATTGGTGAGGAGTACGGAAATCGGCCGCATGGTGAGCCAGTTGCACCGATTCAAGGAGCGTTTCGATGACCGGTCGCACGTGCGATCCATATCTGAGGACCGACGTGTAGCGTCCGGTGCGTACGCGCGTCTCGCCGACCTCTTCGTAATACGGGATCCAGGATGAGGGGGGCGCCTGGCAGGGAACCACGCGACGGATGAATTCGACGCGGAACGCGTCCCGGCCATATCGATCGAAGGCCGCCTGCGCTTCCCCCTCGAGTGCGACGTAGCTGGAGATCGCGTCCAGCTTGCGTGTGAACGATTGATCATCCAGCAGGAGACGGATGCCGTCGTCCGATGGATCCGGGTGCGCGATCAGATCCAGCTCGAACAAATCGATCTCGGCCCCGAACTGTCGCGCCCTGGCGATGCCGGCGCGGGCGATCCAGTGACAGACGTCGTGGACCGGGTTGTATCCTTCGGCCGCGTCGACGAGGACCGCCTCGACACCTTCCGCGAGCAAGGTGTCGGCGAGCCAGTTGACGTGACTGAGGAATGGTTCGGCATCTGCGGCCATGAGTGCAGCGTACGCCTCTCGATCGGTCAATGGTCGGGGCGTCGCGGTCTGGCGTGCGCCTACCCGCGCGAGCAGCGCAAGGGAATCCTCCAGCCGCGACTCGTTCGTCGATCCGGAACCGTCTGTCAGAAAAACTACGGACGGCCGCAGGCACTCCATCAAATGGTGAGCACGAAGCTCATGACCAGGATGTGCGAACAGCAGAATCCAGGAGCGAGCCGGATTCAGCCGGCTCTCGACATGATCAAGCATCGTGTGGAAGGCGAACGAGAATGGACGCGAGTGTACCACACGATTCATCGTCCTCTCTCGTAGCCGAGGCGGTCCAGCCACTCGCCTGCGACCGCATCGAAACGCAGCACCTCCGACTCGCTCATTTCTCTTTTCCAACGCCCGATCCGATCGAGGCGCGGTGGTTCGGTCACGTAGCGTTGATTATCGAGTCGTTGGGCCTTGTCGATCACCAACCGGCCGTCAGTGTCGTGTCGCGCTTCATGCTCCTGCAGTCGGTTCGAGGCGCGCATGTGATAGGTCAGCATGAGTGGATCAAAGCTGAGCTCAAGAAACCCGCAAATGCTCTCGAGGGTCTCTTGAGGAAAGGTGACGAGCTGCTCGTACCGAACTTCAAGATAGTGCGGTACCCGCGAGCCGAGTGCGCGGGTTCGCGCGAGGCGAGCCGTCCAGTCGGCGGCGCACGCTTCGACAGAATCCCCCGGCCGGAACCAGAGGCCGCGGACCGATAGCACGACATCGCGTCCATCCCTGATGATGTGCAAGAAGCGCGCTTCCGGGATAAGAGTCGCAATCTTGTCCAGCGCGCTGCCGTAGGAAGGTGTCTTGTCTCAGTATCGATCTTTACCGAACCGTTCGGCATACAAGCGATAGAACGTACGGGCCGCTTCGGCAGGCGTGGTCCCGTCCCGATCGAGGCGAACCCGGAGCGCAGCAGGGTCGATGTGAAAGTCGGGCCACGTGTGAAATCGGGTCATGATGTCCCACGCAGCTTGTGAAATGTCTGTCGCCGGATCGAGATCAACGAGTGCCGGCAGAAACCCGGTTTCCGGCGGAACGGCCACCGCCGGATGGGCGTCGATCATCATCCGGAGCAGCGTCGTTCCGGATCGTGGCACGCCAACGATGATCGGCATCGGGTGCGGCATCGAGACGATCCTAACCGCGATGTCAGCACGGATAAGGTCGTCGGCCGTGCAGAAACTTGGCCACGATTCATCAAATTAGCCGACGTACGGATGAGCAGCGTTCACCCGAACGTAATTCCGCCGCCATCCTACGGCCGCGCTAGAATCGTCCTCACTTGGACAACCGCGCACTCGCGTACGTCGTGGCGACGAGCCTGCTCGTCGGCCGCGCCGGGATCGCCGCCGCGCAGACACGCGAGGCCGCCGTCGAATCGGCTCGTCTTGGCGCGTACGACACGGCTATCGCACAACTCCAGGCGCTCGCGCGGGCGGCTCCCTCAGATATCGCCGTACAGTTCGACCTGGCCGTGGTGCTCCAGTGGGCGGGGCGGCCACGTGAGGCGACTGATGTGTTCGAGGGAGCGAGCGCCACCGAAGCGCCGGAATATGTGCTCAGCGCAGTGACGCGCGCCTACCGCGATCAGCAGCGGTGGGCGGATGCCGCCAGACTCGCGGGCGAAGGCGCCAGGCGATTCCCCGGGCGTGTCGAATGGCCGCTCGCCGCACGCCTCGCCGAAGCAGGCGCTTCCGGCGAAGCAGGAGACTCATACGCGGCGCTCCGCGCGTACCTCGCGGCCCGGCTGCTTGCACCGGACGATGAGCGTCTGCGTCGCGAAGTGAGCGGCATCCTCGTGCAGGTTGGAGCGCCGTTTGCCGCAGGCCTTCACACCGTTGAACCGGACCTGGGAGTCGAAGCGCGCCAGGCCGCCGCGCTCGTCAACCAGGCCGCCGCGATTCCCGCGCTGGATCCCGCGCATCGCTTCGACCGGATCGACGCGGCGCTCACACGCCTCGAGTCGCTCCTCGCCGCCGCCACCGCCGCTTCGACGCCGGACGAGGGGCTCGTCGTCCGGCTACGCGGCGACCGGGTCGTGGCGTTGCGGGATCGCGAGCGGTGGGTCGACGTGGTCGGCGAGGTTGCCGCGCTGCGGCACGAAGGCCGGCCGATTCCAGCGTACATCCGCGAAGCGGAAGCTGACGCCTTGCTGGCGCTCAGGCGCCCAGACGAGGCTCGCGTCGCGTACGGAGATGTCCTGGCCGCCGAGCCGCAGCTGCGTTCCGCGCGCGTTGGGCTGTTCTTCGCGCTGCTCGAAGGCGAGCGCGTGAGCGAGGCGCTGGCATTGTCCGACACGATGGCGGCGGAGGGTGGACCCAAGACGTGGCGCGGCGTGTCGCCAGTCCCTTCGGGCAACGCGGACTGGCTCGATGCCCAGGCGCTGGCGGCCATCGCGCGTTACTACGTCGGCGAGTACCGCGAAGCCTGGCGCCGGCTGCAGCCGCTCGTGGACGGCGCGCCGGCCCTGTCGTTCCTGCGTTCGGCGAAAGCAGAGATCGCGAACGTGCTCGGATGGCCGCGGCTTGCCGACGAGGAGACGCATATCGCCGCGACACTCGCACCCCCGGACCGGACCACCGCGATCGCGCTCGCTGACGTGGCACTCGCGCGAAAGCGGTACGACGAAGCGCAGCAGCGCACGTCGGTGCTCGTCTCGCTCTTTCCCGGCGATCACGCTGTGGAGCGGCTCCGTCAAAGCGTTCGCGCTCACAGTGCCCCGGAACTGCGCATCGACTCGGATTCGCGCACCGAACATGGCGACGCCGCCGACAGTCCCGGCTCGGGGTACGACGTCCGGTCGGCGCTGCTGGCACCGCCGCTCGCCGAACGCTGGCGCCTCAAGGCCGCCTACGAGTTCTCGCAGGCCAGCCCCGTCGAGGGCATCATCCTGCGAACGCGTTATGGCGCGGGCGTCGAGACCGACTGGCCCGATGCGTCCCTCGATGCGACAGTCTGGATGAACACGGGAACACTCGACCGCGCGGGCGGTCGCGTCGCCGGTACATGGGAGATTGGCGATCACCTGCAGGTGGCCGGCGAGGGCGAGCGCTACTCGGCCGACACGCCGTTGCGCGCGATCTACTACGGGATTTCCGCCGACGGCGGCGGCGTCCGCGTCAGCTACTCGCGCGACTCGGCCACGATCGTCTCCGCGGCCCTGCGGCGCTCGTGGTTCACCGACGGCAACGACCGCGTCGAGGCCAGCGGTTTTCTCACAACACGCGTCCTCGAACAACCGGATCTGAGCATCGAGCTGCGCCCGGAGCTGTGGTGGGGCGAGAACACGCGGCTCGATGCCCCGTATTTCAATCCCCGCCAGAGCGCGTCCGCCTCCGTGGGCGCGGCTGCACGGCACCTGCTCTGGCGCCGGTATGAGCGAAGCCTGCACCAGGAATTGCGACTTTCGGCAGGCGCGTTCGCCCAGGAGGCCAACCCAACGCGTTGGACCGGCTTCGCCAGCTACGAGCAGATCCTGAAGCTGACAACAGAGTCGGCGCTGTACTACGGCCTCAGCTACGCGCGAAACGTGTACGACGGGCTCCCCGTAGGGAGCTTGCGCGTGTGGATCAACCTGGGCCACCGATTTCAATGAGGCTCATGCGCACCCTGTCGTTCGTCATCGCCGCGCTTGTGCTGGCCGCTGCGTCGGGGCGCGGCGCGGCGCCTGGCGCGAGGGACGCACGGGCGTTCCTCGGAGTCGTGCTGCACAACGTGGTGGACGACCGAGCACAACTCGAAGAAGACAGCACGACCACGAGCGATCTCGTGGCGTTCTTCGAATATCTCGTCTCGAATGGCTGGCACGCGATCACGCTCGATGACGTCGATCGGGCAGGCCGCGGAGAAACGACGCTCCCAGAAAAATCGATCCTCATCACGATGGATGACGCCAACGCGAGCAACTACACACGCGTCTACCCGCTGCTGCTGGCCACGAGAATGCCGGCGGTCGTCGCGGCGCCGGGCGCGTGGATGGTCCGAGGTCAGGGCCCGGGGGGCGAGCCGATGCTCACGTGGGCGCAGGCGCGCGAGATGCAGCAGAGCGGCCTCGTCGAGTTCGCATCCCACGGCTACGACCTGCACGGCACGATCCGCGGCAACCCGCAGGAGAGCCAGCTTCCCGCGTTCGCGTTCCGGATGTTCGACCCCGCACGTGGCTACGAGGACGACGAGGCGTACCGGCGCCGCGTGGGAGCTGACCTGCAGCAGTCGGTCGCGGTGATGACACGAGAGCTGGGACGTGCGCCGCGAGCTATCGCATGGCCCTATGGGCGGTACACGCAGAGCGCCGTCGAGATCGCGGAGACGCTCGGCTTTCGCTTCGCCCTGACATTCGATCCTGAACCCGCCACGGCGAACCGCCCGCTCGCGATTGCGAGGTTCTCGCTCTCCACGGGATCGCCGCTGCCCGGGCTGGTCGAGCGACTGCAGTTGGGCGAGACGCTGCCGCGCGTTCAGCGGTTCGTACGGCTTCGCCCGTCATCGTTATGGCGAGCGGATCCCGCAGAGACCGAGCGCCTGCTCGGTGCCGCCATCGAGCGGGTCCGCACCCTTGGGGCCTCCGCGATCGTCATCGACGCGGTCGAGCCAGGCCCGGACGGACATCCTGCGGCGTGGTTCCCGACCCGAGCCATACCCGTCCGAGCCGATGTGTACCTCCGGTTCGCGTGGCAATTCCAGAGGCGAGCGGGGGTGCTCGTCTACGGGCGGCTGCCCGCGGCGGCGCTCGAGATTGACGACGCCGAGCTCGAGGGCATCTGCCGCGACTTCGGCATCTTCACCTCAGTCGACGGTCTGCTCGTCGAGGAGGTCAGCGCGCTGGTCGGGCCTGGAGACGTCGGTTCCGGCGCGCGGTGGGAGGTCGCGACGGCGCGGCGCGCCATCGACGCGGCGCAGTTGCCGCGAAGGGAGCGACGAGTGCTGACCTGCTTCAGGGCCGTGCAACGTGAACTGCCGGGTCTTCAGCTCGCGTTGGTCACGGATACTCCCGATTCTCGCGGTCCCGGCGTGGCGGCGGACCTCACGCTGGTGCGAACGGCGTCAGATCCTGGCGCGGCTGGCCGGACTATTGGAAAAATGGTGACCGCCGGTTGGCTGTCTCCGCGATCCGCGCGACGCGTCGGCCTCTGGCTCGACGGCGAGCGTCCGCCCGCCGATCGCGACCTCATGGCCATCACACGACGTTTCCAGCGCGAGGGCGGCGCCGCCCTGGGCTGGAGCTCTGACGACCCGGTGGGCGATCGGCCCACGGCGGCTGCCGTCGCCCCAGCCGTGTCGTCGAGCGTTTTCCCCGCAAAGTTCTGATCAATGCGGGACCTCTTCTACTCAATGGTGCCCGGCTTTGTGTTCGGATACCCCTTCGTGATGGCGTGGTACTGGATGACCGGCGGGCTCCTCCACCGCATCGTGCGCGGATGGCACGAGCCGCGGCCCGGCGAGCCGCCGGTCCTCGAGTCGTACCCGCCCGTCAGCATTCTCGTGCCGTGCCACAACGAAGGCGCGAACGTCCGCGAGGTGTTCGCGGCGCTCGACGCGGTGGACTATCCGCATTTCGAGATGATCGGGATCAACGATGGTTCCCGAGACGATACCGGGGCTATCCTCGACGAGCTGGCCGCCAAGTACGAACGCCTCCGGGTCGTGCACCTCGCGACAAACCGTGGCAAGGCGCTCGCGCTCGACGCCGGTGCAATTGCCGCGCGGCACGAGATTCTCGTCGCCATCGACGGCGACTCGCTTCTTGACCGCGATGCGGTGACGTGGTTCGTCCGCCGCTTCCTGTCCGACGGCACACTGGGTGCGCTCACCGGGAACCCGCGCATCCGCAACCGGTCGTCGCTGCTCGGCCGCCTCCAGGTCGGCGAGTACTCCGCCATCGTCGGACTGATCAAGCGCGCCCAGACGCTGTTCGGCTGCGTGTTCACCGTCTCGGGCGTGGTCTGCGCGTTCCGCAAGCGGGCTCTGCACGACGGCGGGTGGTGGTCGCCGGCCACGCTGACTGATGACGTCGACATGACGTGGCGAATCCAGATAGCAGGGTGGACGATCGCTTACGAACCCAAGGCGCTCTGCTGGATCCTGATGCCGGAGAAGCTCGGCGGTCTGTGGCGCCAGCGGCTCCGGTGGTCAGAGGGCGGTACCCAGACGGTGCTCCGCCTTGCGCCGCAGATGTTGCATCGACGGCACTGGCGGTTGTGGCTCGTGTGGGTCAACTACCTGCTGAGCGTCCTGTGGTCGTACGCGATGCTCGCCGGGCTCCTCGCGTGGTGCCTGAAATGGACGCCGCTCGGCCCGCTCGTCCACTACCCGGCGTTCAGCCCTGTCACGCAAGGGTGGGGTGCCCTGCTGACAGTGACGTACCTGCTCCAGGCATCGGTCAGCCTCATGCTCGATCGCCGCTTCGAGCAGCAGATCATGCGGGTGATCTTCTGGCAGGCGTGGTACCCGCTTTTTTTCTGGGTGCTGCAGGCGCTCACGGCGGTCATCGGGGTGCCGCGGGCGATCCTCCGGCTGACGCGGCCCTCCACCGGCACGTGGGTGAGCCCGGATCGAGGCGTGCGATGAAGATCGGGCGTCTGCCCGCCGAGGCGCCGATCATCCGGACGGCCGTGCCGGCGTGGATGCGGATACGAGACGTGGCGATGACATTCGGCGCCTGGCTGCTCATCGGCTACTTCCTGCGTGAGGGTCTCTACCTGGCATATGACTACTTTCGCACGCCGATCTTCGAGCTCACGACGGCGACGGCGCCGGACTGGGGCGAAATGTGGGGACGCCTTCGCGGCTTCGTGCTGCTCGCGGCGACGCTCGTTGCGTGGATCACGTTCTGGGCGCTCGACAGCCGCGCGCGGCTGCAAGCCACCCACTCTCCGCAGCCGCTGCCGTTACTCGACAGCACCCACGCCGCGTCCATGGGGTTGCACGAGACGCAGTTGGCTGGCTGGCGCCTGGCGAAAGTTCAGACTGTGGACATCAATCTTGCACGGCGGGTCACGATGCGGCAGGAGGGGCGCATTGGCAACGGCGGCGCGGGATGATTGGAAGAGTCAGCGCCGCTGATTGCTCGGGCAACACTCGCCGCAGGGATGAAGAATGGTGGACCTGACCGGGATCGAACCGGTGACCTCATGAATGCCATTCATGCGCGCTCCCAACTGCGCTACAGGCCCACTCTCGGGAGAGAACCCTAATTCTAGCATGGGCCTTCAGTACGTCCGATGAGCGCCTTGCGATCGTTTTTGGGCTAATTCCTGACGGGTGGCTGCCGCCGCCGTTTAGTTCGCGGTCTGCAGGGTTCCCAGCGTACGGTCGAGAAATCGCCACACGCGCGTCCAGGAATCGCGCTGATCGGGCGTGTTCTCCGGCTGCCAGGTGCGCATGTTGACGCGGCGGTCGAACGTGTGACCTCCGACAGGGTGATCGTACACCTTCGTCACGGCGAGCAGAGGTTTCGCGGCGCGCAGCGCTTCGACGAGCGGCATGTCTTCCTCGATATTCACGTCCTCGTCGTTGCGCGCCACGTGAACGAGCAGCGGAATGCGCAGGCGGTCGATTTGGAACAGCGGCGATCGTTCCCTGTAAACCTCGGGCTGCTCCGAGGGCGGGCCGCCGAACCGGTTGGCTGGATCGATGAGCGCGCGTTGTTTTTCAACCCCCTTGCGGTCGAGACGTTCGAGGAGGTTCGTCACCGGCACGATGGCGGCTGCTGCGTCGAACAACTTGGGGTTCCGGCAAATCGACAGCAGCGTGATCAACCCGCCGTGACTCCAGCCGATGATGCCGATCCGGCCGGGATCGACCTGCCGGTATTTTGAGCGCAGCACATCCACGGCCGTGACCACATCGTCCACTTCGCGTCCGCCATAGTCGATGGCGTCGTAGAACGACTGTCCGTACCCGACGCTGCCGCGATACTCCGGCGCGATGACGACGTAGCCCCTGGCGGTGGCCTCGCGGATGTACGGAATGTAGTGCTCGTACAGATGCCCGCGGATGTCCTCGTGCACCCAGACGAGCGCGGGCCGGCTGTTGCGCCCCGCGTCGTCCAGCGGCTGAAAGACGAACGCCGGAATATCGAGATCGCCCGCGCGGCTGCGATAGGAGATCTTCTCCATGCGCATGTAACCGTCGCTGGCGGCGCGCCAGGTCTCATCGGTTTTCGCCTGCTGGCGGCGGGCCCGTTCGTGATCCGTCGCCTGCCCGTGCGCCGACACGGACGCCAGCGCCACAATCGCGACGAGCACAGCCAGTTTTTGAACGTGGAACACGGCGCGTATTCTACTCAAGGATCCGGCAGCGCTGTAAGGCGCGCCGAGACGTGCGGCTCCCGGCCGCGAATTTCCGTTAAGCCGGCGGGATCTGCCGCTCCGCCCGCTCGTACGCGCGTGTGAGCCAGTCGCTGAGCTGGTGTGCCGCTTCCGCGGGCGTGGCCCCGTAGAACGGCATCAACGCCGTCGGAACCCCCGGGATCCGCACGATATACGCGCGCCAGCGATCCGGCGAGACGGCCTTGACCTCGATCAGGTAGGACCGTCCCCCAATAGTTTCCTGATAACGATGAACGGCGGCGATCACGATATTAAATTGTTGATGCTGGTGGAGCGCTCTGAATTCTACGCGGGCCGCAGAGTGCGTCAAGCGAAGCGAAGGACGAAGGCGCATGCACATATTTCGCGCCGCCAATCTTGCCTCGCGCGGCCGCCGTAAAAATATTTTGTCTGTCCGTTCGTGCACAGGAAATTCACCGTTCATCAACAGCTTTTCCACACTTGACGCGTTCCGGATGCCGCACTAACCTTGAAACTTCATGAGCAACCGGGGTTTAGCGGGCGCAGCGTTCGTGGTTTGCCTGCTCATGCGCAGCCTCACGGCGTCTGCCGCCGACGACGCGACGATCTTCCGTGTGTTTTTGAAGGACGGGCGCTCGCTCGTCAGTTACGGCGAGGTGGCGCGCGTCGAAAGCCGCGTCGTGTTCTCGATGCCGATGAGCGCTGGCGCGAAGCCATCCCTGCGCCTCGTCGACATCCCCGCCGATCAGGTGGACTGGGACCGCACCGACCGGTACGCCGCCACCGCCCGCTCGGGGCGTTATCTTGAAACGCAGGCCGAGATCGACTACACGGCGCTTTCGAACCAGATCACGCAGACGCTCAATGCGGTGGGCGAGACGACAGACACCGCCAGGCGTCTCGAGCTGGTGCAGCAGGCGCGCAAGGCCCTCGCCGACTGGCCGCTGGACCATTACAACTATCGAGAGTCGGATATCCGGCAGCTTCTCACGCTGCTCGATCAGGCGATCGCGGATCTGCGTCTGACCGCGAGCGCCACGGCGCGCTTCGATCTCAACCTCGTCGCCGTCTCGTCGTCGCCTCCCGTGGTCGAGCCGCTGTTGCCCGAGCCGACCGAGCGCGAGATGATCGAACAGACCGTGATTGCCGCGCATTTCGCGGAATCCACGTCGGAACGTGTCTCGCTGTTGAAAGTCGCCGCGAAGGAACTCGCACGGACCGATGTGGATCTGCCGGACGAGTGGGCGATCCCGACCCGGACTGCCGTCCGGCGCGAAATCGCAACCGAGGCGCGCATCGACCGGAGCTACCAGGCGCTGACGGCACGGATGACGACTCTCGCGGAACAGCGCGCCCGGAACGCGGACGTCCTGGGCGTCGAACGGGTGATTGAACGGATCTACCGGCGCGACGCATGGCTGGGCGGCATGCGCCCCGACACCGTCAGCGCGCTGGTCGCGACGGTCGAAGAAAGGCTCGACGCCGCGCGGCGCCTGCGGCTCGCCCGTGACCGCTGGGAGCTGCGGGCTCCCGACCTCGCCACGTACCGGGAGGCCATCAGCCGGCCGCTCGACATATTCGCGCAACTCCGCCCGGCGCTCGAGGACATCAAGTCGCTGGCCGGTTCGTCGCCGTCGACGCTGGAGCGCCTCGACCGCCTCGTCGCTTGGATTCTCAAGCGGGCGTCGGAAATTTCGCCGCCCGATGAACTGACAGGCCCGCACGCGGTGTTTGTCAGCGCCGTGCACATGGCCGAGAACGCCGCGATCATCCGCAGGGAAGCGACGCTCGCGAGCAGCGTCGAACGTGCCTGGGACGCTTCGTCCGCGGCTGCCGGCGCCCTGATGCTGGGCACACGCGCGCGGTCTGACATGCGCGCCGTGTTCCGTCCGCCTCAGCTGCCTTGATTACGCCTCGCCGTACGAGGCTCGTGCGCGTCTCCGACCTCCACGCCTTCCGGCAGGCTGTCGTCTCCTGTTCGGTGCGCGGCGATCCCGGCGCCGCTCGCTCCACTGCCGTCGTGGTACCTACGCGAGGCGCGGCGTTTCACCTGCGCAGGCTGTTTCTCGCGCGCGACATCGCGCCGACGGATATCCCGACGATTCTCACGAGAGACGAGTTGTACCTGTTTCTCAATGCCAGGCTCCCGGAGCCGTTCGGCGTCCTCACGAGCAGCGAACGCGAAGTCCTCCTGCAATCCTCGGCGGCGCATGCTGCGGCCGCCGGCGCGCAGCCGCCCTTCCGGCTGCGGCCCGGCCTCGTCGCCGAGATGATGCGCTTCTACGATCAGCTGAGGCGCCAGGGGCAGAGCGTCGATCGTTTCGAATCCCTGCTGGTCGAGAGCCTGGATGCGGACAGCGATCGAGGGGCCGAACGATTATTGCGACAGACCCGGTTCCTGGCGGCGTCGTACCGGGCGTACGAGCAGCGCGTCGCCGCGCTGCCCGCCGTTGACGAGCACGCGCTCAGGGCGCATCTGGTCCAGCACGCTGCCGCCCTTCCGCTCAAATACATCGTCATCGCCGTGGGCGACTGGATTGCCGATCCGCACGGCCTTTTCGCCGCCGATTTCGACCTGCTCACGCGGGTGCCAGGGCTCGCGGAGGTCGACGTCATTGCGACGAGCGGGCTGCTCGGATCCGGTTTCGATCAGCGGATCAACGACTGGCTGCCGGGCCTGGACACGATAGACGCGGCGGACCTTGGCATCGCGGTCTCGTCCGTCCCGCGCATGCTGGTGCCGGATCGGGAGGACGGTATCCCCGTATGGGTCCATCGGGACCGGGAAGAGGAGCTGATAGCTGTCGCACGCCGCGCCGTCACCGAGCCGGACCTCCACGCGGTGGTGTTCGCGAAACCTCTTCCGTACCTCTATCTCGCGCGCGACGTGTTCGGCAGCGCACGGATCCCGTATCAGGCGGTGGACGCGCTCCCGCTCGCCGCGGAACCCGCGGCGGCTGCGCTCGATCTGATCATTGAGTTTGTGTCGTCTGAATTCACCCGCGCCTCTGCGCTGGCCCTGCTCCGGTCGCCGCAGCTCTCGCTGGGAGCCGGCCTGACGCGCCGGAGCCTCGCCGCACTCGATCGTGCGATGCACGCCAAGCGGTACCTCGGGGAAATCGCCGCGCTTCGCGCATTTGTCGAAAGCGTCGCGGGCGATGCGGAGACGCGCGGGGCCGCTGCGGTTGTCGCCCGCGCGGCGGAGGAACTCCTGCCGCTGACGGGCGCCGATCCCGCATCGGCGCAACTCTTGGCGCTCGCGACGTTCCTGGAGTCGCACGCCGATCCCGGCGCCGGCGAGCGATCGGTTCGCGCATGCGCGGCGATCGTCGACGTCCTGAAGTCTCTTGCCTCGGCGCACGGATCGCACGCCAATGCGGACGCGGACACGGCGACCCTGGAGGAGCTGGCGCCCGATATCCGGCGGTGGATCGAAGAACAGACCTTCGATCCACGAGGGGGATCGCACGGCGTTCATCTCCTGGACGCCCACGCCGCACGATTCGGGGAGTTCGACACCGTCACGATCGTCGGCATGATCGAAGGCGAGTGGCCGGAGCGCCCGCGCCGGAACATTTTCTACTCGCCGGCGATCCTCGCGACGCTCGGCTGGCCCTCGGAACGCGATCGATGGAGCGCGTCCACCGCGGCGTTCGTCGACCTGGTGCGATCGCCTTCCCGCCAGGTTGTGGTCTCCACGTTCCGGTTCGACGACGAGGCGCTGGTCGAGCCATCGTTTCTGATCGAAGAGCTCGAGAGCGCCCGTTTGACGACGATCAAGGAAGAAGCGGCCGGAACCATGGTGATGTTTCGCGACGAAGCCGTGTGGGCGGACGTCCCGCAGCTCGAGGCGCTCGATCCCGACGCGCAACAGTGGGCGATGTTTCGACAGGCGCGCAGCGCCGGGGTGCTCCCGGCCTATCACGGTGCGGCGGGGCCGCAGGCTCCTCGCCCGCTGTCGGTGAGCGCGATTGAAACGTATGAGACGTGTCCGTTCAAGTACTTCGCACGCTACGTGATGCGCCTCGATGAGGAGCGCGAAGACGAAGAGGTGATGGACCCGAAGCGTCAGGGTCTCTTCGTGCACAGGGTTTTCGAGGTGTTCTTCACGGCCTGGCAGCAGCGCGGCCACCACGGGATCACGACGGCCAACTTAGACGCGGCCCGCGATCTGTTCGCGATCGTCGCTGAGGGTCAGTTGAAGACGCTGCCGCAGGCCGAGGCCGCACTCGAGCGCACGAGGCTGCTCGGCTCGCCCGTCGCCGCGGGTCTCGGCGAGGTTGTATTCCGGATGGAGGCCGAACGCCCGGCCGAGGTAATCGAACGGCTGCTCGAGTACAAACTGAAAGGCGAGTTTGAATTCACCGGGCCGCGCGGCGACAGGACGATTGCGCTCACCGGTGTGGCGGATCGACTCGACCTGCTCGAAGACGGCACTTTCAGGCTGATCGACTACAAGCTGTCGTCCGCGCCCAACAAGTCGCGAGCGTTGCAATTGCCGATCTACGGAATTTGCGCCGAGCAGCGTCTGCAGCATCATCGCGGCCGGAAATGGACGCTTGGCGAAGCCGCGTACATCTCGTTCCGCGGCGCCAGGAAGGTGACGCCGCTTTTTACGCCGCGCCAGGACCGCGCCGCGGTGCTTGCCTCGGCACAGGGACGGCTGATTGATGCGGTGGACGCTATCGAACGCGGAGAGTTTCCGCCCACGCCGGAAGACGTGTTTCTGTGCGGCTTCTGCAGCTACGGGGCGGTCTGCCGCAAGGATTATGTCGGTGACGTTTGACGCCGACGCCCGGCTGCGCGCCGTCGATCCTTCCCGCAACGTCGTCCTCGAGGCCTCGGCGGGCACCGGGAAGACACGAGTGCTGGTCGAACGCTACGTCAACCTGCTGCTGGCCGGTGTTGCGCCCGAGCACATCCTGGCTATCACCTTCACGCGGAAAGCCGCGGCAGAAATGCGGCAGCGGATTGTCGAGCGGCTGAAGGAGGCCAGCCGCACGGGCCAGCTGCCGCCGGCCCGCTGGAAGGCCCTGCGAGAGCGGCTGGGCGAGATCGCGATCTCGACGATCGATGCGTTCTGCCTGTCGCTCATCCGCGAGTTCCCGCTCGAGGCTGACGTCGAGCCCGGATTCGATCTGGCCGACGGCACCGAGATTCCCCGGCTCATCGCGGAAGCACTGGACCGCGCGCTCCGGATCTGCCGGCATCAGGCCCAGACCGACGCCGATATCGCCCTCGTGTTCCTGCAGTTGAACGACCGGAAGTTGCGTGAAGGCCTGACAGCGCTGCTCGGCCGCCGGCTGGTCGCGGCCGAAGTCCTGCAGAACTTTCTCGCATCTGGTCCTCGCGACCTGACGCCGGAAGTCGCCTGCCGGCGCGCCGCGGAGCGGCTCGCTGACATCCTCCTGCACGCACCGGCCGATGCGGATCTCGACACGCTGCTCATCGGAGGGCCGGTCGGCCATCCCCAATTCGCCATGCTCGCCGCAGATCTCCGGTCGCTTTGCTCGCCACCTGCGCCGGACTACGCCCGCCCCGACGTGCAGGCCGCGTTCCGCATGCTCGTCGACCGGGTACGCGGGTACTTCCTCACGCTCGACGGCAAGCCAAGGAAAGCCAAGGGATTTGGGCAGGCGGACGTCAAGAAAGAACATTGCGTGTCGGAGACCGCGTGGAAGCGTCACCGCGACGCCGTCGAGATCGTCGCGCCGGCAATCGAGGAAACCGTGCGCGCTTTCCGCCGCGATCTCAACGTGATCCTGTCGCGCGGTGTCTGGCGCCTGTTCCAGGTCGCGCTCTCACAGTACCGCAGAACGCTCGATGCCCACGCCGTCCTCGACTTTTCCGAGGTGCTGTCGCGGGCCGTCGGCCTGCTCCGGCAGATGGAAGAGTTTTCGCAGAGCCGCTACAGGCTCGAAGCGCGGTTCCAGCACGTGCTGGTCGACGAGCTCCAGGATACGAACCGCGCGCAGTGGGAGCTGGTGGCGCTGCTGGTGAGGAGCTGGGGCGAAGGTTTTGGCGCCTCCGCGGACGCGCTGGCTCCATCCATCTTCGTGGTCGGCGATCGCAAGCAGTCCATCTACGGCTTCCGCGACGCGGAGGTCGCGGTACTGGATGAAGCCGTGGGCTTCATCGGAGGGCTTCGGCGAGACGACGCCACCCGCCAGGCGATTTCCGTCAGCTTTCGCGCGGTGCCCGGGCTGCTGGCGTTCGTCAACGAACTGTTCGTCGAGATCGCCGGCACGACCGACGGCGCCCGGCGGGATGCGTTTCGCTATGCCGACGATGACAGGTTCCCGGTCGTTCCGGTTGTCGATGCCGAGCTGCCGCTGTTTGCGGCCGCCGCGAGCGTTCACGACGTGGTCGACATCCTGGCGGGAGCGACCGTCGAGGCGACGACGGACCGCGTCGCAGATGAAGTCGTACGCCTCCTCTCTCCGGATTCGGGGGCCGTCGTTCGTGACCCGCGTACGGGCGTCGCGCGTCCCGTTCGCGCTGCCGATATCGCCGTGCTGTTTCGCTCGCGCGACAGCCACCGCGACTACGAAGCGGCGCTCGATCGCCGCCAGGTGCCGACGTACGTTTACAAAGGCCTGGGGTTTTTCGACGCGGACGAAATCCAGGACCTGATCGCGCTGCTGCGTTTCCTCGCCGACCCGACATCCGATCTCCGCGCGGCGGCGTTCCTGCGATCGCGGATTGTCAGGGTGTCTGATCGGGGCATCGTGCTGCTCCGACGCCGCCTCGCGGACGCGCTGACAGCGACGGAGCCCCCGCCGGAAATCGATCAGCTCGAGGAGGAAGATCGCGGCGTGCTGGAGCGCGTACGGCGCGCGCTGCCGCACTGGCTCGCGATGGTGGATCGCCTTCCCCCGTCAGAAGTCCTCGAGGAGGTGTTGCGGGAAACGGCGTACGCATTGGAAATGCGCGGTTCGCGCCGGCCGCAGGCGCGCGAAAACGTCAAGAAGCTGCGGTCGCTGATCCGGAGAGTCGAAAATCGCGGCTACGCGACTCTTGTGCGAATCGCCGACTTTCTCGACGATCTCGCCGTCGGCGACGAATCGAACGCCGTCGTGGATGCCGCCGACGCGGTGAGCCTGATGACGGTGCATGCGGCCAAGGGACTCGAGTTTCCGATTGTGTTTATCGTGAATATGCAGCGGGGCGCGGGAGGACCGCGCGCGCCGGTCCGCGTGCTGACCGACGGCTACGGGGTACCGTCGGTGTCCATCGGAGACTTCGAATCAGAGGCCGACGAGGATACGACCGCGCGTGATCGCGAGGAAACGAAGCGCCTCTTGTACGTCGCGGCGACACGTGCCCGCGATCGCCTTTATTTCGCGGCCGCCCTCAAGGATGGCGCATTCAAGCCGGGCCGCGGCAGCCTGGGCGAAGTCCTGCCCAAAAGTTTCGCGGCACGCTTCGAAGCAGCCGTCGTCTCCCCGCGAAGTCTATAAAGCTGAGACGGCGGCGACCGCACCGCGGCCTGAAGGCGTCTGTTATGAGGGGTTTGCGCGGGTGTCAGGCCTGGGTCAGCCAGCGCCGGGCGTTGGCTTCTGCTTCGGCCCGCGTTTGTCCAACCAGGATCACGGACCTGTGCGGTTTGGCGTCGCCATTTCGGCTGACCCATGCGATCCAGTGTGGGCCGCGGGCTTCACTCCGAATCTCGTCGCTGTCGGCGGTCGTCATAATAGATATCAGGAGAACTTAGCAGATTTCGGGCGATTTCGCGAAGATTGAGCGGGTGATGGCCGATTCTCGTTGCGTCTCCCGGATCCTTCCCATAAGATCAATGTTTTGGAGGTCCTATCGGTGACATTGACATGTCCGAGCTGCGGTAACGACCGGAATTTCCAGGTCAAAACCCTGCAAATGCACGTGGTGCACCTGGAAGACGGTCGCGTCGAGGTGTCGGAAGAAGACCGCCCCACCGTGCTCGAAGTGCTCTGCGACGAGTGTGAAACCGCGCTGAAGTTCGAGGAGTTCGAAGATACGCTCCGGAAGGAAGTTCTGCTCACGATCGGCGCGCGCTGAATCAGCGCGCCGTCGTTGTCAGGTTGTTCCGTCAGTCTTCATCACCTGCTCCGGCTTCTTCAAAGTATTCGCAATCCGTGCAGAACCATTCCCGGAGGGTATGGACGGTCGGCTTGGGATTGCCGGGAATCTGAGTCGTGGCCTTCGTGTCCCTGAGCTTCATCAACTCGCCGCACAAGGGGCATTCTTTCTGCGCCATGTCAACCGCACACTAGCATCGCTGCGCGCCTCTGACAACCTCCGCGCAGGCCTGACAACCTTGACAAGGCGCGGCCCCGCTCCTATCGTACCTCCGTGCCGCATTCGTGCTTTGCCGACGAGATCGCCATCGATTTTCCAGCCGTTGGCCGCGTGGTCGACGGTATGCGCCACGCGTTTCTCGGCGAAGCCGAGGACCGTGACGTGCTCGCGGCCGAGGTGTCGGTGTCGCGGCGCGAAGCGGCCGGGGGCCCGGTGGTCCATCTCTCGTTGCCTGTTCGCGGCGTGTGCCTGACCTGCGGCGGCCGGGGCGAGTCGTGGACTGAACCCTGCACGGAATGCGCGGGGACCGGCGCGTCGCTCTTCAGCCACCCTGTGCGGCTGGCGCTCCCGGCCGGCGTCGCCGACGGGGCCACGTTTCGTTTCCGGCTCACTTCTCCGCAGACGGGTCCTGTTCGCGTCGAAGTCCGCGTCGCCGTCCAATCCACACTCGTGTAGTTCTCGTGGCCAGGCACGTCGACTTCGTCGGCGTCCTATTCGTCGTGTGGGGGGTGGTCACTGCCCTCATCGGCCTGTCCACGCTCGCGCTGGGCGTGGGAGGAGCCTCGCTGGCGACGTCGCCGAATCTGACCGGCGGGGTTGCGGTGGGTGTGACGGCGGCAGCCTTCATCACCCTGGCCGTGATTGCCATCGTGTGGGGTGCGGGCCACGTGCTGATCGGCCTGCTGCTTCGCCGCCATCGGCAGCGAGCGCGGATGGCAGCGCTGATGGTCGGATCCATCGACCTTTTGCTGCTGCCATACGGCACCGCTCTTGGCTGCTACGCGCTATGGGTGCTGCTCAGCGAACGCGGTAAAGCGCTCTTCGGTACTGCCGCCTGATTCCCGGTACGATATTCTGTTGGTGAGACGGCCCGGGGTTGATCCCATTCCAGCCCGGGTGATCGACCCGTCCGACTTGAGAAGGACACGTCACGAGCATGGCACTTGAAGCGGCCGGCGTCCTCGACGCGCTGAAGATCGTCCAGGACCCGGATTTACATCGCGATATCGTGAGCCTGGGGTTCGTCAAGGACCTCTCGATCAACTCGGGGCGTGTGTCCTTCACCATCGAGCTGACTACGCCCGCGTGCCCGGTCAAGGACCAGATGCGCGATCAGGCGCGCGCGGCGGTGATGAACCTCTCCGGTGTCACCGACGTCGACGTGCGCATGAGCGCTCGCGTGCGCGAGGCGATGGCCGGCGACGGCACGCGCGCGTCGCTGCCGGGCGTGAAAAACATTATCGCCGTCGGCGCGGGCAAGGGAGGGGTCGGCAAGACGACCGTTGCCGTCAACCTCGCGCTGGCGCTGGCCAGGTCTGGCAGCAAGGTCGGCATGATCGATGGGGACATCTATGGCCCGAATGTGCCGATCATGCTCGGGATCAAGACCCAGCTCACCACGGACGGCCAGAAAATTCTGCCCGCCGAACGGTACGGCCTCCAGGTCGTCTCCATGGGCTTCATGACGACCGACGACGCGCCGATCATCTGGCGCGGACCGATGCTGCACGGTGCGCTGCAGCAGTTTTTCCGCGAAGTCCGGTGGACGGAGCTCGACTACCTGGTGATCGACATGCCGCCGGGGACGGGCGATGTGGCCTTGACCCTCAGCCAGACCGTTCCGGTCGCGGGCGCGATCATCGTGACGACGCCGCAACTCGTGTCGCTGGCCGACAGCCGCCGCGCGGCGGCGATGTACCGGAAGCTCAACATCCCGACGATCGGCATTGTCGAGAACATGAGCTACTTCGTCTGCCGGAACTGCAACCACGAGGCCGACATCTTCGGCAACGGCGGGGGCGAGCAGATGGCGTCGGAATTGAAGATTCCATTCCTGGGGCGCGTGCCCATCTATCAGCCAATTCGGGAAGGCGGCGATACCGGCGTGCCCGTGCTGATCAGCGAACCCGATTCACCGGCGTCGCGGGCGTTCATCGCCGTCGCGGAGCGCACGGCGGCGCAGGTCTCGATCGCCAGCTACAACCGGCCCACCATTCCGCTCACTGTCGTCCGGTGAGCGGGCACCCGCGCAACAGGATCGCGTGAACATCCCGTTCACCAAGCACACGCTCGCGAACGGCCTCGACGTGCTGCTGCACGAGGATCACAGCTGCCCGATCGTCTCCGTGAATATCTGGTATCACGTGGGATCGAAGAACGAGCGGCCGGGCCATACGGGTTTCGCGCACCTGTTCGAACATCTCATGTTCGAAGGGTCCGAGCATCACGACAGCGGCTTCTTCCAGCCCCTGCAGGCCGCGGGCGCGTCGCCCAATGGATCGCCAAGCACCGACCGCACCAACTACTGGGAGGTCGTGCCTGCCGGTGCCCTCGAGCTCGCGTTGTGGATGGAATCCGATCGCATGGGCCACCTGCTCCCGGCGCTCACGCAGCAGAAGTTCTCGAACCAGCGCGACGTGGTCCTGAACGAGCGGCGGCAGAATTACGAGAACCGCCCGTACGGCCTCGCGTCGATGGCCATGCTCGCCGCGCTGTTTCCGCCCGAACACCCGTATCACTGGACGACCATTGGCGAGGTTGCGGATCTGCAGGCGGCGAAGCTGGACGAAGTACATCAGTTCTTCCGCCGCTATTACCATCCGGCCAATGCGTCGATCGCGCTGGGAGGGGACATCGATCCGCCGTCCGCGCTGGCGCTGGTGCGCGCGTACTTCGAGCCGATTGACACCGGGCCGCTCGTCGAGCCGGTGCGCGCGACCGCATCCCTCGACGGAGAGCGCCGTATCCTGATGGAGGATCGTGTCGAGCTGCCGCGCCTCTACATCGCGTGGCTGACGCCGGCGATGTTCGAACCGGGAGACGCGGATCTCGATCTCGCCACGGACCTGCTGGCCAACGGCAAGACGTCGCGCCTGTATCGCCGGCTCGTCTACGACGAACGGATCGCCACCGACGTATCCGCGTCGCAGAACTCGCGCGAGATCGCCGGCTTCGTCCAGCTCGCGGCCACGGCGGCACCCGGCCACACGCTCGCGGAGCTCGAGGGCGTCATTCTCGAGGAGATCGCCAGGCTGGCGGCCGAAGGGCCCACAGACGAGGAGCTGGCACGCGGCCGCGTCCACTCGGAGACGCAGTTCGTGCTCCGGCTGCAGACCGTCGGCGGATTCGGCGGCAAGTCCGACCAGCTGAACGCGTACAACATCCTGCTCGGCGACCCCGATTACTTCGATCGCGATCTTGCGCGGTACCAGGACGCGACGGCCGCATCGCTGAGGGAGGTCGTGACGCGCTACCTGCTTCCCGGCCGCCGGATCACGATGAGCGTCGTGCCGAAGGGGCGCATCGACCTGGCCATTCCCGATTCGATGATGGTGAGTGTCTCGTGAGCGCGCCCGAAACCGCGGCGCACGTGGACCGCTCGCGCCTGCCGCCGCTGCGGCCGGTTCCCCGCTTTGCGTTTCCCGCGATCGACAAGTCGGCGCTCGCCAACGGCCTGCGGGTGTGGAGCGTGCGTCACGAAGGCGTGCCGCTCATCGGGTTCCTGCTGATCGTCCGCCGCGGCGCCGCCGACGATCCGCCGCGCCAGGATGGTCTTGCGGCGCTGACGGCCGACATGCTCGATGAAGGCACGGGATCATGGTCGGCCATCGAGGTGCATCAGCAGCTCGCGCGCATCGGCGCGCAATTCGATACCGACATCGGCGCAGATGCCACGCTCGTCGGCCTGACGGCGCTCAGCCGGTTTGCCGGCCGCAGCCTCGAACTGCTGGCCAGCGTCGTGGCGCGGCCGACGCTTGCCGAGGCGGACTTCCTGCGCGTGCGGCAGTTGCGCCTGAACCGGCTCATCCAGCTCCGCGACATGCCAGGCGTCGTCGCGGATCGCGTGTTTGCGCGGCTGTTGTATGGTGACGCGCCGTATGGACATACGCCGCTCGGCAGCGAGCAGACGCTGTCTGCGCTGACGGTGGAGGACGTGCGGTCCTTTCACACGAGGCTGATGCGCCCGGGATCGTCGACGTTGATTGCCGTCGGCGATTGCGATCACGACACGATCCGCGGGCTCGCCGACGCGGCGTTCGGCGGCTGGATCCCTGCCGGCGAGCACGTGGCCGATGGTCCCGACACGACCGCCCGGCCGGCCCGGCTCAACGTGGTCCCGCGTCCCGAGGCGCCGCAGTCGGAGCTGAGGATTGGCCACGTGGCCGTCGCCCGTTCCTCCCCTGACTATCACGCGCTCGTTGCCGCAAACATGGTGCTCGGCGGCCAGTACGTCAGCCGGATCAACATGAACCTGCGCGCCGACAAAGGGATCACGTACGGCGCGGGCTCGGCATTCGACTTCCGCCGCAAACCAGGTCCGTTTGCACTGAAGGCGAGCGTGGACTCGCGCGCCACGGCGACGGCGATCCGCGAATCGATTGGCGAGATCGCCGGGATTCGGGGCGAGCGCCCCGTGTCCACGGACGAGTTGTCGATCGGTGTCGCGGCGCTCACACGCGGCTACGCAAGAAACTTTGAAACCTCCGACCAGATTGCCCGCGCCGTGGCGCAACTCGCCTTGTACGACCTGCCCGACGACTACTACACGGAGTTCGTGCCCCGCGTGGAAAGCCTGACGCCGGACGAGGTCATGCGCGCCGCCGCAAGGCATCTGGATCCCTCACGCCTGACCACGCTCGTCGTCGGCGATGCCGCAGCGATTGGTCAAGATCCTGACCTCGATCTGGGTGCGCCCGTCGTCGTCTCTCCTGATAGCATCTAGCGTCCGAACCGGACAGCCTTTTTTCCGGCGGTATACCCCGTTTGGCGAACCGGTGGGGGGCCTCTGACGTCATAGGACAGGTGACGAGGCTAGCCGCGGCCCCCGCGCCCGTGCGGGGCCATCTCGAGCATGTAAACCCGATGCGCCTGCAACGCCTGAGCCTCAGCTTATTCGGAGTGGTTGCGTTCGTCAGCATCGTGCTGGCCGCGGCCACCGTGTGGCTGTTTCTCACAAACCCGGTGACCGTGGCGACCGCCGTCAACGAAGGCGACGTGTCGCCGCTCATCCGCGACCTCGCGGACGTGCTGTTCAACGCACTGCGGGGAATTCTGCGGTATCTCTGAGGCGTTTCCGGTCTACGTTTTCCGTTCTACGTTCGACTTCGCGGTCCTCTTACGCGATCAGCGCCTTCTTCAGGAACCGCGAGAGGATCCACCCATCCAGATACTTGAACGGCGTCTTGCCGGTGGAGTAGTGCCCACAGGGCAGCACCGCGAACTCGTGTGCGACGTGTCGCTCCTCGAATTCGCGCACCAGATCCCGCGAGAGATCGACAGGAAACGTCAGATCGTACCGCGCGTAAACGAGCAGCGTGCGGCGATCGTGCAGACGGTCGAGATACCAGCGCGGGCTGATCGGCTTCCAGAGCGCGCGTAGTGTCGGGAGATCGATATGGCCCTCGAGCCCCTGCCGCACATGCTCGGTCGAGAGCCCCCGCCACACCACGTCGGCGAAGTAGGGTGAGATGTGGTTGAGCGCCTCTGCCCGGATGAGCGGCTCGTCCGCGGTGGTCAGGAGCGCGAGGCACGACCCGAGGCTCGATCCGAGGATTCCGATGCGCTCGTATCCTTCCGATGCCAGCCATGCGATCGCCCTTCGCGCGTCCAGCACGGCCTGCCTGCACACCTGCACCGTCCGCGCGACGTTGGCGCTGACGATGTAGTCGGCGCGGTGGAGTTCGGGCGGCATACGCCGGTCGTGATACGGGAGACTGAGGCGCAGGGCGCCCATGCCGCTCCAGTTGAGCAGCCGGCACAGGCCGACGTGGCCCTCGGCGTCCGCGTTCCATTGCGGAAGCACCAATACCGCGGCGCGCGGTGCCGACGCGTCCGCGCGTGCTTCGAACCATCTGCATGACACCGTGTTGTTCGCGGGGTGCGGCGTGGGCAGGGCGGTCGGAAACGTGAGCAGCCGCTCGCCGTCAGACGATCGCGGCGACAGCGAGTAGTCGCGCGTCGGCGGCGGGGTGAAGAACGCGTCCGTATCCTCCATGACGTGCGCCACCCATTCCTGCATTGCCTGCAGCGGCGGCATCGCGGAGTGGCCGTTCGTCGAAATCCAGTCGAGTCCCCAGTCGAACGGGCGCACGACGCGGTCGGTGGTGACCGACGCGAGCCGGCGCTCCCAGGCATGAAACGCGGTTTGCAGCATCCTGTAACAATGCTATACTCATCGGTCGATGCATCTGGACGCTCTCGACGTGCTCAAGGCAAAGAAGACGTGCCCGCGAAAGCGGGCCAGCCACGTCGGGGGAGTTGTGCTCGGAAGTTAGCCGCACTGCGTTAAGTCCACGAGCCTGTTTTCCGCCGACGCCATAGCGTCGGCTTTTTTTTTGATCACCGAAAGCTACACGGGATCAAGCGAGCGTTACACAGACGACCGTCCCGAAGACGGGACGAAGGACAAAGGACGAAGCAGTCATGTCTCAGATTGAAGTCGGCATTCTCGGAGCGACCGGTATGGTCGGCCAGCAGTTCATCGCGCTGCTCTCGAACCATCCGTGGTTCAAGGTTGCCTGGCTCGGCGCCAGCCAGCGGTCGGAGGGGAAGGCCTATCGCGACGCCGCCGCCTGGCGGCTGCCGACGCCGCCGCCGCCGGACGTGTCGAGGCTGACGGTCGAACACGCGTCGCCGGGCCGCGCGCCCAAGCTCGTGTTCTCTGGGCTCGACTCGGGGGTGGCGGGAGAAATCGAAGGCGCGTTCGCCGCCGCCGGGCACATCATCGTGAGCAACTCGAAAAACTACCGGATGGACGCCCACGTTCCGCTCGTGATTCCCGAAGTCAACGCGGATCACCTCAAGCTGCTCGAGGGACAGGCCGCCGCCCGCGGGTGGAAGGGCCGGATCGTCACGAACCCGAACTGTTCGACTGTTGTCCTGTCGATGGCGCTCGCACCGCTTCGTCAATTCGGACTGAAGACGGTCATGATCACGACGCTCCAGGCTATTTCAGGCGCCGGTTATCCGGGCGTGGCGTCCTGGGACATCCTCGGCAACGTCATCCCGTTCATCGACGGCGAGGAAGAAAAAATCGAGACCGAGACGCAGAAGATTCTGGGATGTCTGAGCGCCAAAGGGATTGAACCGCATCCGGTGGTCGTCAGCGCGTCCACCACGCGGGTGCCGGTCCACAACGGCCACACCGAGTCGATCTCCGTGAAGCTCGACCAGCCGGCGACGCACGAGGCCCTTGTCGCGGCCTTCAACGGATTTCGCGGACGCCCGCAGGACCTGGGACTTCCCTCCGCGCCGTCGCAGCCGATCGTGTACCTGAACGAACGCAATCGCCCGCAGCCGTCGCTCGATGTGGATCGTGACGGCGGCATGACCGTCAGCATCGGCCGCCTGCGGCCGTGCCCGGTGCTCGATTACAAGTTCATCGCGCTCGGTCACAACACCATTCGCGGCGCTGCCGGTGTCGCGATTCTGAACGCCGAGCTGATGCATCGCGAGGGTATGCTGTGACCCTAGCCAGGCCGGCCGGTGTCATCATGAAATTCGGCGGCACATCCGTCGCCGATGCTGACGCCATGACCCGCGTCGTCAACATCGTGCGGAACCAGCGGGAATCGCAGGCGCACGCGACGCCGCCCGTGGTGGTCGTTTCGGCGCTTTCGAAAGTGACCGACGGCCTCATCCGGACCGCCCGTTTCGCTGCAGAAGGCGACGCGACGCAGGCCTCCGGATTGATGAAGGAACTGCTCGACCGGCACATCGCCATCGCGCGGACGCTCACGTCCGGTCAGCGAGCCGAGCAGCTCGTCGACGCTCTCTCGGCCCAGTTCTCCGAGCTCGCCGGCAGCGTCGTCGGGTTTGCGCAGCAGCGGACGGTTACGCCCGCCAATCACGACGCCAT
>Ga0136846_1208240_pt1 | contig 27544 bp, 24 predicted proteins | sample HopSoiMetagenom2_FD_96841 | JGI IMG/M metagenome (GOLD analysis project Ga0136846, IMG submission 96841) | Grasslands soil microbial communities from Hopland, California, USA - 2 Assembly 2016 (version 4) | ecosystem: Environmental > Terrestrial > Soil > Grasslands | place: USA: Hopland... | reverse complement strand
CGATCTTTGTAATATGATTTATTCATTAATATTGTTTTGTTGTTTGGCTCTTCTTAAACCACTTTAAACCTTAGCTTAATGAATGCTCGAAAATTTTTCCGGCTAAATGTCTGTATGGCATTAGCCATTGCTGTTGCCAATGGAGTTTTTGCAAAGGGCGGGTACAACGAGATACCTGCATTTTTATTTCAGCAAACGCTGCTCGATGGTAAAGTGTCTGATGCTACGGGCAAAGCACTGCCCGGTGTTTCCATTAAAGTAAAAGGGAAGTCGGAAGGCACTGCTACCGACAGTACCGGCCATTTTTCAGTCAGGGCGGTGCCCGGGGATATCCTCGAAATAAGTGCAGTAGGATATACAACCCGGGAAGTTACTGTTACTGGCGCTGCCACTATCGACATTGTGCTGACGGCTACTACCATATCTCTCGACGAAGTGGTAGTGGTAGGGTATGGTACACAAAAGAAATCTGCCATCACAGGCGCCGTTTCTTCCGTTGATGTGAATCGTATCAATAACATACCCGTAACCAATGTATCTAATGCCCTGGCCGGCCGGGCAGCGGGTGTTACGGTAGTCAACACGTCGGGCCTGTCGGGAGCCACGTCAAGAATAAGAGTGCGCGGCAGTTTTGGAGAGCCGGTTTACGTTATCGACGGTATTATTAAAAATAAAGCAGCTTTTGATGCACTCGATCCTAACGAGATAGACCAGATGAGTATTTTGAAAGATGCGGCTACTGCTTCTGTGTACGGCGTACAGGCCGGCAACGGGGTAATGATCGTTACTACCAAAAAGGGAAGTACGGGTAAGCCCGTCTTTACTGCCCAAACCTCTTATACCACTTCCCGTCCTACCGAAAAATTATTAGCAGATATCACCACGGCCACCGATGAACTGATCTATCAGAACCGGGTTACCCAATGGGCCAACGAGTATAACGGGCGTAATAATCCGCTGCCGAATACTCCTCTTATATTCGATTATTTTAAGGATAAATCTTATAACGCCAATGATTGGGTATGGCGCAACCCGTCTAACCAGAAGTACTTGATCAGCGTGAGCGGGGGGAGTGAAAAGGTGAATTATTATTCCATGATAAGTTATACCAAAGAAAATGGTTCCTACTATCATTTGGATTACAGCAAATTTAACCTGCGTAGCAATGTTACCGCAAAATTAAGCAATGCGATTACCGCTAATCTGAATATTGCTGCGTCTCAACAGGGGCATGATCGTTTTTACTGGCCTTTTACCGGTGTGGATGACTATGATGTGAGTGATTTTTACCGCGTAACTTTTAACTGGCCCAAGCTGTTTCCTTTTTACTTAAATAAAGACGGCTCAGTGGCTGATGATATTACTGCATATCCGGTGCAGCCTGCTATTGGCTCATTTCAGTTGTGGAATGTTATAGATATGGTGCAGGGTGATCGTTACATTCATACCCGCAGACGACAGTTTAATCCTATCCTCACCCTTGATATAAAACTGGATAAGATTATCAGGGGGCTGTCAACTAAATTGATCGGCAACTACGAGGCCAGCGACTTCACCCGTAAATGGTATCTTACCTATCAGAACAATTATAAATTTATTTCTGCCGACCCTACCAATAACCCTTATCTTCCTGCGCCGCCCGATCCTAACCAGGTAAATGTATTCACTTTTAGTCAGAATCAGCCTTCGCTGCAATACAATATAAGTACAGGTTGGAAGTACCAGTTTGACTGGTTCCTTAATTACGACCGTAAGTTCGGGCAACATGGCGTAAGCGCTATGGCTGTATTTGAGCAGGCGGATAACAAGACAACGGCAGCAACCGCTATCGGGTATGCGCCGGTAACCTCTATCGACCAGATGTTTGCTTATTCTACATCTGCAGGGAATCGTTATGGCGATGCCAGCGAAACGGTAGACGGAACCATAACGCGACAGTCCTTTATAGGCAGGGCCAACTATAATTTTGCCGAACGTTACCTGGTAGATTTTTCTTTTCGTTATGACGGAACGCCATTTGCAGCCCGGGAATACCGGTGGGGCTTTTTCCCATCAGGATCTTTAGCCTGGAGAATATCGCAGGAATCATTTTTTAAGGAACATGTAAGCTTCATCAACGAATTAAAACTGCGGGCGGGTTACGGAAGTACCGGGAACCTGGTGGATGTGGGGAATAACCAGATTGGCGCATTCTTGTATACACCTACCTACGCCAATACGGGCGGGTATATGTTCGGTAATACCTACTACATCAATATTGGCCCCGGACCTACGCCGGTCCCGGATCTTACCTGGGCTACCAACTACGAAGTTAACCTCGGCCTTGATTTTGGCATGCTGCAACGTCGTTTTACAGGTACATTCGATGTCTTTTCTAAAAAGAAGAAAAATATTCTGGGCGCCAGAACAATTACATTGCCTGTTACCTATGGACAGGGCCTGGCCCCGGAGAATTATGCAGCCAGTTCTACGCGTGGTTGGGAACTTTCGCTGCAATGGCGCGATGGTGTGGGCGATATTTCATATTCGGTATATGGGAACGTAGGTTATGCCAAAGACCGCTGGGATATATTAGATGCCAATCCTTCTTATTATCCCGGTCAGCCGCAGGATTTCAGGTATCCTGTTGGTTACCCGGCTAACCGCCTTTTTGGTTTTGTTGCCGAAGACCTTATAAGAACACAGGCAGAGCTTGACGCTCTTGTAGCAAGCGGCTATACCACCTATGGCAGAAAACCTTATCTCGGCGCTATAAAGTACAAAGACATACGGGGTCCTAATTTTTCAACAACGCCCGATGGCAAGATAGATGACAACGATGTGGTACTGCTCAGTAATAATGCAACGCCGCGCATTAACTACGGTTTGGGTTTTGATATTGGCTGGAAAGGTCTTTCGCTGGATGTGCTTTTGCAGGGAGTAGGCAAATACGATCGTATGATCAGCAACCAGGATGGAGAAGGAATGCGGCAGCACGGGGGCTCTGTAAGGCCTTATTATCCTATCTGGACACAGGATGTTTGGACACCGGAGACGCCTGATGCCAGGTACCCGAGGCCAATTGGTAATAACTGGCTGGAGTCGGGTACGTTGGGTTCGTCTTTCTGGCTCAGAAGCGGCGCTTATCTCAGGCTGAGAAATGTGAACCTGGCTTATGATCTTCCTGCCAGATGGATTCGTGCTTTGGGCCTTACCGGAACACAATTGTTCTTAAATGGCACCAACCTGTTCTCCATATCTGAAATGAAAGAGTTTCATGATCCGGAGCAGCTTAACTATGATTCCTATCCTATTATGAAGACATTTACCATTGGGCTTAATGTGAAATTTTAGAGTATACAAAAGGTATAACATCCAAACATACAATAATGAAAAAAATAACTTTTTATATAATCAGCATCTTGTTGTTGGCCGGCTGTTCAAAAGTATTGGATTATCCCAATCTGAGCCGCTATGAGCCAGACCTGGTATGGAATGATCCTAACCTGGCTAATGCCTACCTGGGAAATATTTACGACAGGGCTTTCGGGAACTGGAATATCGGGCTCGATGCCCAGAGTGAGCAGCTAACGGGCATTTCTTTTTCGGTGCCGATCACTACCACTAATCCGGGTGCATTGAGTATAGACTGGGGTACGAATTATACCCAGATCCGCTTGATTAACCAGGGTATAATCAGTACCAACATCGGTACCTTAAACCAGGATGTAAAGAACCGTTTACTGGGACAGTTATACTTTCTTCGGGCATATGCTTATTTCGGCCTCGTTAAAACTTATGGCGGTGTACCTTATATAAAGATTCCTCAAGACAGGTATACAGACAGCCTGAATGTGCCCCGTAACTCAACCAGGGAATGTTTTGATTTTATGGTTGCTGACCTGGATTCAGCCATCGGCCTGCTGCCACGCCGCATTACAGCTTCATCTGCAGACTGGGGCAGAATTGATGGGAACTTTGCTCAGGCCTTTAAAGCAAAAGTTTTATTATATAAGGCTTCTCCCCAGTTCAATCCGTCTAATCCCTGGAATAATGATTTTTGGGCGGAAGCGTACACGCAAAATAAAAAAGCTTACGACAGCTTAAAAGCACAGGGTTATGCTTTGATAGGAGACTATGCGCAAATAGCTTTGTCTGAAAGAAACGCAGAAGTTGTTTTTTCTGTAACGAACCTTTTCCCCAACAAGGTAGCTGCATGGGACAATGGTGCCCGGCCCGGCTCCCTGAGCCGGGGGCCCGCCAGCACCACGCCTACCTGGGAAATGGTAAAAGCGTTTCCTATGAAGGATGGTAAAAAATACAACGATGTTTCCGGTAAGTACTATACAACGGATACGCTGCAGGCTTACTGGCTGAACCGGGATCCGCGGTTTGAAAAATCTATTGTATGGAATGCTAAATTATACCCTGTGGCAGGTACTACATCCGGGTACCGGCAATACACTTCTGTAGGTGTAGCAGACGCTCTGGATAATTACGGTATCAATCCTAAATCTTCAACAACTTCCCAGAACAATAACCGGTATAGCGGGTTTTTTGTGTTGAAAAATTCAAACCTTTCATTAACACAGGCGCAGGTACAGCAGTACGATGTAGATTATGTTGTAATGCGCTTTGCAGAAGTAATGCTGAATTATGCAGAAGCGGCTAATGAAACAGCCCATACTGATGATGCTTTAGCCATTTTAAAGCAAATACGCCAGCGGGCCGGTATTGAGCCGGGCAACGATGGTAATTATGGAATAACCGCTACTACCCGTGAGCAGGTAAGGCAGGCCATTATGGACGAGAGAAACGTGGAACTTTGCTTTGAAGGACACCGGTTTAATGATTTACGACGCTGGCGGCTGTTCCAGCTGTTACATGGAAAAAATAAAACCGGCGTAGAGGCGATAGCCGTTAACGCAGATAAAACCGAAATGCCGTTGACAACAGCACGCCAGCTGGCTTTAAACAACCAGCTAACGGAAAACAATTTTGTTTACAGGTTGCAGGTTACACCACAAACAGGGGTAACCGTGAATACACTTCCGGAAACCTATTATTTCGCTCCCATTCAGCAAGGTGTTATTGCGGCAGCCAATAAAATAGAGCAAAATAAAGATTGGGGCGGCACATTTGATCCAACTATTCATTAATCAATTATCATTTTTAAAATTATGAGCAATCATTCAAGTGAAGCGCGTCGCAGCTTTTTAAAAAAGCTGATGCTTGCCTCCGGCGCGGTGGCTACAGGTAGTTACCTGAGCGCTTCTGAAGCAGAGGTGAGAAAAATTATAGGTCTTACACGTAATATTACTTTCGGCGCCAACGATAACGTAAATATAGCACTGATTGGTGCCGGTAGTATGGGCAGCGGCGATCTGAATACAGCATTAATGGTGCCGGGAGTGAAAATGGTTGCCGCCTGCGACCTGTATACCGGCAGGCTTGAAGCAGCAAAGAAAAAATGGGGTAATGAGATCTTCACCACTAAAAGTTATAAAGAAATCTTAAACAGGAAAGATATCGACGCCGTTATTATTGCCACACCCGATCACTGGCACCAGCAAATATCGATAGATGCGATGAATGCAGGTAAACATGTGTATTGCGAAAAGCCTATGGTGCATAGTGTAGACGAAGGCCCAGCCGTGATTGCGGCGCAAAAGAAAACCGGCCGGGTGTTCCAGGTAGGAAGCCAGGGCGTATCTTCTCTGGGAAATGAAAAGGCCAAAGAATTGTTGAAAGCCGGTGCAATAGGTGAACTGAACTACGCTGAAGGATTCTGGGCCCGTAGAGATCCTGTGTCGGTTTGGCAATATCCCATTCCGGCAGATGCGTCGGAACAAACAGTAGATTGGGATGCTTATATCAGCAATACCACTAAAAGGCCTTTCGATAAAATGCGTTTTTTCCGGTGGAGGAACTATAACGATTATGGCACCGGTATGGCAGGCGATCTGTATGTACACCTGTTCTCCAGCCTGCATTTTATAACAGATTCTTTAGGTCCGGACAGGATTTACTCAACAGGGGGTCTTCGTTTCTGGGATGACGGCCGCGAATGCCCCGATATGCAATTAGGCGCTTTCGATTACCCCAAAACAGCGGCACATTCCGCTTTCAATCTGTCGCTCCGTTGTAATTTTGTAGACGGCACCAGCGGTAATACTTACCTGAAGCTGGTGGGCAGCGAAGGCTCTATGGATGTAACCTGGGATAGTGTTACACTAAAGAAGAATAACTTTTCAGATAGCGGAGACCCTTTTCTTCAGAAGCAAAAAGGTTCGGGCGAAGAACCCCGTAAGAAGATTCTGCCACCGTTGGTTACTACCTATAAAGCCGAAGATGGCTATAAAGGCGGACCATACGACCACATGTTAAACTTCTTCACGGCTATTCGCAGGGGAAGCAATAAGGGTATAGCAGAAGATGCGGTGTTCGGGTATCGTGCCGCTGCCCCGGCGTTGTTGTGTAATGATAGCTTGCGTGAACGAAAACCGCTTCAATGGGACCCGGTTAATATGAAAAAAGTGTAAGCTTTAATAATCTGAAATAAATCTCAAACCTGCCGCCCGGGAATAAATTAGGGTGGCAATAAAAAATATACTAATGAAACTACTGTTGCTTAGCGCCATTACTGTTACCGCCGGTATTATGGCTAATAATGACCCTGCTCCCGGAAAACAGGTTCAGGATAAAACTTCGGTAAACGCAGTTGCCGGTTCCTTTGTTAAAGATAAATGGCAAATATTGTTTGATGGCAAAACGCTGAAAGGCTGGCATGGATATAATAAAGGAAATACCAAAATAACGAACTGGGTGGTTATAGATGGGGCGCTGGTTTGCCTGGGCGCTTCCGCCCATGATACAGGAGGAGATATTGTAACAGATAAGCAGTATGAAAATTTTGAACTGGAATGGGACTGGAAAATAGATAAGGGTAGTAACAGTGGCGTAATGTACCATGTGGTAGAAGCTCCTAAATTTAACGGGCCTTACGAAACGGGCCCTGAGTACCAGATCATAGACGATGTGAATTTCCCCGGAAAGCTGGAAGAATGGCAACAGGCCGGGGCCGATTATGCGATGCATACAGCCAACTCAGATAAGAAGCTAAAGCCGGTAGGAGAGTGGAACCACAGCAGAATCCTTTTTAACAAAGGGCATGTGGAGCATTGGCTCAACGGCAAAAAGATTGTAGCTTTTGAAGCCTGGACGGATGAATGGCACCAGAAAAGAACTTCCGGCAAATGGAAAACCTATCCTGATTATGGTAAAGCAAAAAAAGGTTTTATAGCATTACAGGATCACGGTAATAAGGCTTATTACAAAAATATCCGTGTAAGAGAGTTATAACACTGCCTGGGGCCGCTCTTGTTAAAAGAAAGTAAACGCTGATGCGATTGCTGTTTTTCCCTTAATTTCAGGAAAATATTAAAACATCACCGACAAGCTATGGAACAGCCTGAAATTAAGAACCGGTATCAAAATGTAAATCTTTTAGGTTTAGGATTAATTGCCATTGCAGTGGTAATAGGTGCGTATGTGCTTGCCGGGGCCTATAAATATAAATTTAAAAAGCAGGAAACAATACGGGTTACAGGTAGTGCGGGGAAAGATTTTGTAAGTGACCTGATTGCATGGAATGGGAGTTACAGCCGTAAAGCGTTTGATTTAAAGGAAGCCTATGCTTTGATAAAAACCGATGAGCAGAACGTTAAAAGCTACCTGGTAGGCAAAGGCGTAAAGCCCAACGAAATGATTTTCTCTTCGGTAAAAATTGACAAACAGTTTGATACCAAATATAACGAGGAGGGGCGAATGACCGGCTCTGAGTTTACCGGGTATAATCTTACACAAAATGTAAAAGTTGAATCGAAGGAAATTCCGAAAGTGGAGGGCCTGGCCCGTGAAATCACCGGGTTGATTGAAACCGGCATTGAGCTGAATTCTCCTGAGCCTTTGTACTTCTACACCAAACTGGCCGACCTGAAGCTCGATTTGCTGGATAAAGCCGCGGAAGATGCACGCAAAAGAGCGGATATTATTGCCCAGAAAACGGGAGGTAAAATTGTTGGCGTAAACAAGGCTAATATGGGCATTTTTCAGATCACGGGGCAAAACAGCAATGAAGATTATAGCTATGGCGGCGCCTTTAATACCTCATCTAAAAATAAAACGGCAAGCATTACCGTAAACCTTGAATGTACGGTAAAATAAAGCAGGTGCTTTTACGGTAGTATTGTATTCCAGTAAAAATGCAAAGCCGGCTCCAATTGGGCCGGCTTTTAGTATTGACATAGGATAAAAATCGTTGCTTATTTGCCTGTTACCTCGTTTCTTAAAGATTTGATCTTTGAGGTAGGTAAGTAGATCTGGAATCCAAGGCCGAGATTAGGCTTAAATGCTACGCCATTATTGCCTGCACCGGTAGTGATATTGCCTTTAGCCAAAAGCTCCAGTGCAATGTTTTCATTTACAAAAAATGCCAAACCTGGTCCGATACCGGCTTCAAAACCATTTGTAGATCTGCCACCTCCGTTGGTTCCACCTATACCTGCATTAGCTTCTGCAAAAAGACGGGTTTGTTTAGGCGTATTTACCTGCTGGTCTCCAAAGTAATAACGGGCCATAGGTCCTACAAAGTAGTTGAAAGCTGGTCCGCGTCCACGGCCGGCATCCAGTCCCAGGCTAACCTGTCCACCTACTGCCAGGTCATCCTGTATAAACCATGCAGCCTTAGGTTCAATTTTAAGGTTAAAACTTTTTTCATTGGTATTGCCGCCCATGCTTGCAATATTACCTCCGATTAAATAATAGCCTTTTTGGGTTTGCGCTTTAGAAACAATGCCAGTCAGGCAAAAAGCTGTTGCTAAAAAGAATATCTTTTTCATAATTACGGTTTTAATCTCAGGGTTTGCAATAACTGTGCCGCAAACAAAAACCCGGTTTGTAAAAACCGGGTTCTATACTAAAAATTGTCTCTTAAACACTACGCAAGTTGCGCCACTCTTTTTCTTTCTGTGGGTGCTGCGGCACTCCTTTCAACAACATTGCGCTCAAATCTTGTAGCCGTCCACACGTGATCTAATTCAACGCTATCCATGCTGGCATACCCATCTTTGGTAAGTTTGTTCCAGCTTCGATCACGATTAAGATCTGTAACGATCTTAGAAGTAGTTTTAGGGTACGCAATCCAAAACTTTGTATTCTCTTTTAAAGAAGGCATTACATCTGTTAAAATACCGTTCAGCTGATTTTCATTTACAGCAAATACCAAGGCAAAGTCAAGTTTTCTTGATCTTAATAATGGTGTCATGTTTTTTGCGAATGAAAGCTTGCTAAACTGTTTTTCGATAGAAGATGGTAAGCCCTGAATTAAAAGATTCTTTTCGTCTGCGTACTGTAGTTTTTCAAAAACTGTTTGAATCATACAACTTGTGGGATTTATTAAAAAATACCAGGTCTTTTAAACCCGATTAATATTTACAAAGCCTCGAAAAGGTTTTGCAAAGGTAACCCAAAAAGTTTGACTATATCGTATATTTAACAAAAAAGTCGCTGATGTTTTATTACCAGCGACTTGTGTATATGAAATTTTTTTACTACTTGTTGATGGGCTTGTAGTACTTGAGGGCTTCCGGCATATATTTTTGAAGCTGCTCAATTCTTCTTTCGGGGCCGGGGTGCGTGCTCAGGAATTCGGGAGTTCCTCCACTTCCGGCTTTAGCCTGCATTCTTTGCCAGAGGCCAATGGCTTCCTGCGGGTTATAACCTGCCATGGCTGCCCATATCATACCATAACGATCGGCTTCCAGTTCCTGCTTTCTCCCAAAAGCCATAATACCCACCTGCGAGCCTACGCCTACAGCAGCTCCGAATATATTGCGCATAGCGGCAGAGCTTTTGTTAGCCATAAATGCATCCAGTATACTTCCTCCGTACTGTGCTGCAATGGTCTGGCTCATTCGCTCGTTCGTATGCCCGAATAACGCGTGAGAGACCTCGTGGCCCATCACATTAGCCAGCGCAGCTTCATTTTGCGTAATAGGTAATAAGCCCGTATAAACCACAATCTTACCTCCGGGCATACACCAGGCATTAGCCTCGTTGCTTTGCACGAGCTTGGTTTCCCACTGGTATCCCTGCAAATCCTGGCTCATATTGTTCTGCCTGAAAAACTGGGTCACAGCAGCTACTATACGCTGGCCTACCCTGTTTACCATTTCAGCATCTCGATTGGATGAGTTGGAGGGTACTACCTTGGCACTTGATAAAAATGACTGGTATTCACCCACCGCCATTTGTTGCAATTGCGATTCTGGCAGGAGTTTGAACTGGCTTCTGCCTGTAACTGCGTTGGTAGAGCAGGATACTGCAATGGCAGCCACAGCAAAAAGACTTAATACTTTCTTTATCATTGGTTTTGGAATTTAATTATTAACCTTACGTATCTATACGCAATCATTATACCAAATCGCTTTGGTATAAATATATCGAATACGTCTTGTAGTGACGTCTTGTAGTGGAATAAAGGTGCTTAGGAGTTTTGGTCTTTTTGCCTTCTGCGGTCCCTTTTTTTGAAAATAGGAACTTTACTTTCGCCACCCCGGATAATACGCCCTATATTCTTTTGGTGGGTCAGTATTACCAGCAGGGCTACAGCAACAGCAAATACGCGGTAGAAGTGGTTTTCTACATTAAAGATCACCAGTATAAAAACCGGGAAGGCAACGCTTGCCAATATAGAACTAAGTGATACAAATCGGGTAAGATATAATACGAGCAGAAATACACCTGAGCAGGCCAGCGCCGTCCAGGGAGAAATACCTATAACCAGTCCGAATAAGGTGGCTACACCTTTTCCCCCTTTAAAATCAGCCCAAACCGGGAAGATATGACCAATTACAGCGGCAATGCCCAGGATGAGCTGCATGTTTAGTAAAGCAATATCGGAACTGAATTCAGGTAACAAGGCTGCCAGTTTTACGGCAAAAAAGCCTTTCAAAACATCGCATATCATCACAAAAGAGCCCCAGCGGGGTCCAAGAGTTCTGAATGTATTTGTAGCACCTGCGTTACCGCTTCCGTAATCCCGTATATCGATTCCAAAAAATCCCCTGCTCACCCAAACAGACGTCGGAATGCTTCCAAGGCAATAAGCACATAAAACTAGTAAAATTTCCTGCATTATTTATCTGTTATATGGAGCAATATGAATTTCAAATATAGGGATATATTGATATTTATTCTTCTTGTTATTAAAATAATCAGTAGTAAAACAGGTCCACACCCCTTACTCTCAGTAAAACTGTTAGCAAATATACATCAGTTACGTGATAATTGGTTTTAAGCGAAAGGATTAAGAACAACCGGGTGTTTATTACGGCCTGTGAAATTTACCTGCATATGTACTGATCTTCAATTTATTGCGATAAAACGCATTAATCCTGCCTGCAGAACGCCTGTAAAACCCGATCTTAGTTTTAGCATATTTCTAACGATACCAATTACCCCATGCGCTACCGGCAGCCAACCGCTCCTGTAAGGCTGGTTATAGCGGCTTCAGGCAGAGGATGCTTACTTCCGGAAATTCAGGCAAAGCCAATTGCCACGCATGTTTGTTTCAACGAGTGATAATTGATGTTGCTCTGCTGTTTTTTGTATAGCCGGAAGGTCTTCTTCTAATATGCCGCTAAGAACCAGTTGCCCCTCAGTGTTCAGTTGTGCCGAGAGGTATTTCATGTTATCCAGTAAAACATTGCGGTTTATATTGGCTAATATGATATCAAATTGTTCGTTCATATCGGCTGTATCCGATTGTACCAGCCGGATAGCTCCGGCATGGTTTTGTTCGAAATTTTCCCTGGCGTTTAAAATGCTCCACTCGTCTATATCATTGGCATATATACTTCTGGCGCCCAGGCGATGTGCCAGAATGGCTAATACCCCCGTTCCTGTACCGAAATCAAAAACCGATTTCCCCGGAAAGGATAGCTTGCGCATTTGTTGCATCATTAAATGAGTGGTGGCATGATGCCCGGTTCCGAAGCTCATTTTAGGGGTAATTACAATTTCATGCTGTACATTTTGTAGCGGCTCGTGAAAAGATGCCCGTATGCCTACAAAATCATCTACAATAACCGGACTGAAATTTGATTCCCATACCGCATTCCAGTTTTGCGGGGCTATTTCCTCTGTTTCGTATTGCAGCTGGTATGCCGACGCGAGTTCGGTAATCTCGCGATCGTTGTATTTTTCTTTCAGGAAGATCACCTTCAGTTCGTTCTCCGTTTCCTCAAATCCCTCTGCGGTGTCCTGAAGTTCTGCTATGACAATGTCCGTAATATCTGCCGGCACATCTTTAAAACTAATTACTGTATGCATTTGTATGTTTCGATTATTAACTGTTTTCAATCATCCGGGTGATAGTGTAAATCAATAGTCCCACCAATCCGCCTACCAGCGTTCCATTGATACGGATGAACTGAAGGTCTTTGCCCACTTCCAGTTCTAGTTTATTACTGAGTTCTTTTCCCTGCCAGTTGCCCACCGTGCTGCTGATCAGGTCTCCCACTTTGGAAGTGTTTTTCAGGATATATTTATAAGCGGTTCTTTGTGTCCACTTGTTTATTTTTTGCTGGAAGGCAGGATCGTTTTTCAGATTGTGCGCCATTTCGCTGATGGTTTTTTGCAGGTAAAGCATAATAGAAGACTCTGTACCCTCCAAATCGCTCATTATCGCGTTTTGCAAATGTTTCCAGACTGACGAGGCGTATTGTTGAATTTTATCCCCACTCAACAGGCTGTCCTTTATGTCTTCCAGTTCTTTTTGCCAGGCCGGATTAGTTCTGATGTCCTCTATAAAGCGTTTCAGTTGCTGATCAATCTCTTTCCTTACGGTATGATCAGGCTCCTGTTCAATTTCTGCCAGGTAATTGGCTAATCCCTTGGTTATTTTTGTTGCAATAAGGTTATCTACAAAACCCGGAATAAGAAAATGGCTTTCCTTTTTCACCCGTTCTCTTACCATTGTTTCATTGTCAATCACGTAAGTACGCAGCTTGCTTACCAGATAGTTGAGTATGCGTACCTGGTCGCCTCTTTGCATAATAATATCCAGGCCCGCTGCCAGCGTAGCATTCAGCCGGATTTCCTTCAGCAGCTTCTGCGATTGATCGGATATGAATTGAGTCACCATACTGTCGTCGGCACTCTTCACCACATTTTTTAGAATAGCAGAGATTTCAGATACCAGCAGATGGAGGTTTTTGGGTTGCTCAATCCATTGTATTAATAAAGTGCTGACATGCAGTTTTTCAATATAAGGCCGGATTGTGGGAGCGTTAAGAAAATTGGCTACCACGAACCCTCCCAGGTTATCTCCTATATTTTTCTTTTTATTTTCTATAAGGTTGGTATGCGGAATGCGAATGCCCATCGGGTGGTGAAATAAAGCCGTTACGGCAAACCAATCGGCCAGGGCGCCCACCATGGCAGCTTCTGCAAAGGCTTTGACATAGCCCAGCCAGATGTCATCCCGCGTTTTTAATAGCCATGCAGACAGCACATACACGATCGTCATCAGCACAAAAAGCCCTGTAGCGATGGCTTTATGCTTTCTTAGCTGCTGTGCTTTAATTATATCATTGAGTGTATCAGGCATCTTGTATTTTATGCCTGATATCATTAAAGATGATCACGGCATGTTCTCTTGAGTTTTCAATAAACAGGCGGTGCGTATTCATACCGCCGCATATAACACCAGCAAGATAAATGCCGGGAATATTGGTTTCGTGGGTATCGGGGTTGATGGCGGGAGATCGTACCTCGTCGTTACTTAACCGGATGCCTGTTTTTTCGAGAAAGTCAAGGTTGGGCTGGTAGCCTGTTGCCGCTATAACCCAGTCGTTTTTTAATGTTACCAGGCCGTCAGGAGTTTCGATATCTACCTCATGCTCCCTGACGGCTTTTAAAGAGGCGTTAAAGTATGCATGGATCGCACCTTCTTTTATCCTGTTTTCAATATCCGGCTTTACCCAGTATTTTACCCTTGAACCAATGGCATCTCCTTTAATAACCATGGTTACCCGGGCGCCTTTACGGTAAGTTTCCAGTGCCGCATCTACTGCCGAGTTCATGGCGCCTACCACCACTACGTCCTGGAAGGCATAAAAATGCGGATCGCTGTAATAGTGGGTCACTTTGGGTAGTTCCTCCCCCGGGATATGCAGCAGGTAAGGAATATCATAAAAGCCGGTAGCAATAATCACTTTATCACAGGTGTAGCTGAACTTGTTGGTTTGAATATGAAAGCGGCTCCGGTTATCTGTTGGCTCCAATCTGTCCACCTGCAACACCTGTTCAAAAAGGTGGATGTTAATCCTGAAGTTTTGCGTTACCCTCCGGTAATATTCCAGGCTCTCGTTTCGGGTAGGTTTGGCATTATTGGATACAAAAGGCACTTTACCGATTTCAAGACGGTCTGAAGTAGAGAAAAAGGTCATATTAACCGGATAATGGTATAGCGAATTAACCAGGCATCCTTTTTCCAGCACCAGGTATGAAATGTTGTTTTTTTGCGCTTCGATAGCGCAGGCCAGTCCGATGGGGCCGCCGCCTACGATGATCACCGAAAAATGAGATTGCATTTGACAAAGATAACGGCTGCGATTATCGAATATTTTATATTTTATATTGCTTATTCTAGCATTTTACGTTTAAATTTGCCGCACTTTAACAGTATCAACAAAATAATATGGCAAGAATAATTGCATTTAGAGAGGCTTTAAGAGAAGCCATGAATGAGGAGATGAGAAGGGATGACAGGGTGTTTTTAATGGGTGAGGAAGTTGCCGAGTACAATGGCGCATATAAAGTAAGCCAGGGTATGCTGGCAGAGTTTGGTCCTAAAAGGGTTTTGGATACTCCTATTGCAGAGCTGGGTTTTACTGCAGTTGGTGTTGGTGCTGCGCAAAGAGGCCTGAGGCCTATTGTTGAATTTATGACCTGGAACTTTGCTGTTTTAGCGTTAGACCAGATCCTGAATACAGCTTCTAAAATGCTGGCTATGAGCGGCGGGCAGATTTCCTGCCCTATCGTGTTCAGAGGTGGTAATGGTTCTGCCGGCCAGCTGGGCGCCCAGCACAGCACCGCTTTTGAAGCAATGTATGCCAACATACCGGGTATTAAAGTGGTTTCTCCAAGCAACCCTTATGATGCCAAAGGTTTATTGAAACAAGCCATTCGCTATGAAGAAGATCCTGTAATGTTCATGGAAAGCGAACAGATGTATGGCGATAAAATGGAAGTGCCTGAAGAAGAATATTATATTGAGTTAGGAAAAGCCGATGTAAAAAAAGAGGGAACAGATGTAACCATTGTTTCTTTTAATAAAATGATGAAGGTAGCTTTAGGTGCGGCTGCCGAGCTGGAAAAAGAAGGCATCAGCGCTGAAGTGATTGATTTGCGTACTATTCGCCCGCTGGATGTACCAACGATTGTTAAAAGTATACAGAAAACAAACAGGCTGGTAATTGTTGAAGAGCAGTGGCCGTTTGCTTCAGTTTCATCTGAAATAGCATACAATGTTCAGAAAGATGCTTTCGATTACCTGGATGCACCCATCCGTCGTATTACCGCTGCTGATGCGCCTTTACACTATGCACCTAACCTGGTGGCAGCCGCTCTGCCGGATGTTGCCCGTACTGTAAAATTGGTGAAGGAAGTAATGTACCAGAAAAAATAATTACCGTCATATTATTATTTTTAAAAGTCCATGAGCTATATTTATTCGCTCGTGGACTTTTAAGTTTACGATCTAAACAAAAAAATCTATTAAAGTGCCCAATAGAAGTAAGACAAACGATAATGCGCCGGTTATTCTCGTAATTGATGACGAGGTATCCATTCGTAAAACGCTGATTGAAATTTTATCATTCGAAGGTTATAAAACACACGAAGCTTCAGATGGTGAACAGGGAATAAAAATTTTCTCTGAGCATAAATTTGATGCTGTTTTATGCGACATCAAGATGCCTAAAATGGACGGGATGGAATTCCTGAACAAAGCACTGGAAGTGGCTCCCGATGTGCCGGTGATTATGATATCCGGCCACGGAACGATTGAAACTGCTGTAGAAGCCGTGAAAAAAGGCGCCTATGATTTTATATCAAAGCCGCCGGATCTGAACCGGTTGCTCATAACTATTAAAAATGCGCTGGATAAAGGAACTTTGGTTACCGAAACAAAAGTGCTGCGCAAAAAAATATCCCGTGTACAGGAAATCGTAGGGGATTCGGAGCCTATCAGGCGAATTAAAGAAACAATTGATAAAGTAGCGCCCACCGAAGCCCGGGTATTGGTTACCGGAGAAAACGGGGTAGGCAAGGAGCTGGTAGCCCGCTGGCTGCATGAAAAAAGCACCCGTAATGCCAGCCCTTTAGTGGAGGTGAATTGCGCGGCGATACCAACCGAGTTGATCGAATCTGAGCTATTTGGTCACGAAAAAGGTTCTTTTACCTCGGCGGTAAAGCAACGTATCGGAAAGTTTGAACAGGCCAATGGAGGTACTCTTTTCCTGGATGAAATTGGCGACATGAGCCTTAGCGCCCAGGCTAAAGTACTCCGGGCATTGCAGGAAGGGAAAATAACAAGAGTAGGAGCTGATAAAGACATTAATGTAGACGTACGCGTAATAGCCGCTACCAATAAAGACCTGCTGCAGGAAGTAGAGCAAAAGAATTTCAGGCTCGATCTTTATCATCGCCTGAGCGTGATATTAATTCATGTGCCTTCTTTAAATGATCGCAGGGATGATATTCCCCAATTGATCGATAGGTTTTTGGAAAGCATTTGTGCCGACTATGGAATTGCTAAAAAAGGTATTGACGACGGCGCTATTAAATTATTGCAACAACATAACTGGACGGGGAATATAAGAGAGCTGCGCAATGTAGTAGAGCGCCTGGTTATTTTAAGCGGTAAAACAATTATTGCAGAAGACGTAAAAAATTATGCAAATCCATAGGTAACTGCATCATATTACCGGTAGTATTGCAGCTGCTGTGCGCATGTATTTTACCATGCACACAGCAGTTGTGATTTAAGGAACTATTAAGAGTCAACTGTTTATTACTTCAAATGCACCACCTATCTTTATAGTATATGACAACAGCAACCCGCGCTTCACTGCTAATAGGAATGGTTTTATCCTTTGTAAACACTTATTCACAGGATCGGCTTTCCCAGATCCTCAAAAACGAATTACAGCGTGAATTTGTACAGCTTAAAGCTGCCGATAAAAATGTGTATTACATGAGCTATAGGGTTGACGACATCACCTCCTATCGTGTAACAGCTAATTTCGGAGTGATCAGCTCCATCGATTCAAGCAGGGTAAGAGTATTTACACCTACGGTAAGAGTAGGTAGCTACCAGTTTGACAATACCCATAATGTGCAATTTGGCGGCGCGGCGGGAAATTTACCTGTTGTTGAGAACGAAGACATTTTAAAATTATCGATCTGGAAAAGTACCGATGTGGCTTATAAGAATGCCGCCCAGATGTATGAGCAATTACTGACCAATAAAAAAGTAAGGGTAGCAGAAGAAGATACCGCAGCAGATTTTTCAAATGCAAAGCGGGAAATTTACTTTGATGCCCCGTTGAATTACGCCGCTTTGAAACCCGACTTAGCGAAAATTGCCACAGCTCTTAAAAGCTTTACCCAGGTATTTAAACAAAATCCTGACCTGCTATTAGGAGGGGCCAATTTTGAATTTAAGATCACCCGCAAATATTTTATCGATACAGACGGTTCGGATATTGTGGAAAACGGAACCGAAACCTGGCAAAGTATTTTTGGTAATACCAAGGCCGAGGATGGAATGGAACTGCCGCTTTATAAGCTGTATTTTGCTTATAAACCCGCGGAATTGCCTTCCGGCGACAGCGTTCTGGCCGACGTATCGAGGATGAGCGCCAAATTGAGCGAATTAAAAAAATCGCCCCTGGCCGATCCTTTTGTTGGCCCGGCCATTCTTTCGGGCAGGGCTGCCGGCGTATTCTTTCATGAAATTTTCGGGCACAGGCTGGAAGGGAAAAGAATGAAAAATGAATTCGACGGGCAGACCTTTAAAAATAAGATCGGAACAGCGGTATTGCCGCCTTTCTTAAGCATCACAATGGATCCTACCAGGAAGAATGTAGCAGGCGCTGAAGTAAACGGGTTTTACAAGTTTGATGATGAAGGAGTGGCGGCGCAAAAAGTTGATGTGGTAGACAACGGCATACTACGGAATTTTCTGATGACCCGAACTCCTATCAATGGTATAAGCGGCAGTAACGGGCATGCACGCACAGCGCCGGGCGGTATCCCTGAAAGCAGGCAAAGCAACCTGATTGTAACAGGTAAGAGTGAGAAGTCGTTTAGCGAATTAAGGGAGCTGCTGATCGCTGAATGTAAAAAACAGGGCAAATCTTATGGCTACCTGTTTCAGGATGTACAGGGCGGGTTTACAAATGTAGGACGCACCACGCCTAATGCTTTTAATGTGTTGCCAACTGAAGTGTATAAAATTTATGTTGATGGCAAAGCAGATGAGCTGGTGCGCGGGGTAGACTTGATTGGCACACCTCTTTCCATGTTTAAGCATATTACAGCCTGCAGCAATACTATGGAAACTTTTAACGGGATGTGCGGCTCTGGTTCCGGCTGGGTACCGGTATCTGCTTCGTCGCCGGCTATTTTTGTTGACGTAATTGAAACACAGAAAAAAAGCAAATCCTCCGAACGCCTTCCCGTGTTGCCCAGGCCCGACCTGGACAAATAACACCAGCAGCCTATACATCAGCATCCGGCTATCAATAAATAATTTAAAATGAGAACAAAAATTTTCTTCCTTGCATTAGCGATCAGTTGTACAGCGCCTGCAACATGGGCACAGGATCTGAAAGATAATTTTTACGTGCGGGTGCTGAACGATGAGCTGCAGCGCAATATAAAGCGCCTGTATCTTCCCGACCTGGAGAAGCCGTTCTATATTGCTTATAATCTTCAGAATGTAAACAGCTACAGTTTAAGCAGCGAACGGGGTGAAATAACCAACGTGGTAAAAACCCCTGTTAATAATAAGTCGGTATCCGTTAAGCTGAGAGTAGGAGATTACCACCGCAACTTCGACTATATGATGTACGATGGTTATTTTGCCAACCTGCCCGATGAGGCCAGTGCCGATGAGTACCGCCGCCTGCTATGGCTTGAAACCGACCGGGCGTATAAAAACAACGCCCGGCAATTCAGTGGCTTTATGTCATCTTTAAAAAGGGTAAGTGTTGACGAAAAAGAACTGGCGTTAGACGATTTTGCCCGCATCACCCCTGTTGTAAAAGACTTTGGAGCCATTCAGCCCATAGAAATCGATACCAAAAAGTGGGAGCACAATTTAAAAGTGTTGTCGGCCCTGTTTAATGCTTACCCGAAAATAACCACTTCGTATTGCCGGCTAATGGTAGGAAGCTCCGAAAATTACCTGGTAAGCAGCGAGGGTTCGGTTATCAGAAAGCCCGGAGGCGCTGTTACGTTTATGGCTTATGGCGGAGCCTCTGATGAAAAAGGCAATAATTATAACAGTAGCTACGCTATCACGGTGAAAACCATAGATGAGCTGCCATCATTAGAAAAACTGCAGGCCAGTGTAAAGGAACTGATAGGAAAAATACAGCAAAAAGAGCAGGCAAAGGCATTTGAAGGCGCTTATATGGGACCTGTGCTTTTCGTGGGCAATGCAGTGGGAGATATCGTGAATCAATGCTTTTCGAATACACTGCAAACGCGCCGCAAATCCGTTCTGGGGTACAATTCTGGTGAAACCAGTTATGAAGAAAAGCTGGGGCAAAAACTCGTGGCTTCAGAACTTACGGTAACGGCCGTTCCTTCGCTTAAAACAGTAAACGGCAAGCATACTACAGGTTATTACCAGGTAGATGACGAAGGTGTAGTGCCGGCAGATTCACTGGTGCTCATCGAAGCAGGTATATTAAAGAACCTCCTGAATGGAAGAACACCCACCAGGAAGTTTCCCCGATCCCAGGGTTTTGGGCAGTCGTTTATGGGAAGAAATTACAATGCAGGTGTGTTGAAACTTACTTCGGCTAAAACTGTTAATGCCGACTCTATGCAGGCCAGGTTATTGCAGCTGGCTAAGGAGGAGGGACTTACTGTTGCATATATGGTAAAAGATCTTTCCTTTAACAGTCCGGAGATATACAGGATAGATGTAGCCAGCGGAAAAACAGAGATGGTAAATGAATGTAAAATTACTCCCCTTAATATGAAGTCTCTAAGGCGGTTTATTGTGGCTTCAGACAAGCAGCAATTAGAGAACAGGTCCGATTATAGCATTGTAGCGCCAGAAAGTATGATCATCAACGAAATTGAAATAGAGCAGAACGAAACTACTACCAAGCCCAAGCCTATTATTGTTTCCAATCCATTGCTCGATAAAAAAAGCATAGCAGACACCAACAAAAAAGGACTGAAAATAAAAAAGGCTGTTAAGTAATAACAGCCCAGAGGGTGTATAAGAAATTCATAGATGCGGGGTGTCCGATAGTACGAAGCTCCCTTTAACGGCCTGGTTTGGCGGCTTTCACGGCTTGGCTTCGGGTTCTCCATTTAAAGTTTGTCTGTGCCCCTCGATTCCTTATCCATTCTCTGAATATCTTTAAGCCTGTCTGCAGCAATAGGATTAACATAGTCCCAGAATGCAGCAACACAAACTATCTTCCATTCACCCTTTTCCTTTTCCATCAATCGAACTTCCTTGCTGTGATGGAAATTATCACCTTGCTTATTACTGTTAAACTGGTCCCAGGTAAGATAGCATGCATCAGGACCATAAAACTTATATTTTATGTTTTTACGTTCAACAATTGGGTGGCTACTTGACTGGGGTTCGGGATTATCGTTGATATACTTGCCAACGGTATTATCAATGCCGTTCCAGCCTACGCTTGCGTCAAACGTGCCGTCTTTATTGCTCCAGGCCTGAAAGGCGTAGTCGGTTTGAGCATAAGTTGATTTCCAGGCGTTGTAATCCCTCGCAAAAAAAGAAGCCGTTTCTTTTTCAATAACGGCTAATATGGCGTCTTTTTCTGCCTGAAGCTTTTTTTCATCGGGGGTATTGGCACTGGTTTGTTTGCAAGATGATAAAATAATCAGCAAAAAGGTGAGAAACAGGCCGCAAAAGAGCCACAATTGCCTGCCTGCAATAAATAATGATGAAAATTCGGTTAGAGGAGTAAACGAAAATTTCGTATGTACATTCTGGCGGGGAGATGTAGGGCGAAAAGCTAACTGGTTCATAATGTTAAGTTTTAATGGGTGAACAATAAACTTTCCATTCCTTCTCAGTATCGTTGTAATAAAAGATCTCCGGTATTAGTGAACTGATTACTACAGTACTAATTTACTCTTTTATTATCTATTTTCCAATTTCATTTTTAAAGCGTTAGCCCATTATGGGCAGGTGTTGCTTCATTTACCGGTATTGCTACCGGGTTTACCGAATAGAAACTTAGTTCAATGGTTAATTGTATTAAATTTGTTAGATAAACACTTAAAATCAAATACTATGAAAGGAATAGGTTTAATTGTAATCATTTTGTTAGTGGTGGTAGGCTTTATGGGATGCAAAGGTTATAATAATCTGGTAAAAGAAGACGAGGTGGTAAAAAATGCCTGGGCTAATGTACAAAGCGACTACCAGCGGCGTAACGACCTCGTGGGCAACCTGGTAAACACCGTAAAAGGCGCTGCCAAATTTGAGCAGGAAACGTTGACCAAGGTGATAGAAGCAAGATCTAAAGCTACCTCTGTAAATATTTCTGCCGATCAGTTAACACCCGAAAATATGCAGCAGTTCCAGGCGGCGCAGGGCCAGGTAAGCAGCGCCTTAAGCCGTTTACTGGCAGTGGTAGAAAGTTACCCGGAGCTAAAAGCCAACCAGAACTTCCTGCAGCTGCAGGGGCAACTGGAAAGCATTGAGAATGAAATCCGCGCATCCCGCAATACATTCAACGGAGCTGTAAACAGCTACAATACTAAGGTGCGTTCTTTTCCTATGAATATTTTAGGCGGAATGTTTGGTTTTAAATCTAAAGAACCATTTAAAGCCGATCCGGGAGCAGAAACAGCGCCTAAAGTGGAGTTTTAATTATCGCAAATGCAGCAAAAGCGTTTTTCAGGATATCTTATCGGGGCGTTCATTGTTTTACTGGGCCTCTATGTAATCGTTGCTTACAACTCGTTAGTACGTAAGGAAGAAAAAATGGAGCAAACCTGGGCCGATGTGCAAAGCACTTACCAGCGAAGGCTCGATTTAACTCCCAACCTGGTGAATACGGTAAAGGGAATGGCCAGCTTTGAGCAGGAAACCCTGGTTCAGGTAACACAGGCCCGTAGCAATGCGCTTGCTGCTTCCGGCGCAGGTTTGTCGGCAGATAGCTATAACCGGCAGACCAGTTTGCAGGATACGCTGGCTGCAGCTTCTAACCGCTTAATAGCAGTTATAGAAAAATATCCTGTTTTACGCGGAACCGAGGCTTACCGGGGATTGCAGGTGCAGCTGGAAGGTAACGAAAGGAGGATAAAGGTAGCACGGGCCGATTTTAATGCCGCTGTCAGAGATTACAACGAAGCAGCCCGTTCTTTTCCTAAAAGCCTGGTAGCAAAAATGTTCGGATTCGAGGTAAAAGAAGGGTTTAAGGCAGTTGAGGGCGCACAAAATAATGTGGACATTAAATTTTAAGCCAATTGGGATTTTCATTATTTAAAAGCAAATCGCCACAGTTTCTTACAGCTGCAGAAAAAGAGCAGATTGTAGAAGCGATCAGGAGCGCTGAAAGCCGCACCAGTGGCGAGATCCGGATTTACATGGAAAGCCACTGTAAATATGTAGACCCCGTGGAGCGCGCGTCGGAGATCTTCTTTCAGTTAAAAATGGAGCAAACAGCCGAACGTAATGCGGTACTGCTTTATATAGCGGTTAAAGATCACCAGCTGGCTATTTATGGCGACGAAGGAATTTATAATAGAACCGGGGTGAAATACTGGCAGGAGCTGGTAAGCCACATCCTGCAGGAGTTTAACCAGGAGCATTTTGTACAGGGCATTTGCCAGTATGTGTATGAAATAGGAGAAGGCTTACACAGCTATTTTCCCTACGATCGGGCCAGCGATCATAATGAATTACCCGACGATATTGTATTTGGTAAATAGTAAATAAAAGTCTCATCAAAGCGAAACAACAAATACCCGTTTTTTTACAGTTTTTAATTAGCAGCCTGCAGCGAGGCACCATTAGGTTGTTCCTGTTCTGCCTTTTTAGCGTGTTTGTTTTTACGGCGCAGGGGCAAATAGAGAACGATGTTCCCGCTGCTCCCAATCCTCCCAAGTTAGTTAATGATTTTTCGGGAAGCTTCCTTACTCCCGAGCAAAAGGATGCTCTGGAGCGTAAGCTGGTAGCTTACGACGACAGTACTTCCAACCAGATCGCAATTGTTGTTGTAGACGACCTGAAAGGTTATTCGCGTGATGAGTTTGCCATTGCCCTGGGTAGAAAATGGGGTGTGGGAGGGCAAAAACAGTTCAACAATGGTGTTGTTATCTTAATAAATACAGGCACGAAGGGAGGACAGCGGGGTGTTTTCATAGCTCCCGGTTATGGTTTGGAAGGCTCGGTTACCGATTTGATAGCCGATCAGATCGTACAAAATGTGCTGATCCCTAATTTCAGGCAGGGCAATAATTATCGGGGGCTTGATGAAGCTACTACCGATATAATGGAAGCTGCTGCCGGTAAATACAAAGCGCCGGATGGATATAACCAGCGGGGGAAAGGCGGCAGGTTATCGGGGCTTGTTATGGCGGCCATTATTCTTTTTATCATCATTGTTATTATAAGCCGCAGGGGCGGCGGGGGTGGCGGATATGTGTCCCGCCGCGGGTATCGCGATGACTGGGGCGGCCCTGTGATCTTCCCCGGTGGATGGTCGGGCGGCGGCAGCAGTGGCGGTGGCGGCTGGTCTGGCGGTGGAGGAGGCTTCGGTGGTTTTGGCGGCGGCGGATTTGGAGGTGGTGGCGCCGGTGGCAGCTGGTAAGTTATTAAGGCAATATGTACGATTATGCTTAATAAATTAAAATTCATACTGCTTGTTGGCCTGTTGCCTTCGCAACTTTGGGCACAGCAAACTGAAGAAAAGCTGGTTCAGGAAACGAAATACCTGCTGTATTTACCAGAAAAGTATAAAGACGATACTACCCGCCGATGGCCCCTGGTTATATTTTTACACGGCTCGGGAGAAAGTGGCGATGATCTCAATAAAGTAAAAGTGCACGGCCCTCCCAAGCTCGTGGAAGCAGGGCGTCAATTCCCTTTTATACTGGTTTCTCCTCAGGCTCCGCCCCGTACAGGCTGGCAGGTAGATGTTTTAAAAGCATTGCTGAACGATCTTAAAAGGAAATATAAGGTTGATGCAGACCGGGTATATATGACTGGCTTGAGCATGGGCGGTTTTGGTACCTGGAACTATGCAGAAAAGTATCCTTCAGACCTGGCGGCTATTGCGCCCGTTTGCGGAGGCGGCGACACGGAGAAAGCCTGGACTTTACGATACATGCCTGTATGGTGTTTTCATGGGGCCAAAGATGATGTGGTACTGCCGGCCGCGTCGATTAATATGATCGACGCAGTTCGTAAGTATAATAAAACGGGCGAAGTGAAATTTACGCTTTACCCGGATGCGAATCACAACAGCTGGGATGTAACTTATAATAATGACAGCTTGTATCAGTGGCTGCTTTCCAAAAGGCGATTTAGGTTCAGCCCGGTTGCCGTTCCTGATGCTACTCTAAAATTGTATACCGGCCAATACGCCGATCCGAAAAGCGACACCGTAACATTAATTACGGAAAACGGCCGGCTTTTAATAAAAGATGCAAATAATAAAGTTGTACTGAAAGCAACCTCGCCTGCCAATTTCTACTGGCAGGATGATGCGATAGACGAAATTGAATTCAGCAAAAATCCTGACGGCACAGTATCCGGCTTTTCATTGCTGGCAGGCGAGCGCAAATTTTTCAGGAGGGTGAGGAAATAAGGCTTTCCCGGAAATATTAAACAAACCCTAAAAGTTTTCAATTTACCGGCGACAAACGTCAAACCGATAATTTCAGCTAAATTTGCCTGCAAGAAAAATTATTATATTTAAATGAACAGGCATTTTCTTTTTTCGGCTTTATTCGCGCTCCTTTCTTTTGTCGGTTTTGGCCAGGGTTACCAGGTACAATCTAAATATTTTGTTTATCTGCAAACCGAACCCGCGCAGCCGTTTTATATAAAGATCAATGGACAGCAAATCAGTGCCAATGCCTCAGGTTACTTAATTTTACCTCAATTAAAGGATGGCGACTATAAACTGACGGTTGGTTTCCCTGATAGTAAAACGCCAGAACAACGCTTCGACTTTAAAATTGATTCGAAAGACAAGGGCTATCTTATAAAAGATTATGGTAATGACGGGTGGGGTCTGTTTGACCTTCAAACTATGGCCGTGCAGAAGGCGCTAAAAGGAAACGAAGAAGTGGTAACTGCCAAAGCCCCACCTCCGACGCCGAAAAATGAGCCTAAAAAAGAAACAGTGCCCGCAGAAGGGGTGTCAGATTTTACGAAAGTATTGTCCCAGGCAGCTAATGACCCCAGTTTACTGGAAAAGCCAAAGCCGCAACCGGTAGAAGAAAAGCCTGTGGTTGTAACGCCTCCGCCTACGGCTGTGAATAAGCCAGAAGAAAAGCAGCCTGCAGCGGTGCAGGAAAAGCCTGTGGTAAGAGTACCCGACAATAGTACAGCTGCAGAACCTGTTCAAACCAAATCAGCAAAAGGTGTTACCATTGTTTACGACGAACGGAATGAATCAGGACAGGTAGATCCCATCACTATCTTTATTCCCGAGCCCAGGGCCGGCGGACCGAAGGAGCCTGCGTCAACGCCGGCTCCAGTAGCAGAGCGTGCGGTGAAAGAAACCCCGACTGTAAAAAATAAAGAAGAGAACAGTTTTAAAGTAGAGGAAAAAGCTCCCATGGCACAGGCTGCCACACCGGAAAAAACAACAGCAAAAAACAGTAATGCAGCCTGTAAATCGGTAGCCACAGAGGATGACTTTTTAAAGTTGCGCAGGGCTATGGCTTCCGAGGCCAATGATGACAGCATGATTGCCCAGGCTTCCAAAGCTTTTAAGGCTAAATGTTATACTACGGCTCATATCAAGTACCTGAGCAGCATGTTCCTTTCTAATGCGGGCAAGTACAATTTTTATGCGGCGGCTTATCCCTACATTGCTGACAGGGAAAATTTCGCTTCATTAGCATCAGAAATAAAGGATGCAGGTTATAAAGACAAATTCAACGCACTGATAAAGTAGTTGACTATTTCAACCATCACTTAAATGTTCAACAGCCTTGCGTTATTTTCTGGAAGTATCTTACAAAGGCACGCGGTACAATGGATTTCAGGTTCAGAAAAATGCGCTGACAATTCAGGGCGAGATTGAAAAGGCTTTCGGGGTTCTGTTTAAAAGCAGGGTAGAGCTAACCGGATCATCCCGCACAGACGCGGGGGTTCATGCCCGGCAGAATTTCTTTCATTTTGATTGGCCAGAGATCTTCCAGCAGAAATGGATCTATAATTTAAATGCCATTCTTCCCGCGGATATTGCGATTAACAGCATTGTTGAAAAAACTGATGAGGCGCACTGCCGCTTTGATGCACTAAGCAGAACCTATCATTACCATGTATATCAATATAAAAATCCTTTTATAGCAGACCGGGCTTATTTCTACCCCTACACCGTGAACTTGGAATTGCTCAATGCTGCTGCCCTTCTGATAAGTAACTATACTGATTTTACATCTTTTTCCAAAAAGAATACCCAGGTAAAAACTTTTAACTGCACAATTCTTAAGAGTGAGTGGATCATTAAGGATGAGCAGCTGGTCTATATTGTGTCGGCCAATCGCTTTCTAAGAGGAATGGTTCGTGCGCTCACTGCAACAATGCTTAAGGTAGGGCGGGGTATTATTTCTCTGGATGATTTCAGGGCTATCATTGAGTCGAAGGATTGCCGTAATACCTATTTTGATACACCTGCGCACGGGTTAACCTTGATGCAGGTAAGCTATTCCTGATTTAGATTACCCGGTATATTCATAAAGGGCTACAGCCGGTTTCCGGGAACCGCTAATATTGTCTTTGGGTGGTATAGTATGCTATAGGTTACAAATATTAATGGCTGCGGTAATGTTATTAGTTCTTTTCACCATGGTTATAGATATATTATTAATCACTGGTTAGTTTATTACCCATTGGTTACGGGAAATATTTTTTTACTTTTTTTGTCTAAAAGATTTTGTAATTTGGTAAAGAGTTCTATATTTGCACCCCGCTAGCGATTAGCGTAGTTCTTTAGGAGGTGTAATATTTTGGGAGAGAGATGGTTGG
>Ga0136846_1221206_pt1 | contig 27546 bp, 26 predicted proteins | sample HopSoiMetagenom2_FD_96841 | JGI IMG/M metagenome (GOLD analysis project Ga0136846, IMG submission 96841) | Grasslands soil microbial communities from Hopland, California, USA - 2 Assembly 2016 (version 4) | ecosystem: Environmental > Terrestrial > Soil > Grasslands | place: USA: Hopland... | reverse complement strand
GAAGAAGGGGACGGTTCGATCCCCTCGGCGCAGCTTCTCGGCGGCATCGCGGAAGGCTCCCACGAACCAGGAGTAGGCCTCGTAGAACGCCTTGCGTGCTGTCCGGGTCGCGGCATGCACCCGCGGCGCCGGCGAGCGGGCGAGCTTTTTGGGCCGGTACAGAGGATCTCGAGCCAGGATCGCTTCGACTCCCAGAACCCGGGTTCCCGTCGCTTCTCTCACGGCGGCGGCTTCGGCTTCAATGTCCTCTCCCAGAGAAGCGACGCGTTGACGGTAGGCTTCGTCGGAGAGATGAGCCCAGCAGGGAATCTTGGAGAGGATCACGATCTCAGTCGTCGCATACTCGAATCGGCTGTACTCTTCTCCGCGAACCCGGGCCGCATGCTCCTGGCTGCGATCGAACCAATGACCGATCATGGGAGTGCCGTCGACCAAGGCCCCGAAGGAGTGGACGCCGGGCCAATCCTGAATTCGTTCCACGAGTTGCTCTTTGACGCCCTGCGCCAAAATATACTTGAAAACCTCCATCTGGGCAGCCTCCTCCTCGGTGACGACGGCCATCTCGTAGCGCCGGTCGAAGACCGTTCCGCTCCAACCCGTCAGGCGGTTGGTCTCCAGGGCCAGCTTGGATTTGAGGTTCCGCATGAAGTCGGCCGCCTGTTTGACGTCGTCGACCACCGCGAGCAGGTGGAAGTGGCTCGACATCACCGAAACAGCGCAGAGGTCGACTTCACAATCCCGCTGGGCCTTCCCGAGGACACCCAGGAAGACGTCGTTAAATTCCGGACCGGGACGGAACAGATAGAGTCCCTGGATGGTCCGGCAGGTGATGTGGACGAGGGTCTTGGGCTTGGGTACGTAGCGAAGTTTTCTCATGCCTCTATAAACGGAAAAACTCGCTCTCATCGCTCAACGATTTTGCCCGTGGTCGGGATGAGCATCAATCCAAGCAGGAAGACCTGCATCTAGAAAGGAAGATGTGAAATCCGGCATGGCGACGTCTGTCGCCAGTCGGAGCGGCCGTCGCCAAGCTGACGGTGCCGGGAGCCGCCGGAGGTTTCCAGGGCTGGGCTTGGACCCGGCCAGACCCCCAGGATCAGACCCCTGGCACCTCGCCGGAGCGGCCGTCGCCAAGCTGGCGGAGTCGGTGCCGGCCGGAGGTTTCCAGGGCTGGGCTTGGACCCGGCCAGACCCCCAGGATCAGACCCCTGGCACCTCGACGGCGGTACACACGTCTGCGCTCGCTCGGGCGGACTATCGCGCGAGCGCCGACTTCAGCGCAGCGATCCCTGCTTCGAGAGCGGCATCGTTGCCAGCGAGAAAATCCTGGACCGTACGGGGTATCAGGATATCGGGTTGGACACCTCTTCCCACCAGGCCGGCTCCGACATCCGCTGACGTCGCGACTCGGGCCGAGCCGCCTCCCGGGAGAGCGAACGCCAGGGGATCCCCCGTGCTGCCGGCTGTCGGCTCTCCCACCAGCTTGCCCCGCTGCAGGCGGTGGAAGGTCTCCGCAAATACGTCGGTTGCCGACAACGAGCGGGGCCCGATGAGCATCACCACGGGCTTTGAGTAAAAGTCGTTTGGCTTGCCCGCCCACTGCGAGGGCTTCGCCTCGTACCATCCCCCCGCCTGACCCCAGACGCGCAGCGTCGCGACGTATTGCCGGCTTTTCCATGGGGGCGTCGCGAAATCCTTGTCCGTCAGATAACCTATGAGGTCGTAGGCGATCACGCCACTGCCGCCATCGTTCTGACGAACGTCGAGAATCAAGCCGTCGCTACCGCGGATCTCGGGGAGATATTTCTCGAATTCCTTCTGCGCGTCCTCGCTGTTGAAGGTATTGATGGCGACGTAGGCGAGGTTTCCCGGGAGCTTGCGGTATTCGAAGATCGGGAGGGTCGTCCTGTCGGGATAGGGAGCGCGCGTGAGATGCTTCACGAAGACCCGGCCCTCCTTTGACCGGAATTCTACGTCGACAGGGCGATCCCGCCGTCCGGCGAGCAACTGGTAGGAGTAGACCTTGACCTCGACATGCTGGGGAGAATTGCTCGCGACGTAGGGGCGGCGATTCATCGCCGCGTACTCGCGCACGGGCACGCCGTCGATTTTGAGGATCTCAAGGCCCGCGATGACCCCGTTGGCTTCAAGTTCCTTGCTCTCCACCCCTGTGACGAAGACACGATTCTCGATCAGGTCGATCCGGAGGGGAAGGTCGGCCTCCATGCGCTCGGCGAGCTCCTTTGGCATGAAAACGTCGGAATGTCCGTCCTTGAGGAGCGCACACATCTGCTGGAGAAGACGGTAGTACTCATACGTGCTCGTCGTCGCGCGGACCTTCGGAATGAAGTCGACGTACGTCTTGTCCCAATCGAGGTCGGCAATCGCCGCGAAATGCGGGAAGTTGATCTTCACTTCCATCCAGAACCTGCTGAGGCCGGCGACCTTTGCGTCCTCGCTGAGGTTTTCTTGAAACGGAACACCCCATGCCGCGGCGCTCCCCCAAATAATGCCGTCGCGCTCGAAGCTCTCCTGGCGGGACGGCTGCCGGGCGTCTTGAGCGAAAGCGTGGCCCGCGAGAAGCAGGGCAAGACAGAACGTCGTAGTGAGAGACGTGCGCATGGCGGAACCTCCGCGGTCCGTTCTTTCAACTCAGCTCTGGAACGTGCTCGTCTTCGTATTTCTCGATCAGCACACCGACGATTTCCATCAACGATGCGAGCGAGTGCGTCTCGTCTTCGCCCACGATGTCAATCAAGGTATCCAGCATTTGAACGAGGCGTTCATACTCGTGCTCGGTATGGGGGACAAACAAAAGCGGCGCAAGCGTCGGCCACACCTGTTCGACGGTTTCCATCGGGCTGAAAGTCATTGCGTTACTCCTTCCATTTCCCCTCGTCATAGTCAGCATGCGTCAGGACCGCCCGAACGTACACCTTCTGACGATTGTAGTGAATGGCGGCGATCAGTCGGGCGGTATTCCCGCTAATGTTGAAGACCGTCAGCTTCCCAACGTGATCCGCACTCGGAAAAAGGGCTCGCAGTTCTGCAAACGAGTGGATCGTTGCCGGCTTGAGCGTTCGGTACCAGTGGGTCAAGCCAGGCTTGGCATTCGGATGTTGGACGGCAAACTCGTTCAGGCGTTTGCGGGTTATGATGTGCATCGGCCAATCCTCAGGCGGTGTCGTAGCCTGTAGGCGCCCCGACTTTACCACAAGCCTGCGACTCCGGTAGTTTGGAGCCCGCGAGCATCCCTGGGGAAGAGTAGCGGTTGGACGCGTGCACATGGAGTCACTCGTCGCCGCATCGGCCGGGGAGAACCGGCGGAGAGTGCCCGAGGCATGTGGTTTGCAGGCTCGCCTCATGGTCCGTGCGACCGGCGTGCGGCCAAGCTCGGAACCTCGCCTTCGAGGTGCATCGAGTTGGGACCCCAGCCGGTGGGGAGGCCCTCATGTCGCAACTTTCTCGCCGTCAATTCCTGTATGGCTCGGCTGCGGCTCTGGGCTCGCTCTCCGTGGGACGGTCCCTGCTTTGGGCGGCTTCGGCCAGCAGGCAACCCCGCCTGCCGCGGCCCGAGAAGAGTGGAATCGACCACATCGTCGTGGCCATGATGGAGAACCGTTCCTTCGATCACCTTCTCGGCTGGCTGCCAGGCGCCGGCGGCCGGCAAGCCGGCCTCGTCTATAAGGACAGCCAGGGGGCTGCCTTCAAAACTTACCCGCTGGCGCCCGACTTCCAGGGGTGCGGCCACCCCGACCCCGACCATTCCTACGACGGCGCCCGGGTCGAGTACAACGACGGCCGCTGCGACGGCTGGTTGCGCGCGGGAACCAACGACGTCTATACCATCGGCTACTACACCCGGCACGACCTGCCGTTTCTCGGCAGGGCCGCACCGGACTGGACGGTGTGCAACCGTTATTTCGCCGCGATCATGGGGCCGACCTATCCCAACCGCCTTTATCAGCACGCGGGGGTCACCGACCGTCTGGACGACTCCCTCACATCCTCGACTCTGCCGACGATCTGGGATCGCTTGGACGACGCGGGGCTGGATGGACGCTACTACTACAGCGACAACGTCTTTCTCGATCTGTGGGGTCCGAAGTACAACTCGATTAAACGGACGTATCCGCAGTTCCTCCAGGACTGTGCCGCCGGCGATCTCCCCGCGGTGGCCTTCGTGGATCCGCCGCTCAAGGGCGAGGCCGCCGGCACGTCCTCCGATGACCACCCCCATGGCGACCTCCGCGCCGGCGAGTCGTGGCTCTATCAGACCTATCGCGCGGTGACGACGGGCCGCGACTGGAAACATACGGTCCTGGTCATCAATTTTGACGAGTGGGGCGGGTTCTTCGACCACGTGGTCCCCGAGGCGGCGCCTGACGTGGATCCCGCTTTTGAGCTTCGCGGATTCCGCGTGCCCTGTCTGATCGTTTCGCCGTTTTCGGCGCCCGGCACGATCGCCCACGACGTCTATGACCACACCTCGATCTTGAAGATGATCGAGTGGCGCTGGAGCCTGCCGGCTCTCTCCACCCGCGACGCCACGGCGAACAACCTGGCGGAGGCGCTCGACTTCAGCATCGCGCGTCACCATGTCCTGGACTACGCCGTGCCGCAGTTCAACTCGGTAGCGTGCCCAGGCTCTTAGAGAGCCTGCGCGGTCCGGACCAGCATTGAGGCACGTGCAATCAGGGTTGTCGAGACGTACGAGCGTCGTAGATCACGAACTCGTCCACTTGGAGTTCGGGCTGAAGCGGCACGACGCCAGAGAGGTGGGAGAGCAGCGCCTCGCTGCTACGGTTGCCTCTGAGGTGCACGAACCTGAACTCGCCGGGCAGGCCGGCGCGCACGATCCGCTCGGTCTCCGTAAAGCGCTTATACGGATGAGCGATCAGATAGAACTCCGCGGGATCGCTCCGCGGAGCGTCCACCATCACCAGCGGGAGATCCCACTCGTGCCGCCGGTCGAGCTCGCGGACCAGATCGCGCCAGGCGCCCGTCTGGATCCCCAGCGGCGTGCCGCGAACGCCGAAGACCCCGGACACGGGTTGATACTGAAAGCTCGCGATAGCCAGGCAGAGGACGACCGGCACGAGGGCGACGCGCCCCCACCTGACCTGCGCGAGCCTCACCGCGCCCACACCCAGGACCAGAGCGAGCGCCGGCTCAAAGACGAGCAGGTTGCGGTCCGAGAGCAATGGAACGCCCTTGAGCGCAAGCGCCAGGACCACGGTCACCGGCACCAGCAATAGCGCCGCTAGCAGGGCGTTGATCGCCAGAGGCCGGCCCCGATCGGAGGACCTCCCGGGCAGCCGGTCTGGCAGCGACGAGAGCCAGGGCCAGACGAGCACCAGGAGACCGATCACTCCCAGGGCCAAAGGGAGCGTCACCGTAAACTGCAGCAGGCCGTGCAGCTCCCGCTCGACAGCGCCGGGACCGTACCCCTTGGCCAGCAGCACCTGCCGGGCTGGTGCGACGAGGTGCCGAGCCAGGAGAGGCAGCCCGCCCGCGAGGAGCAACCCGGCCAGCAGCGCCAGAACGCCCAGCCACCGCGGTGGGAGACCTCGGGAGTCGAATTCCGCGGCAGCAGCGGGCAGGCGCTGGCGCCACAGGAAGGCAAAAATCAACAGGACGAGCATGGCCGCCGTCGCCGACAGGAGAACCGGTGGCGCCGCCAGACCCGCAACGTTCTTCATGAAACCGCCCGCGCGGCCCAGAGGAGATCCCCCGGCATCATAAATGCGAAGGGACGGCCCCTCGGGTTGTCCCGTGGCCTGGAAGACGAGGGCCGGCAACCAGGCGATGTAAGTGGCCAGGGCGCAGGCGAACGCCAACAGCGTCGGCCGGGCGGCGCGGCGCGAATCCGCGTCACCGGTCAGCAGCAGCCACAAGGCGATAAGGCCATGGGGCAGCAGCGCGAACAGCGCGAAGTAGTGTGTGTAGATGGCGGCGACGACCAGAAGCGCATAAACGATCCGGTCGCGGGCCGCCCCCTCGCCAAGCGACCGCAGGAAGAAGAGATGAGCGGCAATCGTGAGCGTCACCGCCAGCGCGTAAGGCCGCGCTTCCTGGGAATAAGCGATGTGGAGTGGGTTGAAGGCCAGGAACGCGGCTCCGGCAAGCCCCACCCAGACCCCTCCGATCCGCCGGCCCACGAGCCCGAGCAGCGCGACCGAGACGAGCCCCAGCAGCATCGGCAGGGAGCGGACCGCGGCCTCCGCCGTCCCGAACAGGGCGACCCAGGGTAGGAAGAGCAGATACGAGAGCGGCGGGTGAAGATCGTGAAAGGCCGAGCGCCCCACGACCGAGGCGATCTCTTTCAAAGAGACGCCCCGGATGCGGAGGGCATAGAGCTCGTCGCAATCGAAAGCCGGCAGACCGAGGTCGTGGAGACGGAGGATCGCGGCGACGATCAGAAGCACCGTCAAACCCAACAGGAACAGGGTCCGGTCGCGGGCGTGGGGTGCGGTCATGGGCGAGAGTCCCTCCGCGCGGAGTATAGCCCGGTGCCCACCATGTTAGGATCGCAAAGGCCGTTCCATGAGGGCGGCCGGTCGATTTCAGAGAGGAGTTGAGCATGGAGACTGACGAGCATCAGATCCGCCTCCTCATGGACGAGTGGCGCCGCGCCACCGCAGAAGGCGACCTCCAGGCCGTCCTCGCCCTCATGAGCGACGACGCGGTCTTTCTGACGCCGGGGAACCCGCCCATGACGAAGGAAGACTTCGCGGCCGGCTTCAAGGGTTTCGCCGGCCGCGTTCGCATCGAGAGCGATCAGGACGTCAAAGAAATCCACGCCACCGGGGATCTCGCCTACGCCTGGTCGCACCTCGTCGTCGTCATGACTGCGACGGACAGCGGCAAGAAGACCCGCCGCGCCGGTCACGTCCTGACCGTCTTTCGCAAGTCGCCGGCCGGCCAATGGCTCCTCTCTCGCGACGCGAACCTCATGGCTGCCGGAGCGCCCGAAGAGGCCTGATATCGCATCGCCATTGCGCCACGTCCGCCATGGCGACGGACTGACCGACGGACTGGCCGGGATCGCCTGGCTGATCGGGCTGGCCGCTGTGGTCACGATCCTCTTCGCCGCGACGCCCCTCGACGTCGGGGCGGCCCGGGTCTTCTACCGCTCCGACGCATTGGATCATTGGCCACTGGCGAAGAGGTTGCCGTGGTCCGCGCTCTATGGCCTCGCTCCAGGAATCACGGCATCCCTGGTGATCGCCGGTCTCGCCGCGCTGGCTGCGGGACTCATGCGCGGCCAGGGCGCGTGGCGCCGGAACAGTATCTTTCTATTGCTCAGCGTCGCGCTCGGTCCGGGGCTCGTCGTCAACGCGATCTTCAAAGATCATTGGCATCGCCCTCGGCCGCGCGACATCGTGGAATTCGGCGGCCCGCTGCACTACCGGCCCGCGCCTCTGCCGGGCGGCGAAGGTGGTACATCGTTTCCGTGCGGCCATTGTTCCGTGGGATTCCTGTACGCCGCTGGCTGGTGGGTATGGAAACGGCGTCGCCCGGCCTGGGCCTGGGGCTCGCTCACGGCCGGCCTGATCGCCGGCTTCGCCCTGGGTCTCGGCCGCATGGCGGCGGGTGGACACTTCCTGTCGGACGTGATCTGGTCGGCGCTGCTCGCGCTGGGAGTGGCGCACGTCCTTTATCATTACGTGCTCCGCATTCCGGTCCACGAGAGACTCGAAACCGGAGCCTTGCCCTCTCGCGGTCCGGCGTCCCGGCGGCAACGCGTCACCGCGGTCATCGCGGCGCTGTGCGGAGTCGCCGTGCTCCTCGCGCTGTTTGCGACTCCCCACGGGACGCAGCTCGCGGCGAACATTCCGCTCTCCTCGCTGGCGCGCTCACCGCGCGCTCTCGAAATCAAGGTGCGAACGGCGAACGTCGAAATCGTGCTCGTCGACGCGCCGGCGACCGAGATCTCGATCGCGGGCGAGCTGCACGGCTTTGGCCTGCCGGGGAGCCGCCTCGACACGCACGTCGAGCTCGTCCTGGAGCCTGTTCCGACGCTGCGTTACACCATCGAGCAACACGGCTGGTTCACGGACCTCGACGGCGTGGCCACGGCCCGTGTGCCGGTGGGCGAACTCGAGCGCATCGTCGTGCGTCTCGAGCGCGGCAACATCCGGGTGACGGATGCCACGCGGGAGGGCGTGGTCAAGAAAGGGAAGCTGAAGCTCGACCTGCGGACCTCGGCCGGGCATGTGCAGTCGCCCGCCGGCGAGAGCCGGATCAGAGAAGACCGAAACTCTCCATAGCTCCTTACGTATATACTCCGTCGTCTAACTTACTGTTCCCCTCAGCGGAGGGAGCAGGCTTTCTCATGTATGGAGGAGTCTCTATGGCTGCGATCTGCAACACGAGTTGGAAGCGGTGGGCCCTGGCCGCGGCGGTGTGCCTGCTCGCGGTGCCGGCGGCGCAAGCCGCGGATCAGGTCGGTGGACATTTCGGGGTCGTCGTGCCGCTGGTCACCCGGGTCGACGGGCAGAACACGACGATCTCGGACCAGTTCAACGTCGGCTTCCCCACCGGGATTACCATCAAGCCCGGAGGCAGGGCCGCCTTCGACCTTGAGGTGGTGCCGCTGATCCATAGCGACACCAAGCGGGTCGACCTCACCATCCATCCCGGCGTCCTGTGGAGTCTCTCCGGCCACTGGACCGCCGGCCTGCGCGCCGCCTTCGAGGTCAATCAGAAAGCCTATGGCTTCACGCCGCTGATCAACTACGGCTTTCCGCAGGCCAACGGCACGACGCTCTTCGCCGAATTCGTGCTGCCTGTCCGCTTCCAGCGCGACGCCTTCGACCAGGGGCAGACGGCGGTGACCGCCGGCATCCACCTCGGTTGGGCCTTCTGAGCCCCGCCTGGCTCACGAAACCGCAACACCTGGCCGGCTCCGACGCCGGGGCCGGCTGATGCGGTTTGCCGCCCGGCCGGCGGGAGGGAGAAGAGGGCTGTCACCAGCTCGCGCCGTCGCGGATCAGGCCGCCGGCGGCGAGCTGGCCCAGCGGCCGGGAGAAGTAATACCCCTGGCCGAAGTGGCAGTCGAGGGCGCGCAGGCGGGTGACCTGCTCCGCGGTCTCGATCCCCTCGGCGGCGACGTCCATGCGCAGGGTGCGGGCGAGCGTGAGGATCGTGCCCACGATCTCCGAGTGCTCGGCGCGCAGGTCCATCGCACTGATGAAGGAGCGGTCGATCTTCAGCGCGTCCACCGGCAGGCGGTGCAGATAGCTCAGGGAGGAGTAGCCGGTGCCGAAGTCGTCGACGTAGAGCTTGACCCCGAGCCGGCGCAGGTCGAGCAGCGTCGCCACCGCCCCCTCGGCCTGCTCCATGATGGTGCTCTCGGTGATCTCCAGCCGCAGCTTGCCGGGCCGGATCCCTGTCTGCTGCAGGATCTCCTCGATCCGTGCCACCAGGTCCGTCTGCCGGAACTGCTTGCCCGAAAGGTTGACGGTCACCGCGAGGTCCCCCCCGGACCAGGGGGGCGACTGCCAGGCCGCGAGTTGCCGGCAGGCCTCGTGCAGCACCCACCAGCCGATGGGGACGATCAGACCGGTGTCCTCGGCGACCGGCACGAAGCTGTTGGGGAAGAGGAGCCCGCGCCGCGGGTGCCGCCACCGCAACAGCGCCTCGAAGGCGTCGATCCGGCCGGTGGCCAGCGAGACGATCGGCTGGTAGTGGATCTCGAACTCGCTGCGCTCGATGGCCCGCCGCAGGTCGGTCTCCAACTCCAGCAGGGCCACCGCCCGGTCGTGCATGTTGCGGTCGAAGACGGCGTCCCGCGCCTTGCCGGAGGTCTTGGCGTCGTACATGGCCGTGTCCGCGTCGCGCAGGACGTCCTCCGGCCGGTCGTAGTCCCCGCCCGCCCCCACCGTGATGCCGAGGCTGATGGTGACGAACACCTCGTGGCCGTGGGCCTTGAACGGCTGCGCCATCACCTGGTGCAGCCGCCGGGCGACCTGGACGGCGTGATCGACGTCGGCAACCTCGTCGAGCAGGATGGTGAACTCGTCGCCGCCCAGGCGCGCCACGGTGTCGCCGGGGCGCAGGCACGATTCGAGGCGCCGGGCGACCGCGACCAGCAGCTCGTCGCCCGCGACGTGGCCCAGACTGTCGTTGACGTTCTTGAACCGGTCGAGGTCGATGAACAGGACGGCGAAGGTGTAGCTCAGCCGCCGCTTGGCGTGGGCGATGGCCATCCCCAGCCGGTCCATGAACAGGGCGCGGTTCGGTAGACCCGTCAGCGGATCGTGGAAGGCGTCGTGCTGGAGGCGCTCCTCGGCCAGCTTGCGGGCGGTGACGTCGGACTGCGAGCCCGCCATCCGATAGACCTCGCCCGTCTCGGTGCGCACGGCGAGACCGCGGCTGAGCACCCAGCGGTAGGAGCCGTCGCGATGCAGGATGCGGTGCTCGCTCTCGAAGTCCGGGGCGCGGCCGGAGAGGTGCGCCGAGAGCGCCAGGTGGACGGCGGGAAGGTCGTCGGGGTGCACCCGGTCGAACCACGCCGCCGGATCGCCGTCGATCTGCCCCTCGTCATAGCCGAGCATGGACTTCCACCGGCAGGAAAAGTAGATCCGGCCGGTCTTGAAGTCCCAGTCCCAGAGGCCGTCCTTGGCCCCGTTCACCGCCAGCGCATAGCGTTCCTGGCTCTCGCGCAGCGCCACCTCGGCCCGCTTGCGCTCGAGGGCGTAGCGGATGGAACGGCCCAGCAGACCGCTGTCGATCCCCTTCTTGACCAAGTAGTCCTGGGCGCCCTCCCGCACGGCGCGCACCGCCAGGTCCTCGTCGTCGATGCCGGTCAGCAGGATGATGGGGACGTCCGGGGCTTCGCGGCTGACCCGCGACAACGAGTCGAGCGAGCCGGGCCGGGTGTCGGGCAGCGAGACATCCAGCAGGATGACGTCCACCCGGCCGTGGCGGCGCAGGTGGTCGACCGCGTTCGAGACCCGATCGACGGCCGTGAGCTGGAATGGGCGCAGGGCCGTCCCCTCCAGGAGCCTGCGGATCAGGCGGGCATCGCCCGGGTTGTCCTCCACCAGGAGGATCACGTTCGGTTCGCCGAGGAGCATCACGGCGGCTCCGTGCACTCCACCGCCGATGACTCCCCCCGGCGGCGTGCAGAAAAGCAAGTTAGTAGAATTCCGTGCTACTGAGCAACGGAATCCTAACATAGGAGCGCACGTTTTTTATTGGAATTTTGCAATCCCTGCGTGGAGCTGTGTTGTCTGCGAGGCCCCGGCCGCCGGGAGGGTGAAGGAGAACGCCGAGCCGCCGCCGGGCGCGGGATCCACCCAGATACGCCCGCCGTGGCGCTCGACGATCTTCCGGCAGAGGGCGAGGCCGATCCCGCTGCCGGGGATCTCCGGGTGGAGGCGCTTGAACATGGCGAAGATGGGCTCCGCCTCCGCCGGATCGAGGCCGATGCCGTTGTCGCGCACCGAGAACACCCACTCGCGCCCCTCCCTGCGGGCGGCGACGTGGACCCGGGGGGCCTCCGGGCCGCGGAACTTGATGCCGTTGGCGATCAGATTCTGGAAGAGCTGGACGATCAGGACAGGATCGACCTCGATCTCCGGCAGCGAGGAGTGCGTCACCACGGCGCCGCTCTCCTCGATCGCGGCTTCGAGGTGGGCCAGGGCCTCCGCCAGCAGCGCCTCCGCGCCGACTCTCTCCGACCGCTGCTCCCGGCCTTCAAAGCGCGAGAACGACAGCAGGTCGTCAATCAGCGTCCGCAGCCTGCGCGCGGCGCCGGCCACCACCGCGATCAGCTCGTCGCCGCTGGGGCCGAGCTTGCCCTCGAAGTCCTCGCGCAGGAGCTGAGTGTACCGCTCCATCATGCGGACCGGCTCCTGGAGCTCATGCGAGGCCATGGAGGCGAACTGCTGGATGTCCTCAGTGGAGTGCCGAAGCTGCGCCGATTTCTGCGCTTGGCGGGCCAGCTCCTCTTCCGCCTCCCTGCGGGCGGTGACGTCCTCGACCAGCCCGTCCACCCGCACCCCCTCGGCGTCTCGGACGAGCGTGCCCATCACCTCGACCCAGAGGGTGCGCCCGTCCGCCCGTTGCAGCCGGACCTCCGTCATACCCGCCCCGGCGCCGGGCCCCCGTGTCGCGGCGGCGACGAGCGGGACGAGATCGAGACGGGCGGCGTCCTCCAGGCTCCGGACACCCAGGATCGACAGGAACTGGGGACTGGCGTTCAACAGGCGCCCCTCGGGCGTGGCGCTGAAGACCGCCATCTGGACCGGAGCGAGGAGCCCTTCCGGCCGCGCCGCGCCGGAAGCGGTGCGGAGCTGTCGGCGGTCGAGCGCCGCCCGCACCGTCAGCGGCAGCCGCAGGAAGCCGGCGGGCGTCTTGCCGAGGACCTCGTCCACCCCCAGCCGCACCGCCCGCAGGACGAAGTCCTCCGGGCCCGCCCCGCCGCCGAACCGCGTGAAAAGGATGACCGGCGCCTCGGGCCAGTCCTCCTTGAGGACCGCGAGGATCGCCAGACCGTCCGCCCACTGGAGCTTCTGCTCCAGGATCACGAGATCGAAGCTGCGCCGGCCGCAGGCCTGGGCGAAAGCCGGCGCGTCCGTGATCTCCTCGATCGCCAGTTGCGGCATCTCGTGTGCGATGACCAGCCGGGCCAGGGCCCGATCGTCGGCATCGTCGTCGAGCAGCAGGATGTGGAGATGGCTTTCGCGCATGGCGGGGTGAACAGGGACCCGAACCCCGTAACGCTATAGAAGCCCGACGGTTAAATCTACTCCTCTCAGGCTATAATCTTTTCTATACCTCTCGATATACGGGGCGGAGAGCCGGAGCCCGGATATGGATTTCGAGTACTCCTTGCAAAGCCGCGGCGAGCGCCTGATCGCCAGCCTGAGGCTGCTGATCGCTCTCGGTTTTCTCCTCGTGCTCCTCGGGCTGGGGCTCGATCCGGCGGCGGCTCTCCGGTATCCGGCCGGCACGCTGGCGCTGCTGGGCGTCTATGCCCTCTATGCCCTGCTGCTCGCGGCGCTGTTCTGGGCCTACGATCGCATCGAGCTGCGCTCGCGGCTCGCCGTCCACCTCCTGGACCTTGGGATCTTCGCCCTCCTGAGCTTCCTGACGCGCGGCTCGGCGCCCCCGGCCCTGGTCTTCTTCGCCTTCCTTCTGCTGGCAGGCGCGCTGCGCTGGCGGTGGCGCGGGGCCGTGGAGACGGCGTTCGCGGCGGGCGCGCTTTACCTGGGCGCGGGGCTCGTTTCCGGGGTTCCCCTCGGCCCGGTGCTGGCGGGGAGCGCCTGGCTGACGCTCCTCGCCGTGCTCCTTGCCGCCGTCTCCGCCTACCAGCAGCGGTCGGGCCGCGAGATGCTGCGCATCGCTGCGGCGCCGCGCGGCTCGCTGCAGGACCCGGACGCTCTGCTCGCCCGCCTTCTGGCCTATGTGGCCGGCATCCTGGAAGCGCCGCGCGTCCTGCTCGCCTGGGAAGAGGTCGACGAGCCCTGGCTGCACCTGGCGCTCCGCTCGGCCGGCGGCGTGGAGCGGTCACGGGAGGCGCCGTCCGCCGCGCCGCTGGTGCCCCCGGCCCTGGCCGCGGCGAGCTTCCTCTCCAACGGCGCGGCGGAGACCTGGTACGGCACCGAGCGGGGGATCGAGCGCTGGCACGGCCCGCCCGTGGGCGAGGACCTGCGGCGCCGGTTCGCCATCGAGCGGGTCGCCTCCTGGCCCGTGCGCGGCGAGATCGTGCAGGGTCGGCTCTTCGCCCTCGACCGCAAACACCTCGAACGGGACCACCTGATCCTCGGCGAGATCGTGGCCCAGCGCGTCGCCGCCGAGCTCGATCAGTTCTATCTCCTGCGCCAGCTCCGGACTTCGGCGGTGACCGAGGAGCGCATCCGGCTCGCCTGTGACCTGCACGACGGCATGCTCCAGTCGCTCACCGGCGCGGCCCTTCAGCTCCAGGCTCTGGCGCAGCTCCTGGAGTCGGGAGCGCCGGGAGCGCGCGAGCAGCTCCAGGAGATCCAGCGGCTCATCGCCGCCGATCAGCGGGACCTGCGCTTCTTCATCGAAGAGCTGAAGCCGGCGCCGCGCGCCTTGAGCGGGCCGGCCGACCTCCAGAACCGGCTGGCCGAGCTGACGGACCGCATCCAGCGCCTGTGGGGCCTCGACGTCGAGGTCCACCTCGAAGCGCTCGACGGCCAGCTCTCCGAGGCCTTCACCCGCCAGCTCTACCGGCTGCTGCGCGAGGCCCTGTTCAACGTCGCCCGGCACGCCGGGGCGTCGAGCGCGCGGGTGGAGGTCTCGCGCCGGGACCAGGGGCTGCACATCCTGGTGACCGACGACGGCCGCGGCTTCCCCTTCCGCGGCCACTACGAGCACGAGGAGCTCAACCGCCAGAAGCTGGGACCGGTGAGTCTCAAGGAGCGGCTCGCCACCCTGGGCGGCTCGCTCGTCATCGACTCCTGCCCGGGGCTCACCCGGCTGGAGATGCGCCTGCCTACCGGAGGAGGTGTGCCATGACCCCGACGCCCTCGACGATCCCGACGACCTCGACGCCTTCGACGCCGATCCGCCTCGTCGCCGTGGACGACCATCCCATCGTCCTCGAAGGGCTCGAACGGCTCTTCCGGCTGGCCGGGGACCTGGAGATCGTGGCCCGCTGCGTCAACGCCGGCGAGGCGATCGAAGCCGTGCGCCTCCACCGGCCGGACATCCTCCTCCTCGACCTGCGTCTGCCCGGAGGCAGCGGCCTCGACGTGCTCGACCGCCTCCGCCGCGAGGACCTCCCCACCCGCGCCGTGCTGCTCGCCGGCTCGATCAACGAGGACGAACTCCTGGAAGCCCTGCAGCTTGGGGTCCGCGGGGTGGTCCTCAAGGAGATGGCCCCGGAGCTCCTGGTGCGCTGCATCCGCACCGTCCACGCGGGTGGCCGCTGGCTGGAGAACGGCTTCCTCAGCAAGGCCCTCGAAACCCTCCTCGACCGCGACGGCGTCGCCGGGCCTGGGAGGCAGGTGCTCTCAACCCGGGAGCTGGAGATCGTCCGCCTGGCCGCGACCGGCCACCACAACAAGGAGATCGCCGAGACCCTGAACATCACCGAGGGGACGGTGAAGGTCCACCTGCACAACGTTTACGAAAAGCTGGGGATTGAAGGCCGGGTGGAGCTGACGATTTATGCTCGGGATCATGGGTGGGTGTGAACCGTTCAACTAAGCTTGACGCTGTAGCGGTACGAGCCGCTCGATTTCAGCCGCATCCTTACCATGCAGTGCGTGCCACAGGTCCCAATCCTGTTGCAGGCCCAGCCAGAAATCCGCTGACACGCCAAGAACACGCGCCAGCCGAAGCGCCGTGTCGGGCGTGACAGAACGCTTCCCGCGAATGATCTCGTTGAGCCTTGGGAAAGAGACTCCAAGACGAATCGCGAACGCCGACTGACTGATACCTAGCGGTTTCAGGAACTCCTCCAGCAGCATTTCCCCTGGATGTGTCGGAGGAAGATGTCTCGGGAGCCGACGCTCCGCCAGATGGCCCCTGCTGGTCGCCGCTTTCTTAGGGTGCTGGGACTTAGTCCGTGATCTCGACATAACCTGCCTTCCTCGGTTGGCGAACGAGCTTATCACCATTAACGGGATGGTAGGTGGCCCGCAGGAGACCCCTCATCTACAAGCCCGGATTTCCTGCCCCGAAGGGGCAGCGGCCTGTAGCCTGGGGCTGGCGCTTTTTGCCAGCCCCAGGAAACTTGCGTCCCCACATTTCTCATAGCCCCGCAAGGGGCGGCGGCAGCTCATCGTTTGAAGCGAGTTACCGCCGCCCCTTCGGGGCTTGAAAGGTTTTGTGGGTCACGTCTACCTGGGGCTGGCAAAAAGCGCCAGCCCCAGGCTACAGGCCTTTGCCCCTTCGGGGCAGACCGCGATGGCGTCGCAAGCGGAAGGCGAAGCACTATACTTTCGAGACGCGACCTCAAGCCCCAGCCGGCACCGGCACAGCCTTCACGGCCTGCACCTCGATCTCGATACGGACATCGTGGCCGATGAGGATGCCGCCGGCTTCGAGCGCCTGGTTCCATTCCAAGCCCCAGTCGCGACGATCGATGCGGGTTGTGGCCCGGGCTCCCGCTCGCTCGCCACCCCATGGGTCCTTGCCTCGGCCTTCGAAGGTGCAGTCGAGCGTCACCTCCTTCGCCGTGCCGTGGATGGTGAGATCGCCGATGACGCGGAACTCGTCGCCTTCCTTGGCCAGCGCCCCCTCGAACCGCTTGCTGCGGAACGTGATCGTCGGATAGTGCTCGACGTCGAGGAAATCGGCCGACCGCAGGTGCGTGTCGCGATCTGCGACGCCGGTATCGATGCTCGCCGCGTTGATCTCCACGTGGACGGACGAGCGGTCGGGGTTCTGCTCGTCGACCTCGATCGTCCCTTTCACGTCCTTGAAGCGGCCGCGGACGGTAGTAAACATCATGTGCTTCACTGCGAACTGGATGCTCGAGTGTGCCGGATCGAGTTGCCACGTCTCTGCCATGTTCTCCTCCTCGGGGGTCGTGCAATCCAAACAGTGAAGCGAATGCAACTTTCGCGCCTTCAAGGCGTGGGAGGCTCCCACGGCTCCGGCCGGCTCCGCAGTGCAGAAGCCGGCTGCGGACACTGCAAAGCGTCTGCGCAGCCCGAGAATCGGGTGCGCTGGTGGGCCAGGCGAATTTTGACCAGCACAACCGTTGCGCAGGCTGCGCAGCCAAATTTTGGTCAGCGCAACGCTTGCGCAGGCTGAGCAGGTGAATTTTGACCGGCCCAACCGTTGATTTGACTGGCCCGGTCAAGATTTGATCGGCCCAACCGAGATTTGATCAAAAAATCCAATGCGCTGGATTGCCCAGCGACGATCTGACCCAAAAATCCAATGCTCTGAATGGCCCGGCGAAAATTTGATCAAATCAGTCGTTGGAAAAGTTGAGCAACGAAATTTTAAGTCAAAAATCCAATTTCTTGGATTGCGCGGCGTGCAGGCTGGCTATTGAGGCACCTCGACCACCTTCTCGATCCAATCGCCGATCCGGATCTGGTCCAGCACGGCGTCGCCAGCGACGACCTGGCCGAAAACGGTGTAGCCGCCGTCGAGGTGGGGCTGGGGGGAGAGGGCGATGAAGAACTGGCTGCCGCCGGTGTCGGGACCCGCGAGCGCCATGCCCACGGCGCCGCGGGTGTAGCGCAGGCGGTTGATCTCGTCGCGGATGGCGTAGCCCGGGCCGCCGCTGCCGTCGCCTTTGGGATCGCCGCCCTGGATCACGAAGTCGGGGACGACGCGGTGGAAGGTCAGGCCGTCGAAGTAGCCCTGGGCAGCGAGCTGCAGGAAGTTGAGGCAGGTGAGCGGCGCCTCCGGACAGGCCAGGCGGACGGTGATCGTCCCGCGCTGGGTGCGGATCTCGACGGTCCGCGGACGGCGGGTGCGCTGCAGGACCTGCCGGTAGGCGTCCGCCTCCTGCCGAGTCGCGGGACCGGGGGCCGGGATCTTCGTCTGTCCGAGCCTGGCGAGGCTCTCGCCCGCCTCCCGGCGCAGGACGTAGGGACCGGCGGCGGCGGCCTTCTCCAGGAGATCGACGACGGCGTCCTTCTCCAGCGGCTCGGCCTTGCCGCGCGCCGTCAGCGCCTTCAGCTCGGCGAGCCCCATCTCCTCCAGGCCCTCGCGATAGACTCCAGGGAGCGCGGCCTGGAGCTCGGCGAAGGGGGCCACCGGATGCTCGGTCAGCCAGTCCAGGGCGGCCTCCCGGACCGTCGGATCGGGATCGGTGAGCGCCTTGCGGGCCACGTCGCCGGCCTTGGCGTCCGCCGCCAACCAGGCTCCGACGGCCGCGGCGCGCACCCGCGGGCTCGCGTCGGCAGTCAACCGAGTCAGGACGTCGGTCTCGGCCGGCACCCCGAGCAGGCCCGCGGCCTCGGCAGCACGAGCGCGCAGGGCAACGTCCTCAGCAGCCGCGGCGGCCGAGATCCGCGCCGCGGCCTGGGGGTACTTCCCCGCCGCCAAGGCCACCAGGGCGGCCCCCTTCTCCCAGGGCTCGCCCGTCTCGATGCGGGCCGCCAGGGCCTCGCCGAGCTCGGGCCGGCCCCAGACGCCCGCGGCCTCGAAGGCGCTCGCTCGCACGCCGGGGCGCGGGTCGTCCATCAGCGTCCGCAGGCGGGGCGCCCAATCCTCCAGGGGCTTCGCCTTGTTCGCGGCGACGAGGGCGCGAGCGGAGCGGAGGGCCTGGATGGGGGGACCCCCATGTGGATCGCCGGCGTCGTCGAGCAGGGGACGCAGAGCCGCCAAGTCGTCTCCCGTGCCCACGATCCCCAGAGCCCGGGCCGCCCAGGCGCGCACCCGCGGATCGCCGTCGGCGAGGAGCTTGCGCAGGGTGGGGAGGGCCTGGGGGAGAGGATTGCGGGACAGGGCGTAGGCGGCCTGGAGGTGGAGCGCCGGGTCCGTCTGGGCGAGGCCCTTCTCGCCAAGCGAGACGGTCGTCTCCTCCTTGAAACGGAAGAGGCCGGGGAGGAGGCGCGCCCACCGCTCGCCTTCAGGAAGGGGGAGGAGCGGCTCCAGCACGTCCACCACGTGGGCCCCCAGCTTGCCCAGGGCCTCGACGGCCAGCGTGCCGGTCTCCCGGTCCGGATCGCGCTCCGCCAGCAGCAGGGCCGACTGGGCCTGGGGGTCCCCCATCACCCCGAGGCTGAACACCGCCGCTCGTCGCACGGCGGGGGACTCGTCGATCAGCAGCCCTTCGAGGATCGGCCGCCCCGCCCGATCTCCGCTCCGTCCGAGCGCCACGGCGAGGTCTTCGCGCAGCGCCGCGTCTCCCTTGAGGCACTGCTGCACGGTGAAGTCGTCGTACGTCTGGCGGTCCACCAGCAGCAGGAGGAGCGCCCGCTCGTCGACGTGCGCCACCTGGAGGTCCGTCTGCTCCCGCGCGGTGTGAGGGGCGGGGTGGGGAGCGCAGGCGGCGAGGAGGAGGGCGAGGGAGAACGTGGAAAGTTGGCGAGTGGTCATGGGGAGGGTGATGCTACCACTGCGGGGACCCTCATCACCCCGGCCCTCTTCGGCCGAGAGCGAGAAGCTCGAGCAGTTGGTTCAACAATACGATCAAGCCGTGCTGTTGCGCGCGGAAGCGGCACGGCTCCTGAAAAGACGTGGTCATGACGTGTCCAAGCTTCTGGCCACGCAATGACGTCTGCATCTCGACCTATCCCTGTCTCCTGTCGCTCTCGGCTTCGATCTCAGCCAGTGAAATGCGACCTGTCGAACGCGAGCGCTCATCGAGAAACCGCTGGAAGGCCTGGCTGTTGCGGAGAGCTTCAACTTCCTTCTCGAAGTCGTCCGCCTCGCCGAGGAGGAATTCATGGCCGTCCGGAGTCACCAGAAGAACTGGCTCCTGGCGCGCAAGGTCGAGAGCCGCCTCCAAGTCGATCTTCCGCTCTTCCAGGTTTACGGTCCTCATATCTTCACCTCTTCACCACGCACGAAAAGCTGGTTGTGTTCCTTGTGTCCCACGGCGACGATCCTGACTGTCCGAGAAGAGTCATCCACCTCGTAGAATACTCTGAATTTGCCCAGGCGAAGCTCCCAGGAAGCAATGGGGTTGGTCCGCAAGAGCTTGCGATTCTTCGTTGTGACCAGCGGCTCATGGAGTAGCTGGGCCCGTACTCCAGCCGTAATCAGCTTTCTCTCAGAAGCGGAGTAGAAGAACAGGTCAACCCGGGCCTCGTCTGTCAGCTCGATCCCAAATTCAGCCATAAGGCCAGAATGTTACCCGAACCGGACACCCGCTGTCATGGGTGGGCGTTACGGAGGCTCAACCAGCGATTCCTTCGAGCTGCCCCGCCCACCCTCCCGGGCGGGGCGATTCCGGGGATCTCCGGGTATAGTCCCCCCGTGAGCTCCCCCCATCTCCAGTTCGCCGGCGTCCGCCGGCGCTTTGGCCGGCTGTCCGTGCTCAAGGGCGTCTCCGGCAGCGTGGAGCCGGGCGCGATGCTGCTGGTGACGGGGCCGAACGGCTCAGGGAAGAGCACCCTGATGCGATGCCTGGCCGGCCTGCTGGCTCCGGATGGCGGGACGATCGCCTACCAGGAGAACGGCACGCCCCTGGAGGCCGCGGAGCGGCGCCGGCGGGTGGGGGTGGTGGCCCCGGACCTCGCCTTTTATGCCGAGCTCACGGTGGCGGAGAACCTGACCTTCTTTGCCCGGCTGCGGCGGGTGTCGCCCGAGCGCGGCCTCGGGGTCCTCGGCCGTCTGGATCTCCCCCTCGACCGGTTGGCGGGGAATCTCTCCTCCGGCATGCGCCAGCGGCTGCGCTGGGGCTTCGCCCTGCTCCATTCGCCCCGGCTCCTGCTGCTCGACGAGCCGTTCCAGAACTTCGACGCCGCCGGCGAGCGCATCGCCCGCGAGCTGCTCGAGGAGCATCTGGAGGATGGCGGCCTCGCCGTCGTCGCCAATCCTTCGTCCCTGGACTTCCACCATGTGGCCGCGCATCTCGACCTGGGCCGCTGAGGCGACGGCGGTGTTCGCGAAGGAGTGGCGGTGCGAGCTGCGCACCCGCTACGCCCTGAACACTCTCGGCCTCTTCGCCTTCACCACCCTGGTCGTGGTGAGCGTCAGCCTGGGACCGCTCGGGGTGTCGCTCTCCCAGGGGACGGCGGTGCTCCCGGTGCTGCTGTGGGTGATCCTCCTCTTCTCCGTGGCGGCGGGCCTGCCCCGCGCTTTCGTGCAGGAGGAGGAGACCCAGACGGCCATCGCCCTGCGCCTGGCCGCGACGCCGTCGGCCCTGTTCTGCGGCAAGCTGGTCTACGGTCTGACCCTGGTCCTGGCCCTGGAAGCCCTCATCACTCCGGTCTATGTTGCGGTGACCAGCCTGAAGGTAGTCTCGCCTGGGCTGCTGGCCGGCACCTTGATAGCAGGAGGCTATGGACTGGCGGCCGGGAGCACCCTGGTCGCGGCGATCATCGCCCAGGCGCGCAGCAAGGGGACGCTGTTCTCGGTGCTCGCCTTCCCGGTGCTCCTGCCATTGCTGCTCCTGGCCGTGGAGCTGTCGCGCAGCGCCGTGGCGGGCGATCCCGCCGGAGTGGCTCTGCCGCAGCTTCTTCTATATGATGCTTCTGTTACCGTCGTCGGACTGATGCTTTTCCCTGCGGTATGGAACCCATGAAGAACGCCCTCGCCTGGCTGCTCTGGATCTGGCTCTCCGTCGTCATCGTCGGAGCGTTCAAGTATGCGCCGCTCGCCAAGGGGTTCATCGGCGAGTCGAGCCGCATCCTCTTCTTCCATGTGCCCATGTCCTGGGTCTCCTTCGTGGCCTTCATCGCCGCCGGGGTGTGGAGCCTGATGTTCCTCTTCGGCGGCCGCAAGCCGAAGCACGACCGGGCCGCCGCCGTCGCCGTCCAGCTCGGGCTGGTCTTCGGCGTCCTGGCGACCGTCACTGGCTCCCTGTGGGCCCGCATCATGTGGGGGGCCTACTGGAACTGGGATCCGCGGCAGACGTCGATCGTCGTGGCGCTGCTCTTCTACGGCGCCTACCTCGCCCTGCGCTCGTCCCTGGAGGACGCCGACAGCCGCGCGCGCCTCTCGGCGGCGTATGCTGTCCTGGGGCTGGCGGTGGCACCGTTCCTGTTCTTCATCATGCCGCGGATCATGTTCTCGCTCCACCCGCAGTCGGTGATCAACGCCCAGGGGAAGATCGAGGTGGAGTCGCGGATGGTGCAGGTGCTGCTCGCCGGCTCGGCGGGCTTCACGGCGCTGTTCTTTTGGCTGCACAATCTACAGTGCCGCATCGAGTCCCTGTCCGAGCGGAAATCGGCACTCAGGGATCGGGGTTAAGGAGTAGTGACTATGGAACTGGGCGGGAACGGCTGGATCGTCGCCGTCAACCTCATCATTTGGACGGGATTGTTCCTCTACCTGCTGCGCCTCGGCAAGAGGCTGCGCCAGTCGGAGGCCAGTCTGGAGAAAGAGCCATGAAGAAGAACCGTCTGTACCTGTTCGGCGGGCTGCTCCTGCTGGCCTTCGCCGGCTTCTCGTTCACCACGTTCACGGACTCCATGACGCCCTACGTCTCCTACCAGCGGGCCCGCCAGGGCGACCGCATCGTGCAGGTGGCCGGAGCGCTGGAGAAGGGGAGCTACTCCTACGCGGAAGCCAAGGAGTCTCTCTACTTCACCCTCAAGGACCCGAAGACGAAGGAGAACCTGCGCGTCCGTTACAAGGGCGTGAAGCCGGGCAATTTCGAGGATGCCATCAGCATCGTCGCCATTGGCCGTTACGACGACAAGACCAAGGAGTTCGAGGCCCAGAAGCTGCTGGTGAAGTGCCCCAGCAAGTATCAGGGCGCGGAAGTGAAGACCTACAGCTAGGCGGTTGTCGGGTTGACGGCGGGGCGGATCTCCGTCCGCCGCTGAGCAGTTGGAAGGAGCCCCCACGTGAGCCATGTGAGCAGCTATCTCTCCCACCTCTTTCTCCCCGGGGCGCTCGCTCTGTGGTGCGCCGCGATCTTCGCGCTCGCGACGATGTGGGGCTACGCCGAGGCTCTCGCCACCGGACAGGACGGCGCCAAGGTCTTCGCCCGCCGCTCCTACGGCTTCTTCGCCTTCTCCATCGTCCTGACGGCGGCGATGATGTCGCTGCTGCTGATGATGCGTGACTTCCGTGTGGAGTACGTCTACCAGTACTCGGGGATGGACCTGCCGACCTACTACCAGTTCTCGGCTTTCTGGGCGGGGCAGAAGGGGAGCTTCCTGATCTGGCTGTTCTGGGGGGCGCTGCTGGGGCTGCTGGTGCGCCGCACGGCGGGTCCCAACGAGCCGGCCATCATGGGGGTCTACACCCTGACGCTGATGGGGCTGGTCTTCATCCTCGTACGCGAGAACCCGTTCGTCATGCTGGGCAAGACGCCGGTCGACGGCGTGGGCCTGAACCCCCTGCTTCAGGACAACTGGATGGTCATCCATCCGCCGATCATGTTCATCGGCTATGCGGCGAGCGCCATCCCCTTCTCCTTCGCCATGGCCTCCCTCTGGCGGCGCAAGTACGACGGCTGGGCGGAGCGGGCGTTCCCGTGGGCGCTCGGCGGCTTCCTCGTCCTTGGCACCGCCATCACCATGGGGGGCTACTGGGCCTACAAGACCCTGGGCTGGGGCGGCTACTGGGGCTGGGACCCGGTGGAGAACGCCTCGTTCATCCCATTCCTGTTCGGCACGACGATGATCCACGGCCTGCACATGGAGCGGGCCCGCGGCCGCTACCGCCGGGCCAACTACGTCTTCGCCTTCCTGACCTACATCTCGGTCCTCTATGGCACCTTCCTCACCCGCTCGGGTGTGCTGGCCGACTTCTCGGTGCACAGTTTCGTGGACCTCGGCATCTCCGGCTGGCTCACGCTGCTGCTGGGCGGCTTCACCCTGCTCGGCCTTTTCCTCCTCATCCTCCGCTGGAAGGAGATCCCGACGGAGCCCAACGAGGACCCGTTCCTCAGCCGCGGCACCTTCATGGTGCTGGCGACGATCACCATCCTCGTCGCGGCCGTGGTCATCACCGCCGGCACCTCGGCGCCGCTGCTGACCAAGGTGATGTCCAATCCCAGCCAGGTGGGACCCAGCTTCTACAACCGGGTCAGCCTGCCGATCGCCATCCTGATCGCCCTGCTGCTCTCGCTGGTCCCCTACCTCTCATGGCGGGGGAACAAATTCTCCGAGATCGCGCGCAAGATGATCTACCCCGGCCTGTTCGCCGTGGCAGTGACGATCGCCGCGGCGGTGTGGAAGGTGCACGACGTCTTCCACCTCGTCTTCATCCTGCTCGCCACCCTCGCGCTCGCCACCAACCTGCAGAAGACCGTGGGCAAGTACCGGGTGAGCGGCCTGCGCGGGGCCGGCGGCTACCTGGCTCACGTCGGCGTGGGGGTGATCCTGCTGGGCATCATCGCCTCCTCGGGCTACGACGAGAGCACCAAGGTCACCCTCACCCAGGGCGTGCCGCGCAAGGTCGGCGACCTGAGCTTCACCTTCCAGCGCTTCATCCCGCGCCACGGCTTCGAGAAGGAGCGCATGGAGGTGCTGGTGTCGAGGCCCGGGCAGAAGCCGTTCCTGGTCTACCCGAAGCTGTTCATGAACCTGCGCACCAAACAGACGATGGCGAACCCGGACGTCCGGACGACGCTGTTCCAGGACCTCTACGTCTCGCCCATCGACTTCGATCCCGGCCAGCCGCGGCTGCAGCTCGCCAAGGGCGCCTCGGGCCGCATTGGCGACATGGACGTGAAGTTCACGGGCTTCGACCTCCAGGCCCAGGGCAATGCCATGGTCGCCATGGCCGCCGGTAAACCGGTGACGATCGGCGCCAAGCTGGCGGTGACCCGGGGCGGCAAGACCGTCGATCTCGAGCCGCTCTACCAGCTCGATCCGGCGAGCGGGCAGGTGAAGACCCCGCCCCTTCTCCTGCCAGGCGGCGGCGCCCTGGTCGTCTCCGGCATCAACGCCAGCAACGGCGCCGTGCAGCTCGATGCGACGGGTGTCGCCAGCCCGATGAAGCTGTCGGTGGACGTGACCAGAAAGCCGCTCATCCAGCTCGTCTGGTTCGGCCTCTACATCATCATTCTCGGCGGCGGCCTGTCGATGGTGCAGCGGCTGCGGGAGGTGCGGGTACGAGAGCGGGTGGCCGAGGCGAAGGCGGGGCGGAAGGCGGCGTAGGGGGTCAGCTCCGTCCTCGGCAGGTCCACACCTGCCAGGGTTGACAGTCCCGGCGATTGGTGTAGACTTTCCGAGATATGAGAACCCTCATACCTCCAAAGAACGACGGATCGTTGGTAGCTAAGCCCCGCGCCCAGTCCGCGTTCTCCCCCCTCTGTACGCTGACTGCTTCGATCCTCCGAGGGAGGGGTATGCTACCCTCGGGACGGGTCCCCCATGATTAACCCCAGCCGTTAATCTTGGCGAGGGCTGATTGGAGATCTTGTTCTGTAACAGCAGGCTGGAAAAGGAGTGCTGCGACTCAAAGACCAAGAGGAAGCGCCTCGGCGACGAGAGGGCACGCCGGTTGGGGCGCCGGCTCGATGACCTGCAAGCAGCCGCGACGCTGGCCGCCATGAAGACTCTACCAGGACGATGTCACGAGTTGATAGCAGATCGGAAAGGCCAACTCGCGATTGATCTCGATGGACCCTATCGGCTCATCTTCGAGCCCGCGAATGAACCTCTTCCCTTGGATGAAACAGGCTCTCTCGACTGGGATCGCGTGACCGCAATTCGTATCCTACTCATAGGGGACTATCACAATGGCTAAGAATCAGTACTGCCCCGACGAGGTCTCGCCTCCTGGGGAAACGCTATTGGAAGTTCTTGAAGAGCGCGGGATTACTCCGGCGGAGTTGGCCGAGCGGACAGGGCAGCCCCGCGAGATCATCAACTCGATCATCAAGGGCAGGGCTGCGATCACTCCCGAAACCGCCCTTCAGTTTGAAAGGGTCTTGGGATCTCCCGCAAGCTTTTGGAATGCGCGCGAGACCAAGTATAGAGAGTTTCTCGCCAAACGAAATGAGACCGACCTCGGCGGCCCTCTCAGGAGTGCCGCAAGAGCCCCTCACAGCAGCATCTCAAAGTAGAAGGCACGAGGCTGCATGAACGAAGAGGTTTTCAACCTCCTGAAAAGGCGTGGTCCCTTGTGCGCCAGTCAGATTGCGGTCGAGGTAGGATGGTCCTTGAAAAACGTGAAGGTTGCGCTGAATGAGTTACGACAGGAAGGGGTGGTTGAACCCCGGCCGGATCGGGATCGATCCGTGCTCTACGGCCAGTCCGAAGTTCCTTGGGGTCTGGCGTGGCCCTCTTGGTTCCGCTGAGGCGGAAATCCGACGCATAGAAGGTGTTTGGTGCTGATCTACGTAGGATCGGCCGGCCTACTTCTATCCATCTCCTGGCTGATCCATGTATCGCTGGTGCATGCAGGGAAAAGCTGAGTACGCCATAGGTAAGAATCTATGTAGTGCTCAGCCCACGTCCCTGGCCAATGTCCAATCTCTACGCGCTCGGTGATCGACTTCGGCCAATAGCGGTAGTAGTTCTCGGCGACGATCACGGGCCGGCCATCAATTACCAACTCAAGACGGGATACTCCATGATTCCACCTTAGCACGAAGCAATGCCAGCCTGGTCGAAACTCTCCCCCATCAGGGTAGGGCCATGTCTCGGACTCGCCCGCTGAGTTGACGAGCCATATCTTCCACGAGGGTTCACGGGGTGGCGGTCCCCACCGCTTCGGGCCTCTGCAAAGAGCGATAACACTCCTGTGTGGCTCGGACCTTGTTGCGGAACAAGCAAAGATGTAACGATTGTTGACCAGCCGTCGGATTCCTTGGCCTGACTCATGAAGATAAAGCCAAGTAGAGAGAGTGCCTTGAGGCGATTTGAGAATTGAGGAGCCTACAGTATCCCCCGAGTCAGGTCTTGAGCCCTCAATCAGCTTGGGCGTCTCGTTCAGGACAAGAATACTCGATGTGGGCTCAACAGCAGATAACGCTGAGGGATTGGAGGCAACAAGTTGGCCAGCTTCCTGGTTGGCCGGACCAAACTCATCCCCGATAGCAATAACCTCGTCGATGTACTTTTCGTAAGCGGCAGCTTGATCAAGGGGCACACCTAGGTAGCCAGAAATTTCTTTGAGAAGCTGATGAAGCTGGCCTCGTGAATTACAGCTCAGAGCGTTGATTCCTCGCAGGGGGCCTTCCAGCGAGCCAGGGTCGAAGCCCGGCGCGAGGACAGGAAACATGGGTTTACCAGAGCCCCATCGCGCACCCAACTCAAAGATGACGTAGGCAGAATTAATGCTGGAACGAGATATTAGGCCGATCAATATCTTTGCATCGTTAACTTCCTGCCTCAAGAGCTCATCGGTATTGTACCCAACAGGAAGGCGAAATCCATCTACAGACGTCGCGCGAATGTCCTCAGCGTGAAGGTTCAATGCTGAACGCAACAACGTTATTAGACGCTTGACGAGATTGCTATCCTTGCCACTATGACTAATAAACACGCTGGTCATTCGAAGAATCCCTCACAAGGCTTGCGGAGCCACGGTCACAGCAGCATCTCAAAATAGATCAACGGCGTGTTCCTGTACGTCACCCGTCCGACTTCGCGGTAACCGCACTTGCGGTAGAAGTCGCCCGCGCCCGCTTCGGCGTCGAAGGCGTCGAGACGAATGGCATCGCCGGGCCATTCTTTGACGATCCTCTGCGCTTCCTCAAGGCAGAGCCTGCCGATGCCGGAGCGTTGCAGAGCTGGCTGTACCGCCATGTCGGTCAGATACAGCGGTTTCTGGCACGCGCTGAAGTAGGTCTTGTCGATGGCCCAGGGTTTCTTGGTCGCCAGCCTCAGACTCGCGATCAGGCCCTTCTCGTTCTTCGCCACACAGACCCGCGAAGTCCTCAGATGGTAGAGCACTCCTTTTTCGGAGGCGGCCGAAGACCAGGTGTCCGGCGTCAACTAGAATTGAGGGTCGGCGACAATTAGAATTGCGGGATTCTTCCTCCAGTTAGTAGAGACCTCTTACGGGGGGCGGGGGGCTTGT
>Ga0136846_1221169_pt1 | contig 27566 bp, 31 predicted proteins | sample HopSoiMetagenom2_FD_96841 | JGI IMG/M metagenome (GOLD analysis project Ga0136846, IMG submission 96841) | Grasslands soil microbial communities from Hopland, California, USA - 2 Assembly 2016 (version 4) | ecosystem: Environmental > Terrestrial > Soil > Grasslands | place: USA: Hopland... | reverse complement strand
CCGTAGATGAACTTGTTGACCAGGATGTGGTCGCCGATCAGCAGGTTCTTCTCCATCGAGCCCGAGGGGATCTTGAACGCCTGCACCACCCAGGTGCGGGCGAAGGTCGCGAAGATGACCGCGATCAGCAGGGCCTCCAGGTACTCCCGGAGCAGCGATTTCTCGTGCATGGGTGCGGCGGGCCGGCGGGCTACCGGATCAGGCGGAAGGTCCTCTCCCAGCGGGTCTTCGAGAAGAATCCCAGCGCCGTCTCCGCGAGGTCCTTGGCTTTCTCCCCCGGGCTCTGGGGTCCGGCCGCGGTCTTGCCGCCATAGGACCAGTAGATGAAGAGCGCCCGCCCCTTGAGCAGGTGGGCCGGCAGCGGCCCCCAGAACCGCGAGTCGTAGGAGTTGTCGCGGTTGTCGCCCATGCAGAAGTAGTGGCCGGCGGGCACGATGTAAGGCCCGAAGTTGTCGCGCTGAGCGACGAAGCTGCCCAGGGGCGCCGGGGTGCCCTTGTGCAGAGCGTAGCTGGCATCGTTGACCGCCTTGCCGTTGATGTAGAGCTTCTGATCGATGACCTCGATCTTGTCGCCGCCCACGCCGACGCAGCGCTTCACCAGGTCCAGCTTCGGGCTCTCGGGCGACCGGAACACCACGATGTCGCCGCGGCGCACGGTGCGCAGGGGGAGCACCTTCCGTCCCAGGTCGAAGGCCGCGGGCCCGTAGATGAAGCGGTTGACGAAGAGGTGGTCGCCGATGAGGAGCGTGTCCTCCATCGAGCCGCTCGGGATGTAGAAGGTCTGGACGACGAAGGTATTGGTGAACAGCAGGAACACGGCGGCGATGATCAACGCCTCCGCGTACTCCCGCCAGATCGATCGTTCTTCCGCCATGGCGCGGCTACTGTACCCGAAAGCGCCCCGGCCCGCAAAAGATCGCGCAGACCGCTGAATCCTCTGACAAGCCGCCACCTCGGCGCGAAGGCCCGTTTCATGGGCTCTTCGGCCTTCACTCCTTGCCAGGCCCGCCGAACCGTCTGCGCCCTGCGGTGCCACCTCATTTCGCCTTTCCCTTTATTTTCAATCATTTACCGCCGCGTCACCCCCTGGCAGGGAGCTTGATCTATCCGGGCCGCGTCAACCACGGAGAGGAGGTGGCGACGAGAGAGACGGCGAGCCAACAGCACGGAAAGGGGAAAACCGGAGGTCTGTCGAAGCTTTTCACGTCAACGCAGGATTCATTGAAAGGAAACGAACCATGAAGCATGCACATCGCTCCGTCGCCGGACTGGTCATCGCGCTCCTCCTCGCCGCCGCCCCGGGACGGGCTGCCGAGGGGAAGCCGGAAGTGAAAGAGAAGGTCAACATCAACAACGCCGACTCCTCGCAGCTCTCCATGCTGCCGCGGGTGGGTCCCAGCGTCGCCGACCGCATCGTCGAGTACCGCAAGGAGAACGGTCCCTTCAAGAAGCCGGAGGACCTGATGCTGGTGCAGGGGATCGGCGAGAAGACCTTCCAGCTCATCAAGCCCTACCTCGCGACCTCGGGGGAGACGACGCTCAAGGAGAAGGTGGCGGGCGGCCGCTCCAAATCCGGCAAGGCGGCGAAGGGGAAGAGCGGCCGTTCCAAGCCTGGCAAGGCCGGGAAGGAGAAGAGCGCTCCTGACAGCTCCGGCAATGTCGCCCGAGGAGGGAAGGTCGCGCACGCCGCTCCCGCCGCGGCGGGCAGGGCCGCAAAGAAGGCCGCGAAGGGGAAGAGCTCCCACCGCAAATCCGGAGCGGGCGTCCGGTAGCAGGCGCCGGGGGCGGGGAGACCCAGTCTCCCCGCGATCTCCCCGCCCTCGCCTTGCGGAGACGGCCATGACTCCCGCCCAGAAGGGTTTCCAGTTGATCGAGCTCCTCGTCGTGCTGGCGGTGCTGGGCTCGTTTCTCACCGTGAGCGTGCCGCCGCTCCTGCGCAGCACGGACGACCTGCGGCTGCACATGGCGGCCGGCGAGGTGGCCGGGGTGCTGCGGGCATCGCGCAGCTTCGCCCTGCGGTACGGCGCCAACGTGGCGGTGAAGTTCAATACGGGGAAAAACGGCGTCGTCACCTTCGCGCTCTACCGGGACGGCAACGGCAACGGCGTCCTCAGCCGCGAGATCACCAGCGGCAAGGATCCCCTGGTCATGCCGCCGCAGAGCCTCAAGTTCCTGGGCCGCGACGTGGTCTTCGGCTTTCCGCCGGGGCCGCCGCCGCTGGACCCCGGCACGGGCAAGCCGATGGACCGCCTGGACGATCCCATCCGTTTCAACGATTCGGACCTGGCCTCGTTCGGCCATCTCGGCACCTCGACGCCCGGCTCAGTCTACCTGCGGAACGGCAGCGGTCATCTGATGGCGGTGCGGGTGTTCGATCGCACGGGCAAGGTGAGCGTGCTCACCTACGACGCGAAGGCGCGGCGCTGGCGCAGTTGACCCGCAATTGGCCCGCAATTGACTCGCTCTGAACGAGTGCAGTAACGTGGCCGTCATGGGCGCGATCGTCGTCGTCACCACCGTTGGAACCGAAGAGCAGGCCTATCTCATCGCGCGTGAGATCGTCGCCCGACGTCAGGCCGCATGCGTCAACATCGTGCCGGGGATCCGCTCGATCTATCGCTGGAAGGGGAAGATCTGCAAGGACGGCGAGCTGCTCCTGCTGGTCAAGACCCTGGAAGGGGAGTTCGAGGCGGTCGCCGCCACCATCCGCGAGCTGCACAGCTACGAGGTCCCCGAGATCCTCTCCTTCGCCGTCACCCGCGGCGAGCAGACCTTCCTCGACTGGATCGCCGGCAGCGTCGACAAGGACGCCGAGTTCGCCGACGAGGACGAGGAAGAAGAGCTCGCCTACGAGGACTGAGGAAGAAAGGGACGACAGGGACTGCAAGGACAACAGGGACGGGCGCAGTGTTCGTCCCTGTTGTCTCTGAAGTCCCTGCTGTCCCTGCCTTTCCTTCCCTACGCCAAAGCCTGCTCCAGGTCCGCCAGCAGGTCCGCGGCGTCCTCGATCCCCACCGACAGCCGCACCATGCCGTCCGTCAGGCCGAGCTCGGCACGGCGCTCGGGCGGGATGGAGGCGTGGGTCATGCTGGCGGGGTGGGAGATCAGGCTCTCGACGCCGCCCAGGCTCTCGGCAAAGCTCATCACCCGCACGCGGTCGAGCAGGGCCTTGGCCGCCTCGAAGCTGCCCATCTCGATGGTAATCATGGAGCCGAAGCCGTGGGCCTGGCGCTTCTGAATCTCGTGGCCCGGGTGGTCCGGCAGCCCGGGGTAGAGCACCCGCTGCACCTTGGGGTGCTCAACCAGGAAGTCGACGATGCGGCGGGCGTTCTCCTCGTGGCGCGCCTGGCGCACGGCGAGCGTCTTGATCCCCCGCATGGTCAGGAAGGAGTCGAAGGGAGAGAGGATGGCGCCGATCGACTTCTGGACGAAGGCGAACCACTCCGCGTCCTCCGCCGTCGAGGAGATGAGGACGCCGCCGATCGAATCGCTGTGGCCGTTCAGGAACTTGGTCGTCGAGTGGACGACGAAGTCCGCCCCCAGCTCCAGCGGGCGCTGCAGGTAGGGGGAGAGGAAGGTGTTGTCCACCGCGACCCGGGCGCCGCGCGTGTGGGCCATCTTCGCCACGGCGGCGATGTCGGTGATGTCCATCACTGGATTGCTGGGGGTCTCCAGGAAGACCATTTTCGTCTCGGGGCCGAACGCGGCCTCCACGGCGCCGAGGTCCGTGGTGTCGACCCAGGAGAAGGAGAGCCCCATGCGCTCCAGCAGGCGGGTGAAGTAGCGGAAGGTGCCGCCGTAGACGTTGCGCGAAACCACCGTGTGGTCGCCGGACTTGAGCACGGTCATCAACGCCTGGATGGCCGACATGCCGGAGGCGAAGGCGTGGCCGGCGTGCCCGCCTTCGAGTTGCGCCACCTGCGCTTCGAGGGCGCTGCGGGTGGGGTTCTGGACGCGGGCGTACTCGTACTGCGGCGTCTCGCCGAGTTGGTGCTGCACATAGGTGGACGTCTGGTAGATGGGGACCGCCACCGCCCCGGTACGGGGGTCCGGCTCCTGGCCGGCATGGATGGCGCGGGTGGAAAAGCCAAGGTTCTTCGGATCGCCTTTCACAGGGGCTCCCTCGCTTGGACTGTCATGGGAATGGGTGGCGCTGGGAAGAGCCGCCGCCGGACAGGCCGGCATTGTATCGAGGATAAGATAGCCGCGCCATGACCGAGCCCCAGCCCGCCGCCGCGACAGGAACCGAGCCCGAGACCTTCTCCCCCATGCGCTGGGAGGGCCCGGGACTGCGTCTCCTCGACCAGACGCGTCTCCCCCTGGAGGAGGTCTGGATGGATTGCGAGATCCCCGAGCAGGTGGCCGACGCCATCCGCCGGCTGGCGGTGCGGGGCGCGCCGGCCATCGGCGTGGCCGCGGCGTACGGACTGGTGCTGGGGATACGCACGGTCCGCGATCCCGAGCGCCTCGCCGGTCGTTTTGACGAGGTCTCGGAGCTGCTGGGGAGCACCCGGCCCACGGCGGTGAACCTGCGCTGGGCTCTGGAGCGGGGCCGGCAGGTCTTCCTGGCGAGCGCGGCGGACGGTCCCGAGGCGACGACGGCGGCGCTCCTCGCCTGGGCTCGCGAGCTGCACGCCGACGACGTGCGGATCAATCGCCGCATGGGCGCGCACGGCGCGGCGCTCTTCGCCGCAGGGTCCCGCGTCCTCACCCACTGCAACGCCGGCGCCCTGGCCACGGCCGGCTACGGCACGGCCCTGGGGGTGATCCAGTCCGCCTGGGAGCAGGGGAGAGTCGGGCAGGTCTGGGTGGACGAGACGCGTCCCCTCCTCCAGGGCGCGCGCCTCACGGCCTGGGAGCTCAAGCGGCTGGGCATCCCCTTCCGGCTGGTGACCGACAACAGCGCCGGCGCCCTCCTGTCGCAGGGGCTGGTGGACGGCATCGTCGTGGGCGCCGACCGCATCGCGGCCAACGGCGACACCGCCAACAAGATCGGCACCTACACCGTGGCCGTCCTCGCCCACCGGCACAAGGTGCCCTTCTACGTGGCGGCGCCGCTCTCCACGATCGACCGCGCCACGCCGAACGGCGCGGCCATTCCCATCGAGGAGCGCAAGTCCCTGGAGGTCACCGAAGTCTTCGGCACCCGCGTCGCCCCCGAGGACACGCAGGCCCTCAACTTCGCCTTCGACGTCACCCCGGCCGAGCTGATCACGGCGATCATCACCGAGGTGGGAGTGCTCCGGGCGCCGTACGAGCGCAGCATCGCCGCGGCGTTCGGGGATTCCTGACGCCGGACCGCGCTATACTTTGCACCGGAGATTGGAAAAAGATGCTGGACATCATCAAGCAGCACATCGAGGCGACTCCGGGGACCTGCGGCGGCAAGCCGAGGATCGCCGGCCATCGAATCCGGGTCATGGATATCGCCGTTGCCCACGAGCAGCAGGGGATGTCGCCGGACGAGATCGTGTCCATGTACCCGAGCCTCACCCTGTCCGATGTCCATGCCGCCCTGGCCTACTACTTCGATTATCGCGATGAGATCCTTCGCGACATCGCTGAAGAGCGCCGCTACGCCAAAGAAGTCAGGCTGACCACTCCAAGCCCTCTCCACGAGAAGCTTCAACGCCGCAGTGCCGGCTGAGATCCGATTCCACCTGGACGAGTGCGTGCCGGGAGCCGTTGCCGAAGGGCTGCGGCGTCGCCGGATCGACGTCACCACCACACCCGAGTCCGCCTTGATCAGCGCTGTCGACCGCGACCAACTCGCCTTTGCGTCCAAAGAAGGCCGGGTTCTCGTGACGAAAGACTCCGACTTCCTCGGCCTTGCCTTGCGCACGAGGGCTTGGTTCACTGCGGAATCGCGTACTACGTGGATGGGAGCCGCACCATTGGCGAGTTGATCTCCCGCTTGGTGCTGATTCATGCGGTGCTGAATGCTGACGAGATGAATGGCGCTATCGAATTCCTCTGAACGAGGAGGGTGGGAAGGAAAAACTTGGTGGAGGTGGTGGGAGTCGAACCCACGTCCGGAAAACGCGTCCCAGGAGCTTCTACGTGCGTATCCTTCTATTGGTTTCTCGCCGCCGCGCGCTGGAAGAAGGCCAACCTGGCGCGGAAGCCAGCCTCTAAATATCCGGATGCGACTCGAGGCCGCCGCACCCATTGATCCGCTTTAGCGTCATCCCGCCGGGCGCCGCGAATCAAGGCTCCCGTCGGGATGTCACGACCCTTTTTTAGGCCGCGAGGGCGAAGTTGTCGTTCGCAGTTATTTATCCGGTATTACGAGTGGAAGCTCGACACGCTACCCCTGAACCGCTCTGTTCCCCGTCGAAACCGGTACACCCCCAAGTTTGCAAAGAACCGTCGCTGAGTATAACCCAAAGCCGGTCAGGATGATTCCCGGGCCTCGATGGCGGCCACCGCGGCCGGCGGCGTGGCGGCGACGGCGGCCAGGAACTCGTCCGGCCCGCTGGTGCGCAGGCGCGACACCACCAGGAACCAGCCGCCCAGGGCGAGGATGGCGCCGAATGGGGCCACGGCCATCAACTGAGGGTAGAAGGGCCAGAGCACGGTCAACGCCCCGCCGGCGATGGAGAGGATGAGGATCATCACCGACGCGGTCTGGACGTAGTAGACCGACTCCTCGGGCCGGAAGACCACCCGTGACCCACCCTCGGCCGGCTGGACCTCCACGGGACCGGAGACCAGCCCGCGGCGGATGCCGGCCAGCACCGGCAGGTGGAGCCGCCCGCCGGTGCCGCCAGGTTGGAGCTGTGCCCCCCAGTCCTCCGCCGTCTGCCGGAGGGCCGAGAGCGCCCGTTCCGGAGGTATGTCGAGGTCGATCGCGTGCTCCGCCATCGGCGGAAGCATAGCCGAAGCAGCTATGCGGCGGCTCCCGTAGTACACTGTGCTCATGCGTGCGACATTGACGATCCGAGCCGACGAGAAACTGCGCGCGGCGCTCCGGAAACGGGCGGCGATCCAAGGCAAGACCGTCTCCGAGTTGGCCCGTGAGATCCTGAACGAGGCCTTGGAGGAGCGCCCCATGTCTTCACGCACCGGGCATTTGCGAGGGCAGCTCGATCTCCCGTCAGACACCTCGGACCCGTGGCGTAAGCAGCTTCGGGAGCGCAACTGGCGACCTTGAAAACGTGGCTCCTGGACACCGGCCCGATTGTCTCCTACCTCGTGGCGTCGGAAAAAGATCATCTCGAGGTCGCAGCCCGGCTCGACGCTTTTTCGGGGCAGCTCGTCACGACCAGTGCGGTGATCACAGAGGCGATGCACTTCGTAGCCGGAGCCCATAGGGGTCCAACGCTTCTGGCCGAATTCGTCGCCCAAAGCGGGCTTCAGGTCCTGGATTTTAGCGGAGCCGGCGAGCTTGCCGAGGCCGCTCGCAGAATGGAGAAGTACGCCAACCTGCCGATGGACTATGCCGACGCCACGCTGGTGCTCTTGGCCGAGCGCCTGGGTGTCTTCGAGCTCCTTACGCTCGACCGGCGCGGCTTTTCCGTGTTCCGTTCCTCGCGGGGAAAACGCTTTACGCTCCTGTTGGATCAGCCAGGGTCTGCCTGAATGGCGTTCGCTTCAGCCGGGCGTCCGGGCGTCTACAGATCCCCTGGAGGTCTCCCGTCCCGTCGGCTCGGGAAGCCGATTCCCCACTTCGCGAAGCCGGGTCCGCAACTTGCCAGTTGCGCGTGGGAATTCGCGGATTTCGTGTGCGCGCTCGCGAGGGCGCAGAGGAAACTCGCCTTGGCGCACAGGAAACTCGCGAGGGCGTGAGCTCCCCTCCCCATGGCGCACACGGAATTGGCGAACCCGCGCGCCCGCCAAGCCAGGGCGCAGGGCCGGAATCGGCTTCTTCTCCAAGCTTACATTATCGGCGACAACGGCACCGGGGAGACGGTGGGTCCGGGCGAACAACCACGGCCTGCGGCTCCGGCCAACTCCCTTTGCGCTCGCCGGGGTTCAGTGGGACAATCCTACCATGGCGACGTCGACGGCTGATTCCAAGCGGCGTGTAGTCCTTCCTGCGGCAAGACCCGGGGATGTCTTCGATATCCAGAGTCAGGGTGAAGGCCGCCTGCTCCTGGTGCGCCTCGAACGCCCGAAGCCGGGCTCCGGAATGAGCATGGCTCGCTGCCTCGAGGCCATTGCCGCTGCCCCTCTACGGCCGAAACTGAAGTGGGACTCCCTAAGGCCGTGACCCGGGAGCCATGATCCTCCTCGATACGAACTGGGGTTCGGTTGACCTTCGGAGGCGCCCTTGCCGTGTTGCTGCGGGGTACCGAAGCGGTGTAGACTCCGTCTAAGTCGAGTACACAGAGCAGATTAGGAACATGCTGACCGAGATACAGAGATGCCCAAGTGAGGCGCCGAAGTGTCGCGAGGGTAGTCGTTTTCGTGGAAGAGATTGTCGGTCAATCCCATATTGGGGCGACAAGGATTGAGAGATAACTGCAGGTCGGAGCGTCCTAGTCGATGAACATGTTTAAGCATGTTACCGAAAACGTACAAGACTTCGTGCGAGCGGCCCGACTCTGTCTGAATACTGGCCTCGTTCTTCCATGCGTAGCTCTTATCTATTCGGCTATCGACCAGCTGGCATGTCTCGACAGAGCGCCAGAACACAAGGACGTCCAGAGAGACGACTTCATAAAATGGGTGGACACGTACCTTTTGCCCGGCTCGGGACTGAATTGCTCGGCAATCGATCTGTATGGAGCAAGATGCGGAGTTCTTCACTCGCAGTCTCCTCAGTCTAGACTTTCCCGCTTGGGCGAAGCGAAGCAACTCTGTTATGCTCGCGGCCACACGACGCGAGAGGAGTTCCAGGAGTTTGCGGACCGGCTTGGATACGATTCTATCGCTGTGCACCCTGAGGATTTGTTGAAGGCTCTTATAGTTGCGGCGAATAGGTTCGGCGCCCAAATCAACGAAACACCTGGCAAAGCTTGGTTAATGGCAGAAAGAGCATCCATGTTGTTTGCAGAGGTTCTTCCCGAGGAGATGGTCTAATGCACCTGCTTAGACGTCAGGCCGCGAAATGAGGTACGGCGTGGCTCCAAGGGCGGAATCCTTTCAACTTGATGGTTTTCTGTACACTCAGCAATGGGCAGGTGTAGGCCCAAACACTCGAGAGAGTGATCGACAGTTGAATCTCGCTCGACGCGCAAACAGGCTGGCACATCGCGAGGCGTTCCGTCTTAATATTGATTCCACCAACAACCGGCAGCTATTCAGCGCCTGCCTCTTTCTGAGGCTGCTAGAATCTTCGCAGGCTGGAATTGTGCTGAGCACAATGGGCTTGAGGCATGATGCCGCTACGGTTTTGCGAGGAGCGCTGGAGGCTCTAATAAAGCTGCGCGCCTGCGGTGCTGACCCTGACTATCTGCGGACATATGCCGACAGAGGAAGCAAGGAGACATTGAAGAGGGTACGCCTTGGCCTTTCCCAAGAAGATCGGGCGACTCTCTCGCCGGAACTGAGGCTACGCTTAGAAACTACTGAGAGGGAGCTTGAGGGCATGATAAAGGAGGGATTTTCTAAGGAGCCCTCACTTGAACATCTCGCCGAGAAGGTGGGGCTAAAGGAACTCTACAAGTTTCTCTACCGGCCGTTCTGCGCATCTGCCCACAGCGAGTCTGGTGCGCTGGTGGATTATCTCGATGTTCGCGGGGAGGACGTTCAAAGCTTCGTATACGAACCTCGATTCGAGTACTCCGCTGTCTATCTGGCCATCGCAACAGATTTCCTGTTGGTGGGAGTAGAATCTATCCTGGGCATAACCGGTAGTAGGGCTTCTAAAGAGCTGACTGAGTTGCGGCATGAGCTTGAGAGAGACGTTTCCCCATGGCCTGGAGAGATGCCGCCCAACCCGGGGCCTGAAGCGGACACCTGACGGTGCCGCTGAGTCCCGTCCACGTTCGATGACAGAATGGCGTAGCAGCGGAATGCTGTAAGAGCCGAATAACTTGGTCAGCACACAAGCATGCCCACCGCACTAAGACTCGGTCCCTATCGGTTTTTCTTTGTTTCGCTGGACCGCGGCGAGCCGCCGCATGTTCATGTGCGGCGTGAGAACAGGGTGGCAAAAATTCTGGTTGGACCCGGTCGCCCTGCAGCAGGCTGGGGGCTACGGCCGGCCGGAGCTCAACACAATCGCGGCGATGGTAATTGAGCATCGCGATAAACTGCTGGAGGACTGGTATGAATTCTTTGGCCGTTGAGACACAGGAACCTAGAGCGCAACAGGTCACGGTGAATGCAGAGGCTCTGATCGTTGATTTGGTAGATAGCAGAACACTCATTGTCCCCTTGGTCTGGTTCCCACGCCTATGGCATGGGACGCCTGCGGAGCGTGCCAATTTAGAAATCTTTGGCGATGGGGCCTTCATTCACTGGCCGGACCTGGATGAGGACTTAAGCGTGACTGGACTTCTATCCGGTCACCGCAGCGGCGAGAGCCCTCAATCTTTGAAGAGATGGCTCGAAGCCCGCACTTCCCAACGGTGATCCGGGGCCCTCAGGTGGGCCGCGGTGAGCTTTTCAAGGCGCTCTTCGTCCTGAGCAGCGCCGTCTATAAGGAGATCGATTCTAGGTGCCTGAGATCGCGAGGTTTTTTGGCGTCATCATTCGCATGTACGCAGAGGCGGGCGGTCCTCATCATCGGCCGCACTTTCACGCTTACTACCAGCAGGAAGTCGCTATCTACGGGATTGATTCGGTCGACCTAATCGCAGGGTCGCTGCCGCGGCAGCAACAGCGTTTCGTTGAGGCTTGGGCGGAGTTACACCGCCAGGAGTTGCTGGCGAATTGGGCGCGCTTGCAAGAAGGTCGCTTACCCGCTAAAATTGAGCCCTTGAGGTGAGGAGGTATAATGGAGCACCCGATCTACCGCGTAACATCAGTGGAGCCTCTCGGGGGCTATCGACTGCGGGTCGGCTTCGATGATCAGAGCGCCAGAGAGATCGACCTCGGGGAAGTACTGGAGGGAGAGATCTACGGACCTCTTCGCGATCCGGCGACATTCGCCACCGTCGCCATTGATCCCGAGGTCCATACTCTCGTTTGGCCTAACGGTGCGGATTTCGATCCGGCGGTTTTGCATGATTGGCCCAGGCATGAGGCTGCGATGCGGGAACTCGCCAAGAGATGGTCGCTGGCTGGTGTGTAGATGTTATAGAACCCCGCTGCTAGGGATTGACTCCAACCCCAGCCTGGATGCCGTCGAGGGCGGCGAGACCGTCCGCGTGTACCGCAACGGTCGGCCGGTCGCGGACATCGTCCCGGTCAAGGCGGCGATGCCGGCCTGGAAGAAGCCGCCCCAGACCCGGCTCTCTCTGGGCAGTCTGAGCCTCGGCGACGAGGTCCTGTCTGACCGCGACGAGCAGCGATGAGGGTCTTTTTCGACACCTCCGTTAAGCGTAACTCAGATCCGCGCCGGTGACCGGGGGCCTCAGGCTGTCGCCTGCTCCCTGATCTCGAGACCGCGGCTCGCGGCGAAGTAATGGAGGCGACCCTTGAGGTCGGCCACGCTTCCCTGACAGCGCTCCAGGACGTCGGGCGTGAGCAAGAGGGTGAAATCGCCCCCGGAGTCCGCGACCACGCAGGGGAGGCTCTTTTCCACCAGATCCTTTAGTCCCCCGGAGAGCTCGTCGCGGTGAAGGTAGTCGATCGGGACCCCGATCTCCTCGCGGCAATTCCGCCATTCGGACTTCTCTCCGGCCAAGCCGTGGGTGATGGCGCAGAGAGTGCAGTTCTTGATGCGCAAAAGTTTCTTCGCGCTGTCGAGCAGGGCGTTGAACGATCCCGAGTCCGCGGCGAAGACGAAGATCAGCCGGTCGATGGGTCGCTTGGGGGACATGAGCGCCTTCCTTTCTGAAGGTCCGCGCCCGAGCCTCGCAAAGATGTCTCAGGCGGCTTCTTCTTCTTCTACGAGGAGAGTGTCGAGGAAGGACTCAACCGTGACGAGGAAGGTCTCGACGTCGGGGAGCTGGTTGATGGCCTGCCGGAGCTTGCGGCCGTTGGGCAGGCCGTGGGTGTACCAGCCGGTGAACTTCCGCAGCTTGTGGAGAGCGAACGTGGACGCCTCCCGCTCGGCGACCATGTGGAAGTGCTCGAGGATCAGGTCCCGGCGGTCGGCGAGGGTGGGCTCGCTCATCCGGCTCCCCGCCATGCGAGCGGCGGTCTGGCGGAAGATCCACGGGTTGCGGGTGGCGCCGCGGCCGACCATGACGCCGTCGCAGCCGGTCTCGGCCATCATGCGCAGGGCGTCCTCGGGCTCGCGGACGTCGCCGTTGCCGATCACCGGGATGGAGAGCGCCTCCTTGAGGTGGGCGAGGTGGCTCCAGTCGGCCTCGCCGGTGAACATCTGCCGCGCCGTGCGGGCGTGCAGGGCGACCGCGGCGACGCCGTTGGCCTCGCAGATCCGGCCGAGATCGAGGTAGTTGCGCCGGCAGTCGTCCAGCCCCAGGCGGAACTTGACGGTCAGGGGGATGGAGATCGCGTCGCGCACGGTGCGGACGATGCTCTCCGCGAGTTTGAGGTCGCCCATCAGGGCGGCGCCGGCGCACCCCTTGAGCACCTTGTTGGCCGGGCAGCCCATGTTGATGTCGCAGACGTCGGCCCCCAGCTCCTCGACGACCAGGGCGGCCTCGCGCATCGTGGCCACGTCCGAGCCGTAGATCTGAATGGCGAGCGGGCGCTCCTCCGGGCTGAAGTACATCAGCTCGCGGGTCCGCTGGTTGCCCTGGACGATGGCCTTGGAGGAGATGAACTCCATGGAGACCACGCCCACGCCGCCGATCCGCCGCACGAGGAGGCGGAAATCGCGGTCTGTCACGCCGGCCATGGGAGCGAGCCAGAGCGGGGGATCGATGCGGAGGGGGCCGAGGTGCACCATAGCGGGGGATATTGTAGCGGAGGCGTCATGGGGGAGGTTCTAAGCACAGTGTCGTGTATTGACAGTACCTGGGACAGGGTGTACCGTGGAGGTTGTCGAGAGTGGAGGCTGCCAATGCTTATCCCCAACAAGATACATGCTGTCGTGTTCAAGGAAGAAGGGTGGTTCGTTGCTCAATTCCTGGAGTACGACATCGCGACCCAGGCGAAGTCTGTCACCGCGTTGCTCGATGAGGCGGAGCAAATCATCGCGGCCTACATTCTGGTGGCCGAACAGAAAGGCTTAGAGCCATTCACGAACATGCCGCGAGCCCCTCGACGGTTCTGGCAGATGTACAAGGACGCCAAGCCGGTTCGTCACAACGAGCCCCCTGATGAGCGCCGTCCGGTCCTCGAGTTGCGCGCCGCCTAGCCGCCTAGTAGATGTCCAGGTCAGGATTCTCGTCGTCATCAGCTTCCTGCGGCTGGAGTCCAAAGTCCTCTGGGGGTATTCCTAGCAGCCGGCAGAGGCTCGCAGTTGTAGACGGGCCCAGTTGTTCGTCCAGATCGAGACCGCGCGGGAGAAGTACCGCGGTCTCCTTGTCCGCGCTCTCAAGACACCATCTGCTCACCGGCAGCCCTGAGGGACCCTGGATGAGTATCCGTTGACGCCGAAGCCCATAATGAGACTCGACCAGGGTCAGAAATTCTAGGACCGTCAGACTCCACGGATGCTTGTTGGCGGGCACCAAGTCATCGTAACACGATTACACTTTCCTTCATTCGGCAACCCCTCCTCCCCGCACCGTCCGCCCCAGCCACAGACTGAGCAGCGCCGCGATGGCGGCCCACTGGAGACCCCCGGCGAGGAGGCTCCAGAAGAGGAACGGTGTTCCATCCAGATGAAGGAAGGCCAGGGAGATGGGGAGGTCGATCCAGGCCAGGACGTTGCCGCGGCCGAAGGTGCTCCAGGTCCACCAGACGAGGAGGGCGACGACGGTGTGGATCACGAAGCCGAGAACCAAGGCGGTGCGGGCGGCGCGGCGCGAGGGGCGAAGCATCAGGATCTCCTTCCGTCGGCGGCCAGCCGGAAGCCGTAGTCGGTGTAGCGCATCCCCGGCGGAATGGCCGAGCGGGCGGCGCAACGGCTCCCTTTGACCTGATGCCGCCATGAGCCGCCGCGGGACGAGCGCCGGACGCCCACGGCCGGGCCCGGGGGATCGTTCAGGGGTGAAACTTCGTAGTAGCGGGGATCGTACCAGTCCGAGCACCACTCATGGACGTTCTCCCCCAGCCCCAGGAAGCCGAGCGGATGCAGCGACAGGTAGGCTTCCACCGGCTCCGGACCTTCGCGCCAGCGCCGGGCGTAGTCGGGGAGGCTCTCGGGTGGATCGTCCCCCCAGGGGTAGAGGACGTCCCGGCCGGCCCGCGCGGCCCACTCCCACTCCGCCTCCGTGGGCAGCCGCACGGCGTCGCCCTCCCGCTCGCTCGTCCAGCCGCAGAAGACCGCCGCGTCCTCCCAGGACGGGGCCACCGCGGGCATGCGGGCGTGGCCGAAGGCGGGCTCCTCCCAGCAGGGCGGAGCCGGGTGGCCGGTCGAGTCGAGGAAGGACTGATACTCTTGCCGGGTCACCGGCGTACGGGCCAGCCGGAAGGGCGAGACGCGTACCTGGTGGCGCGGGTTCTCGTTGTCACGGGGTCCGCCGCCCATCCAGAAGAGGTCGCCCGGGACCTCGATCCAGTCGATTCCGCCGGGGAGCATTCCTCTAGCATAGCCCCTGTACGTGGACCGGTGCGGCAGGCGGGATAGGATCGGGTGGTGCCCCTAGCGACCTTTTTCAGGGAGATCCCTACGAGCGTGACCGCGAACCTCTCAATCCCCTCCGCTCCCCCCCGGCCTGAGCCGCGGGTCGACCTCGCCGCGGCCCGGCTGCTGGCGCCGCTCCCCTCGGCGTGGCTGGCCGGTCTCGATCTCGACCTGCTGGTGCCGTTGCAGTTCCTCCCGCCGGGCCGCCTGCCGGCGTTCACGCCGCCGCCGGTGGACCGCCGCGAGCTGGCCGAGGCCCTCGCCGTGAGCAACCGCGCCTACGGCAACGAGAACGCCGACCGGCTCGCGGGCCGGCTGGCGGATCCTGCCGTGCGGGTAGTGGTGGCCGGCCAGCAGCCGGGCCTGCTCGGAGGGCCGCTGTACTGTCTCGCCAAGGCGCTCGCTGCTGCGCGCTGGGCCGCGGCCCTGGAAGCGGCCGGGCAGCCGGCGGTGGCCGTCTTCTGGGTGGCGACCGAGGACCACGACTGGGCGGAGGTCGAGCAGGCGGTGGTCCTCGCCCCGGACGGCGCCCGCGCCTTCGACCTCGGCCCGGACCCGGAGCCGCTCACCCCGGTGGGGATGCGGACGCTGGGCCCCGCGATCGAGGAGGTGCTGCGCGGTATCGCCGAGGCCGTGCCGGGCGACCGCTACCACGAGTGGCTGCGCACGGTGGCCCGCTGGTATCGGCCGGACGCCCGCTTCGGCGAGGCCTTCTGCCGGCTGATGGCGAACGTCATGGGCCCGCGATGTCCCCTGCTGCTCGACTCCATGCTGCCGGAGCTCAAGGCGGCGCAGCGGCCGTGGCTGCGGCGGCTGGTAGAGCGGCGGCAGGAGCTGGAGGAGGCCCTCATCCAGCGAGACGGCGAGGTCAAGGAGCGCGGCTACTCCCTCCAGGTGAGCCCGCAGCGGGGCGCGAGCCCGCTCTTCCTCCTGCGCCACGGCGAGCGCCGGCGGATCGAGTGGCGCGACGGCGGCTATGCCCTGCGCGGGCGGGACGAGAAGCCGGGGACGATCGAGGAGCTGCTGAGGATCGTCGACGAGAACCCGGCGGTGGTCTCCCCCGGCGTGCTGGCCCGCCCCGCCGTGCAGGACGCCGTGCTCGGCACCGCCCTCCAGGTTCTGGGGCCGGGCGAGCTCTCCTACATGGCCCAGGCCGCCGCCACCCACGCCGTGCTGGAGGTGATGCCGCCCTGGGTGGCGCTGCGGCCGCAGACGCTGATCCTCGAAGCCAAACAGGTCGAGCGCCTGCGGGAGCTGGGCATCCCGCTCGCCACCCTGCTGGGCGATCATGCCGGAGTGGACCGCTGGCTCGCGGAGCGCGACGGCGGCGATCTGGTGGGACCGGTGCGGCGCTGTCTGGAAGACTCGCTGGCCGACCTGCGCGGCGCGATCCTGGCGGCTGATCCCAATCTCGAGCGGCCGTTCGAGAAGACGCGGGAGCAGATCCTCCATGCCCTCGCCGTCTTCGGCGAGAAGGCCACGGCCGCGGCGGCGCGCAAGAACGAGGTGGTGGACCGCCGCACCCACCAGCTCCGCGAGGCCTGCCTGCCGCTGGGCAAGCCGCAGGAGCGGATCGTGTCGACCGCCCACTTCCCGGGCAAGTACGGCCCGGAATTCGCCGAGAGCTTGTGGGAGCAGATGGAGCTGGACTCCGCCCATCTGCAGGTGATCGTGCCATGAAGCTCGACGTGCTGGCCGTCGGCGCCCATCCGGACGACGTGGAGCTGGGTTGCGGCGGGACGCTCGCCCTGCTGGCGGGACAGGGACGGAAGGTGGGCATCCTGCACCTGACCCGCGGCGAGCGTGGCACCCGCGGCACGGCCGAGGAGCGGCGGGCCGAGGCCGAGCGGGCGGCGGCGGCCCTGGGCGCGGCGGCGATAGGCTTCCTCGACTGCGGCGACGGCGGCCTGCGCACGGGGCCGGCCGAGGAGGACTCGCTGATTGCGAAACTCCGCGAGTGGCGCCCGGACCTGGTGCTGGCGCCGGCCCCCCACGACCGCCATCCGGATCACACCCGCGCCCACCAGCTCATCGAGGCAGCCTGCTTCTACGCCGGCCTGCGCAACCGGGGCGAGGGCGAGGCCCATCGGCCGGCCGCCTTGTTCGCGTACATGCAGCACGACCCGTTCGAGCCGAGCTTCATCGTCGACGTCACCGGGGTCTGGGAGGCGAAGCTTGAGTCGCTGCGGGCTTATCGCAGCCAGCTTCACCAGTTGGAAAGGGACGACAGGGACGGCAGGGACAAAGATGAGAGGGACGGGGCGCCCATGACCAAGGTGGCTTCGCCAGAGTTCCGGCTGGCGGTGGAGGGGCGGGCTCGCCACTTCGGGCTGCTGATCGGCGCGGCCTTCGGGGAGCCCTTCTGGAGCCGGCTGCCGCTGGCGGTGGCGGACCTGCTGGCGATCCTGCCGGGAGGCGTACGATGAGGATCGGGATCAGTTGCTATCCCACCTACGGCGGGTCGGGGATCGTGGCCACCGAGCTGGCCATGGCGCTGGCCGCGCGGGGGGACGAGGTCCATGTCATCAGCTATGCCCTCCCCTCCCGCCTTTCGCTCCTCAACTCGCGGATCTTTTTCCACGAGGTGGTGACCCCGACCTATCCGCTGTTCGACAACTTTCCTCCCTATTCCCTGGCCCTCACCACCAAGATGGTCGAGGTGGCCCGGCACGCGCCGCTCGACGTGCTGCACGTCCACTACGCCATCCCCAACGCCGTCTCGGCCGTGCTCGCCCGGGAGATCATGGCGCCGCAGCCGCTGCCGGTGGTGACCACGCTGCACGGCACGGACGTCACCCTGGTGGGGAACGACCCCAACTATCTGGAGACCACCCGCTGGGGGGTCAACCAGAGCGACGCCGTCACCGCCGTCTCCGAGTCGCTGCGTCGCACCACCGTCGAGCAGCTCGGGACGCGCAGCGAGATCCACGTCATCCCCAACTTCATCGATCCGGCGCGCTTCGAGGCCGCGCGCCAGTTCGCCGGAGCTCGCCGCTGGGCCCAGAAGGGGGAGCGGCTGCTGGTCCACATCTCCAACTTCCGCCCCGTCAAGCGGGTGCTGGACGTGATCGCCACTTTCGAGCGGGTGCAGAAGCAGGTCCCGGCGCGGCTGCTGATGGTGGGCGACGGGCCGGACCGCGGCAAGGTCGAGCAGTATTGCCGCGAGCACCATATCTGCGGCTCCATCACCTTCATCGGCAGCCTCCCCTTGGTGGAGGAGGTGCTGGTGGGGGCCGACCTCTTCCTCCTCCCCTCCGAGTCCGAGTCGTTCGGCCTCGCCGCCCTCGAGGCCATGTCCTGCGCGGTGCCGGTGATCGCCGCCGCCGCCGGCGGTCTGCCTGAGGTGGTGGACGACGGCGTGACCGGCTTCCTCCGCCCGGTGGGGGACGTGGAGGGCATGGCGGCGGCGGCCCTGCGCCTGCTGGGCGACGAGGACCTGCGGCGGCGCATGGGCGAGGAGGGCCGGCGGCAGGCCGTCGAGCGCTTCAGCCAGGACGCCGTGGTAACGCGCTACCGGGCCCTCTACGAAAAGGTGACAGGCCTGCCCTGAGACGGGATCTCATGGCCGCGTACCGCGCCCCCACGGATGAGTCCAGGGCCGAGATCCGGGAGAAGGGCTCGCGCTTCCTGGCGGTGGTCGGTCCGGCGGCGGACGAGGCGGCGGCGAAGGCGCTGCTCGGCGAGTTGGCGCGGCGCCATCCCGACGCCACCCACCACTGCTGGGCCTGGCGGATCGGCGAGCCGCCCCGGGAGCGCAGTGCCGACGCCGGCGAGCCGGCCGGCACTGCCGGGGTGCCCATCCTCCAGGTGCTGCGCGGCGCCGGCCTGTCGGACGTCCTGGCGGTAGTCGTCCGCTGGTTCGGCGGCACCAAGCTGGGCAAGGGGGGCCTGGCCCGGGCCTACGCTGCGGCCGCGCGGGAGGCGGTGCAGAGGCTGCCCGTCGTGTCGCGGGTGCCGGTCGTCCGGCTCGCCGTCGAGGTGCCATATGAGCGGGTGGGTGCAGTCAAGCGCCTGATCCGCCCGCCCGAGGTGGAGCTGGAGGGCGAGGAGTACGGCGCTGCGGCGCGGCTGGTGCTGCTGGTGCACGAGGAGCGACGGGGGGCCCTGCTGGAGGCGCTGGCCGAGCTCGGAACCGGCGAGGCCCTGAAAGCCGAAAAAGAAAGCGAATTCTAAGACTTCGGTGTTTTGCGAGCCGCTTTTTTCCGGAGGACGGGGGCCTGTATACTCTGGCTCCAGAGGATTGGTCGATCCGCCTGAAAGGAGAGATCCAGCGATGAGTGAGCCCAGCGTTCCGCCGCCCCCGTCCTACACTCCGCCTCCACCGCCCACCGGAGCGCCGCCGCCGGGAGGCGTCAGCCCGAACCGGACGATCATGCTTGTCCTTGCCTATCTCGGGGTGCTTGCCATCATTCCTCTCCTTGTCGAGAAGAACGACCCGGAGGTTCAGTGGCACGCCAAGCACGGGCTGGTGCTGTTCGTCGCCGAGATCATCCTGTTCATCGCGATCAACATCCTTCACTTCATCCCGGTCCTCGGTACCATCATCGGCTGCCTGCTGACCGTGGTGCTGCCGCTCGCCATCCTCGTCCTGCACATCGTCTGCATCCTCAAGGCGGTGAACGGACAGCGCTTCATCATTCCGGGCATCAGCGAGTTCGCCGACCGCTTCTGATCCCTGGCAGGGAGAGGGGCCGAGCGGCCTCTCTCCTTCACCGACCCAGACCCCTGAAGGGAGGGTAGCTCGATGACCGTATCGTCGCCGCCTCCGCCGCCCCGCTGGTGCCGCAGACCCAGTCGTCCGGCAGCACCCAGGCGACCACAGCGCTGATCCTCGGAATCCTCGGCGTCGTCTGCTGCGGGCTCCTGGCGCCCATCGCGTGGTACATCGGCAGCCAGGAGCTCAAGGCTATCCAGGCGGGAACCTCCCCGGCCGCCGGCGAGGGCCTCGCCAAGGCTGGCATGATCCTGGGCATCATCGGGACCATCCTTCTGGGCCTGTCGATCTTCTGGATCTTCTTCATGGGCGGCATGGCGATCCTGCAAGGAATGATGAACCATTAGCAGCGCCTCCCGTCACTGGATACTGGCGAGCTTCGCGGGGCTGGCGGTGCTCGCCGTCTTCCATGTCTGGACTCCCTCGGGGGACCCGGCCCAGGCGATCTGCCTGTTTCGGCGCCTGTTCCATCTCCCCTGCCCGGGTTGCGGCATGACCCGGGCCTTCACCGCTCTCGCCAAGGGGGAGTGGTCCGCGGCCGTGGCCCTCCATCCCCTGGCTCCCGCCCTTGCCGCCGAGCTGATCCTCGGCTGGGCGGCCTGGGGGATCGCGCTCGCCGCGCGGCGACCGTTACGCCTGCCGGTCCGGACCGACGTCCTGCTGCTGGCCAACCTGGCGGCGCTCGTCGCCCTCTGGCTGGGGCGGGTGGCGACGGGCACGCTCCCCTGGTGATTGCGCTAAGCTGAAGAGATGGATCGGGTACGCCGCCGGCTGAAGACGTGGCTCGTCATCCTGGCCGCCTGCATTCTGCTGGCCTTCGACTTCGCCCGGCCGCCCCGCGATCAGCTCTCCGCCCGCGCCCTCCTCGGCGCCATCCATCTCTATCAGGCGACGCTCTCGCCACACATGGGCGACCTCGGGGTCCGCTGCCGGTTCACACCCACGTGCAGCCACTACGGCGAAGGGGCGATCCGCAAGTACGGCGCCTGGAAGGGGAGCTGGCTGGCGGCCTGGCGGATCCTCCGCTGCGGCCCCTGGACGCCGGCCGGCACGGTCGACCCACCCTGAGCGAGGAAAGAGGCCATGGACCCAGACAAGATCGACTATCCGGCCATTCTCCAGGAGGCCTTGCGGGACGCCGTGCGCCGTATCCTGGAGCAGGTATCCGAGCACGGGCTGCCCGGCGAGCACCACTTCTACGTCGGGTTTCGCACCCGGTTCCCCGGCGTCGAGGTGCCGCGGTTCCTGCGCGAGCAGTATCCGGAGGAGGTCACGATCATCCTCCAGAACCAGTTCTGGGGACTGGAGGTCGGGCCCGAGGTCTTCTCCGTGCTGCTGAGCTTCGGCGGCTCGCGCCAGCGGCTCGTGGTCCCCTTCGCCTCCCTGACGGCCTTCGCCGATCCGTCCGCCGACTTCGGCCTCCGTTTCCAAGCCGCAGGCGCGGCCGATGACGCGGCGCAGCCGGAGGCGGCGATCCCGGACGAGGCCGAGCCGGAGTCGCCGGCCGGCCCCGCCCGCCCGGGTGTCATCCGCTTCGATCCCTCCCGCCGGCGCTGAGGCGCGCCGAAATTCTTCACTCCCCGCCGCCGTTGTAGGCGTGGGGGACTCCGACCATGCGAACCGCAAAGACTCAGATCCTTCTGCCGGCTTTCCTCTGCGCCGCCGCCCTCTTCGCCTTCGCCTGTGGACGCACCCAGGAACAGACCGGGCAGGCTGCGACGCCTTCTCCTGCGTCGCAGACGGCGCAGGCGCCGGCCGTGCCCCAGTCTCAGCCCCCAACCAACGAGCTGCGACCCGAGCCCCAGTCGGTGCAGATCCACGAGCAGGCGCCGCCGGCGGTCGATCAGGGCCGCGACGATAAAGCCCAGTTGGATTCCCGGGAGCGGGCGCTCGCGGAACGGGAGTCGCAGATCGCCGCCCGGGAGCGCCGGCTGCAGGAGCACGAGCAGCAGGCCCGCTCCGGCGAGATCCGCTTGACACCGAGGCCCAGGAGGCCCGCGCCGGTGCCTGCCCCGGCACCCGTGCCGGGCCAGCCAGACGATGCGACTTCGGCGCCGGCCCCAGGTCCCGAGCCGGCCCGTGAAGAGCCCGCTCCTGAGCCGGCCCCTGCTCCCGAGCCGCCGCCTGTCGAGGCGCCGCGGACGGTCGACGTCAGCCTGCCGGCCGGCACGGCGCTCGACGTCGAGCTTTTGGACCGGCTGGCCAGCAACACCAGCCACGCCGGCGACACCTTCCGCGTCCGGATCGCACAGGACGTGCGGGAGGATGGCGTGGTGGCCATCCCCCGCGGCTCGGAGATCGTGGGCGTGGTCACCGAGGCGGTGCCGCTGCCCCGGGTGGGCGGTCAGGCGAAGCTCGGCCTGAGGTTCACCGACCTGGTGCTCCCCTCGGGCTCCACGGTGCCGATCCATGCCTCCCTGATCCAGCAGGGGCGCAGCAAGACCGGCCGCGATGCTGCCACCATCGGCGGCGCCGCGGCGGGGGGCGCCATCCTGGGGAACATCCTCGGCAAGGGGGACCGCGGCAAGGCCTCGGTCATCGGCGCCATCATCGGCGCGGTCGCCGGCACGGCCATCGCCTCCAGGACCGCCGGCGAGGAGGTCGTGATCCCGCAGGGCTCGGTGCTGGGCGTCAGGCTGAACGACCCGCTCGAAGTCCGGGCCCGGGTCCGGCCCTGAACGCTCCGCCGCTCCTGCTCTCCCTGGGGGTTTCCGCGGGGGCGCTGTATACTGCGCTCCTCAACCCCGGGGTTTCGCGGGAATCTCCTCTCGCCCGCCGCCGGTTCTCATGAGCCATGACTGAAACTTCAGCGACTGCTCCCCGCCGCCCCGCTCGCCAGGGCCTCTTTGGTGGACCTGTATCGTCGCGGCGGCGGGAGGTGAAGCCTTACGAGGACGCTTCCTCGGGGACCGGCCGCAAGTCCTCGCTCAAGCCCCGCACCGTCCTCAACGACGCCCTCGACCTGGTGCGGGCACGCAAGGGCCGGCTGGCGTTGGGCCTGCTCCTGATGGCGATGAACCGCGTCACGGGGCTGGTACCGCCCTACACGACCAAGTATCTGCTCGACGACGTCATCGGCAAGCACAACCGGGAGATGCTCCCCTGGCTGGTGCTCATCGCCGGGGCTGCGACCCTGGTCCAGGCGGCCAGCTCCTTTGCGCTGGCGCAGGTCCTGGGCAAGGCCGCGCAACGCTCCATTACGGAGCTCCGCCGCGAGGTGCAGCGGCACGTCGGACGGCTGTCCGTCGGCTACTACGAGCAGACCAAGGCGGGAACCCTCTTGTCGCGGGTGATGAACGACGCGGAGGGAATCCGCAACCTGGTGGGGACCGGCCTCGTGGAGGTGCTGGGCGGCCTGGTGACGGCGGCGCTGGCGATGGGTCTCCTCTTCCATCTCAACGTCAAGCTGACGCTGATCGCCCTCGGCGTGCTGTCCCTCTTCGGCTTCGTCATACAGTACGCCTTCAAGATCCTGAAGCCTCTGTTCCGCGAGCGCTCGGTGATCAACGCCGAGCTGTCCGGCCGGCTCACCGAGTCATTCTCCGGCGTGCGGGTGGTGAAGGCCTACCGGGCGGAAAAACGCGAGACCCTGGTCTTCACCAAGGGGGTGCACCGGCTGTTTCGCAACGTCGCCAGAACGATCACCGGCTTCTCCGCCATCACCGCCGTCTCGGCCCTGCTGCTGGGAGCGATCGGTGTCACCATCATGGCCGTCGGGGCCAGCGACGTCCTCATCGGCCGGATGACGGTTGGCGGTTTCATTACCTTCACCCTCCTCCTCGGCATGATGATCGGGCCGATCGTTCAGGTCGTGAACATCGGCAGTCAGATCACCGAAGCCTTCGCAGGCCTGGAGCGCATCCGCGAGCTCCGCAACGAGACGCCGGAGGATGAGGGCGAGGCCTCCCGCCAACCCCTGCCGGAAGTGGAGGGGCGGATCGAGTTCCGTGACGTCTACTTCGAGTATGAGCCCGGGGCCCCCGTGCTCAAGGGGATCTCGTTCGTGGCCCAGCCTGGGACCTCGACAGCCCTCGTCGGTCCCTCGGGATCGGGCAAGAGCACGCTGATCGGCCTGGTGGCCGCCTTCCACCGCCCCACCTCCGGCGACATCCTGGTGGACGGCAAGGATCTCGTCAGCCTGCGCCTCGGCGACTACCGCTCCCACCTGGGGGTAGTGTTCCAGGACAACTTCCTGTTCGACGGCACCGTGCTGGAGAACATTGCCTACGCCGAGCCCCACGCCTCCGAGGAGGAGTTGCTGCGGGCAGCGAAGATCGCCCACTGCGACGACTTCGTCCAGCGGCTCCCTCAGGGCTACGACACGATCGTCGGCGAGCGCGGGGTGAAGCTGTCGGGTGGAGAACGGCAGCGGGTGGCGATCGCGCGGGCGATCCTGGCGGACCCCAGGATCCTGATCCTGGACGAGGCCACCTCCTCGCTCGACAGCGAGAGCGAGGCCCTCATCCAGCAGGGGCTGGCGGAGCTGATGAAGGGGCGGACGACCTTCGTCATCGCTCACCGGCTGTCCACCATCCGCCAGGCGGATACGATCCTGGTGCTGGAGGGCGGTCAGGTCATCGAGCGCGGCCGCCACGAGCAGCTCCTCGCTCTCGGCGGGCGCTACCACGCTCTCTACACCCGACAGTACAACCTCGAGTCCAACCTCTTCCGCAATCCGGGCGAGGCGGAGGAGGAGAAGGTCGAGGAGCCGGCGACAGCGGCGGCCGACGCCGGAGTGGGACGGGGACGGCGGCCGCTGATCTCCATCTGAGCCGGAGGTTTCGCGCTCAGCTCTTCGTCCGGCCTTCCTTCTTGCGCTCCTTGTTCACCGTGCGGGCCGCGATCTCCTTGGCCCGCTCCGTGGACCGGCCTTCCTTCTTCTCGCTCTCCTTGACGTGTTCGTACTGGCGCTCGTCCTTGGCGCTCCAAGCCTTGGGCATGACGTCCTCCTTCGTTCGGAGCGCCCCGGGACCTCTCCGCGGCTGACTCCGGCTGACCCCGAGAACAGCAAGGACCGCGCCAGCGGCCGCGGTCCGGCTGCTCCTACCGGATCAGCCGCTCGAATCCCTGCCGGCGCTTGATCTGGAGCGGCTTGTCGCGACTGCCGAGGTAGCCCTCGTGGCCGGAGAGGTCGGTGGCCACCCCGTAGAACTCCACGGTTTCGTTCTGGTGGAAGGACGGGGGGATCTCCACCGTGTAGTAGCCGGTGCGGGTCTTCTGGAGGGGGAGCTCGCGCATCTTGCCGCCCTGCGGCCGCGCCAGCAGCTTGACGCTCTTCACCTGGTAGTCGTCGGTGGCGCGGAAGCTCAGCTCCACCACGGTGCCGCGGGAGTATTCGAGGAGGAAGCCGTCCCGCAGCACGAGCTGAGGCGGCTCCTTGTCGAGCTGGGCGAGCTGGTCCTGGAGCCGCTGGCGGGCCTCGGCGAAGCGGGGCGCGAGATGCGGGGTGGGCTCGACGCCGCTCAACGCCTCCAGACCGTCGGCAGGCTTCTTGTGGCGCTCGATGCCGGGCAGGGCGGCGAGCAGGGTCTCCTGCCGGTTCTCGTTCTGCTGGTAGGCCCGGTACTTCGCGACCCGGTCTTTGAGGCCTGGCCGGTCGGGCCAGGTGCGCTCGACCGGCTCGAGGCGGGCGAGGGCCTGGTCGTACTTCGCCTCCTTGACCAGCCCGTCGGCCTCGGCTTCGAGGGAGGCCGCGGCCTTGGCCCGCAGGTCCTCGGGATCGCTCATCTTCGGCAGCAGGGAGTGCAGGTTGGCGAACCGCTCCAGGACTTGGGACCGGTTCCCCTGGGCCGCCGCGACGAGGGCTTGGCCGTAGGAGTCCACGATCCCCCGGGCACGGTCGAAGCCCGCGCGGAGGTCTGGTGCCATTCCGGCTTCCTGGCCGCTGCCCGCCTCGACGGCGTTGCGCAGAAGCTCCAGATCCCCGGTCTTGAGCCCCGCCGGCAGGTCCGCCGGCAGCCGCTCGAGGCCGATCCGCACCAGCGCCTCCTGGAGCGCGCCGAGCTGCCGGCAGCTCGCGGGCGGAAGCAGCCCCTGCTCGCCGAAGGAGAGGGCACGCAGGGTGCGGCGGGCCTTGAGGTCGTCCCCCTGCGCCAGAGAGAGCTTCGCCTCTTCGAGCTGCGCCACCGGCGGCTGGGTGGGCACCTTGGGCACGAAGGCGGGAGCCGAGGCGGCGGCGATGGGCGACGGCTGCGGGCGCCGGACATACCAGGCCGCCGCCGCAATAACGGCGAGCACGAGTGCTCCGGCGACCGCTCCCAGCAGGATGGGATGGCGGAACCAGGGGACCGCCGGGGCCGGCGCGGGCTGGCTGGCCGCTGCGGCGGCTCCCGTGGCGACCGGCGTGGCCGGCTTCTTCTTCAGGAACGGCACCACCTTCGCCCCGGCGCCGGCCGCTCCCCGCTGCGGCGTCTGCGGCGGCCGGGGCGGCGGCGGCGGGACGGAGAGGAGGGCGTTCAGGACCTCGTCGTCCACGGACTGGAGGACGTCCCCCTCGGGAGAAGGGCCGCCGAGAGGCGGCATGTCGAGCGCCGGCAGGGCTCCAGCCGGCACCGCCGATCCCACTGAAGGAGGGAGAGCGGCCAGGGGCTCGGACAGGAGGACCGGTGCTGACACTGCGGCAGCGGCCGGGAACGGAACCGGGGGCGCCACCTGCGGCATGGAGGCGGGCGGCGGGAGAGCGGCGGCGGGCGCCGGCGCCTGATTTCCCAGCGCCTGCAGCAGAGCCTCCCGGAGCTCTCGCGGGCTGGCCCGCTCGGCCGGCTTGAGGCGGAGGCAGCGCTCCAGCACCTGTCGCAGCGCGTCGTCGCTCTCCAGCTCGAAGCTCACGGCGAGCGGCATCTGCACCACCGGCGAGTCGCCGAGCCCGACCGTGGCCCCGAGGGCATGGCAGGTGGTGAGGGCCAGGGAGTAGAGGTCGGCGCGCCAGTCCGCCGGCGCGTCCGCGGCCCCCGCGGACAACTCCGGCGCCAGGAAGCGGGCGTTCTCGGGCGCTACGCCGCTCACCGCCGCCGCGCCCCGGGGCCGGAAGATCGCGGTGCCCAGCCCCAGCACCTTCACCTGCTCGCCGGCCGGGGTGGCGGCCACGAACAGGTTGTCCGGCGAGACGTTGTAGTGGGCCGCCCCCTTGGCGGCCAGCACTTCCAGCGCGCTCAGCGCCTGCCCCACGATCTTCAGAACGCGGGCCGGCGACAGTCCGGAGAGCAGGTCGAGGCTCTTCCCTTCCAGCAGCTCGAGCACGAGGAAGGCGCTGCCATCCGGGGTGAAGCCGGAGTCCAGGACCGCCGGCAGGTGGGGGTGCCGCAGCCCTGCCAGGAGGGCCGCCAGCTTCTCGAAGTCCGGCGCGCCGGCGGCGAGCCCGGGCTCGGGCCCCACGGTGACCAGCTTGGCCGCGACCGTCTGGCCCGAGCGGGTGTCGGTGGCCTTCAGGACGGTGCCGAAACGGGTCGACTTGAGGATCTTCAGGAGCTGATAGCGATCCGTGAGCTCGCGGAACTGCATCGCATCCCCTCTTCTGACCTACATCCGATTTTGAGACAGCGGTAGTATAGAGGAGAGTCTATTGAAAACGACGGGGCGGCCTCACCGGGAGGGGGGCGCCGGTCGAGAGATCGGATTTACCCCCAGTTGTGATACCTTCCCGCGGATCTGCTTGCCGGACCGTGGATGTACCTGTCTTGCGGGTAGCTTGCGGCCGGCGAGAGGACGACCTGGGTCTACCCTGTCAGCGCGTAGTGGATCCGACCCGGCCCACCGGGCCTCGGGGCCTCCCTCGCGCTGGATGAAATTCCGTATCGATTCCTTGGGATCTGGAGGAAACATGTCCAAACACACCGTCCTTGACCGGACCGCTCCGGCCCGCAGGGGGCGCCTGCTGCTCGGGTTGATCGCGCTGCTCGCCCTGTTCGGCGTGGCTCCCGCCTCGGCCAGTGAGGCCGACCTGTTGCTGCCCGATCTCGCCAGCGAGTCGTTCTTCGGCTTCAACGGGCACTCCCTGCTCCTCGGCGGTCTCTTCGTCTGCCTGCTCGGCATGCTCTTCGGGCTGGTGATCTACACACAGCTCAAGAACATGCCCGTCCACCGCTCGATGCGCGAGATCTCCGAGCTGATCTTCGAGACCTGCAAGACCTACCTGGTCACCCAGGGCAAGTTCATCCT
>Ga0136846_1216882_pt1 | contig 27578 bp, 29 predicted proteins | sample HopSoiMetagenom2_FD_96841 | JGI IMG/M metagenome (GOLD analysis project Ga0136846, IMG submission 96841) | Grasslands soil microbial communities from Hopland, California, USA - 2 Assembly 2016 (version 4) | ecosystem: Environmental > Terrestrial > Soil > Grasslands | place: USA: Hopland... | reverse complement strand
TCGCAGGAGGAGCTCGCCGAGATGCGCGAAGCCGCGCGGCGCGAAGGGCGCCCGCCGCGCTATGACGGGCGCTGGCGCGACCGCGATCCGGCCGAAGCACCGCCGGGCGTCGCGCCGGTGATCCGCCTCAAGGCGCCGCAGGAAGGTGAGACGATCATCGAGGACTCGGTGCAAGGTCGCGTCGTCTTCCCTAACAAAGACCTCGACGATCTGGTGCTGCTGCGCTCCGACGGCACGCCGACCTATATGCTCGCCGTTGTGGTCGACGACCACGACATGGGTGTCACGCATATCATCCGCGGCGACGATCATTTCACCAACGCGGCACGGCAGACGCAGATCTACAATGCCTTCGGCTGGCCGGCCCCGGCGATGGCGCATATTCCGCTGATCCACGGGCCAGACGGCAGCAAACTGTCGAAACGGCATGGCGCGCTCGGCGTCGAGGCCTACCGCGCCATGGGCTACCTGCCGGCGGCCCTGCGCAACTATCTCGTCCGTCTCGGCTGGAGCCAGGGCGACAAGGAATTCTTCTCGACCGAAGAGATGATCGAAGCATTCGAGCTCTCACAGGTGCACCGCTCGCCGGCGCGTTTCGATTTCGCCAAGCTCGAAAACATGAACGGGCACTATATGCGCGCCACGCCCGACGCCGAGCTCATGGAAATTCTCGAAGCGACGCTGCCCTATCTGCCCGGCGGCCGGGAGATCGCCGCCAAACTCGACGCCAGGAAGCGAACGCAGGTCCTCGCCGCCATGCCGGGTCTGAAGGAGCGCGCCAAGACGCTGGTTGAGCTCGTCGACGGGATGAGCTTCCTTTTTGCCGAGCGCCCGCTGGCGCTCGATGAGAAGGCGCGCGCGGTCTTAGCTCAGGGCGGGGCGGCGCTTCTCGCGCAACTGCTCCCGCAGCTCGCGGCTCTATCCCAATGGAAGGCGCAAGCGGCGGAAGCGGCTGTGCGAGATTTCGCCGAGAAGACCGGTGTCAAACTCGGCCAAGTGGCGCAGCCGCTGCGCGCCGCGCTGACCGGGCGGCTCACCTCGCCCGGGATTTTCGATGTCCTCGCCGTTCTCGGGCGCGACGAGAGTCTCGCCCGCATTGCCGACCAGGTCGAAACCGCCCGCCCAGCGATCGCCGCCCGTCGCTAACCATCCCATTGAAGGGCATGCGCCGATACGCTACTTGTGCGGTGCACAACATCCGATTTTCCTGTCGACGTCCGCTTGGCACGGGCGCTGCACAGCCGATGCGGACCAAGTCAAAAAGGCAGGCCCCATGGGCGCGACCACTCAGCTAAAATACGGCGACAACTCCCTGACGCTGCCGGTGAAGGATGGGACGATAGGTCCCTCGGTCATGGACATCAGCAAGCTCTACGCGCAGAGCGGCATGTTCACCTACGACCCGGGCTTTACCTCGACGGCGAGCTGCGAGTCGCAGATCACCTATATCGACGGCGACGAAGGCACCCTGCTCTATCGCGGCTATCCCATCGATCAGCTTGCCGAGCACGGCGATTTCCTGGAGACCTGTTATCTCCTGCTCTACGGCGACCTGCCGACCGCCGCGCAGAAGCATGATTTCGACTATCGCGTCACGCGCCACACGATGGTGCACGAGCAGATGGCGCGCTTTTTCCAGGGTTTTCGCCGCGATGCACATCCGATGGCGGTGATGGTCGCCAGCGTCGGTGCGCTATCGGCCTTCTATCACGATTCCACCGACATTTCCGATCCGACGCAGCGCATGGTCGCTTCGATGCGGATGATCGCGAAAATGCCGACGCTCGCCGCGATGGCTTTCAAATATACGATCGGCCAACCGTTCATCTATCCGAAAAACGATCTCGACTATACCTCGAACTTCCTGCGCATGTGCTACGCCGTCCCGTGCGAAGAATATCACGTCAATCCGGTGCTCTCTCGCGCGCTGGATCGCATCTTCATCCTGCATGCCGACCACGAGCAAAACGCATCGACTTCGACGGTGCGGCTCGCGGGATCATCCGGCGCCAACCCGTTCGCCTGCATCGCAGCGGGCGTTGCCTGCCTCTGGGGTCCGGCGCATGGCGGCGCCAACGAGGCGGCGCTCAAAATGCTCTCCGAGATCGGCACGGTCGAAAACATTCCGAAATTCGTCGCGCGGGCCAAAGACAAGAACGATCCGTTCCGTCTGATGGGCTTTGGCCATCGCGTCTACAAGAACTACGATCCACGCGCCAAGATCATGCAGCACACGTGTCACGAAGTGCTGACGGAAATGGGCATCAAGGACGATCCGCTGCTCGACATCGCAATCGAGCTCGAGCGCATCGCCCTGCATGATGAGTATTTCGTTGAGAAAAAGCTTTATCCGAATATCGACTTCTATTCCGGCATTACGCTTAAGGCGATGGGCTTCCCGACCGACATGTTCACGGTCCTGTTCGCGGTCGCGCGCACCGTCGGCTGGATCGCCCAGTGGAAAGAGATGATCGAGGATCCGAGCCAGAAGATCGGTCGCCCGCGCCAGCTCTATACCGGCGCGGCGCCGCGCGATTACATTCCGATGTCCAAGAGGTAGGGGAGAGCCTATTCCCCTGCCCGTTCGAAGGCGCCGTAGACCACGTTGTGCAGCATCGTCCGGTAGCGCGTGCGCTGCGAAGGCGATTGCATCATGAAGACGACGAACAGGCCCTCTTTCGGATCGACCCAGAACGTCGTGCCGCCGGTGCCGCTCCAATTGTATTCGCCGACGCTGCCATTCTGCGGCGAGACGCCGGCTTCCGTACGGCCTGCGCCGGGCAAATAATAGGGACCGGGAACGATCCCGGACCCCGGAGCTATGTGGTTTGAAGTCATGTATCCGATGGTTTTCGCGCTCAGATAGCGCCTGCCATCGAGTATGCCGCCGTTGCGCAGCATCATCGCGAATCGCGCATAGTCGGCCGCAGTCGATACGAGTCCGCCACCGGCGGATTCCCATTTCTGCTCAATGCGCGGGTCGAAGAAATACGGTCTTTCGCGAACGGTTCGGCGATGCGATCCTGCTCCGATTTGTCGGTGACATAGAAGCTCGTGTCATTCATACCAAGTGGATCAAATAGCCGATCTTTGAGCACCGCATAGAGCGCGGCTTACCGCTAACGACTTCGATGACGCGGCCGGTCGGTCGAGTGGTTATAGTCCCAAGTCGTTCCCGGTTGATAGGCGAGCGGCATTTCGCAATGCGCTCGGCGAATTCCGCGTTGTCGAAACCGCCTTGGAATACATGCGCGTCGACATAGGCCTTCTTGACCGCGCCTTCGCCGAAAAAGCCGTAGGTTATGCCAGACGTATGGCGCATCAAATCCTGGATGGTGATCGGCTTGCGCGGCGGCACGAGATCGAGATCGCCGCCGCCGTCGTCGGTCTTGTTTTCCATCCCCACTTTGACGCTGCTGAAGGACGGAATGTATTTCGACACCGGCTCCTCGAGTGCGCGCCTACCCTCCTCGACGAGCATCATCGCCGCCACGGTGGTGATCGGCTTCGACATTGAATAGATGCGGAAGATCGTGTCTTCCGTCATTGGCGCCTTCCTTCGCGGGTCGCGCTCGCCCCAGACTTTATCCTAGACGCGCTGGCCGCCCTTAAAGATCATCAAGACGCCGCCGGGAACGATTCCCTTATCGATGTCGCCGCCGATAGAGCGATCGATATTCGCCAGGCGCTCCGGCGACAGCTTTACCGGAGCAGACGCTTGCGCGACACGGGTCGGCGCTTCTGCCGAGGCAAGCGGTACGCCTGCAATCAGTAGGCTGGCGGCCAGCATGGATCACCATGCGAAACGATCGATTGTCATGTCATCCTCCCGTTATGTTGTTTGTTGTCCGAATGGCGTGCGCTACCGCTTCAGCTCGATACGGTGCTCAACCACATGGTGGAGCGAGGGCGCATCGTCTGAGGTGAGCAGCATCTTCAGGTGGAGACTGCGTTTGCCCCCGCCTTCCTGCATGACGCGCTCGATCTCGCGTTGCGAAGTGACGCCGACCTCCTTCAGGAACTTGCGGATTGCCATGTTGAATCCTTCTTCATCGAAGCTGCTGTCGGCCATAGAGAGTTCCTAGTCGATTGACGGCGTCCCCTATTCCTAAATCCGCTTCATGAAGGCGGCAAATTGCAACAACCCCTCCGGCCAGGGTCCGTGGCCGCTCTCCGCATTCAGGTGGCCAGCTTGGCCGGCATCGATCAGCTTGGCGCCCCAATCGCGCGCCAATGCCTCGGATTGGACGAACTCGGCATAGCTGTCGTTGCGACTGGCAACGAGGGCCGAAGGGAATGGCAGCTTTTCTCGCGGATAGGGACGGAACGCCGGGTCGGCTCCCGCAACCCTGGTAAGCCGCTCTTCCGAGGGCGCGGCGACAAGGAATGCGCCCTTTATCCATGGGGCGGTCTCCCGCGCTGCGTCGATTGCCGCGACCACGCCGAGCGAATGGGCGACAAGAATAACCGGACGGGTCGCGCCGTCGATTGCGGAGGCAATGGCACGCACCCATTCATCGCGTTGCGCTTTCTCCCAATCGCGCTGCTCGACGCGGCGTGCGGTCGAAAGCTTTTGCTCCCAACGCGTCTGCCAGTGATTGGGACCCGATCCGCCGAGACCTGGAATGATGAGAAGATCGGCATCTGACGTCCGCATATCAGTTTAGCGGGCAGGCGTAGATCGCCTTAATGCGGGTCGACACACGCATCTGCGGGTACCCATCGAAGAACGCCGGAATGAACACAGTCTCGGCTTCGCCCGGCGCGATCGTCACACCGCCACCGAGCACGAGATCTTCGAGTTCAAGATTTTGGGTGATCGCCTCGACGCGCTTGATGACTTTGTCAGGCAGCACGTTGTGCACGTCCCACGTGAACGTGTTGGCAAAGGCGACGAACGACGGACTTGCCGAGCGCACGCGGCGGAACTCTTCTTGGCTCAGTGGGGTCGGCATACAATTGAGCAGCTTCTCGCCACGCCCGGAAAGCGAGAAGCGGCGCTGCGCATCTTCCTCGCAGGTGTCGCGGCACGACCGCATGATCGCACGGATGCGCGAATCCTCGATGTCGGTTCCGACGAGTTTCGGACGGAAGCAGGCGTTGAAGCAGGTTTCTGCGAATGCAGAATGCGCGGTTTCAAATAATGCGAAGAGCGCGATCGTAAAAAGCGCAAGCGCGCGCACCGAATAACAGCTCGTTCGCCCTGACGCGTCCTGGCCGGGCTTGGCCCGACCATCCACAAAAACCACCATTCGCAGCGCCTTTGCCTTCGTGGGTGCCCGGCCCAAGGCCGGGCATGACGCGCCCAAACTCCTGTGCATCATGACCGCCTTCGATGGACTTACGCGGCAGCGTTCTCCCCAAACACGCGCCGAAACACGGTGTCGACGTGCTTCAGATGATGGTCCAGATCGAACAGCGCCTCGAGCTCGGCCGCGCTCAGCGCCTTTGAAACATCTGGGTCTTGCTTCAGAAGCATGAGAAAGTCGCCCTCGCCGCGCCAGACCGGCATCGCGTTGCGCTGCACGTAAGCATAAGCGTCCTCACGCGAGATGCCTTTCTGCGTCAACGCCAGAAGCACGCGCTGCGAATGAATCAGCCCGCCGAGCCGGTCGAGATTTTTGCGCATGTTCTCCGGATAGACGATCAGCTTGCCGACGATGCCGGTCAGCCGTGCCAGTGCGAAATCGAGCGTGATCGTCGCGTCCGGCCCGATCATCCGCTCGACCGAGGAATGGGAGATGTCGCGCTCGTGCCAGAGCGCCACATTCTCAAGCGCGGGAATGACCATGCCGCGCACCAGCCGTGCGAGGCCGGTAAGATTCTCGGTCAAGACGGGGTTGCGCTTATGCGGCATGGCGGACGAGCCTTTTTGGCCTTCCGAGAAGAATTCCTCAGCTTCGAGCACCTCCGTGCGCTGCAGATGGCGTATCTCGATCGCCAGCCGCTCGATCGAGGAAGCGACAACGCCGAGGGTCGCAAAAAACACGGCGTGGCGATCGCGTGGAATGATTTGGGTCGAGGCAGGCTCGGGAGTGAGCCCCATTTTCGCCGCGACATGCTCTTCGACGCGCGGGTCGATATTGGCGAACGTGCCGACTGCGCCGGAAATGGCGCAGGTCGCAATCTCCGCCCGAGCCGCAACCAGGCGCGCACGCCCGCGCGAGAATTCGGCATAGGCCTGCGCGAGCTTCAGCCCGAACGTCACCGGCTCGGCATGGATGCCGTGCGAGCGGCCGATCGTCGGCGTCAGTTTGTGCTCGAACGCGCGGTGCTTCAGCGCGGCGAGGAGCTCATCGACGTCGCGGATCAGAATATCGGCAGCGCGCGAGAGCTGCACCGCGAGACAGGTGTCGAGCACGTCGGAGGACGTCATGCCCTGATGCACGAAACGCGCGTCCGCGCCGATAAACTCGGCAAGATGCGTCAAAAAGGCGATGACATCGTGCTTGGTGACGCGCTCGATCTCGTCGATGCGCGCGATGTCGAATGTGACCTCCCCCGCCTTCTCCCAAATCGCCTTGGCGCTCTCCTTCGGGACGAATCCGAGCTCTGCCAGCGCGTCGCAGGCATACGCTTCGATTTCGAACCAGATGCGGAAGCGCGTTTGCGGTTCCCAGATTGCAACCATCTCGGGGCGGGAATAGCGGGGGATCATTTCGGGAGGATCGATCTCGATCATTGCGGGGCCGACTCCATATAGGCCACCTTCCCGGAGGCGCGAAGCGCGATGCGGGACCCAGCCGGATGGATTAGTTTTCTGGATCCCGGCTCTCGCTGCGCTCAAGCGGGAATGTCGGCTTCTTCTGCCGCACGCGTTTCCTCGTCTGCACCTTCACTCGCGGCCCTTCGACGAGCCGCACGATCATGCCCCACCAGGTGCGCACGTCCTGCTTTGTCAGCTCCATGCGGTGGAACATGTTGCGCAAGTTTCGCTGCATCACCGGCCGTTTCCCGATCGGGCGGAAGAAGCCCGCGGCCTCGAGCTTGCTTTCGAGGAAATCGAAGAACGAAAGTACCATCTCCCGCTGCGCCGGTGGCGAGCGCTCCGGGGTCTCGTATGGCGGCGCATCGCCGTGGGCTGCGCGATACCATTCATAGCCGCAGATGAGCACGGCCTGGGCGAGGTTGAGCGAGGCGCAAGCGGGGTTCACCGGGAAGGTCAGGATTGCGTCGGCGAGCGCCACTTCGTCGTTGTCGAGGCCGGTGCGCTCCGGCCCGAACAAGAGCCCGTGCCGCTCGCCTGTGCCCATGCGCGCGGCACTCACCGGCATCGCCTGAGACGGCACGAGCACCGCCTTGCCCTGCCCGCGTTCGCGCGCCGTCGTCGCGTAGACGTAAGAAAGATCGGCGACTGCGGCTTCCACAGAGTCAAAGACTCGAGCGCCTTCGAGCAGGTGCACCGCGCCGGCCGCTGCCGCATAGGCGCCTTTGCGCCGCGCGCCGGTGCGCGGCCAGCCTTCGCGCGGCGAGACGAGCCTGAGATCGGCGAGGCCAAAATTCGCCATAGCCCGCGCGCACATGCCGATATTGACCGCAAGCTGCGGGCGCACCAGCACAATCGCCGGGCCGCCCGCGATCTTCTTTTTGGTGCGATCCGTTCCGGCACCGACCATGGGCTTCCCCGCGAGAGCGCCGTTAGAGCTTGCCCACAGAAGGCTTTCAATCCCGCGGCGCGGACGAGCTCTTGCAAAACCCGCGGGGGGGGCCATTTACCATCCACCTGGATGGTGGGAGGATGGCGTGAACGCAAATGTGCGGGAGCTTCGCCTGAGAGCGACGGACACCGAAAAGATCACGATCAATCTTGGCTTCGTCGATCTCGGGCAGATCGACCTCCTTGTTCAGGAGGGCTTCTACTCCAACCGGACGGACTTCATCCGAACCGCAATCCGCAATCAGCTCGACCGCCATTCCGACGTCACGAAGCAATCGGTGGCGCGCAACAACGTCGAGCTCGGTTTGCGGCGTTTCACTCGCGCCGATCTCGAACAAGCACAGGCGGCCGGACAGAAGCTCGAGATTCGCGTGCTCGGCCTCGCCAGCATCGCCGACGACGTCTCGCCGGCACTCGCTCGTGCCGCGATTGGCTCGATCCAGGTGCTCGGCGCCCTGCACGCAAGTCCAGCTATCAAAACCGCGCTCGCCGACCGCATTCGCTGACTTCATTTTCCCCGCCAACCCAACCGAAAGCATTCGCATGAACTTCCATCTTCCCCGCGAAATGCAGGAAGCGACACGGCTCACCCGTGCCGGCCGGCTTGCAGAGGCGACCTCTCTGTTGCGGCGGCTGCTCGGCGGCGGCCAATCGCGGGGCGAGAACCAGGCAACTGCGCTGGAACCACCGCAGCTCGAACTTCGCGCGAACAAACTCGATGGCGATGACTCCTCGCAACCCGCCCATGCGGCCGAGCCGCGCTCGCCCCACAGCCAAGCGCCGCAAGCACCACTAAGCGCCGAACCATTGTTGCCGAACGTGCTGCGCGATCTGCTTGGGAAGTTCGGCCGCAGCGATCTTGTGACGGGCCTGCCTTCGCTGAACCCGCTTGGCGCGCCGTCAGCAGAGGTCGTCCCAAGCGGCGGCCAATTCCTCCCCCGTAGCTATTCCAACCAGGCGGGCACCCGCCCCTATAAGCTTTATGTGCCGAGCAGCTATCGCGCTGACGGACCGGCGCTGCCGCTGATGGTCATGCTGCATGGCTGCACGCAATCGCCCGACGATTTTGCCGCCGGCACCCACATGAATGCCGTCGCCGAGGAGCAATCCTGTCTCGTCGCATATCCGGGCCAGATACAAACCGCCAATCAGTCCAAATGCTGGAATTGGTTCCAAACCTCCGACCAGAGGCGCGAGCGAGGCGAGCCTTCGCTGATCGCCGGCATCACGCGTCAGATCATGCATGATTACCGCGTCGACCCGAAACGCGTCTTCGTCGCGGGTCTGTCAGCCGGCGGGGCCGCCGCAGCGATCATGGGATCGGCTTATCCGGACTTGTATGCCGCTGTCGGCGTGCATTCGGGTCTCGCCTGCGGCGCCGCGCACGATCTGCAATCGGCACTCCACGCCATGAAGCAAGGCGGCGCAGCGACAGCACCGTCCAGCAGGAACGCACGCGTGGTCCCGACGATCGTGTTCCACGGGGATCGTGACGCAACGGTCAACCAGCGCAACGCCAATCAGGTGCTCGCCGGCGCCGGCGCCGGCAGTGTTGTCGACGCCGAGACCAGCACGGAGAAGGGCATGGCACCCGGAGGGCGTGCCTACAGCCGCACGCTGCACAGAGATCGCGCCGGCAAGATCATCTTCGAACATTGGCGCATCCACGGTGCCGGCCATGCGTGGTCTGGCGGCAACCCCGCTGGCTCCTATACCGATACGCGCGGACCGGACGCGTCACGCGAGATGGTGCGCTTCTTCCTGCAGGTTCCCGCGAAGCCCGCAGCTTAGGCGCAGATTGGCCGGCGCTCCCGAGCCGTGTAAGTTCGCGCCGCTTCCACGCCGCGAGTGAGACATGGCCGAGCCGATTTACGAGGACAGCAATATCTTCGCCAAAATCCTCCGTGGCGAAATGCCGGCCCACAAAGTCTTTGAGGACGACGTTGCCTTCGCCTTCATGGACATCATGCCGCGCGCCGACGGTCACACGCTCGTCATCCCGAAAGCGCCCTGCCGCAACCTGCTCGACATCAAGGAGGAAGATCTCGCCGCCTTGATGCCGCGCGTGCAGAAAGTCGCGCGTGGGGTGAAGCACGCGATGCAAGCCGAGGGCCTCACGCTGCAGCAATTCAATGAGCAAGCCGGCGGGCAGATCGTCTTTCACCTGCATTTCCACATCCTGCCGCGCTGGAGCGCCGTGTCGCTGCGCCCGCCCGCGACTCAGATGGAAAAGCCAGACGTGCTCGCCGCACATGCGGAGAAGATTCGCGCGGCGCTCGCGAGCGGCTAAACGGCGAAATAATATTCGGCGCGATGACGGCTGCGAGGACTGAGCGTCCCCGCCTACTATCCCTTCAGCGGCACGCCGGGGACGCTGCGCACCGGCCTCGAATCTTCCTTATCCGGCTGATCGGGATCCGGCGCGGCCCGCGGGTCCGTGGAACCGGAATCATCGTCGCTCTTCATCCGACGATTCTTGGCGCGGCGCACTTCGGGCTCCGGCCGCACCCGCTTTTTCCCGGCTTCGACGATATCGCGTTCGGGCCGTGGCAGAACCGGACCTTCGGGGAAGACAAAGCTCAGCGACTTCGTGCCGTTCTCGTCCGACGTGACGACCACACGCACCGTGCCGCCGTTCTTCAGCCGGCCGAACAGCACCTCGTCGGCAAGGGGCGTCTTGATCGTCTGCTGGATGATCCGCGCCATCGGCCGCGCGCCCATCGCTTCGTCATAGCCGTGCTCGACGAGCCAGCGGCGCGCCTCGTCGGTGAGCTCGATCGAGACGTTGCGCTCGGAGAGCTGCGCATCGAGCTGCATGATGAACTTGTCGACGACGCGGGTGACCACCTCGGTCGGCAGATGGCTGAACGCCACCACCGCATCGAGCCGGTTGCGGAATTCCGGCGCGAATAGCCGGTTGATCGCTTCCATGTCGTCGCCCTCGCGCTTCGAGCGGGTGAAGCCGAAGGCGGCGCGCGCCATGTCGGCCGCGCCGGCATTGGTAGTCATGATAAGAATAACGTTGCGAAAATCGATCTGCTTGCCGTTGTGATCGGTCAGCTTCCCGTGATCCATGATCTGCAGGAGGATGTTGTAGAGATCGGGATGGGCTTTCTCGATCTCGTCGAGCAAGAGTACGCAATGGGGATGCTGGTCGACCGCGTCGGTGAGCAGTCCGCCCTGATCGAAGCCGACATAACCGGGCGGCGCGCCGATCAGGCGCGACACGGTGTGTCGCTCCATATATTCCGACATATCGAAGCGCGTCAGCGGCACGCCGAGGCTTGTCCCAAGCTGGCGCGCAACCTCCGTCTTGCCGACGCCGGTCGGACCCGAGAAGAGATAACAACCGATCGGCTTTTCCGCGTCGCGCAGACCCGCACGCGCGAGCTTGATCGCCGAAGTCAGCGCCGAGATTGCCTTGTCCTGGCCGTAAACGACACGTTTCAGTGTGTCGTCGAGGTGCTGAAGCACTTCCGCATCGTCCTTCGATACGGTTTTTGGCGGAATGCGCGCCATCGTGGCGATCGTCGTCTCTATCTCCTTGATGCCGATTGTTTTCTTCCGTCGCGATTCCGGCAGCAGCATCTGGCTGGCGCCGGTCTCGTCAATCACGTCGATGGCTTTGTCGGGAAGCTTGCGGTCGTGGATGTAACGCGCCGACAGTTCCACCGACGCCTTCACCGCCTCGTTGGTGTAGCGGATTTTATGGAACTCTTCGAAGTACGGCTTCAGTCCCTTCATGATCTCGATCGTGTCGGGCACTGATGGCTCGTTGACATCGATCTTCTGGAAGCGGCGGACCAGCGCGCGGTCCTTCTCGAAATACTGGCGATACTCCTTGTAGGTGGTGGAGCCGATGCAGCGCAGCGTGCCTTGCGCTAGCGCCGGCTTTAGCAGGTTCGACGCATCCATCGCGCCGCCTGATGTGGCGCCGGCGCCGATGACCGTGTGGATTTCGTCGATGAAGAGGATCGCGTTCTTGTGGCCCTCGATCTCCTTCATCACCTGCTTCAACCGCTCTTCGAAATCGCCGCGATAGCGCGTGCCGGCAAGCAGGGTACCCATGTCGAGCGCGAATACCGTCGCTCCGGCGAGCACTTCAGGAACCTCGCCCTTGACGATCTTGCGGGCAAGACCCTCTGCGATCGCGGTCTTTCCGACGCCGGGATCCCCAACCATCAGCGGGTTGTTCTTCTGCCGCCGGCAGAGAACCTGGATGGTGCGCTGCACTTCGGCCTCGCGCCCGATCAGCGGATCGATACGCCCGTCCTTCGCCTTCCGATTGAGGTTGACGCAATAAGCGTCGAGCGCGCCTTCCTTCTTCTTGGAATCGGAGTCCTTGCCGTCCTTCGCGTCGGAGCGGTCGCTATCATCGTCGGCGCCGCGCGGCGTCTTCGACGTATCGGAGAGGCCCGGACGCTTGGCGATGCCATGGCTGATGTAGTTGACGGCGTCGTAGCGCGTCATGTCCTGCTCCTGCAGGAAATAGGCGGCGTGGCTCTCGCGCTCGGCGAAAATCGCGACGAGCACGTTGGCGCCGGTCACCTCGTCGCGACCTGATGACTGGACGTGGATCACCGCGCGCTGGATGACGCGCTGGAAACCGGCCGTGGGTTTGGCGTCTTCGCGGCCGTCGGTGACGAGGTTTTCAAGTTCCTGATCGATATAATCGCGCAGATTCTTGCGCAGCGTATCGAGCTCGACCGAGCAAGCCCGCATGACGGCGGCCGCATCGGTATCGTCGACGAGGCTTAACAGCAGGTGTTCTAGCGTCGCGTATTCGTGGTGGCGCTCGTTGGCGGCCGCAAGCGCACGATGGAGCGATTGCTCGAGATTACGTGAGAAGGAGGGCATTTGGGCTCCGGATATTCGTGTGCTTTGCTTCGTGCTCGGGTCTAGCTGTCGCGCTCTCGTTCGTCATCCGACTCACTTCTTTTCCATAATGCACTGCAAGGGATGTTGATGCTTCCTCGCATAGTCCATCACCTGCGTCACTTTGGTCTCGGCGATCTCATAGGTAAAGACCCCGCATTCGCCGACGCCGTGATGGTGAACGTGCAGCATGATCCGGGTGGCCTCTTCCGGGCCTTTGTTGAAGTATCGCCGCAGGACTAGCACAACGAACTCCATCGGCGTGTAATCGTCGTTGAGCAACAGGACGCGGTACATGTTGGGGCGCCGCGTCTGCGTCCGGGTGCGGGTGATGACCGCGGTGCCCGAGCCGTTGCCGCCGTCATTTCCGCGGCGCGGCTCCTTTGCGGCAACCACCGGGCGCCTCGCGGCCGTTAAATTGTCAGCAATCAGCGCCCGGGCCTCAGGCGCGAGCGCGGCGGCCCGGGTAAATCTCGATGGGTCGGCGACTACAGTCTCGTCACTCACTGCGGCAGGTTCTCCCACCCTGAGATATACCGTCTCGCCACAGAGCCAAGGGGGTCGGACCGCACAGCGTGACAGTCCCGATGGCGCCTGCTTAGATTTCTTTTCCATCGCGGCGAAGACAAGGCAGGAGCAAGGAGCGGTCACAGAAAAGAAAAAAGGCCCGGCAATGCCGGGCCTGAAAATCCGTTGGGTGCTAAGTCAGCAGCCGAATTAGCGGGCGGCAGACTGGGTCTTGGCGAAGGCGCTCTCGACCGGGCGAAACGCCTCGCGGGCGAGGCTCGCGTAGAGTTCGCCGATGCGGGTCGCCTGCGCGACGAAGCCTTCATAGCTCGTCTTGGCGAAATCCGACTGGATCTGCACCGCGTCCTCGATCTTGCGGGCGCCGAGCAGCTTCTCGAAATAAGCGGAGCCGTTCTCGAGCGAACGCTTGGAATACTCGCTGGTCTCGGCAGCAATCGTCTGGAGACCCTTGGTCATCGAAGCGGTAGCGGCCGTCGCAGCTTCCATCTGCTCCTTGCTCAGCTTCTGGAGCTCTTCAAAATTCGTGAACATCATCTGTCCTCCTAGAGGGGTTTGGCCCGGAGGCCTTTAGGGGCAGGCCGCGCGGTGTCGGCGCGGCCTGTTGAAGCCAATATGGTGCACCGCACAAAATTGTCAAGAACTATTTTGCGACGCAACATTTTGGCTCCTTTTCGAGCGATGCCATTAGGAGGCGCTTAACCGGCGGGTAATCACCGCCGCGTATTTTCCTCGACCGTGTTGTTTCGGTGCGTTCGCGCCGAAGTGAGATCGAGGGGCACTCGGCGATGGTGATTTTGGGCGGAAACGGTCGCATGAGGTTCCTCAAGACGGCCCTGGCCGCCGTCGGCCTAGCGCTTGGGCTGATCAGCGTGACGGCAAACCCCGCCGATGCGCGGCACCGTTATGGCGGTTATCACCGCCACCACGCCCATCACGCGCACCATTATTACCGCCCACACCGCTATGCCTACCGTGCGCGCTACGTCCGCCGTGCCCGCGGTGGTGGTGGCAATGGCGGCTATTCGCCCGCCTTCGCGGCAATGATTGTCGACGGAAATTCCGGCCGAACCCTCTACGCCAAGAACGAAAATGAGCTCCGCCACCCTGCTTCGGTGACCAAGGTCATGACCCTTTACCTGCTCTTCGAGCAGCTGGAGAAGGGCAAGCTCAGGATGGATTCCGAGATCGAAATTTCCTCCCACGCCGCCGCGCAGGCGCCCTCCAAGCTCGGGCTGCGTCCTGGCTCAACCATCGAGGTCGAGGACGCGATCAAGGCGGTTGTCACCAAATCGGCGAACGACATCGCCTGCGCCATCGCCGAGAAGATCGGCGGCGACGAAGACACATTCGCCGAGATGATGACCCGCAAAGCCCATGCCCTCGGCATGACCCGGACGCACTATGCAAATGCGTCGGGCCTGCCGAATGACGAGCAGATCACCACGGCGCATGATCTGACCATTCTCGGCCGCGCCATCCAGGAGCGCTTCCCGCGCTATTACCGCTACTTCTCGACGCGGGCCTTTCACTATGGCCGCAGCTACATGCCCAACCACAACCATCTCCTCGGCCGCGTCGAGGGAATGGACGGCATCAAGACCGGCTATACGCGTGCATCCGGCTTCAATCTGCTGACCTCCGTCCACCGGGACGGACAATGGATCGTCGGCGTCGTCCTCGGCGGCACGTCGGGCGCGAGCCGCGACCGCATCATGGCCAATCTCATCGAGGAACATATCGACGAGGGCGCGCGCTCGCGCACCGCCGGGGCGATTTCGGAGCAGCCGACGGGCGACAGAAGCAGCGAGCCGCGACCCGAACCGCCGCGAACCGAACCCCACAGGCTTGACCCCGCCAGAGCCGAGCCCCTGAGACCCGAACCCGTCAGAGCGGAGCCTCAAAGGGCCGAGCCGCCACGCTCGCTCAAAGCCGAACCGGTATACCTGGAGCGGTTCGAGCCGGTGCAAACCATCAGCCGCCCGCAATCGCCGAACGTCGCCGCCTATGCACCTGCGACCTCGCCGCTCTCGCCCGTACCCGTCCTGCAGGAGCGCCCGCGCCCGGCGTTTATTGCGGGCACCGTCAGGGCATCGGCGGACGACGCGCCAGCCCAGAAACCCCGTGCCGTTCTCGACGGCTCGACCGGGCGGCCGACATCCGCGTCAATGGGCGGAGGATTGACGGCCACGCCCTCCTCCACGCGCTGGATCGTCGGGCCGGCGGCAAAAGCGAAATCGGAACCGCGGGTGGAGGTCGCGAGAACCGAACCCGCCCACGCCCCGGCGCTGCGCTCACGGGCCGAAGAGGAGTCTAGCTTCCGCTCCGGGCGGCCGCAGAATGCCGGCTGGATGATCCAGATCGGCGCCACCGACGATGCCGACAAGGCACAGGAGCTGCTCGTCCGGGCCAAGAGCGAAGGTCATGGCGTCATTGGCCGGGCTCGTCCGTTCACGGAGAAAGTTCAAAGGGGCCACGAGACCCTGTGGCGGGCGCGCTTCGCGGGCCTCGAGAAGGACAGCGCCGAGGCGGCGTGCCGGACGCTCAAGCGAGCGGGGTTCTCCTGCTTCGCCACCAAGAACTGAGTTTTTGGAACTGAGTCTTGCTGCGCAGCACCGCGCAGCCCGAGTTGACTGGGGCGGGGTTCAGGTATGGCGTCGCAAGAGTATGTCTTTGGCCTCGTTCACCCGCGCGGCAAGGTCCGTCGACCCGCCGTGATCGGGATGCAATTTCTTCATCAAGGCCCGATGCGCACGCGCGACATCGTCGCGCGTCGCCCCTTTACTAAGCCCCAGAACTTCATAGGCTTCCTCCTCCGTCATCTTCCCCGGTCGCCGCGGCCGCCTCTCCCCGCCGGTGCTCCTCCGCGTGTCGGCATCCGCCTCTCCTGCCTCACTCCAGCCGGGGAAGCGGCGGTCGAGATACGGCTCTAAGAGGCGCCCGCCGTCGGGATCGTCCGTCCGGCAGAGATGCCACAACGCTTCACATTGCGTGCGCGTCAACGAGTTCAGCGCGCGCCCTTCGAGAGGTCCGGCGAGGACCGTACCGTCCAAGCCGCCGGTTGCATGATCGAGCTCCATCTCGATCATCGCCGAACGTACCCGCGACATGCCGGACGAGCGGCGGCCCTTCCCCACCGAGCGGAAGCCGATCGGCCCCTTCAGATTGAAGAAGCCGAGCAGCCATAAGCCGGCGCCAAGCACCGCCATCCCCGCCTCGACGCCACCCCGCACGATGAGGAAAAGGCCGATTGCGATTCCCGCGATGCCCCCGAAACGGCGGATGAATTTCGCCAGCAGCGCCGGCGGCACGCGCGTGAAGCCGCGCAAGCCCCAGAGCAGCAGGAACAAGAGCAGGAAACCGGCAATCAGCGGCATGAAGATCAGCGCATTTGTGACAGAAGGAGACGCGCTTCGCTCGCACCCTCGGCCGCATTGCGCTCAAGCGCAAGGCGCCCGCCGGCCGCATAAGCAGCGGCCGCCGCAAGCAGCGCCGCAAGACGCGCGGGCGCATTCGCGTCGAAAGCTGCATAAGCGCCGCCGGTCAGCCGCGCGATTTCCTTGAAGGCATTAGCCGCGACGACGCTGTGGCCTTCATGGAACATGAAAGCTTTGACGCCGAGCAGCCCGAGCTCGCCGGCCATCGCGCAGAGATCGTCAAGACGCTCTTCCATGGAGTCGCCGACAAAGACCAGCGCGCCGACGCGGCCTGCCTTTGCTTCGTCCCGGACGTGACGCAGCACCTTGCCGATTTGGGTATGGCCGCCGCGGCAATCGATCTTCGACATCAGCGCGGCAAGCCCGTGCCCGCCCGAGACGAAGCGCGAGGCGCGGCACTCGCCGAAGCCGCGGAAATAGACGAGCTGCACGTCGAGCCCACCGAGGGCGGAGGTCGACTCGAACATGCGGCCCTGTAGCGATTGCGCGAGGTCCCAGGTCGGCTGCCGGCTCATTGTCGCGTCGAGCGCGAAGATCAGCCGCCCGCGCGAACTCTCGGTGTGCGACACCGGCGCGCGGTTCACCCTTTGCAGGAACTCGTCCACCGGACCTGCGCTGCCACCGGGGGCAAGCGGCCCGCGCTGCTCTTCTTTGCTCAAAGCCGTCCCTTCGGACTTCTCTCGGCCGTCTCTTGGCAGTGACCTCAAAGCAAATAGATCGTGCGCCGCGCGACAAAGAGCAAGCGGCGAACTTAAAGCAGCGCGAACCGACGAAGCACGGTCACGAGCCCCGAGGGGCGAAAGCTGTCTCGGCTTGAAGCTCGAAAGGCGGGATGCTAGCATTCTGCTATCAGAGGCACGCCATGGGTCAGATTCTCGTTCGCAATCTAGATGACGCCGTCATCAAGCAGTTGAAATCCCGCGCGGCCCGGAATGGCAAATCTCTAGAGCAGACGGTGCGCGAGATTATCGCCGACGCCGTGCGGCCATCTATGGAAGAGGCTTGGGCCGAGATCGACCGTATCCGCGCAATGAGTAAGAAATCGAACGTGAGCAGCGTGTCGTTGATCCGCGCGTTCCGAGATGGCGATGACCCTGATAGTTGACGCCTCCATCGCGGCAAAGTGGTTCTTCGAGGAAGAAGGCAGCGCCCGTGCTCTACAGCTTCGTGAGGAGCCGGATCTTACCGCACCAGATTTCATTTTGCTGGAGGTTCACCATGCGATGTGGAAGCGAATGGCGCGCCTCGAAACCGAGAAGGTCGCAGTTCAGCGCGTGCAATCTGCATTGCGTATTGCAATCTCGCGCTTAGCTCCATCCGAGGCGCTAGCCGAAGCAGCCGGAAAGATATCGCTCGGCCAGAACCTGGCGATCTATGATTGCTTATATTTGGCTCTGGCTGCCGAAACGGAGGGCCGGCTCGTTACAGCCGACCAACGGCAATTCTCCGCCGCCCGACGTCTGCGTCTTGCCGCGGAACTCTTCTGAATCACAGCGGAATGTTGTCGTGCTTCTTCCACGGATTCTCCAGCTCCTTGTGACGCAGCATCGCGAGCACGCGCGCGATGCGCCGGCGCGTCGAATGCGGCATGATCACCTCGTCGATATAGCCGCGTTCGGCGGCGACGAAGGGCGAGAGAAAGCGCTCTTCGTACTCCTTCGTGCGGGCGGCGATCTTCTCCGTGTCGCCGATGTCCTGGCGGAAGATGATCTCGACCGCGCCCTTGGCGCCCATGACCGCGATCTGCGCCGTCGGCCAAGCGAGATTGATGTCGCCGCGCAAATGCTTTGAGGCCATGACGTCGTAGGCGCCGCCGAACGCCTTGCGCGTAATCACCGTCACTTTCGGCACCGTCGCCTCGGCATAGGCGAAAAGCAGTTTGGCGCCGTGCTTGATCAACCCGCCATATTCCTGCGCGGTGCCCGGCAGGAATCCCGGCACATCGACGAAGGTGACGATCGGAAGGTTGAAGCAATCGCAGAAGCGCACGAAACGCGCCGCCTTGCGCGATGCGTCGGCATCGAGCACGCCGGCAAGAACCATCGGCTGATTGGCGACAAAGCCGACGGTGCGGCCTTCGATGCGGCCGAAGCCGGTCACGATATTGCGCGCGTGCGCTTCCTGGATTTCGAAGAAGTCCCCTTCGTCGGCGATCTTTAGAATGAGTTCCTTGATGTCGTAGGGCCTATTGGGATTTTCCGGGATCAGCGTGTCGAGCGATTTGTCGAGACGCTGCGCATCGTCGAAAGAGGGCCATTCCGGCACGTCATCCTTGTTGGAGGACGGCAGAAAATCGATGAGGCGCCGCATTTGCAACAGCGCCTCCACGTCGTTGTCATAGGCGCGATCGGCGATGGAGCTTTTGGTGGTGTGAATCGAGGCGCCGCCGAGCTCTTCCGCCGTGACGTTTTCATTCGTAACAGTCTTGACGACATCGGGCCCGGTAACGAACATGTAGCTCGTGTCGCGCACCATGAAAATGAAGTCCGTCATCGCGGGCGAATAAACGTCGCCGCCGGCGCACGGTCCCATGATCACCGAAATCTGCGGGATCACGCCGGAGGCGAGCACATTGCGCTGGAACACTTCGCCATAACCACCGAGGGCCGCGACACCTTCCTGAATGCGCGCGCCGCCTGCATCGAACAATCCGATGATCGGCGCGCGATTGCGCAGCGCCATATCCTGGATTTTAGTGATCTTCTGCGCGTGCGTCTCGCTGAGCGAACCGCCAAAGACGGTGAAATCCTTGGCGAAAACGAAGACCGTGCGGCCGTTGACCGTGCCCCAGCCGGTGACGACGCCGTCGCCGGGGATTTTCATCTTCGCCATGCCGAAATCGTCGCAGCGATGTTCAACAAACATGTCGAACTCCTCGAACGATCCATGATCCATCAAAAGCTCGATGCGCTCGCGGGCGGTCAACTTGCCGCGCGCATGTTGTGCGTCGATGCGCGCCTGCCCGCCACCGGCACGCGCATCGGCACGGCGGCGATCGAGATTATCGAGGATGTGCTTCATCAGCCCGCCTGCATTTCAATGTTTTTCGCCTCTAGCATAAAGCGCAAGCTGCACAAATCGCGCGAGCGACCTTATCGCGGTCCCGTCGCGGCATTGCGCCGGCCGAGCGCGAAATCGACAAAGCCCGGCAGCAACGTGTTCAGCCAAATCGGCACTCTGTAATAGCCGGGCACGACGACGTTGCGTCGCGGACCCTGCTCGACAAGATTGACGATTTTCTTCACGACGATCTCCGGGCCCGGCATATTGCTCACGCGATCTCGATTGGCCGTCAATTCCGTCCGCACGTACCCCGGCGACACCATTGAAGTGCTGACTCCTTCCTTCGCAAGCTCGCGCCGCATCGCCTCGGTCAGCCCGCGAATGCCAAATTTTGTCGCGGAATAGATGCCCTTGATCGCGACGAATCCCGAGACCGAGCCGATATTGATGATCTGCGGATTTTTGCTCTTCTTGAGCCAGGGCAACGCGGCGCCGACACTCCAGATCGGAGCGGTGAAATTGACTCGCACGATATTCTCGATCCGCTCCGGCGCGAGCTCCCACCACGGGACCGTGTCTGGATAGCTCACGCCGGCATTGTTGATCCAAACATCGATATGGCCGAAGCGTTGGCCAGCTGCATCGGCGAGCGCCTTCAGGGCCGACGGTTCGGAGACGTCCGCCGGCACGATCAGGATGCGATCGGCGGCGTCCGTCTCGAGGACAAGCTGCTTCAGCCGGTCGGTTCGGCGCGCCGCAACGACCAGCGAATGGCCACGCGCGGCGAGCGCCTTTGCCGTCGCTTCGCCGATGCCGCTCGATGCGCCCGTGATGACGATCACTGCCATGTCTCAGCCCTCCCTCCCCAGATGCCGCACTATGGCAGGTGCCCTCGGGCTCGGAAACGCCCGGGATGACCTTCACCGCCGAAGCCCCTATATGGCCGGCGATGACCAACGGTTCGCTGAAGCGAAAGCGCCGTGCGACGGCCGCCGCACCTGAGCGTGAGGGCTTGCCCGCGCCAACGGGTGCGCGGACGATTGCGGTGACCGAGGACGAGGTTGGCATGCGCCTCGACCGCTGGTTCAAGCGGCGGATGCCGAGCCTGTCGCTGTCGCACTTGAACAAGATCGTGCGCACCGGCCAAGTGCGCGTCGACGGCGCCCGCGTCAAGACCGCGGCACGGCTCGAAGCCGGGCAGAATGTGCGCGTGCCGCCGCTAACCCTGGAGGCGCCGGCGGCGCCCGCAGTGCGGCGCACGCCCTCTGCCGCGGATGCGGCGGCGCTCCGCGATATGACCCTGTTCGAGGACCGCGATCTGCTCGTCCTCAGCAAGCCGTTCGGCCTCGCCGTCCAAGGCGGCTCCGGCACAACCCGGCACATTGATGGCATGCTCGACGCGCTTGCCGATCAGGACGGCGAGCGGCCGCGGCTCGTGCACCGGCTCGATCGCGACACGTCGGGCGTACTGCTCATGGCCAAGAGCCGGCGCATGGCCGCCGATCTCGGCGAGATTTTCCGCTCGCGGCAGGCGAAGAAAATCTACTGGGCGCTAGTCGAAGGCGTACCGAAGCCGGCGCAGGGCCGTATCTCGCTTTTCCTGGCGAAGGGCGAAGGGATGGGCCAGTATCGCGACAATGCGCACGGTCGGCGCTTCAATCACATGGCCGATCGCGAACGCATGCGTGTCGCGCGCCATGGCGAGGCGGACGCGCAGCACTCCGTCACGTATTACGCGATCGTCGAAAAGATCGCGCCGAAACTTGCCTGGCTGTCGATGAAGCCGCTGACCGGCCGTACGCATCAATTGCGCGCCCATGCCGAGGCGATCGGCCACCCCATCATCGGCGATCCGAAATACGGGCACAGGCGCGAAGACGAGGACCGCCGGCGCGATCCGATGCGCGCCATTCCGGACGATGTCGATCGCAAGCTGCATCTGCTCGCGCGTCGCCTCGTCCTGCCGCATCCGCGCGGCGGCACTCTCGATGTCACTGCGCCGCTGCCGCCGCATATGCAAAGGCGCTTCGAGAAATTCGGCTTCGCCGCGAAGCAATATGATCCAATCGAAGGAGCGCCGGAGGCGTGAGCGCGAACGACCACCTGATCCTGCTCGATATCGACGGCACGCTGGTCGACAGCCAGGACTTCATCGTCGAGGCGCAGCGCCGCGCCTTCGTGGCGCAAGGAATGCCCGCGCCCGAACGCGAACGTGCGCTGTCGGTCGTCGGGTTATCGCTGCTCGAGGCTTTCACGGCGCTCGCGGGCAAGGATGCGCCGGTCGAGGAGCTCGTGCAGGCCTACCGCAGTGCCTGGCATCAGATGCGCCGCGATCCGGCCTTCGAAGATCCGTTTTTCGAGGGCGCGCTCGATTTTGTCCGCATGCTGATCGCGCGCGGCGACGTGAAGCTCGGAATTGCCACGGGCAAGGCGCGCCGCGGCGTCGTGCATTTAATGGACCGCACCGGCTGGCACGATCATTTCGTCACGATCCAGACCGCCGACGATCATCCCTCGAAACCTGCGCCCGACATGATCCTCAAAGCCATGGAAGAAATCGGCACGTCCCCGCAGCACACGATCATGATCGGCGACACGACCTATGACATGCAGATGGCGAAAGCTGCGGGGGTACACGCGATCGGCGTCGCCTGGGGTTATCATCAAGGCGAGGCGCTGCTGCATGCCGGGGCCGAAGTCGTTGTCGAGGATTACGCGCATCTGACGCGCACGATCGCGGATTTGCTGGCGGATGCACCGGCATCTGCTGCCTAGACTTCAGACATGCGCGACGATCTCATCAACGGCTTATTCATCTCACCGGAAGAGCGCAACCCGCTCACATTGGCGCGGAAGGACGCGCGCCCGGCGTTTCCAAAACGCTTCTACAAAGACGTTGCGATTACGGCCGAAGCAAATCGTTTTGCGATCGCGCTCGATGGCCGCAGGCTGAAGACGCCGGCTCAAGCCGATATGGTGTTGCCGACGCAAGCGGCGGCAGAAGCGGTCGCTGAGGAATGGCGCGCGCAGGGCGAGGAGATCGATCCCCGCACTATGCCGCTGACGCGCCTCGTCAATTCCGCACTCGACGGGGTTGTGCGCGACGTTACCTCCGCTATCGACGACATCGTGAGATATGCTGGTTCCGATCTCGTCTGCTATCGCGCGGCAGAACCGGAAGGCCTTGTCGCAGCGCAATCGCAAGCCTGGGACCCGGTATTGGCGTTCGCGCGCGAAGATTTCGGCGCCCGGTTTATCTGCGTCGAAGGGATCACCTTTGCCGAGCAGCCGGCCCGCGCCATTGCGGCCGTGCGCGAGGCCATCGTGCAAAGCACGGGCGAGCGGCCGCTCGCCATCGCCGCATTGCACGTGATGACGACCCTGACGGGCTCCGTCCTGCTCGCGCTCGCTGCTGCGCGGCGCGAACTTACGCCCGAGGCAGCATGGGGCGCGGCGCATGTCGATGAGGATTTCCAGATGCGCGTCTGGGGCGCCGATGTCGAAGCGCTGGAACGCCGTGACAAGCGGTGGGTAGAGTTTGCGGCGGCAATACACTTATTTGAATTCGTCGATTGAGCCGTCATTCCCGGCACTCGGGTCCGGCCTGTTGGCCGGGCCGAGCACAGGCTCTTGGGCCGGGCATCCACGAAGCAAAGACGCAGCGGAAAGGTTTTTCGTGGATGGCCGGGCCGAGCCCGGCCATGACGGCTAATTCCGCTCCTTCCGCAGCTTCTCCCATAACGCCAATCGTTTCCCCACCTCGCGCTCGAACCCGCGCTCGGTTGGTTGATAAACCTTCTGCCGGCTGAGCTGTTCCGGCCAATAATCCTGGCCGGAAAAAGCATCCGGCTCGTCGTGATCGTAGCGATACCCGCGGCCGTAACTCTCCTGCTTCATCAGCTTTGTCGGCGCGTTCAAAATGATCTTCGGCGGCATCAGCGAGCCCTGCTCTTTCGCCAGCCGACTCGCCTCTTTGTACGCGACATAAGTCGCGTTCGATTTCGGCGCGGTCGCGACATAGATCACCGCTTCGGCAATCGCCAGCTCGCCTTCGGGTGAACCGAGAAAATCGTAGGCCTCCTTCGCCGCATTGGCGACAACCAGCGCCTGCGGATCGGCCATGCCGATATCCTCGGCCGCCATGCGCACGATGCGGCGGGCGAGAAACAGCGGGTCTTCACCGGCATCGAACATGCGCGCGAGATAATAGAGCGCGGCGTCGGGATCGGAGCCGCGCACCGCTTTGTGCAGCGCGCTGATCAGATTGTAATGGCCTTCCTGCGCCTTGTCGTAGATGGGCGCGCGGCGTTGCACGATCTCGATGAGCGCGGCGCGATCGAACGTCTCGCCTGTCAGCGCCGCGCGCCAGACTTCTTCCGAAAGCGTGAGAATGGCGCGGCCGTCGCCGTCCGCCATCTGGATCAAGGCTTCGCGCGCATCGTCATCGAGCGGCAGCTTTTTGCCTTCGGCTTGTTCGGCGCGCTCCATCAGCGCCCGCAGCGCCTCCTCATCGAGCGCTTTGAAAATCAGCACGCGCGCGCGCGACAAAAGCGCCGCGTTCAGCTCGAAGGACGGGTTCTCCGTCGTGGCGCCGACGAGCGTCACGGTGCCGTCTTCCATGACCGGCAGAAACGAATCCTGCTGGGCGCGGTTGAAGCGATGGATTTCGTCGACGAAGAGCAACGTCCCCTGCCCCATGCGCCGACGGCCGCGCGCTTCCTCAAAGACCTTCTTCAAATCGGCAACGCCAGAAAAGATCGCTGATATCTGTATGAAGGCGAGATTGGTCTCGCTCGATAAAAGCCGCGCGACCGTCGTCTTGCCGGTCCCCGGCGGTCCCCAGAAGATCAGGCTGCCGAGCGAACCTGAGCGCAAAAGCCTGGTCAGAGCCCCGTTGGCGCCCAGCAAATGATCTTGCCCGGCGACCTCTGCAAGGGAGCGCGGGCGCAGGCGGTCGGCGAGCGGATGCGGCGCCTCGCGCTCCAGTCCAGCCGATGCAAATAAATCGCTCATTAGGCTTGGTTAATCATCCATTAACGGTTTGCACGGGATGCTTGCAAATCACGGCTGATAGGGACCATGCGGCGAACTCGCAAAAAGCGAGCCGGTGGCAGCACAGAGAGGGCTGAACTTCATGCGTACGATTGCATTCGTGACCCAAAAAGGCGGCTCGGGAAAGAGCACGCTTGCCGCGTGTCTGGCCGTCGCCGCTCATGAGAAGGCGAACGCGTCTTCCTGATCGATACCGACCCGCTGATGTCGCTGTCGAAATGGGCAAAGGCGCGCAAATCAAAGGATATCCTGGTCGAGTGGGTGCCGGCGGGCAAACTGCAGACCGCGCTGGCCATGCTCGAGAAGAAGGGCATCACGCTCGCCATTATCGATACCGGCGCCGGCGAATCCCCCGCGGCGGCTGCGGCGATCAAGGCGGCCGATCTCTGCATCATCCCGGCACGGCCGAATGCGTTCGATCTCTGGGCGAGCGAGCTCACGCGAAAAGTCTGCAGCGCGGCGCGCAAGGAATTCGCCTTCCTGCTCAACCAATGCCCGCCGGCGCAACAGAGCGCGCGCATCGAAGACGGCGCCAAGGCGCTCGAAGCAATGGGCGGATTGTTGACGCCGCTCGTCTCGACCCGGGTCGACTACCAGGAAGCCGCGCGTCATGGGATGGGCACGACCGAGCTCAATCCGCACGGTGTCGCGGCGGAAGAGATGCGCGACCTCTGGGCGTCAGTGAAGCGCCGCATGGCGCGGGGCAAGAGCGGCGCGGTGAAGAAGGCGGCTTAAGTGTCCACATTTCCGGAGCCGCGAAGCGGCATCCGGGACCCAGAGCAAATGCGTGTGCCCCTGGCCTTCGGCGTCCGGGGAAGTGTATCCGGCTGGTTACCCGCCCAATACCGACGTAATCACCTGACCGCCGCGCGAAATCGCCACCTTCCATAGACGGCGACGGCCGCCGTCGGTGGCTTTCTCGAGATCGCGCGTCGTGTTGATCTTAGTGTCGTTCACCGAAATCACGACGTCGCCCTTCTGCAACGACACGTCGGCGGCGGTCGAACCGTCCTCGATATCGGCGACCACCGCGCCCGCAGACAAGGTCGCCATCTCGATCGAGAATTCCTCCGCCACCGCCGGCGACAGATTGATGACCGTCGCCCCGGAGAACGGCGAATTGCCCTTGATCTTCACCGGGTCGCGGGGCGGCTTCTCCGGCGCGGCGGCGAGATGCACCGGCGCCACCACCTTCTTGCCGCCGCGCAGCACGGTGAAAGAGGCGGTGCCGCCGAGCGGCTTCGTGCCGAAGCGGTAACCCAAGCCCTCGGGATCATCGATCAGCTGCCCGTCGATCGCGATGATGATGTCGCCGCGCTTCATGCCGGCTTCGGCCGCGGGGCTTCCCTCGACGAGATCGGCGACGAGCGCGCCGGAGGGCCGGTCGAGCCCGAGCGTCTCGGCGATTTCGCGCGAGACGTGCTGCAGGGAGGCGCCAAGCCAGGGGCGCTTCACCACCTTGCCGCCGCTCTTGGCCGCCGCGACCACCGTCTTCACGGTGTTGACGGGAATCGCGAACCCGATGCCGACGGAGCCGCCGGATTTCGAATAGATCGCCGAGTTGATGCCGATCATCCGCGCGTTCATGTCGACGAGCGGCCCGCCGGAATTGCCGGGATTGATCGCGGCGTCGGTCTGGATGAAGAAACCGTAGTCGGAGACGCCGATTTGCGTGCGCGCCACCGCCGAGACGATGCCCTGCGTCACCGTCTGCCCGACGCCGAACGGATTGCCCATCGCGAGCACCATATCGCCAACTTCGATCGCGTCGGAATCGCCGAGTTCCATGACCGGAAAGTTGGAGCCGGTTTTCAGTTTGAGAACGGCGATATCGGTGCGCTGATCGCGAAGAACGATCGTCGCCTCGAATTCGCGCTTGTCCGAGAGCGCGACCTTCACATCGGTCATCCCCTCGATGACGTGGAAGTTTGTGACGACGAGGCCGGAAGGGTCGACAAGCACGCCGGAGCCGAGCGACTGCGCGGTCGGCCCACCAGGCCGATCCTGGCCGCTGTCGCCGAAGAAGCGGCGGAAGATCGGGTCATCGAAAAGCGGATTGTTGGGCTTCGGGTCGGTGCGCGAGGCGTAGACGTTGACGACCGCCGGCTGCGCCCGCTTCACCACGGGCGCATAGGAGAGCAGCTGTTCGGTGCGGGTTTGCGGGATGGCGCGCTCTTGCTGGGCGTGCAGCCCGAGCGGCGCCAGCATTACTAGCAATGCGGCGATGGCAGCTCTGGTGCCGCTCGGAAAGAAGATCGGCATGAATTGCTCCTCGGAATGGGCCGCGACTTAAGCCGCACACCTCGTCAAAATGCGAAGGGCGGCCGCTTCGGAAAAGCGCCGCCCGACCCAAAACCCTTGAAGGTGGCCTTAAGCGGCCGCCTCCTCCTCGCCCTGAACCGGGCCGGAATCCTGTCCCCGCGCCTCAACATCGCGGTCGACGAATTCAATGACCCCCATGGCCGCGTTGTCGCCGAAGCGGAAGCCTGCCTTCAACACGCGCGTGTAGCCGCCGTTGCGCTCCTTGTAGCGGGGCCCAAGCACCTCAAAGAGTTTCTTGACCAGCGCCACGTCGCGCACCTGCGCGATCGCCTGGCGGCGCGCATGCAGGTCGCCGCGCTTGCCGAGCGTGATCAGCTTCTCGACTACGGGCCGCAGGTCCTTTGCCTTCGGCAAGGTGGTGATGATCTGCTCATGCTTGATCAGCGCCTGCGCCATATTGGCGAACATCGCCTTGCGGTGCTCGGCGGTACGGTTGAAGCGGCGCTTCGCGCATCCGTGATACATGGCTTATCTCCAATTCTTGCGGCCGCCGTGCCAAGGAACGGCCGTCGTTATTGGCAGTCGGTCTTCGGCAATCGGCAGTCGGACTAAGCGATTGCCGACTGCCTACTGCCGATGCTCAGTAATGCTCCTCGAAGCGCTTTGCCAGCTCCTCGATATTGTCCGGCGGCCAGCCCGTCACTTCCATGCCGAGATGCAGGCCCATCTGGGCGAGCACTTCCTTGATCTCATTCAGCGACTTGCGG
>Ga0136846_1231930_pt1 | contig 27579 bp, 26 predicted proteins | sample HopSoiMetagenom2_FD_96841 | JGI IMG/M metagenome (GOLD analysis project Ga0136846, IMG submission 96841) | Grasslands soil microbial communities from Hopland, California, USA - 2 Assembly 2016 (version 4) | ecosystem: Environmental > Terrestrial > Soil > Grasslands | place: USA: Hopland... | reverse complement strand
CTGACGCCGAACCTGGCGTGGCTGTTCGTGGGCCGGATGATCTCGGGCGTCACCTCGGCCACCTATTCCACCGCCAATGCCTATATCGCCGACATCACCCCGCCCGAGGCGCGGGCCGCCAAGTTCGGCTTCATGAGCGTGGCCTTCGGGATCGGCTTCATCCTGGGGCCGGCGCTGGGCGGACTGCTGGGCGGATTGAGCCCGCGGCTGCCGTTCTGGGTGTCGGCAGGCCTGTGCCTGCTGAACGCGCTCTACGGCCTCCTGGCTCTGCCGGAGTCCTTGCCGCCGGAGCGGCGAGCCAAGTTCAGCTTCCACCTGGCCAATCCGGTGGGCTCGCTCAGCCTCTACCGGGCGCGGGCCGGGCTGATGGCGCTGGCGGGCGTGATGGTCACCTACTACCTGGCCCACCAGGTGCTGCAGAGCACCTGGGTGCCCTACACCACCTACCGCTACGGCTGGACGCCGAACATGACCGGGATCAGCCTGGCGATCGTTGGGCTGGCCTCCATCGTGGTCCAGGGTGCGCTGGTGCGTCCTTTCGTGGCGCGGTTCGGGGAGCGCGGGGCGCTGGCGACGGGGCTGGTCTTTGGCGCCATCGGCTATGCCGGCTACGCCATGGCCCCGAGCACGGTCTTCTTCATGGCGACGATCCCGGTGTTCGGCCTGATGGGACTGATCGGACCGGGCGTGATGGGGCTGATGACCCGCCGCGTGGAGGCGACCGAGCAGGGCCGGCTGCAGGGGGCGAATATGAGCCTGGCCGCCGTCTGCAGCCTGGTGGGACCCGTCCTCTTCACCGAGGTCTTCGCGCGCGCCATCGGTCCCTGGCGCGGCTGGGCGCCGATGGGCGCGCCGTTCTATCTGGCGGCGGTCCTGATGGTGGTGGGCCTGGCGCTATCCCTGGGCGTCCGCACCGCGCCGGCGGCCCAGCCGCAGCCTGCCGAGTGATTCTCCGATGACTGCTGTCGCGCTCTCCGCCGGCCGCCGGGCCAGCTTCGGCTTCATCTTCGCCCTGGCGCTGATGAACTCCGTCTCGTTCGGGATCATGATCCCGATCCTGCCCAACCTGATCCGCCAGTTCACCGCCGGGGACACCGCCTCGGCGGCGGAGTGGAACGCGCTCTTCGCCACCACCTGGGGCCTGATGCAGTTCTTCTGCGGGCCGGTGCTGGGCATGCTGTCGGACCGCTTCGGCCGGCGGCCCGTGCTGCTGCTCTCGCTGTTCGGCCTGGGGGTGGACTTCCTCTTCATGGCCTTCGCGCCCACCCTCTGGTGGCTCTATGTCGGGCGCATCCTGAACGGCATGACCGCGGCCAGCTTCTCCACCGCCAACGCCTACCTGGCCGACGTGACACCACCGGAGCGGCGGGCCAAGACCTTCGGCTGGATGGGCTCGGCGTTCTCGTTCGGCTTCATCATCGGTCCCACCATCGGCGGGATCATCGGCGGGGAGTTCGGCCTGCGCGCGCCGTTCATCGCGGCGGCGGTGCTGACGCTGGTCAACGCCCTCTACGGCCTCCTGATCCTGCCGGAGTCCCTGCCGCCGGAGCGACGGGCCGCCGCCTACGACTGGAACCGCGCCAACCCGCTGGGCGCCCTGCGCCTGCTGCGCTCGCAGACCGGCCTGCTGGGCCTGGCCGGGGTGGGCTTCCTCTTCCAGTTCGCCCAGGTCGTGCTGCCGACGATCTTCGTGCTCTATACCACCTACCGCTACCACTGGACGCCCCAGATCCTGGGCTACACCTTCCTGCTCACCGGCGTGCTGGGCGTCCTGGTGCAGTGGTTCCTGGTGGGGCCGGTGGTCGCGCGGGTAGGGGAGCGCAACGCCGTCTTGCTGGGCGCCGCGGCTGGGGTGCTGGGCTTTGCCTGGTACGGCACGGCGCCCACCGGCTGGGCCTACCTCCTGGGTGCGCCGGTCTTCGCGCTGTGGAGCCTGATGAGGCCCGGGCTGCAGGGGCTGATGACCCGCCGCATGCCGCCCAGCCAGCAGGGCCAGCTGCAGGGCGCTAACCAGAGCCTGGCCGGGATCGCCGCCGTGATCGGCCCCACCGTGTTCGGGGAGGTCTTCGCCTGGTCGCTGCGGCACGATGCGCAAATGCACATGCCGGGGCTGGCGATCTATCTGGCCTCGGGGCTCCTGGTGATCGCCTTCCTGCTCGCGCTCGCCGTCGCCCACGCGCCGCGCGCCGCACCGGAGTTGCAGCCCTCCTGAGGATCGCCATCATTGCGCCGGAAACCTAGGTTCGTTGCGGCCGATGTTCTGGCTACCGGAGACCCCATGCGCGCGACCCGCGTCCTGATCCCCGCCCTGTTCCTGATGCTCGCCGCCTGCTCGCCCAAGGGCAGCCAGGCCCAGCCCGCTCTGGCCCAGCCGACGCGGGCGCCGCCGCAAAGCGCCATGTCCATGAAGTCGTCCTTCGCCCCGGTGGTGAAGAAGGCTGCGCCGGCCGTGGTCAACATCTCCTCCAAGCGCGTGGTGCGCCAACAGACCGATCCCTTCTGGCAGATGTTCGGCCTGGGCGTGCCGCAGGCGCGGGTGGCCCAGTCGCTGGGCTCGGGCGTGATCGTCCGCGCGGACGGCGTGATCGTCACCAACAACCACGTGATCGAAGGGGGTCAGGAGATCACCGTGGCGCTCTCGGACCGCCGCGAGTTCCCGGCCCGGGTGCTGCTGGCCGACCCGCGCCGCGACCTGGCGGTGCTGAAGATCGACGTGGGCGCCGAGCGCCTGCCCACCCTGGCCATCGACGACACCGGCGAGGCCCAGGTGGGCGACCTGGTGCTGGCCATCGGCGACCCCTTCGGTATCGGCCAGACCGTCACCAACGGCATCGTCTCGGCGCTGAACCGCACCACCGACCCCACCGGCGAGGCGGGCTCGGCCTATATCCAGACCGACGCGGCGATCAACCCGGGCAACTCGGGCGGCGCCCTGGTGGACATGGACGGCGACCTGATCGGGGTGAACAGCTTCATCCTTTCCGGCTCCGGCACCTCGTCCGGCGTCGGCTTCGCCATTCCGGCCGCCGTCGTGCGGCGGGTGGTCGAGACGGCGGTGGGTGGCGGCCACGCGGTGGTGCGGCCCTGGTTCGGCGCCCGGACCCAGAGCGTGACGCCGGAGATCGCCCGCAGCCTGGGCCTGCCGCTGCCGCAAGGCGCGCTGGTGGCGGACCTGTGGCCGGACGGGCCTGCGGCGCGGGCCGGCCTGCGCCAGGGTGACGTGGTGCTGCAGGCGGATGGCAAGCCCGTGGTGGACGCCGCCGCGCTCAGCTACGTGATCAGCACCCACCGGCCGGGCGACACCGTTCCGCTGGTGGTCCGCCGCGCCGACGGCCACGACCAGCCGGCCCAGCTGCGCGCCGAGGCGCCGCCCGCCACCCCGGCCCGCGACGAGCGCACCATCGCCGGCCGCAACCCCTTCGACGGCGCGACGGTGGTGAACCTGTCGCCCGCCGTGGCCGACGAGCTGGGCCTGGACGCCTTCGCCCAGCCGGGCGTGCTGGTGGTGAACATCGGCCGCGGCTTCGCCATGAACGCCGGGCTGCGGCCGGGCGATTTCATCCGTGAGGTCAACGGCCAGCCGATCCACTCGGTGCGCGAGCTGGGCGAGGCGGTGGCCCGTGGCGGCCGCGCCTGGCGGGTGACCATCGAGCGGGGCGGGCAGCAGATCACCGCGACCTTCAGCGCCTAAGCCGCTTGGCGCTGGGGGCCGGCGCGGGCGATGGTGCCGGCCGGAGTCTTTGGGGCAAGCGCATGCGGGTCGGTCGGCGGGCGGTGTTGGGACTGGGGCTGGCCGCGGGCGCTGTCAGCGCGGCTGCGGCGGCCGCGCCGCGACCCGGCCCGCGGATCGACCTCAACGGCCGGCCCACGCCCGCCTTCCTGAACGCCGTCACCGAGGTGGCGGACTATGCGGCCCGCCACCTGGAGGCCTATGGGCTGCCGGGCCTGACGCTCTGCCTGGTGGGCCCGAACGAGACGGTGGCCCTGGTGCGGCTGGGCGAAGCCCACGTGGAGCGCAGCGAGCCCGTCGGGCCCGACCACCTCTTCCAGATCGGCTCGATCAGCAAGTCGCTGACGGCCCTGGCGGTCTACCGGCTGGTGGAGGCCGGCAAGCTGGGGCTCGAGGATGACGCGGCCGCGCTGCTGCCCGGCGTCCCGCTGCCCGCGGGCGGGGGCATCCAGCTGCGTCACCTGCTGGACCACAGCTCCGGCCTGCCGGACGATGCGCCGATCTTCCCGCGCGGCGGCGACCAGCGCCTGTGGCAGGGCTACGCGCCGGGCAGCCACTGGTCCTATTCCAACCTCGGCTTCATGCTGCTGTCGCACATCGTGGCGCGGCGCACTGGCCAGCCGTTCCCCGACGCCCTGGCCGAGCTGGTGCTGCGCCCACTGGGGATGACCGCGACCCGGCCCGCGATCCTCGGACGGGACCGGGCGCTGTATGCGGAGCCCTATGCGCCCTTCTACCCCGACCGGCCGCATCCGCGCGCCGGGCGGCTGGCCCACGCGCCGTGGGTGGACATGACCGAAGGCTCCGGCTCGGTCGCCTCCACCGGCGCCGACATGGCCCGCTACGTCGCCTGGCTGATCCGCGCCGGCGCCGGCGGCGACGCCCAGCCGCTGCTCGCCAAGGCCAGCGCCGCCCGCTACTTCACCGCCACCGTGGATGCGCACGGCTGGGCCAAGGACGCCCGCTATGGCGCGGGCCTGGCCCATGTGCTGGTCGATGGCCGGCCCATGCTGCACCACACCGGCGGCATGATCGGCTATTCGTCGTCGATCCACGTGGACCCCGCCGGCGGCGTGGGCGCCTTCGCCAGCAGCAATGTGGGCGGCATCGACTACCGGCCGCGCCAGATCACCGCCTGGGCCTGCCAGCGCCTGCGCGCCGCCCTGGAGGGGGACGCCGCGCCCGCGCCGCCGGCTGCGCCGCCGACGGCAGGGCCTGTGGCGGACTACCTGGGCCGCTATGTCGATCGCAAGGGCCAGGCGCTGGTGGTCGAGGCGCGCGACGGCGGCCTGCTCGCCACCCTGCCCGGCCGCAGCCTGCGCCTGGAAGCCATCAATCCCGACGTCTTCATCCACAGCGACCCGGAGGCCGGGACGCTGCCCCTGGTGTTCCAGCGCGAGGGCAAGGCGGTGGCGCGGGCCTGGTGGGGCGCGAGCGAGTACCTGCCGGTGCGCGGCGGCGCGCCCGCCGGCGCATTCGCCCCCGCTGCGCCCGAGGCGCTGCAGCGGCTGGCCGGGACCTACGAGAGTGACGATCCCTGGCGCGGCGCCTTCCATGTGGTGGCCCAGGGCCCGTCGCTGGTTCTGGACGGGATCGTGCCGGTGGCGCCGCTCCCCGACGGCGGCTTCCGGGTCGGCGAAGAAGGCTGGAGCCCGGAGCGGCTCAGCTTCGACGCGGCCATCGACGGCGTCCCCCAGCGCGCCGCCGCGTCGGGCGCCGACTTTCTCCGGCGCCCCGCCTGACGATTTGCTAGATCAGGCCCATGGCCGACCTGTTCGAAGCCGCGGGCCTGACACCCGCCCAGCCCTCGCCGCTGGCCGACCGGCTGCGGCCCCAGCGGCTCGACGAGGTGGTGGGCCAGGACCACCTGCTGGGCCCGGACGGTCCGATCCGCCGCATGGCCGAGGCGCGTCGGCTGTCGTCGATGATCCTCTGGGGTCCGCCCGGCACCGGCAAGACCACCATCGCGCGCCTGCTGGCCAAGGAGGCGGGCTACGAGTTCCAGCAGCTCTCGGCGGTGTTCTCAGGCGTCGCGGACCTGAAGAAGGCGTTCGAACAGGCTCGGGTGCGGCGGGCGGCGGGCCAGGCGACGCTGCTGTTCGTCGACGAGATCCACCGCTTCAACCGCGCCCAGCAGGACGGCTTCCTGCCGTTCGTGGAGGAGGGGATCGTCACCCTGGTGGGCGCGACGACGGAGAACCCCTCGTTCGAGCTGAACGGCGCGCTGCTCTCACGGTGCCAGGTGTTCGTGCTGAAGCGCCTGGACGACGAGGCCCTGGAGCAGCTCCTGGCCAAGGCCGAGGCGCATGAGGGCCGGCCGCTGCCGCTGGAGCCGGAGGCGCGTGCGGCGCTGAGCGCCCTGGCCGACGGCGACGGCCGCTACCTGCTGACCCTGGCCGAGACCCTGTTCAACATCGGCTCGGCCAAGCCGCTGACCACCAAGGAGCTGGGCCAGGTGCTGCAGAAGCGCAGCCCGGCCTACGACAAGGACCGCGAGGAGCACTACAACCTCATCTCCGCGCTGCATAAGTCGATCCGCGGCTCGGACCCGGACGCGGCGCTCTACTGGCTGGCGCGCATGCTGACCGGCGGCGAGGATCCGCTATTCATCGCCCGCCGACTGATCCGCGCGGCCGCGGAGGACATCGGCGAGGCCGACCCCATGTCCCTGGTGCTCGCCAACGCCGCTAAGGACACCTACGACTTCCTCGGCAGCCCCGAAGGCGAAATCGCCCTGGCGCAGCTGACCGTGCACCTGGCCGCCGCCCCCAAGTCCAACGCCGTCTACAAGGCCTTCGGCCAGGCGATGAAGGCGGCCAAGGAGACCGGCTCGCTGATGCCGCCCAAGCACATCCTGAACGCCCCGACCCGGCTCATGAAGGACCTGGGCTACGGCAAGGGCTACGCCTACGACCACGACGCGCCCGAGGGCTTTTCCGGCCAGGACTACTTCCCCGAGGAGATGGGCCGGCGGCAGTTCTACACGCCGCGCGGCGACGGGGCCGAGGCGCGGATCAAGGAGCGACTCGACCGCTGGGCGGCCCTGCGCAAGGCGGACAAGGGCTAGCCGCAGCTCCGGCGGCCCGCGAAAAGCGCGACCATTGTTCGCCGGAGGGCGCGGGCCTAGGCTCTCCCCATAACCCTGGGGAGGGACTCAGATGACCACGACTGTGGATGCGCCGCGCGCCGGCGCGCCCTGGCATTTCTGGCTGGCGACCCTGATTGGCCTGCTCTGGAACGCCTACGGGGCCTACGACTACTGGATGACCAAGACCGGCGGCGACGCCTACCTGCGCACCTCCGGCATGAACGACGCCCAGGTCGCGCAGTACCACTCCATGCCGGCCTATATGACCGCGGTCTGGGCCGTCGGCGTGTGGGGCGGGCTCCTGGGCGCGATCCTGATGCTGGCGCGCTCGCGCTGGGCCTTCCACGTCTTCCTCGCCTCCCTGGCCGCTTTCCTGGTGAGCCTGGTCTATGCGTTCGGGCTCTCGGACGAGGCCAAGGTGATGGGCCAGCAGATGGTGATCGTCGATGCGGTGATCCTGGCGGGCTGCGTGTTCTTCGTCTGGTATTCGCGGCTGATGGGCAAGCGGGGCGTGCTCCGCTAAACGGCGTGGGTGAAAGCCCTACACCCGGTCCAGCTCAGCCCTGACGAGGTCGCGTTCGTGCGCGGCCTGGTCCTGCACGAAGACGCCGAGATCCTGGCGCTGAACAAGCCCGCGGGCCTCTCCAGCCAGGGCGGACGCGGCCAGGTCCACACCCTGGACGAGCTGCTGTGGGCCTTCGCCAGGCCCGGCAAGGCGCGGCCGCGGCTGATCCACCGGCTGGACCGCGACACCTCCGGCGTGATCCTCACCGCCAAGACCAAGCCGGCCGCAGGTTTCCTGGGCAAGGCCTTGATGGAGCACAAGGTTTCCAAGACCTACGTGGCCATCGTGACGCCCGGCGCGCCCGACCCGAAGCAGGGCGTGATCGACCTGCCGCTGCGCCGGGTGGAGGAGGGGCGGGAGGCCTATATGCGCGTCTGCCCGCCGGAGCATCCGGACGCGGAGGCGGCCGTCTCGCGCTATCGGACGCTCGCCGCGGCGGACGGGGCCGCTCTGGTGGAGCTGGAGCCGCAGACGGGCCGCATGCACCAGCTTCGCGTCCACCTCTCGGCCGTGGGGCGGCCCATCGCCGGGGACGCGCGCTACGGCGGCGCCCTGGTGGTCGGCGGCCATGCGATCCCGCGGCTGATGCTGCACGCCCGGGCGCTGGCGTTCCCGCACCCTGGCGGCGGCCGTAAGCGGCTGGAAGCCGAGCCGCCGGCGGACATGGCGGGCCTGATCGCCGCCCTGGGGCTGGGATAGCCCTCAGGCCTGGTCTTCGTCCGTCAGGTCGGTGGGCAGGACCGGGCGCATGAACGTCCGCTCGTAGCGCACCACGCAGCCGCTCTCGTCGCGGATCCGGTCGGCGGCCGCAAACTCAGGATCGACGCCGAACCGCGCGCGGTACCGCTCGTAGGCGGCCAGGCTTTCGAAGCTGAACAGGGCCAGGGCGCGGTCGTTCGCGCCCTCCGACGGCAGGAAGTAGCCGTGGTGGACCCCGCCGTGCTTGGCCACCAGAACCATCCAGCGGCGCCCGAATCGCTCGAAGGCCGCGAGTTGGGTGGGATCGACGACGTAGCTGACGACGCAGGTGATCATGGGCTTGCTCCGACCGGTTGCCGCCCGGACGGATCGCGCAGGTACAGATATAAGGCCAATTCGGATTTCAGATTGCAGTCATGGACATGGCGGATATCAGAAACCTCGACCTGAACCTGTTGCGCGCCCTCGACGCCCTGCTCGACGAGCGCAGCGTGACCCGCGCCGCCCTGCGGCTGCGCCTGACCCAGCCGGCCGTCAGCGGGACCCTGGCGCGGCTGCGCGCCGCCTTCGACGACCCGCTGTTCGTCCGCACCCAACGCGGCCTGCTGCCGACGCCGCGGGCGGCGGACTTGGCCGAACCGCTCAAGCGTGTGCTGGCCGACGCCGAGGCCCTGGTCCGCCAGCCGGTGTTCGATCCGAAGACCGCCGTCGGCCGGCTCTCGATCGTGGCCAGCGACTATGCACAACGGCTGACCGTGACGCCGTTCGTGGCCCAGTTGCGCCGCGCGGCCCCCGGCTTGAGCGTGGCTGTGCGGCCGCTGGAGCCGGCCCGGGTGGCCGCCCTGTTCGAGCAGGGCCAGGCCGACTTGGCGATCCTGCCGACCACCCTGGCGCCGCCGCATCTGCACGCGCGCCGGCTCCTGGACGACCGCTACGTGCTGGCGATGCGGGCCGATCACCCGTCAGCATCCAGGAAGCCTCTGACCATCGAGGCCTTCCTCGGCCTGGAGCACGCCCTGGTCTCGCCCGATGGCGGCGGCTACCGCGGGCCGGTCGATGAGGCGCTGGCGGCCATGGGCCTTTCGCGCCGGGTGGCGGCGTCGGTCCCGAGCTTCCTCGGCCTGATGGACCTGCTGCGGGCGTCCGACCTGGTCGCGGCCGTGCCGGAGCGCCTGGTCCACGTCGCGCCGGACCTTTTGGCTTGTGAGCTGCCCGTGGCGACGCCCGGCTTCACCATGGTCGCGGCGTGGCATGCACGGACTCACCTGGACCCCGGCCACCGGTGGATGCGCGAGCAGCTGATTTCCGCGGCGGCCGGCGCCTGATCGAGGCGTGCGGAACGGTCACGCCGCCGGCGCCGTTTCGGGTTACAAGCTACGGACGGGACATGACTTTTGGTTTTGGACCAACCTCGATGAAGCGCCTGATCCTCGCCGCTGCCGCGGCCCTCTCCCTCGCCGCTTGCGCGACCGAGCCCACGCGCTACCAGCCGGCGGCGGGACCTCAGGGCGTCGGCTATTCCGAATACCGCATCGAGCCCGGCCGCTACCGGGTGACCTTCCACGGCGGGCCTGGCGCGCCGCGCCAGCAGGTGGAGGACTACGCCCTGATCCGTGCGGCGGACCTGGCCATTGCGGACGGTTACGACTGGTTCCGGGTGGCCGACCGCACCGTGGAGGGCCGGCCCGACAACGGCCCGCGGGTGTCGCTGGGCGTCGGCGGGGCCACCTTCGGCCGCCACAGCGCCGTTGGCGTGGGGGTCGGCGAGGGCTTCAACCTCGGCGGCGGCCCGTCGCTGTCGGTGTCCATGGAGGTGATCATGGGCAAGGGCGAGCGGCCGCGCGGCTACGACGTCTATGACGCCCGCGCCCTGCGCAAGACCCTGGGTGAGCGGATCTAGTAGAGGCCGTCCGAGCCCGGCAGCATCACCGACGCCGGGCCGATGCCCAGGGCCGAAAGCGGCCGCGCGCGCACGCTGGCATGGGTGAAGCCCGCGGCGTCGGCCATCTCGAAGTGGTCGAAGCTGCGCAGGCCCTGGGCGATCAGCGCCGGCGCCTTGCCGCGCATCTGCCGCGCCATCAGCCGCATCACGTCCTCCAGCCGGGTGTCGGGGAGGGCGAAGTCGGAGAAATCCAGGGTCAGGCCGTTGAAGCGCGCGCCCTGCACCGGATGCAGGGCGTCCCGCGCCGCGTGCAGCCGCGCCAGGACCCCGCGCGCCACCCTGCCCACCAGGCCCACCACCTCCACCAGCCGCCCGCTGGGCGTGCCGCGGTCGATGTCCACGAACTCCAGCATGGCCCCCTGGCGGATCCGCTCGGGCGTCACGCCCTCCAGCACGGTGAGGGCGCTGCGCCCCTTGCGCTGGCCCATGGTGCGGAACGAGACCGGCAGGATGACCGGCGGCTGCACCCGCGCGTCGCGCGGCAGGAAGAGGCCGCCGAAGGCCAGGGTCGCCTTGTCGATGGTCGCCAGGTCCTCGTCGGCCAGCTTGTAGAACTTGCGCGGCGAGACCACCTCGCCGGTGGCGTTGAAGGTCACCGTCGGCTCGACCCGCAGCACCGCCGTCACCCCGTGGCGCAGGCTGACGATGTGCTCCAGGGCGAAGTCCACCCGCAGGCGCTGGCCGTTGGCGGCGACGAACTCGACGGGATTGCGCTCGCTCTCGGCCTCGGCGGCGACCTTGCCGCGGTAGGGCTGGGTGGTCTCCAGGTCGCGCGCCGCGGCGATGGTGTCGGGGTCCAGGTCGGCGCAGAAGAGCTCGTTGCCCTCGATGCGGCTCACCGAGCGGATGCGGATGTCCATCCGCTCCGCCGCGCCCAGGAAGAACTCCAGCACGTCCTCCAGCACCTTCATCCCCACCGCCTGGGCGGCGACGCCGTCCTCGGTGGTCATCGCGACCAGGACGTCGGTGTCGCTGATCCGGTGGTGCAGGTCCTGATACGACAGGTACTCGTTGAGCTTGCGATTGAGATAGCCCCAGACGTCGTCGCGCTTCTTGGGCCAGCGGTCGCCGGACCGGTCGCGGATCGCCTCGACGCTGATGATGTAGACCGCGCCACGCTCGAGGCGGTCGGATCCGGCCAGCCGGTCGAGCACCGCGGCCGCGTCGGCGGCGGTGATCTTCGTCACGGTAAGGCCGACCTGGGGTGCGGACATAGCGGCTAAGCTTCGCCGACGATGGCAAAGGAATCCTTGCTGTCGCATAAGACGCCCGATGCAGGCTCTTCTTCTCGTCGCCCTCGGAGGCGCCCTGGGCTCCGTGGCCCGCTACCTGGTGGGCATGGCCACACTGCGCAGCTTTGGTCCCGGCTGGCCCTATGGCACCTTCGCGGTCAACGCGCTTGGCGGCTTCGTCATCGGCGCCCTGGCCGCCTGGCTGGCGTTCCGGGGCGCGGCGGGCCAGGACCGCCTGCGCCTGCTGCTGCAGGTGGGCGTGCTGGGCGGCTTCACCACCTTCTCGGCGTTCTCCCTGGACCTGGCGGTGATGATCGAGCGCCGGGCCTGGACCCAGGCGGCCGCCTATGGCCTGACCTCGGTCTTCACCTCCCTGGCCGCGGTGTTCCTCGGGCTGGTGCTGGTGCGCAAGCTGGTGGCCGCGTGAGGGAGGTCCGCACCCTCTATGTGGACAAGGGCGAGGAGGGTGTGCGCCTGGACCGCTGGTTCAAGCGCCGCTGGCCCCACCTGAACCACATCCAGATCCTGAAGCTGACCCGCTCCGGCCAGATCCGCGTCGATGGTGCGCGCGCCAAGCCGGACACGCGGCTCACCGCCGGTAGCCAGGTGCGCGTGCCGCCCCTGCCCGACGCGCCGCCGCCGCGCGAAAAGGGCGAGATCGATCCGCGCGAGGCCGCCTTCGCCAAGAGCCTCGTGATCTACGAGGACGAGGACGTCCTTGCCCTCAACAAGCCCTCCGGCCTGGCGGTGCAGGGCGGCACCAAGACCTCCAAGCACGTGGACCGGCTGCTGTCGGCCTGGGGCGAGGGGCTGGAGCGGCCGCGCCTGGTCCATCGCCTGGACCGCGACACCTCCGGGGTGCTCGTGCTGGGCAAGAGCCCCGGCGCGGCGGCCAAGCTGGCCGGGGCGTTCGCCAAGCGCCGGGCGCAGAAGATCTACTGGGCCATCGTCTTCGGCTTCCCCAAGCCCGGCGAGGGCGTGCTGGACCTGCCGCTGGCCAAGAAGGGCGTCGGCGACCGCGAGATGATGGTCCCCACCGACCCCAAGGACCCCAACGCCGAAACCGCCGAGACCGAGTTCGTGACCATCGCCCGGGCAGGCCCGCGCGCGGCCTGGATGGCGCTCTGGCCGCACACCGGGCGCACCCACCAGCTGCGCGCGCACATGCTGGCCATGGGCCACCCGATCCTGGGCGACCCGAAATACAATACCGAGGCCTCGGTGGCGCTGTCGGAGGGCCTGAAGCTGCAGCTGCATGCGCGCCGCCTGGTCCTGCCGCATCCCTCGCGGGGCACGCTGATGCTGGAGGCGCCGATCAGCCCCGAGCTGAAGGCCGGGTTCGAGCGCTTCGGCTTCGACGAGCACGAGGCCGACCCGGAGCCGTTCAAGAGGCGGCGATGAGCGGGGCCGCCCTGGACCGGGCCACGGCGCTGATGGAGGCCGGGCAGCTGGACGAGGCCCTGGCGATCACCACGCCCCTGGCGGAAGCGCCGGACGCTCCGCATCGGGCCCTGGCGGTGCATTGCGCGGTGCTGAAGGGTTTCGGGCGCCGCGAAGAGGCCCTGGCCTTCGACCGCCAGGCCATCGCCCGCTTCCCGCAGAGCGGCGTCGCCTGGCACAACCTTGCCGCCACCCTGGGCGACCTGGGCCGCGGGCGCGAGGCCACGGAGGCAATGGAGCGGGGCATGGCGCTGGGCCTGGACGGCGCCCTGAGCTGGGGCGTCATGGCTCGGGCGCGGCTGGCGGCGGGCGACGTCGCCGGCGCCGAGCAGGCCTACCAGGAGACCCTTCGCCGGGCGCCGGCGCGGGTGGAGACGGCCGCCGAGTACGCCGACCTGGTCTGGATGGCGCACGGCGATCTGGCCGCCGCGCAGGCGGTGCTGGACCGCGCCGCCCATGCCGGGGGCCCGCCCACGCCGCTGCTGCTGTCGAAGGCCAAGCTTTACGAGGCCGCCGGCCAGGCCGAGGCCGGCGCGAACCTGCTGGCCCTGGCGGCGCAGCGGCTGCCGGACGATCCGGCGATCCTGCTGGCCGCGGCGCAGTCCTGCGTCGAGCGCGACCGGCTGGCCGACGCCGAGCAGCTGGCCCTGGCGGCCGAGCGGGTCTTCCCGGACGGCCCGGGCGTGATGAACCAGCTGGCCATCGTCTACCTGGCCCTGGGCCGGCCGGAGCTGGCCCTGGCCAAGGCGCGGGAGGGCCTGCGCCTGGCGCCCGACGACCAGTCGCTGTGGGGCTGGGCCGCCACCGCGGCCCGCGCCGTGGGCGATCCGCTGTACGGCGAGCTCTACGACTACGAGGCCATGGTTCGCGCCTACGACCTGGAGGCGCCGGAGGGCTGGCCGGACCTGCCCGCCTACCTCGCCGACCTGACCGCCGCCCTCGACCGCATCCACGTGTTCAGCGAGCACCCTGCCGCCCAGTCGCTGCGCCACGGCAGCCAGACCACCTATCGCCTGACCGGCTCGGACGACCCGGTGATCCAGGCCTTCTTCCGCGCCCTCGACAAGCCGATCCGCCAGCACATCGCCGGGATGGGCGAGGGCCGCGACCCGGTCCGCGCGCGGACCACCGGCGACTACCGGATCGAGGGCGCCTGGTCGGTGCGCCTGCGCCCGGGCGGCTTCCACAAGGACCACTTCCACCCCGAGGGCTGGCTGTCGTCGGCCTTCTACGTGCAGACGCCGGAGGCGGCGCTGGACAGCCCCGACCGGCAGGGCTGGATCCGCTTCGGCCAGCCGCCCTTCAAGACGGAGCCCGCCCTGCCGGCGGAACACTTCGTGCGGCCCAAGCCCGGCCGGCTGGTGCTGTTCCCGTCGTACATGTGGCACGGCACCGTCCCGTTCACGACCGACGAGCGCCGCATGACCATCGCCTTCGACGCCGTGCCCGTGTGAGCGGATAGGTCCTCCCCCTCAGGGGGAGCAATTGGCGGCCCAGCTCAAGCCAGCCCCAGCAGCGGCTTCACGCCCGCGCTGTCCGGGAACACCGTCGTGTCCAGCGCCCGGCGGTCGACGCCAAGGTGGTCGGCGAGCAACCCCTTGGACAGGCTGCGCATATCCAGGGCCGGATAGACGTCGCGGTCCTCGAACAGGGCCTGGCGCTTCAGGGTGGGCCAGTCGCCGACGATGCCGCCGGGCTTCAGCGCCCCGCCCATCAGGAGCGCGGTGGAGCCCGTGCCGTGGTCGGTGCCGCCGGTGCCGTTGGCGCGCGCCGTGCGGCCGAACTCGGTGACCGCCAGGACGAGGGTGTCCTTCCAGGCCGGCCCCAGGCCCGTGTGCAGGCCATCCACCAGGGCGTCGAGCCCGCCCAGCCGCTGAGCCAGGACGCCCGCCTGGTTGGCGTGGGTGTCGAAGCCGTCCAGGGACACCGCGGCGATCTGCGGCCCGCCCGGCGCCTTCAGGAAGTCGGCCAGCGAGACGCCCATGGCCCGCGCCGTGTCGCGGCCCTGGCCGGCGCCCGCAGGCTTCATTCCAGCCGCCATCATGGCGCCTTGGTCGGCGCCGGAGTCGCGCGCCAGGGTCTCGGTGGCGAGGCCGCGGGCGAGGGCTGGGCCCAGCAGCGGGTCGTCCTTGTAAAGGTCCTGCAGCAGGGTCGGCAGGCGCGCGGCGGCGTCCACCGTGCGTCCCGGCGACCACGAGCCGGCCGGCGTGGGGCCGCGCAGGATCAGCGGGGCGGTTGGCCCCACCGAGATCGCCTCCACCTTGCCGGCCGCCGACATGACGCCGACCGCGCGGTTCAGCCAGCCGCTGGTGGTGGCGTAGACGCCAGGCGCGCCGGTCTCCAGCACGTCCTGCGCCTCGAAGTGCGAGCGGGCGCGGTCGGGGGTGGCCACGGCTGGCGCGATGCGGGCCTCGCCGGCCTTGGCGAGGGCGTAGATGCTGGGCAGGGCGGGGTTCAGGGCGAACGTGGCGTCGAGCTTCAGCGCCTCGTCGCCGAGGGCCAGCCCGCCGCGCAAGGCGGCGTAGTCGCTGTCGCCCACCGGCGCGGCGACGGAGAGGCCATCCATGCCGCCGCGGCAGACGATGACCACGAACTTGCGGCCCGCGGGAATGGCGGCGTCGGCCACGCGGGCCAGCAGCGCCAGCGACAGGCCGGCGAGGCCAAAGGCCCGGCGGGTGAGGAGGGGGGCGGTCATCGGCGCTGGAACTCCGGCGTCATCACGAGGAGGGCGACAGCCTCGGCGCGCGACTCGGCGCGGCGGATGGCCGTGGCGGCGGCGGGGGTCAGGCGCGCGCCCAGGGTGGCGTCGGCCAGGGCCATCGGGTCCTGGACATTGGGGCCCATGCGACCGCCCAGGCTCTGGGCGAAGGCCATGCGCTTGACGATGGCGTCGGAGGCGGCCCAGGGCGCGGCCTCGTCGGGCCAGCCCTTGGGCGACGGCGCGCCGAACGGACGCTGGCCCAGGCCGTTGAGCACCCCGTTCACCTGCGGTCCCGCCTGCGCCGGCGCAAAGCCCACGGCCCGGTAGCTGGAGACCACGAACTCGTAGGGCGTCTTGAACTTGGTCGGCGGGGCGGACCAGGGCTCGGGGGAGTCGATCAGGGTCGCCGCCACCCGGCCGAGGTCGCCGCCGGTGGCCATCCAGGTCTTCTGCAGGCGCGCCACCAGGGCGGGCGGCGGATCATCGGCCACGAAGTGGCGGGCGATCTTCGTGCAGACGAACTTCGCGGTCTGTGGCTTGGCGGCCAGGTCGCCGAGCACCGCGCCGGCCTGGGCCCGCGCCGAGCCATCCGGATATTTCACACCCATCACCGTGCGCGGACCCGGCTCGTGCGCCGGCTCGCGGAACACCACCTTGTCCTCGAAGGCCATGTCGCGCGGCCCGCCGATCCCGAGGCCGGTGAGGGCGCGCGCGAACTCGGTGACGTCGGCTTGCGTGTAGCCGCCGTCCACGCCGACGGTGTGCAGCTCCAGGATCTCGCGGGCCAGGTTCTCGTTGAGACCACCGGCGCGCTTGCCGCCGCCGAAGCCGGGGCGGCGACCGCCCGCCGCCAGGAACTCCGCCGCGCGGCTGTGCGGGCCGATCGACTGGGCCTGGTCCAGGTAGAGCAGCATGGCCGGATGGGTCTCGGCCGCGGCCAGCAGGTCGCCGAAGCGGCCGAAGACATGCGGGCGGATCGCCTCGTTCTCATAAGGGCCCACCAGGGTCGCCACCTGGACCTTGGTGGCCGAGACGGTGAAGTGGTTGGCCCAGAACAGGGCCCAGCGCTCGCGGAACGGCGCATCGGTGCCCACCGCCAGCTGCAGCCGCCCGGCCACGTCGCCCGCAGCCTCCTTGCGGATGAACTGCCGGGCCATCTTCACGGCGTCGTCCTCGTCGCCAGCGGCCTTGCCCGGTCCGTCGCCGCCCTGCTTCGCCGCCTGGCGTTGCTTGCGGTACTCGCGGAAGGCGGCCAGGCGCGTGGCGCCCGTGTCGCCGCCCATGTCGAAGGTCTCGGCGCCCTCGGGCCGGATCTGGGCCTTGAGCCAGCCGCGGGGGTCGGCGGCGGCCGTCGCGATCTCGCCGGCCTTGGCGCCCAGGCCGAAACGGGTCGCGGCGACGGCGGCGTCGAGCTCCCTGGAATTGGCGACCACGCGCGTTGCTCCTTGCGGTCAGTGCGTTCTATCCCCATTCCACGCCGGGGCGGAGGCGATCCGTCGGAGGACGAAATTGGACTTGCGCAAGGGTTTCCACGAACCGGCCGAAAAGCCGCGGCGGTTCTACAAGTCGGCGGAGGCGGCGCCGGCCGACGGCGGCTGGACGATCCTGCTGGATAGCCGCCGCCTGCGCACGCCCAAGGCCGAGCCCATGGTGCTGCCCACGCGCGCCCTGGCCGAGCTGGTGGCCGAGGAGTGGGCGGCCCAGACCGACGTCATCGAGATGGCGACGATGCACGCCACCCGCCTGGCCAACACCGCCATCGAGACCATCGGCGCCAGCCGCGAGGCGGTGGCCGGCGAGGTGGCGCAGTACGCGGGCTCCGACCTCGTCTGCTACTTCGCAGAGGGTCCCGCGGCCCTGGTCGAGCGCCAGGCGGCGGCCTGGGACCCGCTGCTGGCGCGGGCGGCCGCGGAGGAGGGGGTGGTGCTGGAGCGCGCCAGCGGGATCCTCCACCGGGCCCAGCCGCAGGCCAGCCTGGATCGGGTGCGCGAGATCGCCCTGGCGCAGGACGACTTCGGCCTGGCGGGGCTGGCGTTCGGCGCGGCCCTGTTCGGCTCGGCCGTGCTGGCCGTGGCCCTGCTGCGCGGCTGGATGTCCGGCGAGGCGGCGTTCGACCTCTCACGCGTGGACGAGGCGTTCCAGGAGGAGCAGTGGGGCGTCGACGAGGAAGCCGCCGAGCGCACCCATCGGCTGCGCGGCGAGGCGCGGATGCTGGACCGGTGGTTCCGGAGTCTGGGGAAATAGGGACACACAGATGGTCGCGGGCAACGGGGGGGGAGGGCCGAGCGAGAATCTGTGTGTCCCCTCCCGCCTGACCGGCGAGGGACCGGTCAGACGAAGGTGGTGAGCCTGCGGCGGCGCAGGCGCAGGGTCAGCCCGGCGCCGCCGAAGCCCAGGATCAGCATGGCCCAGGTCGCGGGCTCGGGGACCGTGGTCGGCACCCCGACCTCCCCGGAGTTGAAGGCCAGCAGACCGGCGGCCTTGCCATTGTTGGTGACCGTCTTGGCGGCATAGCCGTCGACACCGACGCCGCCGTAGGTCGACCGCGCCGTCAGCCCGCTGAAGTCGAGGTCCGGGTAGGGGCCGCCGGCGACCTGGAAGGGCGAGCCTGTCCAGCGGAACACCAGGTTGAGGATGGTGGGATCGTCATCCTCCCCGGGCGGCGGCGGGAGCGGCGAGGTCAGCTCGGTGAAGGCGGAGAGGTCCGGCCCGTAGGCGCCGGGCGTGATGCTCCCGGCCACATAGCCCAGGAAGTCGAAGATGATGAGCTCAGACCCGGGGATCAGGCCCTGGTCGCCGGCCAAGGTGCCGCTGTAGGAGAACTCGAACTCTGTGCCCACGGGGATCACGGAATCGAGCACCGGGATGAGGGAGGCATGGGCTCCGGTAGCCAGGCCCAGGGCGGCGCAGGTGGTGAGCAGCAGTCTCTTCATCGAGCAGTCCTCCAGCAGCGCCAACGCGGGCCTGCAGTTGTCCCCGACGGGGGAACCAGTTCCATGTCGCGACCCTGAGTTTCAAGTTGGGGAGATGCCCGATGGACGGACGGGCGCTGGTGGGCCCTTGTCCCTCGCCCTGCGTCAGCTTGCCTCGCTGCAACCGGGCGACTACGGCTTCGCATTCGTTTTCGCGAAGGCGTCATCCCGTTGAAACACATCCTGGAAGAACTCGAGAAGCGCCGTGACGAGGCGCGTCTGGGCGGGGGCGAAAAGCGGATCGCCAGCCAGCACGCCAAGGGCAAGCTGACCGCCCGCGAGCGCATCGACCTGCTGCTGGACGAGGGCTCGTTCGAGGAGTTCGACATGTTCGTCGAGCACCGGGTCACCGAGTTCGGCATGGCCGACCAGCGGATCCCCGGCGACGGCGTGGTCACCGGCTGGGGCCGGATCAACGGCCGCGTGGTGTTCGTCTTCTCCAAGGATTTCACCGTCTTCGGCGGATCTCTTTCCAGCGCGCATGCGGAGAAGATCCTGAAGGTCCAGCGTCAGGCCATGAAGGTCGGGGCCCCTGTGATCGGCCTCTTCGACGCCGGCGGCGCGCGCATCCAGGAGGGCGTGGCCGCGCTTGGCGGCTATGCCGACATCTTCCTGGAGAACACCCTGGCCTCGGGCGTCATCCCCCAGATCAGCGTCATCATGGGCCCCTGCGCGGGCGGGGACGTCTATTCGCCGGCGATGACCGACTTCATCTTCATGGTGAAGGACACGTCCTACATGTACGTGACCGGCCCCGACGTGGTGAAGACCGTCACCCACGAGGAGGTCAGCCACGAGGAGCTGGGCGGCTATAGGGTCCACGCCCTGAAGTCCGGCGTCGCGGACGGCGCCTTCGAGAACGACCTGGAGGCCCTGACCCAGGTGCGCCGCCTGGTGGACTTCCTGCCGCTCTCCAACCGTGAGAAGCCGCCGATCCGCGAGAGCTACGACGATCCCAAGCGCAGCGAGATGAGCCTGGACAGCCTGGTCCCGGCCAATCCCAACAAGCCCTACGACATGAAGGAGCTGATCCAGAAGGTGGTCGACGAGGCCGACTTCTTCGAGATCAGCCCGGACTTCGCCAAGAACATCGTGGTGGGGTTCGCGCGGATGGACGGCCAGCCGGTGGGCATCGTCGCCAACCAGCCGCAAACCCTGGCCGGGGTGCTGGACATCGACGCCAGCCGCAAGGGCGCGCGCTTCGTGCGCTTCTGCGACGCCTTCGAGATCCCGATCATCACCTTCGTGGACGTGCCGGGCTTCATGCCGGGGACGCGCCAGGAGCAGGGCGGCCTGATCCGCCACGGCGCCAAGCTGCTGTTCGCCTACGCCGAGGCCACGGTGCCGAAGATCACCCTGATCACCCGCAAGGCCTATGGCGGCGCCTATGACGTGATGAGCTCCAAGCACATCCGCGGCGACGTCAACTACGCCTGGCCCACCGCCGAGATCGCGGTGATGGGCTCCAAGGGCGCCGTGGAGATCATCTTCCGCGCCGAGATCGGCGACCCGGAGGCGATCGCCGCGCGGGAGGCCGAGTACAAGGCCCGGTTCGCCAACCCGTTCGTGGCGGCCTCGCGCGGCTACATCGACGACGTGATCATGCCGCACTCCACCCGCAAGCGGATCGTCAACGCGCTGAAGAACCTGAAGGGCAAGACGCTGTCGAACCCCTGGAAGAAGCACGACAACATCCCGTTATAGGCCGGAACTCCCCTCACCATCCTTCGGTTCTGCCGCTGAGGCGGGCTCTGCCCGTCATCAGCAGAAGACTGAAGGAGAACGCGCATGCCTGGCCGCTGGAACGACGACGCCGAGCGCGAGCAGGAGTACTGGCGCCGCGAGCGCCGCTATGACGAGTTCGGCCTGAACGACGAGGGGCGGGACGAGCGGCAGGACCGCTACCGCGGGCGCGAGACCCGCAGCTTCGGTCGGGACTTCGACCGCGACCGCGAGGACAGGGTGTTCGGCCAGAACGACTACGGCGCCGAATACAACAAGCCCGGCAACGAGACCTGGCAGCGCCAGGACTATGGCGGGGTGTCCCCGGCCATGCGGCGAGGCGACTATGACGTCGGCTATCGCGCCAATCCGCGCTTCTCCGGCCAGGACTACACCCGCGGCGGCCGCTTCTACGGCGATGACGGCCGCGGCCGGATCTACCGCGAGGAATATGGCCAGGGCGGGGTCGAGTATGGCGCCACGCCTCGCGGCTACGACCAGGGCCGCCGGTTCGGCAGCCGCGAGGCCGACCAGCGCTACGCCCGCGAGATGAACCGCTACGGCGGCGAGGGGGGCGGCGGCTACGCCGGGACCTACGGCGGCAGCGCCAACACCGGCTATGGCGGCGGCTACAGCGGCTATGGCCAGGGCGCCTACCCGGGCGGGACCTGGTCGGGCGGCACGGGCGGCTACGACTACGAGCGCGGCTATGGCGATGGCGGCCGCAGCGAGGGCCGCTACGGGCGTGAAGGCGAGGGCCGCGAGGGCTTCGAGGATCGCGCAAGGGACGCCGGGGAGTTCTTCCGCCGCACCGGCCAGAAGATCTCCAGCTGGTTCGAGGGCGTGGGCCGCGAGGACCGCAACGACTATGCCCGCGACCGCGAGGGCTATGCCGGCGAGCGCGGCGCCCGGGGCCTCGGACCCAAGGGCTACAAGCGCTCCGACGAGCGGATCAGCGAGGAGGTGCACCAGCGGCTGACGGACGATCCCTGGGTCGACGCCAGCAACATCAACGTCTCGGTCTCCGGCGGCGAGGTGACGCTGTCGGGCACGGTGGAGAACCGCGAGGCCAAGCACCGGGCCGAGCGGATCGTCGAGGACCTGTCCGGCGTGACGCACGTGCAGAACAATCTGCGCCTGCAGGCGGGCAACTTCTTCACCTCGCCTGGCCGCGGCTATGGCGACAGCGTGCAGGAGGCGCAGATGCGCAAGGACCCGCTCGCCGACGTTACCGACGGCAACTCCGGCGAGGACACCGCCGCCACCCGCACCACGACGCGGCGGACCTGAACGGCTCTCGGCCGGCCCTCGGTCAGTAGGCGAACGCCCGGTAGGTCTCCTCCGGGCGGCTCGCCTCGGCCGCGGACTCGAACACCGGATTGAACCGCAGCCACCGGCGGGCCCGCTCCGGCAGCGCGACCAGGACGTCGGCCGGCACGCGGATGCTGACTTCCGGCCGGTGCAGCCAGCGCCGCGAGTAGCCGAGCACCACCATCGGCCGGGGCGCGCCCGTGCGGTTGGGCGTTCCCCGGTGGATGTGGCGCACGTCGCGGACCATCACGTCGCCGCGGGCCATGTGGGCGCGCACCAGCGGGATCTCGCCGCTGGCCACCCGCGCCATGCCGTCGGCCTTCGACAGCATGTGGGTGCCAGGGGCGTATTCCATCGGCCCGTTATCGTCGGTGACGTCGACCAGCGGGAAGTTCACCGCCAGCTGATAGGGCGGCGTCTCCACGCCGCTCTCCGGGAACAAGAGCTGCGTGTCGCGGTGCAGCTCCTGGTGCTCGGAACCCAGCAGCGGCGTGTCGCTCGCCAACTGGCACAGCACCCCGTCCGCGCCGACCAGGTCCTCCACGACCGCCAGGATGGCGTCGTTGTCGACGATGCCGGCGTCGGCCCACAGGCCCTGGAACGGCAGGGTGACGTAGTAGCGGTGCGCCCCGCGGTTGGGATTGTCCCCCTCGCGGTCGATCGATGCGGCCAGCAACGGCTGAAAGGCCGCATTCCAGGCGTCGATGGTCTCCACGGGGATGAGGCCGCGCAGGACGGTGACGCTGGTGGCGCGCACCTCGTCGGCATGGGCGCGGGCTTGCTGCGGCGTGAGCTTCAAGGCGGTCCTCCGGAAAGACCGGATCAGCCTAGCGCCTCGGTCGTGGCCACGCTTTGGGCGCCGATGGTCGCAGACCCCGCCGTGGGACGCCGGATCAGCCGCTGCCCATGGGCGCGAGCGCGGCGTTGTCGCCGCGGCCGAGAGGATCGCGCAGGGGCGCGCCGTCGGGGACGAACTCCAGCGACACCGAATTGATGCAGTAGCGCAGCCGCGTCGGCGGCGGACCGTCCGGGAAGACGTGGCCCTGGTGGCTGTCGCAGCGGGCGCAGCGGGTCTCGATGCGCACCATGCCCCAGGAGATGTCCTTGATCGCCTTGACGTGCGCCTCGTCGAACGGCGCCCAGAACGAGGGCCAGCCGGTGCCGCTCTCGAACTTGGTCTTGTGCCGGAACAGGGGCAGGGCGCAGAGCCGGCAGCAGTAGAGGCCGTTGTCCTTCTGATCCAAGAGGCCGCCGCAGAACGGCGCCTCGGTGCCGTGGCGCAGCAGGACGTCGGCTTCCTCAGGGGAAAGGCCTGCCTCCAGCCGCTTGCGTTCCTCAGCGTCAGGTGGGGAGAGAGAGAACCCGGAAGGGGAGACCGCTGGCGTGCTCATGGCCGTCAATCTAAGGTCCCCGGCTTCCGGGCGGAAGACGGCGATCCATGCGCAAGCGGCATGACCTCGATCGCCGGGCCGACGCCGAAGTGAAGACGGAAGCTCAAGGGCCCGAATGTTCTCGAAGATCCTGATCGCCAACCGGGGCGAAATCGCCGTCCGGATCATCAAGACGTGTCGCCGGATGGGGATCAGGACGGTGGTCGTCTACTCCGAGGCCGACGCCGATTCGATGGCTGTGGAGATGGCCGACGAGAGCGTCTTGATCGGCCCGCCGCCCGCGGCCCAGAGCTACCTGCTGGCCGACAAGATCGTCGAGGCCGTGCGCGCCACCGGCGCGGAAGCCGTGCACCCCGGCTTCGGGTTCCTCTCTGAGAACGCCGGCTTCGCGCGCCGCCTGGCCGCCGAGGGCATCGTCTTCATCGGCCCCAACCCCAAGGCCATCGAGGCCATGGGCGACAAGATCGAGAGCAAGAAGTTCGCCGCCAAGGCCAATGTCTCGGTGGTGCCCGGGCACGTGGGCGAGATCGACGACACCGCCCACGCCGTGAAGATCTCCGAGCAGATCGGCTATCCGGTGATGATCAAGGCCTCCGCCGGCGGGGGCGGGAAGGGGATCTGCGTCGCCTGGACCCGCAAGGACGTGGAGGAGGGCTTCCCCGCCGTGCGCGCCGAGGCCAAGGCCAGCTTCGGCGACGACCGCATCTTCATCGAGAAGTTCATCGAGAGCCCGCGCCACGTCGAGATCCAGGTGCTGGGCGACAAGCACGGCAACGTTGTCCACCTGTTCGAGCGCGAATGCTCGATCCAGCGCCGCAACCAGAAGGTCATCGAGGAGGCCCCCAGCCCGCTGCTCGACGCCAAGACCCGGGCGGCGATGGGCGAGCAGGCCGTGCGCCTGGCCCAGGCGGTGAGCTACGATTCGGCCGGCACGGTGGAATTCGTGGCCGGCCAGGACCGCAGCTTCTTCTTCCTGGAGATGAACACCCGCCTGCAGGTGGAACACCCGGTCACCGAGCTGATCACCGGCCTCGACCTCGTGGAGCAGATGATCCGCTCGGCCTATGGCGAGAAGCTGGCCTTCGCCCAGAAGGACCTGAAGATCAACGGCTGGGCCATGGAGAGCCGGATCTACGCCGAGGACCCATACCGCGGCTTCCTGCCCTCGATCGGGCGGCTGGTGCGCTATTCGCCGCCGGTGGAGGGGCAGGTCGGCGACATCGTGGTGCGCAACGACGCCGGCGTCCGCGAGGGCGACGAGATCTCGATGTTCTACGATCCGATGATCTCCAAGCTCTCCACCTGGGCCAAGACCCGCGAGGCGGCCATCGACGCCATGGGCCGGGCGCTGGAGGACTTCCACATCGAGGGGCTGGGCCAGAACATCCCGTTCCTGGCCGCAGTGATGGACCAGCCGCGGTTCCGCTCGGGCAAGCTCTCCACCAACTACATCAAGGACGAGTTCCCCGAGGGCTTCCAGGGCCTGCCGGCCACCGACGCCCAGCGCCGGCTGATGGCGGCGGTGGCGCTGGCCATGCACCGCGCGCTGCTGGCGCGGGCCAACCCGGGCGACCTGCGCGCCGACTGGGTGGTGGTGGCGGGCCACAAGAAACTCACCGCCCACGTCGAGGCGGTCGGCGGCGGCCTTTCGATCACCTTGGACGGCAAGACGCTGCGGCTGGAGGACATCCAGTGGCGGCCGGGCCAGCCGGTGTTCCGCGGCGACCTGGATGGCCGGGCCTTCACCGTGGCCGTCAAGCCGGCGGCCGAAGGCTTCGTCATCCGCCATCGCGCCTGCACCCAGCATGTCCTGGTGCTGACCCCGCGCTCGGCCGAGCTGCACGAGAAGCTGCCGCCGAAGAAGGCGGCCGACACCTCCAAGATGGTGCTCTCGCCCATGCCGGGCCTGGTGGTCTCCATCGACGTGGCCCAGGGCCAGGAGGTGAAGGCCGGCGAGGTGGTGGCGGTCCTCGAGGCCATGAAGATGCAGAACATCATCCGCGCCGAGCGCGATGGGGTGGTGAAAGCCGTGGGCGTGAAGAACGGCGACAGCGTCGCAGCGGATGAGGTTCTGGTAGAGTTCGCCTGACCCTGATTCAGCCTGACCCTGATTCAGGGGGTCGGGCAGCGGCCGGGGGCGGCATGAACCAGATGAGCTTCGGCGAACTGTTCCTCTCCTCGCAGGGCCGCGCGCCGCGGCTGCCGTCGCTGGTGGCCGCCGCCCTGCTGCTGACCTTCGGCGCCCTCTATGAGGTGGTGCCGTCCACCCTGCACTGGATCACCGGCTGGTTCGTCTATCCGGCGCTGTTCTATCCGGGCGTCTGCGTGCTCTCCAAGCGGCTGCACGACCGCGGCCGGTCCGGCTGGTGGTCGGCGCTGATCCTGCTGGCCATCGTCGCGTGCTGGCCCCACCCGGAGGGGTTCCTGGACTTCGTGTTCTTCCTGGTCCTGATCTGGGCCGTGGTGGAGCTCGCCATCCTGCCGGGCGAGCAGGGCGCCAACCGCTACGGCGTCAATCCGCTGGGGCCCCTGGCGCCGGCCTAGGTTTCGCCAGGGTCAGATCGGCGGCGGCGCGTCCACCGTCTCACCGAACACCTCGCGGAAACTGGCGCGCAGCGCGGCGTCGGCCTCGTCCAGGGTCACCGGCAAACCAAGGTCCACCAGGCTGGTGACGCCGTGCTCGGTCACCCCGCACGGCACGATGCCGGAGAAGTGCGTCAGGTCCGGCTCCACGTTCAGCGAGACGCCATGGAACGAGACCCAGCGGCGCAGCTTGACGCCGATGGCGGCGATCTTGTCCTCCCGTGTTGGCAGGCCCGGCTCGCGGCGCTCCACCCACACCCCGACGCGGCCGTCGCGCAGCTCGCCGCGCACGTTGAAGGCGGCCAGGGCTCCGATCACCCAGGCCTCCAGCGCCGCGACGAAGGCCCGCACATCCCGCTGGCGGCGCGTGAGGTCCAGCATCACATAGGCCACCCGCTGGCCGGGCCCGTGGTAGGTGAACTGGCCGCCGCGGCCGCTGGCGAACACCGGGAAGCGGTCGGGCTCGATGAGATCCTGCGTCTTGGCCGAGACCCCGGCCGTGTAGAGCGGCGGATGTTCCAGCAGCCAGATCAGTTCGCCCGCCTGTCCCTCGGCGATCGCCGCGGCTCGCGCCTCCATGGCCGCCACCGCCTGCGGATAGGCGACGGGCGCGGTGGAAACCGCCCAGCCGGCGGGTTCGCCATCGGTGCGACCGAAACGCGCTGGGGCGGCGAAGTTTAACGTGCGGTCAAGCATGTCAGCGCAAATGTGGGGTCTCGCGCGCACTGCGCATAGTTCGAAAGCGTCGGGGTCTTCGTTCGTGAGCCAGGTCAAGGCCGTCAATGTCGAAATCCAGGTGGTGCTCGGGCGCGCCACCCTGCCCATGGCGCAGCTGCTGCGCATGGGCCGTGGCGCCGTCATCCCGCTGGACACCGCGGTGAACGAAGAGGTCTGGATCCTGGCCAACAACCACCCGGTGGCCCGCGGCGAGATCCAGATCAACGACGAGCGCATCGCCATCCAGGTGACGCGCGAGGCCAATGTCTACGACTACATGGCCGGCTCGGTCTGACGGCCGCGCCACGACCGCCTCCAAGCGCTGCGGCAACCTGATCCACTCCAGATATGAAAACGCCGCCGACCCGAAGATCGGCGGCGCTTGAGATCGCTCGTGATGGCTAGGCCGCAACCGCCGTGCGGCGACGGCGCAGGGCGCCGCCCGCCAGGCCGAACCCGCCGATCATCAGCGCCCAGGCCGCCGGCTCGGGCGCGGCCCCGCCGTCGATCTTGTAGCCGACGAAGGTGTTGCCGCCCGACGTCGGCACGAAGAAGTAGCCGTTGGCGTAGGACTGGCCGTAGAGGCTGTTGAAATCGGTCCCGGCGCCCACGAGCGTGGTCTGGTCGGCGAGCGCGCCCGTGCTGAGATTGTAGGCCGACAACACGCCGTTCGAGTAGTTCAGGGCGTAGTTGCCGAAGATCGAGACCGAGCGGCCCTGCGGGTAGCCGGTGTCGAACGACCCGCCCAGGGCCACGGTGCCGGTGACCGCGCCGGTCAGGTCCCAGAACTGGAGCACGCCGTTGTCGTTGCCCACGTAGTGCGTCCCGTCGCTGGTCAGCACGACCTGCTCCTGGTCGTCGAGACCGCCTTGCAGGGTGGTGAGGGCCGAGAAGACGCCAAAGCTGCTCTGCTCGTAGATCGTCGCATCGGCATAGGCGCGCGCGAAGACGTTGCCGGCGGCGTTGGTGAAGACGGACCGGAAATCCAGGCCCGTGCTGGTCGGGCCGGCGGTGATCGTCCCGCTGGCGTTCAGCTTGGCGATCGGGCTGCCGTCATAGCCGCCGGAGACCGTATAGTAGGATGTCCCATCGAAGGCGGCGCCGGCCGAGGTCGAGCCCTGAACATCCGAATTGAGATTGAACGAGCTGTTGTAGGAGGCGGCGCCGAACACGGAGCCGGCAGAGGCGGGCCCCGCGATGGCGGCGACGCCGACCACGATCATCGCCGCGGTTCCGCTCAGAAGAGTCTTCAGTTTCATATGCCCCACCCCGTCACGCGCAAGATCTGCGTCGGGTGCAGAGTTATCTCGGTGAATGAGCTGTAAAAATCGGATTCCCCCGCTACGCGATTTGCGCGCGGAGTAGGCCGCACTTCACAAAGCAGGCGGGGTTTGCTACCTGCGCCGCCTCACCACGAGCGGTCGTGGCGGAATTGGTAGACGCGCAGCGTTGAGGTCGCTGTGGGGCAACCCGTGGAAGTTCGAGT
>Ga0136846_1236181_pt1 | contig 27589 bp, 27 predicted proteins | sample HopSoiMetagenom2_FD_96841 | JGI IMG/M metagenome (GOLD analysis project Ga0136846, IMG submission 96841) | Grasslands soil microbial communities from Hopland, California, USA - 2 Assembly 2016 (version 4) | ecosystem: Environmental > Terrestrial > Soil > Grasslands | place: USA: Hopland... | reverse complement strand
GTCACGAAAATCTCCGCGGCGAACTGCCCAATCCCGACAAGCATAACGAGCAGTTGAAGCTCTATGCCGATACTTTGAAGGAGATCGCAAAAGAGCGCAGCGCCAAATTAATCGACCTCTTCAAAATAACGGAACAGTTGGAACAGGACCAAAGGAACAAAACCCACCTCACCGAAAATGGAATTCACCCGACTCCGGAAGGATACTGGATCCTGGCCTCGATCATCGAGCAGCAACTAGGCCTGGGCGGACAACCTTGGCGAAACGGTGTTGGAATGGACGGCTCGTTGCGGCGCGGGAGCGCCGGAATGGTCATCAGCGACTTTGCCCGAACTGAGAAGACCGTCACGTTCCTCGGCAAAGACCAGTGGATGGCCACCGAGCCGCCGCCCAGCGGCAGCACCAATTACCGCGGCGCCGCCACGCTGCAGGTTACATTTCTACCAACGGGCAAATACGCGTTGAAGATCGACAACGAGGTGGCGGCAATCGCTTCAAATCAGGATTGGGAGCGAGGCTCTCGCTTCAGCGGCGGGTCGGGTTATCGTCAGGCTGAGGAACTGCGAAAAGCGATCGTCAAGAAGAACGAATTGTTCTTCCACCGCTGGCGGCCAGAAAACCAGACTTATCTCTTTGGATTTCGAAAGTACGAACAGGGCCAGAACGCCAAAGAAATCCCGATGTTCGATCCATTAATTGGTGAGCAGGAAACGAAAATTCTCGCGCTTACCGCGCTGAAGTCCAGACGGTACGCACTGGAGCCGGCCACTCCGGCTGATGAAGAACAGCTCGCGGCCAAAGGGCGCAAAGAAATACCGGCGGCCAAGGCTCACTTTGATACCACTCCCCTGCCCCACCCGACCTTTGAACTGGCGGACGGAATCGAAGCCACCCTCTTCGCCGAAAATCCCGATCTGGCCAAACCGATTCAGATTAATTTTGATCCGCAGGGTCGCCTCTGGGTGGCCAGTTCAGAGGTTTACCCGCAAATCCAGCCCGGCCAGGTCGCCAACGATAAAATTCTCATTTTGGAAGACACCGACGGCGACGGGAAGTGCGACAAGACTACAGTTTTTGCGGACGGCCTGCTGATTCCGACCGGTGTCGTGCCGGGCGATGGCGGCGCTTGCGTGGCCAATAGCACCGAATTGGTTTTTTATAAGGACACGGACGGTGATGGGCACGCCGACGAGAAGAAAGTGCTTCTCTCCGGTTTTGGGACGGAAGATACACATCATATTCTGCACACACTTCGTTGGGGCTTCGATGGGCAGCTCTATATGAATCAATCGATTTACATTCATAGCCATGTCGAAACTCCTCACGGCGTGGTGCGCTTGCGAAGCGGCGGGATTTGGAATTTCCGGCCAAACACCTGGGAACTGGGCGTGCACATGAAAGGGCTGGTCAACTCCTGGGGCCACCATTTCGATCGTTATGGCCAGTCCTTCGTCACGGATGGCGCCGGCGGCGACGGCATTAACTGGGTGATTCCACAGGCGATGTTTGTGACTTATGAGGGCGCTCGTCGCATATTAGGCAGCGTGAGTCCGGGCAGCTATCCAAAATTCTGCAGCCTGGAAGTGATCGAAAGCGAACATTTCCCGCCGCAATGGCAGGGCACGATGGTCACTTGCGATTTCCGCGCTCATCGCGTGGTGCGATTCGCGATTGATGAGCAAGGCGCCGGCTACGTCACCAAAGAATTGCCCGACGTGATGCGCTCCACGAACGTGACCTTCCGTCCGATCGACGTAAAGCTTGGGCCCGACGGCGCCATTTATATTTCGGACTGGTCCAACCCAATCATTCAACATGGCGAAGTGGATTTCCGTGATCCGCGACGGGACCACGAGCACGGACGCATTTGGAAGCTGACGTACAAAGGCCGGAAGCTCCTGCCGAAAAAAGACCTGATTCAGGCAAGCAATGAAGAACTATTAGGAAACCTCCTTTCGTCAAACACTGGGGAGAGAGAGCAATCCCGCCGCGTCTTAACCGAGCGCGGCAAGAAAATTGAGCCAGACCTGCAAACGTGGACAAAAAAACAGAACACGGAGCAAGGCAAATTGGAGGCGCTGTGGATGTATCAATCGCTGGATACTGTGAATGCGGAGTTGCTCAAGGAGGTGCTTCACGCCAAAGACGGAAGAATTCGGGCCGCAGCAACGCGCGTATTGAGCTTCTGGGAAAACCGGCTGGAGGAGCCAACGGCAACATTAGCCACACTGGTTCAAGACCAGCATCCGCGCGTCCGTGTCGAAGCTGTCCGTGCCGCCGCAAAAATTCCTTCGGCCACAACAGCGGAACTGGTGCTCAAAGTCGTAAATACGCCAATGGATCGGTTTTTGGATTACGCCATTTGGTTGAGCATTAATGATCTCGCAGAACCCTGGGTTAAAGCCATTCAGGACGGCACCTGGAAAGCCGATGGCCGCGAAAAAGAACTGGAGTTCGGCCTTAATGCAATCGAACCGCGTCTCGCCAGTCGCGTCCTCGATAAGGTGCTTGCCGAGAAACCGTTGCCCAGTGACGGGAGCGGCCCCTGGCTGGATCTGATCGCCAAAGCAGGGTCGGAGGATCAATTGACCCGGCTGCTGAACCGAGCATTGACCGGCGACTTTACGGATCAATCCAGGGCCAAAGCCTTGCGCGCTCTTTCCGAAGCAACACGACTGCGCCAGGCTAAACCTCAGGAGCACCTCGAACAAATCAGCAAACTGTTCAACAGCGAGAATCCTGAGGTTCAGGCCGCTTCTCTCCGATTAGCGGGACAATGGAAATTAGCCGCCTTCACAAAAGAGCTTTTAGCTGCCGCGACACAAACGAAAAATCCACAAGTCCGCGACGCCTCGTTTCAGAGCTTGAGAGAGATTGGTGGAACTGAAGCAATCTTCGCCTTGCAAAAGCTTGGCTCGAAAGAAAGTGATCTCGTTACGCGAACAGAAGCGGTAAAAGCGCTGGCTCCGTTGGACCTCTCGAAAGCGGCGCCTTTGGCCGTCGAAGTTCTCACGGACATTCACAACGAAGAAGAAGCTCTGCGACTGTGGCGCGCATTGCTCGCGAACAAAGGCGCGGCCCCGGCTTTTACGCAAGCACTTCCGAAGAGTGGTTTGCCTGAGCCAATGGTCAAAGCAGGACTGCGCGCCGCTCGCGAAGGCGGACGAAACGAACCCAACCTGGTTCTCGCGCTTTCTCGAAGTATGGAAGAAGGAAAAGACGCGAAAATCTTCTCACCTGAAGAGCTGAAGAATCTGCTCACTTTCATTAAAGAGAAAGGCGATCCCGCTCGAGGTGAACAGATTTACAGGCGCACGGAACTCGGCTGCGTCAGTTGCCATTCAATCGGAGGGGTCGGCGGCAAAGTCTGGCCGGATCTCACCAGTATTGGGGCCAGCGCGCAACTCGACTATCTCGTCGAATCGATTCAGTTCCCAAACCGAAAGGTGAAAGAAGGATTTCATTCTATTATGATTGAAACGAAAGACGACCAGGAGCTTTCCGGAATCCCGGTGCGCGAGACCGACGACCAACTGATCATTCGCGATGCCAGTAATCGCGAGCTCTCTGTCCCCAAAAACAACATCGAGAAGCGGACGATTGGTGGTTCATTAATGCCCGCGGGCCTCATTGATACGCTGAGTGAGAATGAGCAGGCTGACCTTTACCGGTTCCTTTCCGAACTGGGCAAACCGGGTCCCTACGACGGCTCAAAAGGGAATGTGGCGCGAGTCTGGCGGCTGATGCCGCGCATTCTTGATCTGGCGCAGTTTGATGACGCAAAAGTGGTCGCTATGGATCAGTCGAACTGGAGCATTGCCCCGACGCTTGTCGACGGACGCCTGCCCAGGAGTGAATTAGAGGCCAGTCTCAAACGGCTGAATTACCGCAATCCAGACGCGATCTACGCGGCCGCCCAGTTTGAGGTCGCCAAAAGCGGCACAGTGCGAATTCAGCTTCCCGAAATGCGCGGCGCAGCCGTTTGGATTGATGGAAAGCTGGTTGAATCCGGGACGGAAATTCACGCGGACCTTTCCTCCGGCGGGCATACGCTGGCTTTGAAAATCCAAACCAGCGGGTTGCCCGATTTCTTGCGCGCATCAACGAGCGACGGCACTTTCATCAATAACTAAGGAGTTCTATGGAGAAAAAGGGATGGGATGTGAACTTGCGAATGCTTTTGTTCGCGCCGATTTTATTGCTGATGATTGGTTGTTCCTCCTTCAGCAAAGATTGGCGCGCAACATTGAAGCAGCCGCTCCCCGCGGATCTTTCGGGCCCGTGGGAAGGCCAGTGGACCAGTGATGTCAATGGGCACAACGGGCGGCTGCGATGCATCATGACCAGGAAGGCGGAGGGCGAGTACGACGCGCGCTTTCACGCCAACTATAAGAAGATCCTCAGCTTTAGTTACACCGTGCCGATGAAAGTCAGACGCATGGAAAATTCGTGGCAGTTCGAGGGCGAAGCTGATCTTGGCAAAATGGCCGGTGGACTGTACAGCTATAAAGGAGCGGCGAGTTCCACCAACTTTTTCTCCACGTATGATAACAAGTACGACCACGGCAAATTCGAGATGAGCCGCCCTGCGAAATAACTACAATTTGCCTTTGCGTTCGTCCTTCGTGTCGTGGAAAAAAATGCTGATGACGAGGTAAAACCCTCCCGCGGCGGCCGCAATAAAGCAAAGCATGGCAAATCCCGGGTAACCAAGAATCGTGAAATCAGTATGCACCTGCATTAATAGCGCCGCCCCGATAATAAGCGCGGCCAAAATGAGTCCGGAGGTAATTCGGTTGGCGATCTTGTGAAACGCTGTCAGCAAAAGCGCGGCATCGACGGCCTTTACCTTTACCTCCAACTCGGCGCTCGCCACAGCGTCCAGAATCCGCGAGAGCCGGCTGGGAAGCGCTCCGATAAAATCTTTCAAATCCAGAATAGTGGAGGCGATATTGCCGGGGGAAACAGACTTCCACATGCGCTGATTTAAAAGCGCCGCCACATTTTTTCTGACCGATTCGTTCGGGTTGAAATCCGGATCGAGAGTTCTGCCAATTTCATCCAATTGCAGGAGCGTTTTCCCTAGCATCGTCAGTTCCGTGGGAACATAGAGGCCATTCTCACCCGCACTCCGCCCGAGGCTGAGCAGCGCTTTGCCGACATCCATTTGTCTGAGCACATTATCCTTCTGCTCCGAAACAATCGCGGCCAGGTTTCGTCGAAACTCCTTTTCATCGAACTCATCTGTCGGCTCGCTGATTTGAATCGCAAGGTCTCCCGCGCTATCGCTTTTGCCTTCGCTGAGAGCCACCAGCATTTTCACCAACTGCTCCTGCATCTCGGGCGTGGTGCGGCCAATCATTCCGAGATCCAGCAATGCAATCTTGTTGTCGCTGGTCAAAAATACGTTGCCCGGATGCGGGTCGGCGTGAAAGAGCCCGTCCACCATCACCTGTTTCAAGTAAGCTCGAAACAATTCATCAGCCAATGCCGCCCCGTTCAGATCAAGGCGCGCCAGAGGAGTCAGTTCCGTAATTTTTCGGCCAGGAATATAATCCATCGTCAGAACGCTTCGGGTCGAGTAGCCCGCCACCCCCTGTGGGACGCGGATATTTGGAAACTCCTTCAAGTTCTCTGAAAGCTGGGTGAGATTGGCGGCTTCTTTCTGGTAATCGAGTTCATTGATCAGAGTTTTGCGGAACTCCTCGAAAATCTTCGTGATCTGATAGCGCTTCCCCGACTTTGTGTGTTCGAGGAAGGAAGTCACTTCATCGAGCACCTGCAACTCGTCAAGAATCTGCTGGCGGATGCCGGGCCGCTGCACTTTCACAACGACCGCCCGGCCATCGCGCAGCGCCGCTTTGTGCACTTGCCCAAGAGAAGCCGCCGCCAGGGGCTCTCGATCAAACTGCGAAAACGCCTTCGATAAACGGACGCCGAGTTCGGTGACGATAATCTGCTCAACCTCCTCGAACGAAAACGGTTTCACCTTGTCCTGCAAGCGGCTCAACGGTTTCAAGTAAGCTTCAGGAAGAAGATCAGGACGACTGCTGAGCAACTGCCCCAGTTTTATAAAGGTCGGGCCCATTCGCTCGAGATCATCCGCCAATTCCTCAGGAGAAACGGTAGTGCGGTCTCGTTTGATTTCTTCTTCGGTCAGGATATCGGTCTCGGCCAGATCTTGAATGATGTCCGAACGGCCATACTTGAGAATGAGAGCGGCGAGTTGTTTATAGATCTTAAGGTGATGTGGCTTAAGCGATATTTTCATGGTTCAAAACCCTGCTCCCCGATTCCAGCGAAAACGTAACCCGTCACCATCCAAACTCAAGAGCGGCAAAGGGCTGGGGAGAATCCTTACCGCTCCTCAGGTTTCTCCCGCTCGTAAAGCTTCATTGCCGCGTCGATCGACTTTTTTGCCTCCGGCGGGCCGGATCGGCGCAGCACTCGGAATGTTTTTCCCTCCGCCTCGTTATAGGAAGATAAAGAACGCTCGTCTGTTCGAGGACTTTTGGCTCCAAATCTTTGAGGTCTTGTAACTTTCAAAGGCAGGCATCTTGTCCGCCACGGCGATCAACCGGTCGTTCCGCATGGTTCTCCCCTTTTTATTCTGTTTTGCTTCAAGCGCGCCGAGCAATCTGGCTGGCACAAGGCAGCCGGGGAATGCGGGTTCCTCCAGGAAGACTAAGACATCCAAAAGGCCCTCGTCTTCCGCCCACGGGATAAAACCAAAGTGAAATGGAAAAACCATTCCGGCCGGCAGGATTTTCTTTAAACGAAACAGCCCGAGTTTCTCGTCGTAGGCGAATTTATTCCGCGCGCCTTTCGGTGTTTCGACGATCGTATTCAGGAGGGTTGTCTTCTCATCCCAGGCAGGCAAGCGAAGCACTGACAAATTACGCCCATCCATATACCCTCTCCATCATGCGTTCAACTTATCGCGCTTCGAAGAATAGACAATGCTTCCGGGCAATTTCGCTCGCCATCACCCTCCTGTACATCTGTCCTTCCATGTGGAGCGCGCCAATCCTTGGCAAGCATGGGGCCGTCGCCACCGTCAACCCCTACGCGACCGACGCGGCCATCGACGCATTCAAAAAGGGCGGGAACGCGGTCGATGCGACGGTGGCCGCCGCCCTTACGCTCGGAGTTGTCGATGGGCAAAATTCCGGAATTGGTGGCGGCTGTTTTCTTCTGATCCGAACGGAACGAGGGACGGTGATCGCGATTGACGGCCGCGAAACGGCGCCGGCGGCAGCCACGCGCGACATGTTTTTGCGGAATGGAAAAGCAGACCCGGACCTCAGCCAAACAGGCGCGCTTGCCATCGGCGTTCCCGGCTCTCTCGCTGCCTACGACTACGCTTTGCGTCATTTCGGAAAACTCAAATTAAACGATCTCCTCCTCTCGGCGGCTGAACTTGCGGAAAACGGATTCATCGTCGATTCACATTACGCCGCCCGCCTGAAGGAGACCGCGTCAGATCTCCGCAAGTTTGAAGCTGCGCGCAAAATCTTTTTAAAAACCGGCGGCTCGCCCTATGCCGAAGGAGAAACCCTCAAGCAACCGGATCTGGCGAAAAGCTATCGCGCCATTGCCGCGCACGGAACCGAATGGTTTTACAAAGGCGAGTTTGCGGATCGGAGCGGTCAATGGATGAAAGAAAACGGCGGGTTGATCACTGCGCAGGATTTCAGGGAATACGACATCGAACTGCGGGAACCGCTCCGGACCCGGTATCGCGATTACGAAATCATCGGCTTTCCGCCGCCGAGCTCCGGCGGAGTTCATGTGGCACAGATCCTCCAGATTCTCGAACACTTCGATCTTCGCAAATATCCAGCCAACTCGGCGGACTCGATTCATCTGATTACGGAGTCGATGAAACTCGCGTTTGCCGATCGCGCTTTTTGGCTGGGCGATCCTGATTTCGCGAAAGTGCCGCGCGGGTTGATTTCAAAACAATATACGGACCGGCTGGCGTCCCAAGTTTCTCTCGATAAAAGCATCGAGGTGCGATCCCATGGCAACGCCGATCAATTCAGCACCGGCTTTTTCGGCAAGCACACCACCCACTTTTCAGCGGCGGATGACCAGGGCAACTGGGTCGCGTGCACGGGGACGGTCAACACCTCCTTTGGTTCGAAAGTGGTTATTCCTGGGACGGGAATCGTTATGAATAATCAAATGGATGATTTTTCAGCGCAACCTGGTGTGCCGAATTTCTTTGGCTTGATCGGCGCTGAGGCCAATGCGGTGGAACCGAAAAAACGTCCACTCTCCAGCATGAGCCCGACCATTGTTCTGCAACACGGCAAGCCCATTCTCTCCCTGGGCGCAGCCGGCGGCCCGACGATTATCAGCCAAACGGTTATCAATCTTGTCGATATTCTGGATTATGGAATGGATGTAAATCAGGCATTGCGAAGCCCGCGCTTTCACCATCAATGGAAGCCGGATGAATTGCGAACCGAAAAACTACCGGATGAAGTGGTGGACTCGCTGCGAAAGCGCGGACACAAAGTGACGCCCGTCAATTCCATGGGCGCGGCGCAAATCGTCAGCCATTCAGGCGACGGATTCTCCGCCGCGTCCGACCCGCGGCTCAAAGGCAAAGCAGCGGGTTATTGATCAGGCCGCGTGAAGCGAAGGAGTGGTTTGGAGTGCGGCGGTTCCGCGGGCGCGGACGCACGCCAGCGCCGGAACTTCGATAGGGGTGACATATTTCCCGAGAAGGGCGCTGACGTCATCCGGGGTGAACGGCTTTTCCAGGAGAAGGACTCTATCTTTGATTTCAGGGCTTAACGCAATATCGGAAGTGCTGAAACCAGTGATGAGCACTATGACCGCATCCGGTCTGGTTTCGAGGAGAGTAGCAGCGAGTGAGCGCCCATCGCCGTCTGGAAGGGTGATGTCGCAAATGAGCAAGCTGACCTCGCGATTCTGGATCTCTTGAACACCGGATTCGGCGGTGTTCGCCTCAAAAACACTTTTGCAGCCCATCCGGCGGAGGATCGAACTGATGTAGCTAAGAACGAGAGGCTCATCGTCAACGACCAGAATGTTTGAGTAGTTATACTGTACGCTCATACTTTGCTGATTAGTAGTTTAGTTCTCGATTGGTAAATGAAAATCTAGCAGGTTGCATGCTTGAGAATCCAAAAGAAACATACGTTCAGGTGTAAGGACTTACAGCATTGCGTACGTGAGAACCCGATTCTCGTGCCGGGCCAGATTCCCAACGGCTCTGGGAAATCGTCCCCAGATGGCACGCGTTTTAGGGCGTGACATTGTCTAAGGTTCATGCGCGATTTGAAAAGCCCACCGGCAATAAAAGCAAAAGCGTGCCTGTTTTTGTTTCTCGGTTTTTTTTCGACAGCGCTCCTGCTGGCGCGCACGCCATCCGTAGAAGTACTGGTGCTCATCGGGATAATTGTGTGGAGTTTTTGCCGCGCGTACTATTTTGCATTTTACGTAATCGAGACTTACCTCGACACGACATACAAGTACAGTGGGCTAATTTCCCTTATCAAATATCTAGTCCTTGAAAAAAGATTCAAAAAAAGAAACAACTCTGGCCAGAATAGATAAATGAGGAGTTCACGACGCTCTTTTCTAAAATGCATTGCCGCGTCATCTTTTTTTCCGGCTGTTGCGGCCGCGGAGATGCGCCGCAATAACGCTTTGGTCGGAACACAACTTTATGGCTGGGGCCAATATTATCAGCGCGAGGGCAAAAACATGAGTGATCATATGGATGAAATTTTGTCTGCCGTTCGCGATTGTGGCTACGATTACGCCGAAGGCTTTCTTGATCTCTCCAACCCGAATGCAAATGCCCGCTTCGCAAAACAATTGAAATCGCATGGTCTTCAACCGGTCGCACTCTATACAGGAGGACGTCTTCACGAAGAAGCTGCCGTTGAAAAAACTGTCGAACAAATCACCCGTGCGGCACGGATTGCCGGCGAAAATGGTTTTCAGATTATCAATTGCAACCCGGATCCAATCGGCCGTGAAAAAAGCGATCAGGAACTAACGGTCCAGGCCCAAAGCTTGAACCGGCTCGGTGCTGAACTGAAAAAGATCGGTCTTAAGTTTGGCGTGCATAATCACACTCCCGAAATGCAAAACAACGCGCGCGAGTTCCATCATAATTTTAACGCGACGGATCGGAAACTGGTCGGTTTCTGCTATGACGTGCACTGGGTCTTTCGCGGCGGAATCAAACCGCCAGACGCTCTCAAGCAGTACGGTTCGCGAGTCATTTCCTGGCACCTGCGCCAAAGCCGCGATGGAATTTGGTGGGAAGATCTAAGTGACGGGGACGTCGATTACAAATGGATTGCCGCTTACGTGAACGAGCATGCTCTGCCGCAAATATTTTCAGTCGAATTGGCGCTCGAAGACAAAACAAAAATTACCCGCTCCTGCGTGGAAAACCATCGTCGCAGCAGGGATTTCGTTCGCCAGATCTTCGGGATTTGAGAAGCGCAGTTGACGGCACTAGTGGTTTCCCCTACTGTTGCAACAGGGTTTTACACCCTCAAAAACAGGAACTCTCCCGAATGGTTTATCCTGATGGAAACCCCTAATCTGCCTATCAGAGTCGGACTGCCCCGGCTCGTGAACACTCAAGATTATGAACTCAGATAGCACATCTACAAACGCCGAAGAGACGATGCGAAAAACCGCTGATTCCGTCAGCGCCCTGGCTACGAAAGTCCAGGATACAGTCCGCCAGACTCAGGCCCGTCTCGGAGAATTGCAACGTGACTTGGTGGATAAAACCAAGTACGCCGCGCGCTCCACCGACACTTACGTCCACGACAAGCCATGGACAGCCGTTTGCGCGGCAGTTAGCGCCGGGTTTATTCTCGGGCTAATCATCGGCCGCCGTTAATTTTATGGCGGGATCCACGACGGGAACGAGTGCTCCAGCGGGCGGGCTGATCGATACGGTCCGCTCCTTTCTGGCCGGTTGGGTGGCGGTCGCCAAAACGCGAGTGGAGATCGCCTCGGCGGAAATCGAGGAACAACGCGAATGGCTCCAGTTTATTATGCTGCTGGCCGTCGCCGCGGCATTTTGCCTGAGTCTGGGCGTGATTCTGCTCACCCTTTTTGTGGTTGTTCTAGTCTGGGACACCGCGGCCCGTCTTCCGGTGCTCGGGGCATTTGCGGCAATTTATCTCATCGCTGGAATCGCCCTCGCGCTCGTCTTCCGGCAAAGGCTCAAAGCGAAGCCGCGGATATTTTCCACGACCGCCGCTGAACTGGGGAAAGACTACCAGTCCCTTCAACCTCGGACACCGTGAGTTCGCTCGAATCTATTGCCGCGCGCAAACAAATGCTGATTGAACGCTCGAACGATCAGCGGAACGAAATCGCCCGTGTGTACTATCTCTGGCAGGCCCGAACGGATGTTGCTCGAAAAACCACGCGGTTTTTAAAAAATCCCATTGTCCTTTCTGCGATTGGCCTGCTCGCCTTAAAAATGCCGTGGCGCAGAACTTTCAAATTCAGCGGGTGGCTCTGGAAAGGCTGGAAGTTTCTCCGCATTTTTCAACGAATGATTTGATGGCGGTTCGGCTCGGCTCGGTAAATCGAGCAGCAAAAGCGTTCGCTGTGATGGACTGAGCGTCCAAAATGGGATGACCGGTTCGGAAATATTTAAATGATGCAAGATATGGTTGCCAGCTCTCTCAAAAAAACAAAAGCCAGAATTCTCCTGGTGGATGACCATCCGATTGTTCGACAAGGACTCGCTGAGATGATCGACCAGGAAAAGGACTTGCAGGTCTGCGGCACCGCCGAAGACGTGCACAAAGCGCTGGATGCAATCGAAAAACTTCGGCCGGACCTGGTCATCGCCGACATTTCGCTGAAAGGGAGCAACGGGATTGAGTTGCTCAAGAACATCAAAGTTCGCTTCCCGCGGACGCTGGTGCTGGTGCTTTCGATGCACGATGAGTCGCTCTATGCGGTGCGGGCCCTCCGCGCGGGCGCAGCCGGCTACATCATGAAGCAAGAGGCCACGGAAAAAGTCCTGACCGCGATCCGCCAGGTGGTTTCCGGCGAGATTTATCTGAGCGAACGGATGGAGAAAAAAATGATGCATCAATTGGTCGGAGGGAGGACCGCGCGCACCGGCTCGCCGATCGAAGATTTGAGCGACCGCGAACTGGAAGTATTTGGGCTGATTGGGCAAGGCCATGGAACGCGGCAAATTGCGGAAGAACTACACTTGAGCATCAAGACAATTGAGTCGCATCGGGCGCATATCAAAGAGAAACTCAATTTGAGAAATGCAACCGAACTGGTGCAGCACGCGATCCAATGGCGCGAGGCCTGAGCACGGCCCCTTCCCGTGGAGCAAAGCTCTCTAGCACAATCTCCTTTTGCCGTGCTCACCTTCATTGTGGCGCCGGCAGTCCTGACCAATGCCACGAGTGTGCTCGCCATGAGCACGATCAATCGCATGCTGCGAACGAGAGAGCGGATGCAGGATCTCTTTCGAAAGTTTGAACAAGGCGAATTCAACGGCCAGGAAGGCGAACGTTTGCTCGCCCAGGTGAACCGGGTCGAAGCACAAGCGCTGCTTCTGCTCCGCGCGCTTCGATCCATCTACGTTTCCCTGAGCGCGTTTGCGAGTTCGGCGCTGATGACGTTGATCGGAGCCAGCCTCGCACATTACCAGGGAGCTATCTGGTTCCGGGCCCTGGGGGGGCTCGGTCTCGGCCTTGGCGTTGTGGCCGTGAGCGGATTGGTGATCGGTTGCACAAACCTCTTAAAAGCAACGCAGATCTCATTGGGCAATATACGGGAGGAAGCTGCTCTCATTCGCCAAACTCAACAAAGGTTGAAGGCGAAGACCTCGGGCGCCTGAGATTACGGACCCCCGCCCTTCGGGTCCCCGGGAACGCACCAGAGCAGACCCGGTTTGTTCTGTGTTTGCTCCCGCTGAAAATCTTCAAATTTGATAAAATGAACCTGCGCGCTGAATCCCGTAATGACCGCTCCCTTTTTGTGCCGTCTTCCCACACCTTCATCCAGGTTCGGATATTGGCTGGCGTCGAAGCCCGGGTTCGTTCCCCAAGTGCCGCCATAATTTTTCACTTCGGGTTCCCAGATCACGTACGCCGCCGGATTGAAGGCGCCAAGTTTGAAAGTCTTGCCGTCGGGAAAGTCCCCGAACTTGCAAACGGCCCCGTTCATAATGTAACTGGAAACCCGTTGAGCCCGCTTCATCCATGAAATGTTGTTCGTTTTGTCGAGCGGACAATTATAACTCCTCCTCTCCTTCAGGTATTTCCAATAAAGCCCGGCCTCGACGTATTTAATATCATTCGTTTTCATCGGATCAGGAGCGCGGCCGCTCACCGGCTGATAAAGCCAGCCGGGACCGTAACCGTTCCCCCAGTTTGGCCAGGGCATCTGGTCATTGCTATCATCGGCGTACATCACCATCGCGAGGGCGAGTTGCTTGTTATTGTTTACGCAATAAGTGCGATTCGCCTTCTCCTTCGCGTTGGGCAAGCGCCGGTAAAAGGAGGCTCGCGAGGATGGCAATAATCGCGATGACCACGAGCAGTTCGATCAGGGTGAAAGCGGGAAGGCGTCTGCTGCAGGATTGAATCTCGCAAGCATTCATAAAGTCGGCTGGCGCTATGATGCCTGCTGATGCTTAGGAAAACAACGTCTAAACCTTTTCCTATCTTCTCTAGATCACCTGGAACGCGCCGCCGTTTTTCCTCGCTTCTGCTGCACAATCCAATCGATCGCCTTCTCCAAGACCGGATCGCGATTCTCCAAAAGGGCCCTGCGATCAATCGGCACTTCAAAATCGGGAATCACCCCGCGTCCTTCGAGCCGTGTGCCTTTGGGCGGAATAAAGTCCGCGACCGGATGATAAAAAGCATCACCATTCGGCAATCGATCGAATATGGCCGGAAGCGCCTGTCCGGAAGTTCTTCGTCCAAAAACTTTCGCCCGCTCGAGATCCTGCATTCCGCCCGCGAAAACTTCAGAAGCGCTCGCCGTGATTTCATCCACGAGAATCGCGACTGGCCCGGAGAAAGGTTCCACCCGTTTACCCGCGCCATTCACCAGGCGGGGATTGATCAAAAGCTTCAGATTGTTATCTCGCATCACCATGGAGCCGAGTGACCCAGCTTCCTTAAAAAAATGCCCCGTGACGCCAATAAGCATTCCGACCATTCCGCCCACATTGCCTCTCAGGTCCAGGACCAATCCGTCGGAGTTGCGGAATTCATCGATTGCTTTGTTAAAGGCGAGTGCTGTCGGCAACATCCAAATATTAAACCGAAGGACACCGATGCGAAGATCAGCGCTCGGTTTGATCTCGCGGGTGCGCATTTCAGCATAAAGCACCGGTAAACTCCCAAACTGGACCGGTTCGCCAGGCGGAACCTCACGCTTCAACTTCAAAGTCACAGGATGATTCTTTTCATCCGCGAATTCGACCTCCACCTCAGAACCAGGGCGCCCGTTCAACCGGCTCGAGAGCGCGCGCCACGCGAGGAAATTTCGTTTTCCTTCGCCGAGTTTCTTCGGAAGCTTTTCCACTAGTTCACCAACACGATCTTTTCCAATTCTCTTTATCGCCCAACCAGGTTGAACCTTCGCCTGATCCGCGGCGCCATTTTCCTCGATCCGCGTCACCAGCGCTTGCGCGCCGTTCAACCGCACCTCCATTCCCGTTGTTCCCGAATCGTCTTCATCCGGCGCCTCTATCTGGTTCTCTCGTTTCTTTCCTGGTTTGTGAACTTCGATCACCTCGGCGACGTCGCCAGGTATAATCGCCATATGCGAGACCTGCAGCAGATCTACCATTTCTTGAAGAATATCCCGAAGCTCAGCGGTGCTTTCCGCCGCCGCGGCTTTAGGCCGGTACTTCGCTTTCGCTTGGATCCAGTCAACACCATTGAAATTGGTATCGAAATGGTGCTCGTAAACGATTCGCCACACTTCATCGAAGGTCTTAAGAGCTAATGGAACACGGCTTTCCGGCGGCTTGTCTTCTTTCGCAAAAGTTGCGGCAGAGCGTGAAAACAAAAGCAGCAGAATGCTGAATGAGAGCAACGAAATAGAGCGTCCCATCGAGTTCGGGTCCTTACGCATTGCCGCCAATCTTATGTCCCAATCGGCTCAGGACTTCGGACATGAGGAAGGAACGCTGTTCATTCCACGGCAAATCGCCGGATTGGAAATAATCTTCAATCACTCCAGCCAAACGGCTGTAATTGTCATGCATTGGGCCGGGAGGCTGGTACAATTGGGTCGAAATAATCCTCCCTTCGGGAAAGCGAATGGCAAGGTTGGTATCCCCAATCGCGCCGTCTAAAACGAGGATCGCGTAGCGAAATCCATCGGCGTGGCTGATCAGCAATGCGCGCGGGTTTTTGGCGAGATTCTCAATCAGCCCAAGGCCGGCGGCATCCTGCGTTCGGCCATCCTTTTCCGGATCGCCCTTAATATTGTTGGAGCGCGAAAACGCGGCCGAGAGCAAAAGCCGCGACCACTTGCCCGCCTGTCCTGCTTCCCAGACTTCATTTCCCTGCAGCGCGCGAACTTCCTGAATTTCCGATTTTGAATCGTGCCGCGTCTCGATAAAAGGCATAAGGCTTTCGAGCGCCGCCAATTCCGCGGCGGGATGCGGTCCTTGCGTGACGACCAGCGCTTCACTCATGTGGGAATCCGGCGGAATGCGAGTATCGGGAAGCAGAGTTGGGGTGGCCGCGACCGTGCCTGCCACCAGCGGCACACCCCGCAGAGCGGCGACTCCAAACAATCTCCTCGCGCTCGCCTGGTCGTTCCCCATGTGCCCCAGAATAAAACAGCGCGTGCCGCGCCGCATATTGAGCAGTGTCCCTTCCAGGAGCGATCCGTTCGAGAAAGCAAAGCCGCTCGTCGACGCAAAAACAAAGGCGTCAATTTCCCGGACTGTTCTCAGATCCAATTGCGCGAGGCGAAGTTTGTACTCACGCATTCGCGATTCCAGGCGCTCCGTTTTGAACCCGGGCGGAAGCGCAACCGAGATCTGGCTCTCCGGCCGGTGAAATTCACCATCGCGATTGTACCCAATGATAAACCGATCCAGCACCTGTTGCGTCGGGGTGCCCGCGGCAAAATCCTCCAGAATGAAAGTGATGCTGCGGACGCTCATAATCTCCAGTAGGTCGGCGCCGCGGCTGGCTGATATTCAACTTTCATTCCAGGTGTCTCAATCGGCCCTCCTTCCGCAAGCGATCTCACCGCAAAGGCGGTCATGCCCGTGGTCAGCAGCGTTCGCTCCACGGGATAAGGCACCTGGTTATCCATAATCATGTGCTCAATATGGTTCACCAGCGGGTTAAAAAAATCCGCGGTGGTCGCAATCTGGAGCGGCATTGGCAAATGCATCTGGCACGAAATAATTTCACCGCCTCGTTTCATCCCGGCATACGTGAAATCCTGCACCAGGCCATTGCAAAGAAATACCGAAGTCCGGAATCCATCGTTATGCTCGATAAAATAACCGACCGCATCCGAACTCGCTTTCCGGGCCCAGGCAATTGAGGGACGCGCAATGGTAAAGCCAGCCGGCGGACGAACGGTGTGGCTTCGGGTGAGAGCGGCCAAAAATAATTTCGCCGTGCTCTCCTGTTGTTCCAGCGCATCCCACATTCCGGTTCCGCGCATGGCATGGACGCTGCGCACGCCGATTTCCCCCCCGCTCCGCCTCTCGGACATGCATTGAGCTGTCTCCAAGCCGTGAAAATCATACGAATCAACCGCGCCATAACCAATGCAGACGCTCTCGACCATGGGCGTGTTCAGAGGAATATCGATAGAGGGGATGCGCCAGGTCACAGGCAGGGACGATCCAGCCATAAAAGGAAATTTCAGGCGTTTCGAATCCTCCACCATTTCGTAGGCCTCACGCCAGCTCGTCGAAAGGTGCTTGTCATTGAACACCGGGACCGAACGCCCGTTTTTTTCAAAAAGTTCTACCACTTGTTTGAACCATTTGTAGCGCGGGTAGAGGGTTTGGCCGATTTCGTTTTTGGGGTAGTTCCCATGTTCACCGATAATCAACACGCCATCCACGGCCAGCTTCGAACCGCCCCGTGTAAGCGCCTCTTCGATCGTTTTGTAGATCGGCACGTTAAAACGTTTCGAACGCTCTTCCGCCAGGTCACCCTCGGGAAACTGATCCACATAAAGGGAAACCAGGTAAGTCGAGGGATGATACCACTGCCCCTGCCAGCCGTATCCTTCCAGAAATCGATCGATGAAATGTTGCGCATGCGAATGCTTTCGCACCGAGGTGGCGATGATCGCGATCGGCTTTCGCCGGGTGCTCCGCCGCGCTGTTGTGACTGACGCGCAGCCGGTCAAAAATCCAGGCGCCAGAGTCAGCGCCGTCGCGCTTCCCAGTCCAGTCAGGAAATCACGTCGCCTCCAGGCGCGCAAAGATGCGCGTGGAGCCTTTTTGAGTTGGCCAACGGGCATAAATTCTACCTCCGATCCAACGGGAGTCCGCTTGATTTACCATCATTTGGCCAGAAGAGCCACAAAACAAAACACGCCAGCAGCGGCATGCCGCCCGCGATTGCAAAACCAAGGTCGAACGATCCAGTGTAATCAATTAATCGTCCGTAATATTTCTGCGCCGGTGACAGCGCCCATGCGGCAATGCCGCCAATTCCCGTAACCTTCCCCTGGTGCTGTCGCGAGAGGTCCTGCGTGAACGCATGGTAAACGGGAAAAACACCGAGCGCGCCCGCGCCGACCAGCAGCAGAACACCGAGCAACAACGGTCCTTTCGGCACCCAAATCAGAAGGACAGTGAGCGCGCTGAGTATCGAGCAAATCAGAAACGTATACCTTCGAGAGTCTGTCACCGTAAATTTTCTTCGGTGCAGCCAAAGCGTCAAAATGCCCGCGCCAATGCACCCGACATCTGTCGCGACATAAAATAGCGAGTTGAAATAAAGCATTTCGCTTTCACTGTAATGACACCCTTCAATCAAAAATTTCGGCAACCACGCGCGAATAATCTGCCAGCCCGTATTGATCAACGCGATCACCACGATAATTACCGCCATTCGCCGGCTGAAAATGACATTCCAGATCGAGTCGTTGCGCTGTAAGGCCGAACTGCTCGCCTGCGGTGTTGTGTCAAGATCGCCTTTTCGAACAAAGAAAAACCATGCAGCAATCCAAAGCAGACCCATCGCGCCCACAACCTTGAAAGCGCCGCGCCAACTGCCGATCTCCTCTGTCAGCAACGCCCGCATCACCAAAGGAGCGATAATCGCTCCGATCGACGTGCCGCTCTGCAAAACACTATTGCCCAGTGAGCGGTCTTTCGGCTCCAGCAATTGTTGTGTCGCCTTCACCGCGCACGGCCAATGGCCTGCTTCGAAGAGGCCTAAAAACGTTCGGCAGAGAAGGAGTTCCGAATAACTGTTGGTCAGTGCTGTGGCAAAACCGGCTCCGGACCAAAGCAGCAACACCACCGGATAAAGCCATCGAACCGCGATCTTGTCGGCCAGGATTCCAAACAGAATCGAACCTGCCGCAAATGCCCAACCAAAGCTGAATTCCAGGTTGCCGTACTGTTCCTGCGCCAGTCCGAATTCCGTCGTGATGCGGTGCGCCGCGTTCGCGAGCGTCTGCCGATCCATGTAATTGATCGCCGACGCCAGGAGAAGCAATCCGCAGATCCACCATTTCCAGGACGCTGGACGGCTTTGCGTCATCCGTTCCAGCTTTGGCCATTCCACTTGATCGCGCGTTCAATCAGATTCACCACGTCCTTACTGAAAATTCCAAATAATCGTTCACCCTTCTCCGCGGAGGCAAGCTGCGGGGATCCGATATGGCCCAGCAAAATCGAGCGATCCTGCGTCACCCAGGCGCGATGCGCCGGGTCAAATCCGACGCCAAATTCCTCCGTCCGCAGATTTTTATAATCATGCACCAACTGCGGCGCGATGTGCAGAATCATCGAGGTCTCCCACTCGCAAGCATGGCCCATCTGGGATTGCTGGAGGGATGGATCCAATTCCTGCGCCTTCGAGCCAAGCTGCCAGTACGTTCCAAATACCAAAAGCAGGTCCGGACGTTTTCGATATTTTTGCCGTTTCTCAAAAATCGCCTGCCTTCCGGGCACATCGTTCCCGCCGTGGCCGTTGATAATCACAATCCGGCGAAAGCCCTGATAAATGAGGTTCTCTAGCAAATCCCCAAGAATATCGAGGTAAGTCCGCGGCGCGGCCGACAAGGTTCCGGAAAAATCCACGTGATGATCCGAATTTCCCAGCCAGAAAACCGGAGCAAACAAAGCGCGATTTTTGATAAGTTCCGCCGCTCGCTTCATGATCTCGCCCAACAGCATGCTGTCCGTAAATACAGGCAAATGCTGGCCATGTTGCTCCAGCGCTGCCACTGGAAGGATAACCGGAGTGTCTTTATTCAGCTCCTTAACGACCGGAGCTCTCATCTCTGCAAGCTGCATATGATTTTAAAGGCGGCAGCTTGCCACAAGAGAAAACCTGCGGGCAAGCCGCTTGGTAGACAACAATTTAAAAGGGAATCGTGTCCCGAAGTTAACAATCCTTCAATTTCGATTATTTGTTATCTCAGCAGATTCAATGCCCCTTAGTTTTGAGAAAGAAGTCTTCGCCGATCTCTACTCATTCCAACTGCATCACCTTTCTGCGCAGAAGATCCAATGCTTGCTGTGAAGTCAGAAATTTAAACGTCTCCCGATCGTATTGATTCAAGAATTTTTTCACGAGCGTTTCTCTTTCCGAAGCGAAGCCGATAAAAACTGTTCCCACTGGTTTCTCCGGTGTGCCCCCGGTAGGGCCGGCAATCCCGGTCGCTGAGAGGGCGTAATCCGCGCCCGTTTCGCGGCGAACACCCTCGGCCATTTCCCGCGCGACCGGTTCACTCACCGCCCCATTTTTCGCCAGCGTCTCCGCAGAAACGCCGATGAAGCGCTCTTTGGCCTCATTACTGTAAGTCACGACACCGGCCAGAAGAACCGCGGAAGCTCCCGGCACATTTGTAATTCGATTTGCGATATAGCCGCCGGTGCAGGACTCCGCCAGCGCGAGCGTCTTTTTCCTTTCCGTCAGCGATCGAACGATCACGGAATCCAATTGATCCGGTTCCTTGCCATAAATAAATCCACGTAAAAGACTCTGCGCGATCTCCTCAGCTTCGCTGACCAATTCAGAAGCTCTTGAGCCGCGCGCAATCAGTCGCAAATCCACCTCTCCGACCCTCGCGCAATATCCTACTTCCAGGCCTGCTTTCTCCAACGGAGCTATGGCTGCCGCGATCCGCTCTTCCAAAAAGGATTCGCCGATGCCCGCCGTTTTGAAGACCGTGCACGCAAAATTCTCCGCTTTGCCAAAGCGCTTTTCAATAAACGGCAGAGCTTGATCGATGAACATCGGCCGCAATTCACGCGGGGGGCCGGGCAGCATAATAAGAACTCCCGAGCCCGAGTTGTATTCCATCACCAGACCGGGAGCCGTGCCGTACTGATTCATCAACACAACTGCTCCTTCCGGCACCATAGCTTGCACCCGCGTGCTCACCGGGATCGGCCGATTTCGTCGCGTGAAAAAGCCTTCTATATAGCGAACGATCTCCACGTCTTCCCGTAAATTGCGTCGCAGCAATTGGGCGATCATGTCCCGAGTCCGATCGTCCGAAGTCGGGCCTAAACCACCGGTGACCAAAATCAAATCGGCGCGGGGAATCGCGTCCTTCACGGCGTCCTGAATATCGGGACCAGAATCGGTAACTGCAGTCTGGCGCCCGACCACATAGCCTCGTTCGGAAAGCTGTTTGCACATCCATTGCTGGTGCGTGTTCAACACGTAACCCAGCATCAATTCGCTTCCGGTATTAACGATTTCGATCTTCACCCGAATTTTTTGCTCTTGTCAGGCGTTCAGGTTTTCTGGTTCCTTGCCGATAAACAAGCTTATGTTTCGACGACACAGGAGAGCTTTATTACGTACAGCTTCCGTGGCCGCAGCCGCTTGCGCCGTTCAACACGGTTATGGAGAAGGTTTCCGAAATCCGCCGCCCGGAACATTCAGTTTGTCCCGAGCGGGCGGCAGAATCGCCCAGGTCGATAACGCCGAAGCCGCTTATCACAATCCCGCGAACGTTGTTGATCTCCCCACTATGCAAGTGGAAGCCGCCCCGGGCATTGTTTATTTTAAAGTCGAACATGAAGGCGGCAGCACGGAGACCACTGATCCGGTAAAATTCCTCCCTGACGCCTTTTTCACCATGCCGCTGATTAAGGATAAGCTCGCCCTCGGTGTGGCTGTAACGACGCCATTCGGCATCAGCAACGAATGGGACAAAGACAAAGGAAAATTTACCGATCCCACCTCCTGGCGTTATCTCACGCCGTACTTTTCCGAACTGATCACCATTAACGCCAATCCCTCTCTTTCCTGGAAGATCAATGATCGGCTTTCGGTCGGCGCAGGTCTGGACGTGTTCTGGTCCCAAATAACTTTCAAACATTACTACCCGCCGCTGTCGGTCACCATCCCGGGCGCAGGAACGTTTACCTCCCCGGAAACAATCTTCAAAGCCCAGGGCGATGGCATCGGTCTCGGCGGAAATGCGGGCCTGACCTTCAAAATTACAGATAAACAAAGAGTCGCGGTAACCTATCGCTCTCCCTTTTCGATTAATTACAACGGCGATCTGCGCTTCGAAAACACTCCGCTCGGCGCGACCCAGTCCAGCGACTTTGACAGCAAAGTCCGTTTTCCGACCATTGTTTCTGTCGGCTACGGAATCCAACTCAGCGATACCGTTCGTCTGGAAACGGACGTTGAATGGCTCCAGTTCTCTCGCTTTAAAAATCTCGCCATCGATGCCGGCGCGAATAACGCAAATTTTGGCGCGGATGATTCCCGCCGCAACCTCCGTCAGGATTGGGACGACACCTTCACCGCTGGTATCGCCGCCGATTGGCACTTCGCCGACGACTGGACGCTTCGCGGCGGATATCAGTATTACGAGACGCCCGTGCCGGACGAGACCTTCTCACCGACCATTCCCGATTCGAATCAACACGCGATTACTTCGGGGATCAGCTACTCCCACGGTCACCACACAGGAGAATTCGCCTACAGTTGGGTGATCTACGAGGATCGTAACATTAATAACGACCAGGTCGCTGCGTTCAACGGCCATTACGAAATGAACGTGCACCTGTTCGCTCTCAGCTACGCCTATCGATTCTGATCGAAAAGGAAGCCAAGTCTCGGCAGCGAACCTTTTCGCGCCGGCAACAACCGCAACAGATCGAATTTTCCGTTTAAATCGGAGAAGCAGAACGGAAAGAAATTGTGGTCCATTATTGCGTCGCGAATGTGCTTTCTTAAGAGGACAGCTTTGGCATCGCCAACTCTTCACTTCTGTGCTAAAGAGAAACAATGAGCGAGGAACAAATTATATTCAGGGGCTCACCGTCCCTGGTGACCCGATTCGGTTCGCTTTTCCTGGGCGCGCTTGTGTTGATCGGATGTTTGATCGGGATCTTTCTGGTTCCCAAGCCATACGGCCCCGTTCATTACATTCTTGGCGGATTGGCCGCACTCGCCCTTATTTACCTCCTCAGCGTTTCCATCATCGTTAAAGCCACTCAGTACGAAGTCACCTCCGAGCGCATTCGGGTCCGCCGGGGGATTATGACCAAACGAACGGAAGAACTCGAACTGTACCGGGCGATGGACACCAGCCTCATCGAGCCACTCACCATGCGCATGCTCGGCCTCGGCACGATCGAAATCCGAACCGCCGACGCCAGCACGCCAGTCGTGCTTCTGGAGGCAGTGCACAAGGCCAGGGCAACTCGGGAAGAACTCCGGAAGTACATCGAAGAGTGCCGCGACCGAAAACGCGTCCGCATGACTGAATTCGATCATTCCGGTGACGCGCCATCCTCTCCGTCAGCCTCATAAAGCGGACTTGACCCGTCACAAAAAACGGTCAGGATTGCGCGCCCAATGCTAAAGGGACTGATCATCTGTATGTGCCTCTGCGAATTTTCCACGTTTGCGCAGAAATTGAGCATTACCGTGAGCGGCGTTGCGTACCAGGTTACGGTAGACGTGACGGATGTCGGCTCATTCCAGTTGCAGGCGGCCCCCTCGCTCGGCTCGCCGTGGTCGGCGCTGACCAACTTCAACGCGCTGGCTGGCACCTCAGTCACCTCGCAGGGATTTACAACAGCACCTCGACAGTTTTTTCAGGTTAAACGGCAAACCAACGGAGCCGCTATTCTGGTCCAACCGCAACCCGTCGGGAAGTACAGCGGCGAAGAAGCCAAGCTGCAGTCCGGCGCCGCCGGGAGTTGGCCTCTTACTTTGCAATGGTACAAGGTTGGAACCAGCGGGTCCGTTCAAGTACCGGGAGCAAATTCCAGTTCCCTCGTCTTTAATCCCGCCAAGGTCGCCGACAGCGGCGCTTACGCCCTGCTCGCCTCCAATACCTGGGGATCGGCCCTGAGCAGCACCGTACTTGTCCAGATCATGGCTCCCGTCGTCACGAACATTGCAGGACGAGTTATTCATTTCGATATTCAGGGAGGGCGCCCGCCTCTGGTTACTTCCGGAAATTACGACATGACCTGTGACGCAAGCGGATTCTATACCACCACAGGCAGTTCGGCATTCCTCACCGACCAGGGCTTTTGGGCTTACACCAAATGGGACGAAGTCACCGGCTTTATCCAAATGTTTCAATCCTTCATTTATCCACAAGGCACGATGGTCTCCAAATTGATCTTTGAAACGCCGACCACCGGCACTTTTACGTTAACCGCGGGAACCGGCTATCAAATCGGCCGTTTCACTTTCCTGAACTGAACTTGCTGGAAAACCGCTTTACAACAAGGTTGGGGTTTGTAGGCTTCGCGGCAAATGAGTTTACGCAAGATCGCTCTCAATTTGACAGGATTGCTCTTATTTACCGGGTGCACCACAAGCATCACGAACTTGACGCCTCACTCCCTGCCCCGGAATCCAAATGGTCTTTATCCCTTCGAGGTGGAGTTTGCGACGACTCAAAAAGCCGTTCGTGGAAATACTCTCCAACCTTTTGTATTGATCGGTCAGGAGATGTACCCCATGAAACGAACGCCGATGCTGACAAACCGCTTCGAAGCCTCTGTCCCGATCCCTCAAACCAGCAACTATGTCTACTACCGCTACAAGTTTGTTTACGATTACGACAAAATTCCTGCCCCGTCCCAAAACAGCAGGCTCTCTCCCACTTATCAGCTCGAAATCGTGGACAAGTAATCTTATTTCGGTCCGATGATGATCAGTTCGTAAGCGAAGCGAATAATCAGCAACAGGACCACTCCCAGGAAAAACTTTCGCACGAACTCGTTTCCCTTCAGGATCGCCATCCTCGACCCTACAGCCGCGCCCAGAATATTCGCCGCGGCCATGGGAATCGCATACTTGTAAAAGACCTTCCCTGTCCCGGCGAACCAGAGCACCGCGGCGAAGTTCGTCGCGAGATTCACGATTTTTGCGCTTCCCGAGGCCAGAAGAAAATCAAAACCGAAAATCCCGACGAACCCAAAAATCAGAAAGCTCCCCGTCCCCGGACCAAAAAAGCCGTCATAAAATCCGATCGCTGCGCCTAGAAGCAGAGCCAGCCAAACTTCTGTTCGAGGGGAAAAGTTAAGCGAGTGGATTTTTCCCATGTTCTTTCGCGCGTATGTATAAATAGCCACCAGTACCGACAGGACAAGAATGACCGGCTTTATGTATGCTGGATTGAGCAGTGAAACCGTTCCTGCTCCCAGAAATGAAAACACCAGCGCTGCCAGCGAAGCCGGTCCCAGAGTTCGCCACTGAAATTCAACTCGTCGTGAATACTGAATCGCGGCAATCGACGTTCCGCAAATTGACGCAAACTTATTCGTTCCCAGAACTGCCGAGACATTCGCAGCCAGGGCGGGAGGCAAAAAAACAAATAGCGCCGGCACTTGGATCAGTCCCCCACCGCCGACAATCGAATCAACGAAACCGGCCAGAAAAGCAAAAAGCAGAAGCAGAACGAACACCATTGTTCAAAAAAACAGTTCGTGATGTGCGAGTCGCATCCAGGGCCAATAACAAGCTCGCGATGAATAGGAAAGGCGATTCGTTTTGAACCGCGCCCTTTAAAAGGTTAGAGTTCCCGCGATGTTTCGGCCGTGTATTGATTTGCGTGAAGGTCGCGTGACGCAGATTGTGGGGGGCACTCTCGATACCGCCGAAGTGCGCACCAATTTCACCTCCGACCGTCCTGCTTCCTGGTTCGCGGAATTGTACAAGCGCGATGGCCTGCGCGGCGGGCACATCATTAAACTCGGCCCGGGCAACGACACAGCAGCGCTTGAAGCTCTGGCTGTCTTCCCGGGCGGGCTCCAACTCGGCGGCGGAGTCGATCTGGAAAACGCTGGCCGGTGGCTCGATGCCGGCGCCTCCCACGTGATCGTCACTTCCTGGATTTTTCGCGAAGGCCAAATCGAATGGGACCGTCTGAAGCAACTGGTTCGCGCCGTCGGCAAGGAACGCCTCGTTCTTGACCTTAGTTGTCGCAAACGAGCCGGCGACTATCTCGTCGTGACCGACCGCTGGCAAAAGTTCACGAATGTGCGCCTCAGCGATGAAACGCTCCGCGAGATGAGCCAACACTCCGCCGAGTTCCTGATCCATGCCGTCGATGTGGAGGGCCTCTGCCTCGGAATCGATCATGAACTGGTCGAGAAGCTCGCCCTCTGGTGCGAAATTCCCACCACATACGCCGGGGGCGCAAAATCGCTCGCGGACCTTGCAGAGGTAACTCTGCTCGGAAAAAATCGAATCGATCTCACTATCGGCTCCGCCTTGGACATCTTTGGTGGAACGGGGGTCAAATACCAGGATTGCGTCGCTTTTAACCGCAATATCGCCTCAAAAGGCCATTCTTCTGCCTGATTTTGTCGCCCTTTTCTAACGGACGCTCTGAAATGACTCGAAAACTCCTAGAAACCACTTGCAACCTGAGGCAAGGCCGCTATGTTCTCCGTTCTTTTTAAGGACGTTTATGGCTAGGATTTGTGAATTAACTGGAAAAGGCCCGATCAAAGGCAGCCACATCTGGCGAAGTGGTAAGGCCAAGAAAAAGGGCGGTATCGGCACGCACGTGACTGCGATCACCAAGCGTCGTTTCTTCCCCAACTTGCAGCGCGTCAAGGCCGTGGTCAACGGCGAGGTTCGTTACATTCGCGTGACCGCCAGCGCTATCAAAAAAGGTCTGGTCACCAAGCCGCCCCGGCGTAACTGGAAAAAACCGGCCACGAAAGCCGCGTAACTTTCAAAACTGAACTTTCGAGAAGAGGACGAGTATCAACTCGTCCTCTTTTGTTTTTTTGGATGGGCAGGGTAGAGTAAAGCATGCCTACAGCAGCAGTCATCGGCGCCTCAAATGACCGGAGGAAATACGGAAACAAAGCTTTCCGCGCCTTGCGCGAACGCGGATTCACAGTTTGGCCCGTGAACCCGACCGAGAGCGAGGTGGAAGGGGCGCCCGCTTTCAAATCCATCCGCGACGTTCCTGAACGGCCCGAGATGGTCACTCTCTATGTTCGGCCCGAAGTCGTGATGAAAATCCTTCCCGACATCGCTGCCAAAGGTTGCGATGAACTCTGGCTTAATCCCGGCACCGACTCAGACGAAGTTCTTCGCAAAGCCGAAGAACTGAAACTGAACGTAATCCAGGCCTGCACCATAATCGGGGTTGGAATGTCTCCCGCCGCCTTGTGAATTAGTTTCACAAACAGAACCTTGACGCCTCTTTCTAACGCTGTACACAATTTTACTGTATGACGAATCGCCCGCTCACGAAAAAGCAGCAGCACGTTTTGGAGTTCATCCGGAAGTACACCGAACAACACGGGCACAGCCCCACTCTGCGGGAGATTGCGGACAGCTACAAAGTCAACGTCACCGCGATTGTCGATCACATCAAAGCCCTCAAAAAAAAGGGCTACGTGACTCACGGAAACAGACAGGCGCGCTCGCTCCGGCTCGTCTCGCCGATGGATAAACTGCGCAAACGTGTGCTCGATGTTCCCGTCTATGCGAGCATTCCCTCTGCTTTTCCTACTGAACGTGACCAGGAGGCGAAATCATGCATCAATGTTGATGTTGGAACTCTGGGCATCAAGCCCAATGCCCGCGCTTTCGCAGTCGAAGTAAAGAGCGACGCCATGACAGGAAAAAATATTCTGCCCGGTGATTATGTCATCTGTGAACAAGGCGTCAGCCCACGGAACGGCGATGTTGTCGCCGCGGTCGTTGACCGTGAGACCGCCATCAAAATTTACGTAACCGAACGCGGCAAACCTTTCCTCAAATCCGAAGGTTCAAAAGCTTCCCGGCAGGTTCCTGCTGACGAATCGACAATCAAAGGTGTGATGGTCGCTTTGATCCGCAAGCGCCGGAGCTGAATCCGAGCCGAGATTCCTGTTCGTTGGCCGTGGCGAACCGTT
>Ga0136846_1229748_pt1 | contig 27622 bp, 20 predicted proteins | sample HopSoiMetagenom2_FD_96841 | JGI IMG/M metagenome (GOLD analysis project Ga0136846, IMG submission 96841) | Grasslands soil microbial communities from Hopland, California, USA - 2 Assembly 2016 (version 4) | ecosystem: Environmental > Terrestrial > Soil > Grasslands | place: USA: Hopland... | reverse complement strand
GCACCGAGCGGATGTACTTCTCCGCCGCGAGCGAGTCGAGCGACTCCGGGTACTTGCCCTTGTCGGCGTAGTAATGGGAGATCGCGTCGCGCATCTGGTTCAGGTTCTCGCGCAACACGGCTTCCTTCGACTTGTCGATGGAGCCGAAGTAGCGGGGCACGGCGAGCGTGAGCAGTAGCGAGATGACCGTGAACACGACCAGCAGCTCGATCAGCGTGAAGCCGCGACGGCGCATCGTCACCATTCCCTGATCGGGCGGCCGTTGATGCCGACGAGCGTGGAACGGGAGAAGACGTCGAACACGTCTTCGCCGTCGCGTGGGTCGTCGGGCGGGCTGGCGTAGCTTCGCTTGCCCCAACTTTCGGCGGGGCCGACGCTCGCGTCCGCGGTGAAGGGGTCCCGCGGCAGGCGGCGCAGGAAATAAATCCGCGCCTTCTTCGGATCCTTCTGATCCTCGATGCCCTCGACCAGGTCTTCCAGCCGCTTCGGATAGCCGGAGTCGCCGGCGCGCTTCACCATGCGCCCTTCGTCGAAGGCCTGCTTGTAGGCATCGATCGCTTCGCGGATGTCGCGCAACGATCGGCGCAGATCCGCTTCCTTGCCGCGTTGCACGACAAGCTCATTGAGCGGCAGCGCCACCGAGGCGAGCACGGCGACGATTGCCACCGTGATCACCAGCTCGATGAGCGTGAAACCGCGCGCCCTCACTGCGGCGCGGTCCTCACGCCGCCGAAGGGCACCATCGCGGGCCCCGCGCCGGGAGCGGCCGGGGTGACTGGCGGCGGGGCGGCGGGGATATCGGGCTGCGGCGCGCCCTCCGGCGGCAGGCCCGGTACTACGGAGAGCGAGGGCGGTGCGGCGCCGAGGCGCGGCGTGCCGGTCGACGCCTCGGTGCCGGCGGCAAACTCGACCGCCGAAGCGTCCGGACGCGCGAGCGTGCGCATGATGCGAGGCGTGATGAGGAGCACGATTTCCGTGCGACTGTTGTTGTCGAGCGTGTGCGAGAACAGACGCCCCGCCACCGGCAGCTCGCCTAGGCCCGGGACACGGTCGGCGCTGCGGCGATCGTCGGTGCTGATGAGCCCCGCGAGGACCTGCGTCTCGCCGTCGCGCAGGCGCAGGTTGGTCGCTGCGGTTCGCGTGCCGAGCTGGTAGGTGAGCGAGCCCGAATTGCTCTTCACCGTATTGGTGATGTTGCTCACCTCGAGGCCGACCTTCATGCCGACCTCATCTTCGAGCGAGATCAGCGGCTCGACCTCGAGCTTGAGGCCGACGTCGAGATAGGTCACCGATTCGGAAACGAAGCCGCCGGTCGCGGCGGCGGTGGTCGTGATCACCGGCACGCGATCGCCGATGTGGATGCGCGCCTTGTCCTTGTTCTTCACGCGGATGCGCGGGTTTGCGATCACGTTAGTCGTGCCGTCCTGCTGCTTGAGGGCAAAGAGGAAGAGCGGGTTGGTGAACGACAGCTGCACCATGTCGGAGCTGCGGTTCTGCCATTCGGTGAGCGAGATCTGCCCCGGTATGCCGGCGGCGCCTTGCAGGCCGACGGCGAGCGTGTCGGGATACTTGATGCCGAGCTCGCGCAGACGGTTGCGCGCGATCTCCATCACCTCGACTTCGAGCATCACCTCGGGCTCGGCCAAGTCCTGGGCGGCGATGAGGCGCTCGGCGAGTCGGATTGCCGGCGGCGTGTCCTTGAGGACCAGCAGGTTGATCTTCTCGTCGATGAAGATGTCGCGCGTCTTCACCAGCGTACGGATCATGTTCGCCGTCTGCTTCACGTCCGCGTTGGAGATGTAGAAGCCCTTGACCACCAGCTCCTGGTACTCGCGCAGCTTTTGCGGCGTATTCGGATAGACGAACACGGTGTTGTCCGACAGCACCTTCTGCTCGAGCTGGTTGGTGAGCAGTGCCATGCGGATCGCCTCTTCGATCGTCGCGTCGCGCAGCGCAATGCTGGTGCGCTGGTCGGTGCGCACGTCGCGATCGAAGACGAAGTTGATGCCCGACGCGCGCTGTAGCACTTCGAAGACGTTGCGCAGCGTGACCTCGCGCAAATCGATGGAGATCGGCTTGGCGATCGTGGGCTTGAGCTGCACGGTGAGGAGGGCGGGCTTCACCAGCTGCTCGTCGATGGCCCGCTGCACACGTCGGGCGTCGCGCTGCTGCGGGTTCTCCGTGAGCACTGGTCGCAGCAGGTCCTGCGCCTCGCGGTACTTGCCTGCCTTGACGAGCTGCTCGGAAGCCGCCACCACGACGCGATGGCGCCGGTCGGCGCCGATCTGGGCGAGGCCTGCGGCGGCGCGCGCGTTCGCCGCATCGTGGGCGCGGATGTGCCGGTAGAGGGTTTCCGCGCCGTCCAGGTCGCCGGCTTGGCGCAGCACCTCGGCCTGCGCGAGCCATTGCCCGATGAGCGTGTCGCGCAGGCGGAAATACTCGGCGCGCAGCGGCCCATCCTGCGGATGCTTCTTCATGGCGTCGGCGAGGATCTGCAGCGCCTCGTCGCCGCGGCCTTCGTTGTATCGCTTGTTTGCCTCGTCGACCACGCCGGGCGCCACGCAGCCGGTGAGCAGGACGAGCACCAGCAGTATTAACAGGCGGGTCATTGAACATCTCCGGAGGGCCGGGCATGGATCGTGAGGCGCACCTGCGCCTCGAGCTGAGCATCGAGGGCCTTCTTGCGCTCGAAGCGCAGCGCGTCGATCGAGGCGACCGGCACCCCGGCGATTACCGCCGAGAGGAAGTCGCGGAATTGCGAGTAGCTGCCGCGTACCGGCAGCGTGATGCGGTAAGCCCACAGTCCTTCGGCGCGCCGCTCGAGGCGGTACTCGCCCTGCGCGAGCTCGAGACCGCTCTTCCGCGCGAGGGCGTGCAGGCGCGCCACTTCGCCGCCGAGCTGTGCGGACGACGGGAAGAGGGAATAGAAGCGCTGCAATTCCTCGTCGCGGCCGGTGGAGGCCGGCTGGTAAGGGGTGCGGGTGCGAAGTCGCTCGAGCGCCACGCGTTCGGCGCGCACCTGCTGCTCCAGTGGCGCGAGGGCGTCGGAATAGAACCCCGCACAGGCGAGCAGCACGCCGATGCCGAGCACGCCGGCAGGGCCGAGGCGGCGCAGCCAGCGTTCGAGGCGAGCCTTCATTTGAGCGTCGCCTGGACCGAGAATTGGATCGGCCGCTGCGGGTCCTCGTTCTGCACCTGGTGGCTGACGAGGTGCACCTCGGCGAGCGCGGAGGAGCCTTCCAACCGCTGCACATAGGCGAACATCGCTTCCCGGTCGCGCGCCTCCGCGGTAAGGCGCAGCCGTCGCTGGTCGGCATCGGGTTGCAGCTGCAGGAGCGCGGTGTCGCGCGTGGCGGCTTTTTCGAGCGTGGCGATGAGCGCCGCCCACGGCACGGTGAGCTGTCGCACGACGAGCTCCGCCGCCTTCGATTCCGCCTGCAAGCGCTCGCGCGGCAGCGCGCGGACTGGCCGGCGCTCGGGCGACAACAGGCCGCTCTCGGTCTCGATGCGCACCAGCGCCTGCTTCGCTTCGCCATAGCGCAGACCCAAGTGCGCGCCGAGCGCTAGGGCAACGGCGAGGATCGCGATGCCGGGCCAGACCGCGCGGCGCGGCGGCGCGAGGTAGTCGAGCTCTAGGCGGAGCGCTTTCATGTGCCCAAGGCCTTGAACTGGAACGCGGCGTCGTTGGCGGGCGGCGCTTCCCCGGTAAGCAACACGAGCGAAGGCACCGGGCCTTCGACGCGATGGCGCTCGCGCTCGAGCGTGGCCCGCCAGGGTCCTTTCGCGTTCTGTACCGTGCGCCAGTCGCGACCGCCGTGCAGCGCTATGCAGGCGCGCTCCCGCTCCGCAATTACGAGCCACGCGCCGTCTTTGGGAAGCAGGTCGCGCGCGGCATTGAAGCGCGCCATCAACGCCGGCTGGATGGAAACAAGCTTCGCCTTCTTCCCTTCGAACCCTATCTTGAGGGCAGCGATGAGGCCAGCGTCCACGGCGCTCGCGAGGCGCGGGTCACCCGGCGCAGCTTCGGAAGCGCGCACGGCCCAGGCCTTGGCCCGCTCGGCACCATGAATTTTCGCGAAGTGGTGCCGCACGTAGGCCTCTTCTTCTGTTGGCGTCGACAGGCCTTCGGTCCACGGCACGAGCGCGTAGCGGACGAAATGATTGGAGAGCTCGATCGCCACGCGTGTGCGACCGAGGTCGAGCGAATTCAGCTGCTCGAGCGCGCCGTGCCACGGCTCGGATCCGTAGTCGGCGTCGCAGGCCATGCGGCGATCGCCGACCACCACCTCGGTCGGGGAGAGCGTTAGCCGCAGCTTCGGCGCAAAGAGCCTAGTTAATGAGGGTGACACGGTTCACTTCCTGGAGCGTGGTTTCGCCGGAGCGCACGGCATCGAGCGCGGCATCGCGCAGGAGCCGGGTGCCGTGCTTCATCGCCACCTCCTTCAGGTGGCGCACGGGAGCACGTGCGGTGATCAGCTCGCGCAGCTCGTCGTTGAGGATCATCAATTCCGCGATCGCCTTGCGGCCGCGGTAGCCGGCGCCGCGGCATTCGCGACAGCCGCGGCCGAGGACGAATTTCCAGCCCTTCGTGCCGGCGCGGGTGAGGCCCGATTCCTCGAGCAGCTCGGCCTCGGGCGCTACCGGCTCGGAGCAGTGCGGGCAAGCCATGCGCACCAGGCGTTGCGCGAGAATCGCGTTCAGCGCCGAGACGAAGCCGTACAGGTCGACGTTCATGTGCATGAAGCGCCCGATGACGTCGAAGACGTTGTTGGCATGCACAGTGGTGAAGACGAGGTGGCCAGTGAGCGCCGATTGGACGGCGATGTTTGCCGTCTCGGCGTCGCGGATCTCGCCCACCATGATCTTGTCCGGGTCGTGGCGCAGGATCGAGCGCAGGCCCTTCGCGAAGGTGAGGCCCTTCTTCTCGTTGACCGGGATCTGCAGCACCCCGGGGAGCTGGTACTCGACCGGATCCTCGATGGTGACGATCTTGTCCTGGCCATTGTTGATCTCGCTGATCGCCGCATACAGCGTGGTCGTCTTGCCAGATCCGGTCGGCCCGGTGACGAGCAGCATGCCGTAGGGCTCGTTCGACAGGCGCCGCAGCCGCTTCACCTCGGCCGGTGCAAAGCCGAGCGAGGCGAGCGAAAGCTGCTGCTGCGTCGTCTCGTACAGCCCCTGCTTGTCGAGCACGCGCATCACCGCGTCCTCGCCGTGGATGCTCGGCATGATGGAGACGCGGAAGTCCACCGCGCGGCCGCGCTCGAGCGCCTTGAAGCGGCCATCCTGCGGCACGCGCTTCTCGGTGATGTCGAGCTCGGCGAGGACCTTGACGCGCGCGATCGTCTGCTCGGCGAGCTGCGGATCCTGCAGCGCCTTCACTTGCGAAAGGATGCCGTCGATACGGAACTTGATGGTGAGGCCGCTCGGCAGCGTCTCGAGATGGATATCGCTCGCACCGATCATCAGCGCGTCGCGCAGCGTCGAGCGCACGAGGCGCACTACGTCGCTCGATTCGTCGCCGATCGCCTTGAGCGACAGGTCCTCGACGCGCCCGGAATCCGTCGGTCCGATCGGCGCCTCTTCCTCCAGCGAATCGAGCGCGCGCAGCGATTCTTCGTGCCCAGCGAGGAAGGCAACGAGGTCGCCGCGATGCGCGAGGCACCAGCTGAAGGCGGGCGCGATGCGCTCCTCGGCCCACGCCTGCAGCTCGCCGGAGAAGGGATCGTCGAAGGCGAGCAGGAGCTGGCCGTCTTCCCGACGGAGCAGCGCACAGCCGCGCTGCGAGCATTCGCCGAAGGGCAGGAGGTCGAATGCCGGTGCTGCACGGCGCAGCGCCGCCATGTCGAGCCGCTCGAGCGCGAGCGTGGCGGCGAGTCGCTCGGTGAACGCGTCCGGATGGAGCGCCAGGCTCTCCTCCAGCACATCCACCACGCGGCGGCGCGCCACCTTCGCCGCGGCGCGCGCTTCGGCGATCTGCGCCGGCGAGATGGGATCGAGGACCGCACTCATCTCAGGTTGCCCGCCAGCTCGAAAATCGGCATGTACATCAGCACCACGATGGCACCGATGACGAGTCCGATGATCGCCATCAGCACCGGCTCGAAGAGGCGCGTGAACCAGTCCACCCAGCGCGCCAGCTCCTCGTCGTGGAACGCGGCTACCTGCTCGAGCATCTCTCCCATGTTGCCGCTCTTCTCGCCGACGGCGAGCATGCGCAGCGCCACCGGAGTCACCAGTCCCTGCGCCTCGAGCGAGGCGGAGACGCCGCGCCCTTCGCTGATGGCACGGTTCGCCTCGACCAGCCGGTCGCGAAGAAGGGGGTGCAGGAGCTCGGCGCCCATATCGAGCGAGCGCGGCAAGGGCATTCCGCCGCGTAGCAGCATGCCGATCGTGCGATAGAAGCGCGCGAGTTGGTAGACCTTGAGCCGCTCGCCGATGGCCGGCAGCCGCCACACTGCGTCGCCGATGGAGCGGCGCACGTCTTCGCGGCGAAGGAGAAACACCGCGCAGACGACGACAGCGACGATCGCGGCTAGCGCCGCCGGGCCGTTCTGGTCGACCGCCTTGCCCCAGGAGAGGAGCAGGCGTGAAAAGAGCGGCAAATCGCTGCCGCGCTCCTGGTAGATGTGACCGAAGCGCGGCACCACGTAGAGCAGCAGGAAGAGCCCTACCAGTCCGCCGACGGCGATGAGCAGCGCCGGATAGATCGACGCGTTGATCATGCGCTTCTTCACCGCCTCGAGCTGCTGCGAGTACGCGACGTAGCGCACCAGCGCCGGCGCGAGGTCGCTCGTCTTCTCGGCCGCCTTGACCGTCGCCACGTAGAGCGGCGAGAAGGCCTGCGGAAATTCTTCCAGCGCGGCCGACAGCGGCCGGCCTTCGCGCAGCAGCGTCACCATGCGCAGCAGGACCGAGCGCGACTCGTCGCGCTTCTCCTTCTGCGCCAGCGTTTCGATCGCCTCGACGAGGGGCAGGCCGGCGGCGAGCAGCGCCCGCAGCTCCTGGCTGAAGAGCGCCACCGGAAAGCGCTCGCCGCGGTGCCACGCCATGGCGAGCGAGCGCTTGGCGCGCACGCTGAGCACGGTATAGCCGCGTCCTTCGAGCGCCTTCACCGCCACCGTTTCGTCCGGCGCCTGGAAGTCGACCGACTCGACCTGCCCGCCGGGCGCGATGGCCTTCAGCTCATAGCGCATGGCCGCACGGCATCCTCAGTGATTGGTGAGGTCCGCGTTTTCGCCGGTGCCGCCCGGCTGGCCGTCCTTGCCGTACGAGAGAAGGTCGAACTCGCCTTTCTCACCGGGCATCTTGTAGACGTAGGGCTTGCCCCACGGATCCAGGGGCACTTCCTTGCGCAGGTAGGGGCCCGACCACTTCGGCTCGGCTGATGGCTTCTGCACCAGCGCGGCGAGGCCGAGCTCGGTGCTCGGATAATGGCCGGTATCGAGGCGATACGTGTCGAGCGCTTTCTCCAGCGCGTCGATCTGCGCTTTCGCTACGCCGACTTCCGATTTGCCGACCTGCGAGAAATAGCGCGGCGCAACAAAGCCCGCGAGGAGGCCGATGATGACCACCACGACAAGCAACTCTATGAGCGTAAAACCCTGAGCCTCTTTGGGACCCATGGAACCCCCCTCGATTGGAGATATCTTACTTCCGCCGCACGACGAAAAGATGACCGCACGTCGGGCGGCGAGCGGCTGTCGCGCTAGAAGTAGCCGCTGCTCACGGCCAGGCGTCGCTCGTCGAGGAGGGTGCGAAACATGATGCGGCGCGCGTTCCTGAAGTGGGTCGAGCGCCATTCGGCGCAGTCGAGGACTTCCGGGCCGGTGAGGTCATAGCAGGCGTGGTAGCGCGGGCCGCCATCGCTGCTCGTCAGGCGGGCGCAGTGTACGGCCCCCGGTACGGCGGCCAGGCCCGGCATGTGTTCGGTGTCGTACCAGCGGTTGAAGTCGAATTCGTTCTCGGCGTCGACGTCGGTGGCGACGACATAGTGGTAGGGCGCCTCCGCGGCGGCCGAGGTGCCCTGCCATTCGCCGATCGGCGCAAGGCGCGCCTGGCTCGCCTTGCTCTTGCCCGTCTCGCCGGGTGGGCAGGCCGCCAGCACGGCCGCTTCCATCCACGCGTAGATGTAGGCCTGCGAGCCGTCCAGCGACACGCAGACCTGTAGGCGAACCGGAGCCGGAACGCTCAGCGCGAAGGCGCGTGCTTCGGCTATCAGCTGACGCTCTTCAGGAGGACGCGCGCGGCGCTGGAGCAGCGCTGCCCGAACGCGCGCGATTACAGGATGCGGGCTGCCGGCACCGCGCCGCGGTGCTCGCCAGCGCAATGCGGAACGACGTTGCAACGCCTCGTAGACGGCTTCCCTGTGCATCGTCTTATCCCCCCTTGCGCCGCCATTGTTCGCTATTTGAGGCCATAAGGAAATAGAGATAGCGGCATAGCTGCTAGCGTGTTTCGCGATACCATCGTCGCGGGAGGAGGCGCCTGCTTCGGCGGTTACACAGGTGGACCTGAGGCAGCTCGATTATTTCGTCCACGTCGCCGAGCTCGGCAGCTTCAGCCGGGCGGCTGCGCTGCTGTCGATCGCGCAGTCGGCGCTGAGCGCGCGCGTGCGCCACCTCGAGCTCGAGCTCCAGCAGCCACTCCTGCATCGCAACGGCCGCGGCGTGACGCCGACGGAGGCCGGCAAGCGCCTGCTGCAGCACGCGCGCGGCATCCTCATGCAGGTGAACCACACGCGCGAGGAGCTTGCTGCACTGCGCGGCGCGCCGACCGGGCGCCTGGTGCTCGGCCTGCCGCCGACCATCGCGCGCCTGATGACCGTGGTGTGGCTCAAGCGCTTCGGCGCGCTTTTTCCAAGCGCTTCGACCGGATTGATGGAAGGCATGTCGGCCTCGGTGACGGAGTGGGTGAGCACCGGGCGCGCCGACATCGGCATGGTCTTCAATCCGCAGCCATCGCCCGCTCTGGAGATCCTGCCGGTGCTGAAGGAGGCGATGTTCTTCGTCGCGCCGCGCGACGCGCGGCTGCGCGGCAAGGCGATCCCGCTGCGCACGATGCCGCGCTACCCGCTCGTCATCCCGAGCCGCCCCAATGCCAATCGGATGCTGATCGACGTCGAGCTCGGCCACCTCGGCCTCAAGCCGACCATCGCCTTGGAGCTCGACAGCGTGGCGTCGGTTCTCGACGCCGTGCGCGAAGGTTATGGCTATGCCGTCCTGCCCCCCACCTCGCTACGCTCCTACGGCGCCCTCGGCAACTTCGTCGTGCGCCCCATCGTCAGGCCGCGCCTCTTGATCCAGATCTCGCTCATCGTCTCGGCGCAGCGGCCGACCACGCCGCTTGCGCAGCAGGCGCTGAAGCTCCTGCACGAGCTCGGCCGGGAAGTCCTCGCCCCCGACGCGGCAGGCTGAAAGCGCTCGGCGTGCTACTTTTGCCGTAGAGGAGGAGTCCCTATGAATCCGACAGTCTTTGGCGCGCCGCTGTGCGCGCTCGCCATCACCTGTTCCTTCGCCGCCGTGGCCGACGATTCGCCGCCATTCGGCAGGGCGGCGAGCTTCACCACGCTCGCCATCACGCCCTACGCGATCGAGGGGCTCACCGGCGACTCGGCCGGCAACCTGTATACGACCGGCCGCGCGCCGTCGCCTGAACCGTGCCCGGTCTGGCGCTTCGACGGACAGCAGGGCACGCGCGCGCAGGTCGGCTCGATACCGAACACCCCGGGTGCGTGCAATCCCTCCGGCATCACGTTCGACGCGTACGGCAACCTCTACATTGCCGACGCGAACATGGGCGGCGTCGTATGGAAGCTGCAACGCAACGCTGATGGCACCTACTTGGCCGCCACCACGCCTTGGGTTTCGGGAGTGCCGGGCACCAATGGCATCGCATTCGACCGCGACGGCAATCTCTGGACGGGCGACGGCACGACCGGCCAAGGCCGCGTGTGGCGTATCGGCGCGCAGGGCGGTAGCTGCGAGCCGACCTTCAGCGGCTGCAAAGAAGTCTTCCGCGTGCAGCCGATGGCTAACACCGCCGGCGTAGGCCGGCAGGCGAGCACCCTTCAACCGGCACCGGCGGCGGCGAATCCCCAGCCGCTCGTGGCGAACGGCGTGGCGTTCAACGAAGCCGGCGAGCTGTACGTCGCCGACACCGCGCGGGGCGCGATCTGGCGGGTCCGGCTGGCCCCGGACGGCGAGCTGCGCAGCGCGACCGGCTGCGATTCGACGTTCAAGTCAAACACGATTTGCCTCGAGAACATCCTGGTCGCGCATCCGCTGCTCGAAGGCGTTGACGGCATCGCGCTCGATCGAGCCGGCAATGTCTGGGCGGCTGCGAACGAGCGCAATGCGATCGTCGTCGTCGCGAAGGAGGCAAGCGCGATCGAAGTGTTCCGCAACCCGGCCAACGCCGCGGGACTGCGCAACTCCGCCGATGCGGCGCTCGGCAATGATCACATCCTCGAATTGCCGACCAGCCCGTTCCTCGCCGGCAAGCGCCTGTGCGCAGCCCAGTCCGACGGCAACCGGCGCGACAACTCGCCCAATTCCGCCGGCGAGATCAACAACAACAACGGCTCCGACAAGCGCGGCAAGATCTCGTGCATGGACCAGCGGCTGCCGGTCCCGGGGTTGGAGCTGCCGGTTCGCTGAGGGCAAAAAAAGGGCGGCCTGGCGGCCGCCCGTGACCTATCGAAAATGGCGACTGCTTTGCGCTAGAACGAACGACCTCGTGTAACCGGGGCGCGCGAAAGCGATGGCCGAAGGCAATTTAGCATCCCGGCGCCGGCGCATTCATTGCGCTTGTCCATCAATGCATGAGCGCCCGGGCATCAATGCAGCCGGCGGCAGACGAAGCTGTCGGCCGAATCGGTGCTGCCGCTTCCCTTGTAGACCGCCCGCTCGGGATAGGGGCACACCGGCCGGGTACGGTCGACCACTCCATTGGTGAAGTGGGAAGCGAGGATCGACGCGGGCGGCGTGCCTTGCTCTACCCACCGCTCGAGGTAGGGCAGCGAGTCGAACGTATCCGGCCCCTTGCTGCCGCTCGCGCTTGGCACCATGAAGAGACGGAAGAACTCGCGCGTCTTGCCATAGATGTCGCCGCGGTCCTTGTCGCCGCCGTGCATGAGGCCTGCCACCTGGTCGTAGTACTCGATGCTCTTGGTGGCGGCGTGCGTCGTGCTCGACCACAGGTGCGAGAAAAGGATCTTGCCGCCGCGCTTGCGGTAAGCCGAGAGGTCCGGGTCGACGGCGTCGATCAGGGCCGAGAAGTTCGACTTGGCGTACGCGTAGTCACTGTCGAAGTTGAAAGTGCGGTAGTCCCAGCTCGGGTTGTTGTAGACCATGAACTTGAAGAACTGGTCCGCCGTGCTGAAGATGGCCGGACCGGCGGTGTGACCGCCCCAGCCGCGCTCGCTGCCGCGCACGAGCCCCGGATAGAGCTCCTCTCCGGTGCGCGGATTGCGCGGCCCCTGGTACACCTTCTCGAGCGCTGTCACCTGCGCCTGCGTGAGGCAGCCGGTGGTTTGGCCCGCGGGGCACAGCAGGCTGGCGGGCTTGAAGTCGCACGCGCGGGGATCGTCGATCACGCCGTCGACCACGCCGTCGCGCGCATCGCACGCGGCGACCGCGGCATTGTTGATCAGCGTGAGCGTGGCGCCGGCGATCGGCGTGCCGCTGCCGAAGGACACTTGGCCGTTCCAGACGTACTGCACCCGGTTGCCGATCTGGTCGAAGTTGGCCGAGCCCGCGACGTTGATGCCGTCGTAGTCCTCCGGATAGCGCTGGGCCTCCATCAGCCCTTCTTTGCCGCCGGTCGAGCAGCCGTTGAAGTAGGAGTACTTCGGCGCGTTCCCGTAGAAGGCGGCGACGATCGCCTTCGCCTTCACCGTCATCTCGTGGATACCGCGCGCGCCGTAGTCGATCACCTGCTGCCGGTTCTGCATCCACGCCGTACCGGTGCCCTGGTGCCCGGTGTCCGTGCCGGCGACCGCGTAGCCCTTGTTCAGCTCGGGTCCCATGTCCGAGTACTCGATGTTGCCGGCGAAGCCGTGATTGCCCCATCCCTGGAATTTTCCATTCCAGCCCTCCAGCGGCAGCCAGACCTCGATGTTGATCGTCGGCGCGATGGTCGCCTGCACGCGGCAGAAGGCGCGCATCGTCGTGGCCGCCGTATTGGACGAGCACGTCGGTGCGCTATTGCCGAATGCGTACGGGCCGGCCGGCACCTCGCTCGCCGAGCGGATCAGCGTGTCCGGCAGGTCGAGCGTCACAAGGTCGGCGCAGTTCATCGGCCGCTCATCGGCGGCCGCGACGCCGAAGGCGAGCATTCCCAAAGCAGCAATTGCGAGCTTCATTTTTTCGATTCTCCTAGTCGATGGTCTTGCAGGCGAAGCTGGCCGCCAGGTTGGCGTCGCCGCCCTGGTACACGGCTTCCTGCGGATACGGGCAATGCGGGCGCGTGCTCGTGGTGCCGGGCTTGGTGCCGACGATCGCCTCGGGTGCCGCGCCTTTTTCCACCCAGCGCTGCAGCGGGGTGATCCAGTCGATGTCCGAGTGGCCGACGCCGCCGCCGCAATGCGCCATGCCGGGCACCATATAGAGGCGGAGGAACCGGTTGGTGAAGCTCTCGCCGAGCGTCTCGTCGCGCCCATAAGCGTTGCCGAGGTTGTCGTTCATCAGGTCGATCACCGCCTGGCGGTAGCGGATGGTGCGAATGGGATTGGCGCCAGGGTCGCCGAAGCCGTGGTACATGAGCACCTTGCTTCCCTTGCGCATCAGGTCGCGCAGGTCAGGGTCGGTGGCGTTATAGATCTCCTCCGCGCCCTGCATGAGGAATGGTTCGACGTTCCAGTCGAACTGCGAAAGATAGTTGTAGCCCGGACGGTCCGGGTCGAACATCAGCCACTCGAACGCGTCGGCAATGACGCTGTGTAGCTGCGGCGTGCCAGGCAAACCCGTGCGCGAGTTGTTCGGCAGGATCCACGTGCTCCAGCCGCCGGGAATGTTTTCGCTGCCTTTCGGCACGCCAGGGACGAACGGCTCCTTGCCGGTGTAGATCTGCTGGAGCGCGGATAGCTCGGCGGGGGTGAGGCAAGACGGCCCCGATGTGGCCGAGCAAGTCGGCATGTCGCGCGCCGGATCGAAATCGCATTTCAGCGGGTTGCGAATCTGGCCGTCGACAAGGCCGTCCTGCCCATCGCAGCGCGCATAGACGGCCGCGCCGATGAGATCGCGCTTCGCCGGCGAAATGACGGGGGCATCCGCCGCGCTCGTCGCCGGGATCTTCGTGTAGAGAGGCCGCAGCATTGCCGGCGCGTTCATCTGCTGGCCGGTGTAGTTGTAGACCGGCGCGCCGACGGCATAACCGTCGAAATCGTCGGGGAAGCGCTGCGCTTCCATGAGGCCTTGCCGGCCGCCGGTCGAGCAGCCGTTCCAGTAGGAATACTGGAGCTTCGTCTTGGGATAGTAGGCCGCGATCAGCTCTTTTGAGACGAGCGCCGTGAGGTGAACCGCGCGCCAGCCGAAGTCGAGCTCGCGCTCCTTGCCAAAGAGCGCATCGTTGCCGAATCTCGCACCGCCTTCGGTCGGGCTGGCGGCGTCGTGGCCCGTGTCAGTCGAGGAGGTGGCGAAGCTGCGGGCCACCGCTGTGCGCATGTCGGCCAGGCTGATGGTGCCGGCCTTGCCACCGTTGCCCACCATCTGGAAGCGCTCGTTCCACTGGCTCGGCAGGAAGGCGGCGAACTTGATGTGGCCGTTGATGGTGCCGCGCACGTCACAGTACTCAGGGCTCGTACCGGGCACCGCGGCGATGAGCGTTGCGGACGTCAGGGCGACGTCGGGTGCGGCAAAGGTGGACGGCAGGTCCTGGCATGCGGGTCCGGGTTTCGCTGCCAGCGCGGGCAACGACCCCGCGGCGAAAGCCGCCGCAACGGCAAGGCGCAGCATTGTCATTTTCGTTTCCTCCGCTTATTTCTTGGAAGCGGCCAATCTAGCAGCGGGGCCGCAAAAGATTCATGAACGTTCTCCATTAATCGAGCGTTCGCAAATAAAAAAGGCGGCCGCTCGGCCGCCTTGGCTGCCAAGAGCCGACGCTAGTCGCGGCCGCCTTCGCGGCGCGAGGCGCGAATCTGGCCACGGATCTCGCCGCCCGCGTTGAGCGGCGTGGTGTGCACGTTTACATACGCGACGCCGGCGCGGATGGCGGCGATCACTTCTTCCAGTTCGCCAGTAGTGATCTGCTGGCTGGTCTGGGAGGCGCTGATGACGTTGGCTTTGGTGATGTGTCCCGTCACGGTTCCCGACGGTGGACACTGCGGCGTGAGTCCGCGCACGTCGAGTGGCGCCTGGGTGGTGGAGGTCTGGCACAGCCAGATGACGATGCTGCCATTGACGCTGCGCTGGCCGACATGGATATGCGACTGCTGCACGGTACCGATCAGGTCGGAATAAGACAGCTCGTACTCGATCATCCCGTCGTCGCGGCTGATGTGCGCCTTGAACTCGCCGCTGGCCGGCGTCGAAACGGAGGGCACCTCCTGATAGCCGCCGAGGCGGGCGCGGATCTCCTCCGCGGCCGCAGGCGTAGCGAGCGCTGCGAGGAGCAATGCGGATAGAACGGTTGGTTTCATGGGCTCACTCCTGTTGGGGTCGATAGGAACTACCGAATTGCAGTGCGCGCTTTTCCTCCTCTTGAGAAAACAACGCCATGCGAGGCGCTATTCCTCGCGCGTGCAAAAAAACGGCGGCGCGAGGCCGCCGTCTGGCTAGCGGAGGGCTATCGCATCAAAGCGCGGGATCCACGCACTTGCCTGCGACCATCGTGGTGCAGAGCACGTCGCTGTCTTTGGCTTGCTGGACGAGCACGGCCCAGTCGTCCGGGAATCCGGCGGGAACCGCCCCCGTGCACTTCGCGCCCATCGACGCGGCCTGCGTGCCGGCGAGGAGATAGCCCTGGCATGCCGCGTTGTCGGCCGCCTTGCGCACAGCGGCGACGAATCCCGCGTGGTTCACGTAGCGCTCTTCGAGCGACGGACGCGTATCGCCCGGCGCCTTGTCGGCCTTCTTCACCGCGAAGGGCACCATGCCACCCACGTAGTTGCACACCTGACCGGCATGGAACGGCCGGCCGTCATACGTGGCGTCGGTCGGGCCGGCGGTGATGTTCCAGCCGAGATACGTGCCGAGCGGCGCTTCGTTCATCACCGTGGGCACGCCGCCCTGCTCGTTGCCGTCAGAGTTGACCATCGGCACCAGCATCTTCACCTGGCCGCGGATCGGCGGCGGCATGTTAGTCGGGTTGCCGCTCGCGTTGTAATGGTCGTACTCCGGGCCCCAGTCATAGTCGAAGATCGGGAACACGAAGTTTTCCGCCGCGAAGACTGAGTCGGGGATGCCGGGCACGCCGCTCGGGAAGCCCATCGACGCCTTCGTTGCCTCGACCAGCGTGCGCTCATTCTTCGGTCCGCGCAGCTGCGGCCACTTGCTGGCCGGCGGCTCCGTGCCTTTCATCACCCAATCGCGCAGCGCGACGCGCATACGGTTAACGAGCGCCGTAGCCGGCAGGGGATTGGCGCGCAGCGTGCCGCGGCCCCAGTTGTTCCCGGGGCAGTTGACCGGGCTCGCCGATGGGTTCTGCGTCACGGCTCCGCTACCGCCGCCATGCGTGGAACTCGGCAGGTAGTAGCGGCGCACGTTGTCGGGCAGCGGGATGTCGCTCTTCGGATCGGTGCCGACCCAGGAGGTCGTCATCTTCAGCGCGAACACTTCCGAGCCGCCGAACGTCTCGACGATCTTCGGGCAGGTCTTCGTCAGGCTGCAGCGATCGAGGATGCCGCCCGGATGCAGGTCGCGCGCGCGGTCCGGGAAGCTATGCCACCACTGCGGGCCTTCGCTTCCCATCTGGTAGAGCTCGAGCACGCCGTCGGGCTGGCCCCAGCGCGAGTTGTTCGCTACGCGCCGTCCGGCGATGAGCGGCCACGCGCCTTCGTGCACGATGCGGCCGGCCTCGTCCTCGTTCATGCCGAGGAAGATCAGGTGCCGCGTGAAATTGCCCGACTGCGACGAGCCGCGGATGATGGCCCATTGCACTTTGCCGGCGAGCGGATTGCCGTCCGCTGCCGAGCCGTACTTGAAGAACGAGCCGACGTCGCGGAACGCGGCGGTGCCGGCACCAAGGACGTAGGGATCCTTGGCGATGTACTGGAGCTGGTACAGCTTCGTCGCGTCGAAGCCGTTCTTCATGCAAACCTGCACCGGCAATGCCGTCACCGGAGTGGGCGCGGCGAACGTGCCGCCGCCGCAGAACTTCCAGTCGCTGTTCGGCACGGTGCCGCCTTCGGTGATGATGCCGTTCACCGTTTCCTTGGTGTGAATGGTCATCGTCGCGCCCGAGTTGTCGTTCACGTTCGCCGGGAAGTACGGGATCGGGTTGCCCATGACCAAGAGCGGCGCCGCGTTCGGGCCGCTGCGGTTGACGATGCGGCCGAGAATCTGGCCGGTCACGCCGCTCAGCACGGGAGTCTTGACCCATTCGTTGTTGCTCGGTGTTACCGGGGTAAGGGAGGCGGCGTTGGCCGGCACCGCGGTGGCCGTCGCGCCGGCATTGTCGCCCTGCCAGCCGCTCGACACGCCGACGTCGCCCTGCGCGCGCAGGTCGCTGGAGATCGTGATGCGGCCACCGCGATTGGGCACGTCGTGCCAGAGGAGGCCGCTCGCCTTCGACATGTCTACGGGCTTGACGACGAAGAAGGATGCGATGTATTCGACCTTGCCGTTCGCGTTGCGCGGCGCGGTCTGGATGTCGGTGATGAGCGCATTGTGCTCGTCGTTCGGGTCGAGCTCGCCGAATGCGCGACCGGTAAGCGTTTCATAGGTCGCGTCGCCGCTGAGGGCGGCGGTGCGGTCGATAATGATTTTCGTCACGCGCGCCTGCGAAGCGGGCGCCCAGGCGATGGCGACCGCGAGGGCCACTCCGCCGACGGTCTTCAGTTTGCTGTTGAGCATCATCACTCCTTATTTGTACTGGTCGCTGCGGCCTGCGCGCGACATCTGGCAATGCGGGAATGTTTCGGCAGCCGGAATGACGTCGCTCGCGGTGGGCGCCGGCACGCCGCGTGCGGCACCGTTCGCAACCAGGCGGTTCAGCTCGGATTGCGCGTCCTCGCAGAGATAGAGTCGCTGCGCCACGAGGTCATCGATCGCCTTGACCACTTTGCCGTAGTAGTCCTTGAAGGTCGGATAGCGGGTGGCTACGGCCGGGCGTGGATCGTTGCTCGCCACACGATCGACCTCCGTCTTGGGGAAGACGATCATTTGCCCGCTGCCTTCGCAGCCGTCGTTGGCCCAGGCGCCGGAGCGCAGCGACCAGCCGGTGTACGTGGCAAGCGGCACGGTGACGTCGGGCAGGCGCACGCCGGCGATGTCGTTGCCGTCGGCGTCCGTTTTCGGCACGTAGCTCGGATAGATCGGTCCGTTCGCCGGATTGTCCTCGAAAGGCGACGTGATCACCGGGGGATTGATGGTGGCAATACCGGTCTCGTAGAAATTGAGACCGTAATCCATCCGATAGCGCGTCGTCTTGAGGCCGGTATAGGTGACGAAGCCGTCCGCCGTCTCGTGGAAGGGGTCCGGAATGCGCGGGAAACCCATCCCCGATTGCGGCAGGTGCGGCACCAGCGTTCCGTCCTTGAACGTGGGCACCGCGCTTTCCGGCGGCTTCACGTTGTTGGTGGCCCACTGGTCGAGCGCGATGAACAGCGCTCGCTGGATCGGCGCGGAATTGAGCGGATTGCCGAGCTGCTGGCAGCTGCCGCGCGCATTACCGTTGCCCGTGCCGTGCTGGTGGCTCGAGATCAGGTAAGTGCGCGTGTACTGCGAGTCGTGCAGGTCGCGCGAGCCGGTCGGATCGGTGTGCAGCAGCGAGGCCGGCTTTACCCAATACTCATTCGCCGAATAGATCTCCACGCCGAGCGGGCAGGTATTGGTCTGCTCGCAGCGCTTGTAGCGGCTGTCGGTCTTCCCGCTGATCGGATCGTGTGACTCCACATTAGCGAACGGGAACACGCCCTCGACGTAGAGGTGATGCTGCCGGTTGCGCTCGGTTCGACCCGACTGCGAGAAGCGGTAGTTCATGTTGATGCCGTCGCCCGCCGCAATCCACTGCATGTGGCCGTCAAAGACCTTGTTGCCGTTCTCGGCTTCGTTGAAGCCGAGATGGCGGAAGTCGTTCAGCATGCGGCCAGGCTGGGACGAGATCTCGGTGTAGATCTTCTGGATGTCGCCGGCCATCGGATTGACATTACCGAAGTCATCTTTCGTCTCGTAGCGCAGCCAGGCATTCCAGTCGCGCACCGCGGCGAAGCCGAGTCCCTTCGGCGACGGATCCTTGGCGGTATAGGAGAACTCGTAGATGTCGTTGTTCGTGAAATTGGTGGCCGTGCCGGCTGCCTTCACGAGCCGGATCGCGGTGCCGGGGGTTCCGGATACGTTGTAGTCCCAGCAAGTCGCGGTGCCGCTGCATGCGCTAGACCCGAAAGCCGGCACCACCTGAGGCGCGTCGTTCAAGTGCACGCGATGGGTGAGCGTTGCCTTCGATTTGTCGGTAGTCGCTGCGGTGTAAGCAAGGTCGGACGAGGCGCCGCCGCTCACTATGTATTCGTACGAAGGGCCGGTGATGCTCGAGCCGTCGCGGTTCTTGGCGACCGGAAACTCGGCGGACTGGGTCAGGTTGTTCAGGTCGCCCAGCTCCTCCCAGCCGCTGAAGCTGATGGTGTAGCCGCGCGGCATGAGGAAGGCGTTGGCGAGCACCGTCGGATTCGTGATCGTCGAAGGATCGTTGGCGCCGCCGACCACGCGGCCGAGCGCCGTCCAGGTCTTGCCGCCGCGGTTGGGCGGCTCGTACATCACCCGGTGCGCGCCTTTCGCCAGATCGACGGGCTTGAGGAGGTAGAAGTTGAAGGAATACGGCACCTTGCCGCGCTCATTGGTCGGCGCTAGGTCAAGGTCGACGATGACCGAGTTGCGCCGGTCTTGCGGATCCACTTCGCCGTGCGCGATGCCGACGATGCGCTCGTACTTGCCGACGCCCGGCCAGGAATAACCGCCGAACGCCTCGCCGCGTGACTTGATTTCCACCTGGGTAATGCGCGCTTGCGCGAGCGGCGCAGCGAAAGCGCAGGCGACCGCCAGCGCGAGCAGTGTCCTCGACTTCATTGGTTTCTCCTCCCGTGAAGAAAGCAAATCGATTATCGGAGTGCTGGATCCGACGATTCATGAATTCCGAATATGAATTCAGAAGCAGGTCGAATGGATCGGGCCACGCCGAGCCGTTAGCGTTCAGGCCATAACGACCAACGGGGAGGGGCGATGAGCAAGCTATCGCGGCGCGATCTATTCAAGGCGGCGGCGGGGATGGGCCTCGGCGCGGCATTGCCGGGCGCCAGCCAGGCGGCGCAAGGCGCAAAAGGCGGCGGACCGGACGGGGACCAGGCCGGCGACCTAGTGTTCGTCAACGGCCGCATCCACACCATGGACGAGCGCAACCCGCTGGTAAGCGCGGTGGCGATCCGCGACGGCCGCTTTATCTCCGTCGGCGACGCTTCGCACCCCGGCGGTCAGGCGCGCGTCGTCAACCTCCATGGGCGGACGGTGGTGCCCGGGTTGATCGAGAGCCATACGCACTTCGTCAGCCTCGCCAACCGTCCGGGCTACCACGTCGCCGAGTGGGAGAACGCGAGGAGCGTGGCGGAAGTGTGCGCAATACTTGCCGGGCGGCGGGCGAAGGGCGACGTGCCCCCGGGCGGCTTCATCACCGCGATGGGCGCCGGCACGCCGCGCATGTTCGCCGAGAACCGGCTGCCATTCCTCGCCGAGATCGACGCGGCGGTGCCCGACCGGCCGGTGTTCCTCTATCAGGGTGGCGGCGGTCCGGCGCGCACTAACACCCTCGGCAAGGCGTTTTTCGAGAGCGCGACCGCACCGCTCGCCGGGCCCTGCGTCGTGGCGGCGGACGGAACGATCGCCGGCGGCAACCCGAACATGGCGAACCGCGCGCTCTATCACCTACGTGTGCGCCAGAGCTTCGCCGACAAGATGCGCAGCGCGATCGACGCCCAGCTTTATTCGGCTAGCGTAGGCATTACCGCGGTGCTCGACCAGACGCTCGTCGCGCGGGCCGACGGCTCGCTCAACCCGGCGCTGTACGACCCGCAGCCAACCGACGCGCTCTTCACCCTCAACCATTACCGGATGTACGACGCTTGGCTGCAGCTCAACCGCGAGCAGCGCGCCCTTATCCGGTTGCAGATTAACTTCCTGCACAACCAAGGGTTCATCGCCGCGCTAGGCGGGCTGGACAAGCAGCTGCCGGAGCTGCGCGAACGGCTGAAGAACCAGTTCCCATTCTTCGGCGACGGCATGGTGCGCACCGGCGGCATCGGCGAGTGGGGGGCAGTGCTCGCGCTACCTACCGCGAATCCAGACAACTACGCCGTTTGGTACGAGGCGCAACGCCTGGTTGCCCAGGCGCGCTGGCGCAACGAGAACGCTCAGGCTGGCACCCTCGCCGCAGCGGCGGGCAGCGTGCCGAATACCGCGCCGATCGAGCTGGTCGTGTCGACATACGAGACGATGGACCACGACTTCGGCATCCAGGACCTGCGCTGGGGCCTGCAGCATGCCGATTACGCCACCGAGGACCAGCTGCGTCGTCTGAAAAATCTGAACTGCGGCGTGTCGACGTCGGGCTTTCGCTGGCTCGGCGGCAACCCGAGGACCGACGGTCAGCCGATCGGGCCGTACTACCCGCGTCTCGTCGGGAGCGGCATCCCGCTCGCGCTGCACGAGGACGGGATCCACATCGCGCCGCACAACCCGTTCTACGCCATGCACTACGCGAGCACCGGCCTCAACGTGTTCGGGCAGCAGGTCAATCCAGGGCAGCAGATCAGCCGGCAGCAGGCGATCCATATGTACACGCGCGGCGCGGCTTGGTACCTGAACCGTGAAAACGAGATGGGCTCGATCGAGGAAGGCAAGTTCGCCGACCTGGTCGTCCTGGACCGCGACTACTTCAGCGTGAGCGATGCCGACATGCGGCGCACGCGCGCCGTGCTCACCGTCGTCGATGGCAAGGTCGTTTACGACAGCGGCGTCCTATAGGAGACGAGATGATGAACGGCAAGAGTTTGGCGAGCGGATTGCTCGGTCTTTTGGTCAGCGGTTCGCTCGTCGCGGCCGATGGCGGTAAACGGGCGAACGAGCTCGGCTCCATGGGGCCGGTGCCGAAAGCGGTATGCGGGCCTTCGGACCACACCGAAAGTGGATTGCAGGGCCAGACCACGTCGGCGGAACGCGCCGTCGTCAACGGCCATACCGATTCCGAAGGCGGCTACAACTGCAATCTCGAGCTCGTCGGCCAGTTCCGGGGCGAGGGCGCCTTTTCCCAGAATGGGCCAGCTTACTTCGGTCACTGCGCCTACATGGCGACGGAGAACAATCCTAGTCAGGCGCATCCCGGTGTCGTGGTGATCGATGTTTCGGATCCCAGACATCCACAGCCGACCGCCTACCTCGCCGAAACCAAGGCCGGACTCAATCCGCACGAAAACATCAAGGTGAACCAGGCGCGCGGACTTCTCGGCCTCGCGCAAAGCAACGGGCCGAGCTTCGCGGTCTACGACCTGAACGAGGACTGTGCCCACCCGAAACTGGCGTCGACCTTCGATGTACCCAATAGCTCCGGGCACATGGGGGGCTGGGCGGAGGACGGCAAGACGTACTACATCGGCCAGAGCTTCCGCGGCGTGAACGGCATCCTGCCGATCATCGACGTGACCGATCCTTATAACGCGAAGTGGCTCCTCAACTGGACGTTTACCGGTGATGGCCGGCCGCACGACCTCTCCACCAACGCCGACGGCACGCGGATGTACTCCGGGCAGCCCGGCAACTTCGGCGTGGCACCAACCAATTCCTCTTTCGGGCCGGACGGGCTGGTGATCCTCGATGTGAGCGACATCCAGTTCCGTCGCCCGAATCCACAGATCCGCATCGTCAGCCGGCTGTTCTGGAACGATCAGGGGCAGGCGGAACAGATGCTCCCCTTCTTCTCTCACGGACGCTCGTACCTCATCAGTACGGACGAATCGGGCGGGCAAGCCGGCGTGGGGGGCCTTGCGGCGGCCTGTGCGCGCGGCGCATCGCCATACGGTTATTCGAACATCATCGACATCACCGACGAGACGAGCCCGCGGATCGTTTCCAAGATCATGCTGGAAGTCCACGACCCCAAGAATTGTTCGTCGTTCCTCAAAGAGCCGCCGGAACTCAACGGCGGCAACCTCGACTACTCGACGGAAAGGTGCGCGCTGGATCGCGCGATCAACCCGACCTTGGCTGCGTGCGGCTCGAGAGGAACCGGCACGCGCATCTACGACATTCGCGATCCGCTGCACCCCGCGGAAATCGCGTACTGGAAGGGACCGGCGCCGCGCACGGCGTTCCTTCCCGGCTCGGGCAGCTGGTCGCCGAGCGTCGATCGAACGGTAGAAAAGCAGGCGGGTCTCGCGCGCTTCGTCAAAGTGCCTGCGGCCGACGGCAAAGGCCACGAGCTGAATCTTTGGCTCGTCGGCGACGGCGGCGGTTTCCAGGTTCTGCGCTTTACGCGCGACTTCCTCGAAACGCACCCTGGCAAGGCGATCCATGCCGAGTCTTTGAAAGACGACTGAACCGTATTCACCGGAGAACGACAATGAGAAGCGCAGTCCGATTGATGGCAGGAGTCATCGCCGCTCTGGCGGCGACGCTCGCCGCGGCGCAGAGCGCGCATAACGACGTCGACGCACGGCACCATGGCTGGACGCAGTACCCGATCGAAGTCCTTTCCAGCCGGCCCGACGCCATTAGCGGCGGCGACGCGCTGGTGCGCGTGACGGTGAAGAAGAACGTGCCGGCTTCCGGCATGCGCGTGAAGCTGAACGGCGCCGACGTCACCTCGGCATTCCTGGTCAACAACGCGACGAAGACGCTCACCGGCCTCGTCACCGGCATGCGGGTGGGCGAAAACCTGCTCGAGGTGATCGACCCGCGCGGCAACGTCAAGGGCAACGGCCGCGCCGATGCCGACATCATCCTCAACAACTATCCGATCGCGGGGCCGATGTTCTCCGGCCCGCACGAGCAGCCGTTCCGTTGCGACACGGCGAGTTTTAACCTGCCGGCGGGACTCGGCAACCTCGGCGCGCCGCTCGATGCCGACTGCTCGATCAACCGGCGTGTGGATTATCTTTATCGCACCACCACTGGAACGTTCGCCGCGCTACCCGCGAGCGCCACGACGTATCCCGCGAACATGGTGACGACCACCACGACGCTCGGCAAGACCGTGCCGTACATCGTGCGCATGGAGACGGGCACCATCAATCGGGCGATCTATCAGATCACCATCCTGCACGATCGCTTCGCCGAGCCGGCGCCCAGCTGGTCGAGCCAGCCGGGCAACTGGAACAAGCGCCTTATCTATACCTTCGGCGGCGGCTGCATCGGCGGCTGGTATCAGCAGGGCCGCAGCACCGGCGGCGTCACCGACAACTTCATGCTTTCGTCTGGCTACGCGCTCGCCTCGTCTACGCTGAACGTCTTCGGCAACAACTGCAACGACCTCGTCGCGTCCGAGACGATGGCGATGGTGAAGGAGCGCTTCATCGAGGGCTACGGCGTGCCGGCGCATACGCAAGGCTGGGGATGCTCGGGCGGGTCCTACGCGCAGCATCAGATCACCGACAACTATCCCGGGCTGCTCGAAGGCATCATCCCCGGCTGCTCGTTCCCTGAAGTCGGCTTCGCGACCATCAACTTCATCACCGACGCATGGCTGCTCGACGATTACTTCACTGCGCGCCAAGCGGCGATGGGCTGGACCGACGAGCAGAAGCGCCGCGTCACCGGCTTCCTGCAATATGCGACGGCGCCGAACATCGAGATCGGCGCGCATCGCATCGATCCTCGGCCGGCCACGACGAGCTGCGCCTCGGTGCCGGTCGCCCAGCGCTACGACCCGGCGACTAATCCGACGGGCGTGCGCTGTACCGTGCACGACCATACGGTGAACGTCTATGGCCGCGATCCAGCGACTGGATTCGGCCGCCGGCCGCTCGACAACGTGGGGATTCAATATGGTCTCAAGGTGCTGAACGACGGCACGATCAACGTCGATCAGTTCCTCGATCTCAACGACAGAATCGGCGGCTTCGATGCCGATGCGAACGAGGTTCCTAAGCGCAGCGTGGCCGACCTCGTCGCCGCGCGCGCCGCGTACCAGACCGGGCGCCTCACCAACGCGGGCGGCGGCCTCGCGAGCCAGCCGATCATCGATTTTCGCGACTACAACGACGTCCTTCCGGGCGGCGACATCCATGTGCGCTACCACTCCTTCTCAATGAGGAAGCGCCTGGACAAGGCGAACGGCCGGCACGACAACCAAGTGATGTGGGTGAATGACAACCGGTTTGGCTTGTATAGCAACAACAATCCGCTGCTGCGCGAGGCGATCCTTAAGATGGATCGCTGGATCACCGCCATCAAGGCCGACAGCCGCGACATCCCGCAGATCGAAAAGGTGGTGCAGAACAAGCCCGCCGACCTGCAGGAAGGCTGCTACAGCAAAGACCCGACGCCGGTGTTCATCCCGCAGACGCAAGTGCGCGAGCAGGAGCAAAGCACCACCTGCAACATGCTCTATCCGACGAACTCCTTCCCGCGCGAGGTCGCCGGTGCGGACATTGCCGCCGACATCATCAAGTGCCAGCTGAAACCGCTGTCGCCGGCGGACTATGCGGTCGCCTTCAACCCCGCACAGTGGGCGAAGCTGCAATCGATCTTCCCAAGCGGCGTGTGTGACTGGTCCAAGCCCGGCCTCGAGCAGCAGGATCCGCTCGGGACGTGGATCTTCTTCAACTAGGGGAGGGGTTATGACGACAAATCCCAAGAAAGCGGTACTCGCGGCGTTGTTGGCGACCGCGTTCGCGGCGCCCGCGATGGCAAACGACGCCGAAGACGCGCTCATCCGCGCGCGGCAGAAGATCTTCGGTGTGGAGAACGTCGATGCCAAGGGCCGCGTCGCGCCCGACCGGGTGATCTTTTCGTGGGCGACGAACACCACTTACGTCGCCTCCGTGCTCGGACGCGTGATCGTGCTGGACAGCTACATCACCAAGCCCGAGCTGCCGACTGCGCCGATCGACCGACGCTACACGCCGCTACTACCCAAGGACTTGGCCGACGCGCATCCCGAGGCGATTTTCCTCGGCCACGGCCATGGCGACCATGCCGACAACGCCGCCTTCATCGCCAAGTGGGCGAATGCGACGATCTACGCATCGGAAGAAACCTGCCAGGTCATGCAGCTCGACGTACAGCGCATGTGGAACGACGCGAACGAGGTGAACGGCGGCGTGAAGATCGTGCCGAACGCCGATCCGGTGAAGTGCGTCGCCGTGGTGCCGGCCGGCTCGCGGCCCGGGCAGTACGACGAGAACACCGGCCGCTCCCGGGCGACGCGTCTCGGGCAGCTCGATCCGCAGGTGTGCATTCTCGCGTTCAAGTTCGTGCATTCGGGCACGGCGCCTGTCGACCCGAGCTTCGTCCACTCGACTCTTTCGGACCTCGGCGATCCGCGCTATTCCGGACGCACTATCACGACGCCGACGCCCGCGGTCACGTATCCGGCGATGTACCCGAACCTCACGTCGTACATTCCGCCAACGAATCCCGCGCTTCGCGTGCCCGGCCAGATGGACACGAGGACCACCGGCTTCGGTAGCCCGCCCGGAATTCCCGGCGGTGCGATAACCATCCTTTATCAGTTCGTTCTGCGCGGCGGCAATAACTTCAGCTTCGTGTGGCTGAATTCGGCCGGTCCCGCCACCGAGGGCATCGGCAGCGATCCGGGGCTCGTGACGCTCGCGCAGTACACCGATCCCGCGACTCCGGCGGACAAGCTGGCTTTGGCGCGCAACATCGGCCACAGCCTCTACGACCTGATGGACCGGCTGCCGGCCACGGACGTGCTGCTCGGCTCGATCGTCAGCCTGGGAGCGGCGGCAAACCAGGAGCGGGACATCATCAAGGTCACGCAGCACTTGAAGCCGAAGGTGTACTACCCGGGACATCACACGGACGTGGCACAGAAGGGCTCCGGGATCTATCACAAGATCGCCTGGCGCGACACGGCGCTGGCGATGGGATACCCCCAAAGCGAATGGCCGGAGTTCCGCCTGCTCATGGATCCGAACGACTTCCTCGCGCCGCAGGTTTTCGACCCGCACAACGACCGCTGGGCGGAGCGCGGCAAGTCGGCGCGGGTGCCTGACGCATGCCGTTAGCAGTCAAACGCGCGTAACCGTAACCGAAGGGCGCTGCGGCGCCGTTTCTTTTCTTGACAGCCCGCCGGAGGCGGGCATAGACTGCTTGAATACTCCTGGGGAGGAGACCATGTCGCTGATCGTGCGCGCCGCTGCCGCGGCGCTGGCGTGCTTCGCCGTTCTTGCGTTCGCCAAGGACAATGCAGCCGGACAGTTTGAAATCCGTACGCTATCGAATCGCGCCGACCTAGTGAGTGGCGGCGACGTGCTCGTGGAAGTCGGCGTGCCGCCTACCGTTCCGCTCCAACACGTCAGGCTTTACCTCAACGGCCGCAACGTCACGGCGAGCTTCCGCACCAACGCGTCGACGCGCGTCATGCGCGGCGTGCTGACCGGCCTGGTGCAGGGGGCAAACGATTTCCTCGCCGATTCCAATGGGCAAGGCAAGGGGCGTCCACGCGCGTCGCTACGGATCACGAACCATTCGATCGGTGGCCCAGTGCTGCTTGGCTCGCAGACGCAGCCGTGGATCTGCGCCACGCCGACGGCGACGGCGGCCGCGGGCAACCAGCCGGCGAGCAACGGCAGCGGCCTGAGCACTTTTGCGACTGATGCCCAGTGCAGCATCGCGACTGAATACAAGCTTTTCTATCGCACCAAGGTCGCCGGTTGCAGCACAGCCTTGCCGGATCCCACGCCGCCGGCAGTTCCCGCGGCGAACAATTGCTTCCAGCCCTACACATCGACCGTGGCGCCCGAACTCATCGCGACGACGACCACGACGCACGGCAACACGGTGCCTTACATCGTGCGTGTCGAGCGCGGCACGATCAATCGCGGCATCTACGACATCGCCGTGCTGTTCGATCCGGCGAAGCCCTGGAGCGCACTGGATCCCCAGCCGCAGTGGAACGGCAAGGTGGTGTATTCGTTCGGCGCATCCACCGGGCAGCCGCGCCTGCAATTCCGCACCGAGCAGAACTGGGCCGACGACTCGGCACTCTCGCGCGGCTTCATGGTCGCCGACAACAGCCTGACCGACTCGCTGTACAACTCGAATCGCGTGCTCAACGCCGAGACGCTGATGATGATGAAGGAGCACATCGTCGACAACTACGGCGAGATCAAGTACACGATGGCCAACGGCTGCTCGGGCGGCTCGATCCAGCAGAACACCGCTGCCTCGATCTATCCGGGCCTGCTCGATGGCATCCAGCCGAGCTGCGATTACCCCGACTCGATCACCACCGGCAT
>Ga0136846_1230678_pt1 | contig 27649 bp, 21 predicted proteins | sample HopSoiMetagenom2_FD_96841 | JGI IMG/M metagenome (GOLD analysis project Ga0136846, IMG submission 96841) | Grasslands soil microbial communities from Hopland, California, USA - 2 Assembly 2016 (version 4) | ecosystem: Environmental > Terrestrial > Soil > Grasslands | place: USA: Hopland... | reverse complement strand
TCGGAACAGCACGCTAATTGGCTCGATTGTGTCAAATCCAGAAAGGAACCGTCGGCTCCTATTGAAATTGGCCATCGTTCATGCAGCGCATGTTTGCTGCACCAGATCGCTATGAAGCTGAAGAGAAAAATTTATTGGAATCCTGTGAACGAGACGATCGGCAATAATGATAAGGAAGCATTGGCGATGCTATCCCGTCCCCGAAGGAAGAAATATGATTTCACCGCGTAAAACCTTTTGAATGATCAACCGAATTCTTTTTCTTTTTGCTGTTACACTCGTGGCCTCCTGCAATGAAACGATAAAACAACCAAAAGCAAATGATGGTATGGTAAGGCTTATTACGCTCGACCCCGGGCATTTTCATGCAGCCCTGGTTCAAAAGATCATGTACAAAGATGTAGATAGTGTTGTTCATGTCTATGCGCCTGCAGGCAATGACCTGCAATTGCACCTCGACAGGGTAAACGGGTACAATAACCGTAAAGACGATCCTACTACCTGGAAAGAAGAAGTCTATAGCGGTAACGATTATTTTGAAAAAATGATCGCCGAGAAAAAAGGGAACGTGGTAGTGCTGGCGGGGAATAATCAAAAGAAGACCGATTATATTTCAAGATCGCTGGAAGCGGGATTAAATGTATTGGCAGATAAACCGATGGTGATAAATAGCGAAGGATTTGAAACCTTGAAAAAAGCGTTTGAAACAGCCAAACAAAAGGACCTGGTATTATATGATATCATGACCGAACGTTTCGAAATAACTTCCATACTGCAACGCGAACTGGCTATGATCCCGGAGATCTTTGGCACGTTGGACACAGGCACTGTTGATCACCCGGCAGTAGAAATGGTAAGCGATCACAATTTTTATAAAAATATTTCGGGGAATGTGGTAGTAAGACCGGCCTGGTTCATGGATGCATCCCAGCAGGGAGAAGGTATTGTAGATGTCACAACCCACCTGGTTGACCTGGTACAATGGGAATGTTTCCCAGAGAAAACCCTCGACTATGCAAACGACATAACTGTGACGACAGCCAAAAGATGGCCGACGAATATGACTATAACGCAGTTTAAAACAATCACAAAACTGGATAGTGTTCCTTCTTATCTGGATAAAAACAGGAAAGGTGATTCAGTATTGCAGGTATGGTCGAATGGCGAGATTAACTATATAATAAAAGGAGTGCATGCCAAAGTCACAGTAATATGGAAATACCAGACGGAAAGTGGAAACGATACGCATTATTCGCTCATGAGAGGAACAAAGGCTGACTTAATGATAAAGCAGGGCGCTGAAGAGCAATATAAAACTGTTTTATACATTTTGCCTAAACACCCTTCGGATTTCACACCAGCGCGGATGAACGATCTGCTAAAACCACTTGAATCAAAATACCCCGGTATCTCATCGAAAGAAGTGGACGAAGGATGGGAAGTGATTATCCCGGACAAGTACAGGGAAGGACATGAATCGCATTTTGCGAGGGTGACGGAGAATTACCTGGAGTATTTAAAAAATCATAACATGCCTGCCTGGGAAGTACCCAATATGCTGGCGAAGTATTATACCACAACAAAAGCGCTGGAGCTGTCACAAAAAAACCAGTAGATCAATGCCACTTGAGATAATCGATAAACCCTTTATCGTAAGCCTGCACGGGTTTTCCGCCAGGGTTTTAAATAAAGATTATGCAGGAACGGGAAGACCGTTGATGGATGCCATGTGGAAAGAAGTAAAATCAAACGGAATAAAAAATAAAGGCATCAATTATTGGGTATATGAAAAGGGTGATATCCTGTTTACAGGAGTAGAATTGGAACAGGAACTTCCTGCTGACAGTAAGATGGAATTGAAAAAGATCAATCTTACAAAATATGTCCGCTGGAAACATATCGGCCCCTATACAAAATTGAAAGGCGCATATGACAGCATGCATGCTGAATTGGCAAAAAGGAATATGGATTTCTATTTTCCCTTTTTAGAGATCTATGGTCATTGGACGCCGGATGAAAGCAAGCTGGAAACTGATATTCTATTTTCTTTATTAAAACAATGATATGAGGTTAATGCTTACTTGCCTGATGGTAATAACGGTGTCTCCCCTTTTTGCACAAAAAACAGACTCATTGCCTCCTGGTGTGTATCATTGGGACAGCCTGGTTACTACCGTAGAAGAATCGAGAGCAAGGAAACAGGTCATGGAAGGAAGCACCACTTGCCTGGTCCATTTTGAAGTTCACGCTACTTCTATTCAGCCGGGTAAAGCTCCTCATCCGCCACATACCCATGCCGATGAAGAAGAACTCATCATTGTAAAAGAAGGACAGGTAAAGATCACAATCAACGGTGTCAGCAATACGCTTGGACCGGGAAGTGTGGCATATGCAATACCGCTCGAAGAACATGGGATCGTCAATACCGGCAATACACAGGCAACATATTATATCTTTAAATACAAATCAAGGTTGCCGATGGAACTGGAACGGGCTAAAAAGAATGGAGGGTCATTTATGATCAACTGGGATACTGTCACCGTAAAGAAAACCGACAAAGGACAAAGAAGAGAATTCGTTAACAAACCTACTTCGCAACTGCTCAAATTTGAAATGCATACCACGGCATTGAATGAAGGGCTGGACAGTCATGCGCCACATACCCATAAAGAAGAAGAGATCATCCTGATCCTGAAAGGGAATGTGATCATGCATGTTGGAGATAAAACGTATTCCGCCGGCCCGGGAGATATTGTCTTCCTTCCGTCGATGATATTGCACAATCTTGTTAATACCGGAAAAGGGCAGTGTGAGTATTTTGCGTTTCAATGGAGATAGTGGTGGGCAGCGGATTACTGGATACTGGATGCTGGATGTTGGATGCTATGTGCAAAATGAAACTCTGAGAATCATAGGTACCAGTATCGAGTTGCTTTGTCGCTTCGCTTACCGCAATGATGGCATCTAGCATCATATTCAACTGCTGCGCTCGAAATAAGGTGCTGAAACTTTCACTACAGTTCCAAGGTTATCTTCTTTCCCGTCCTGCACGCCTCAAATATCGCATCCATTATCTTCAGATCTTTCACCGCCTCTTCCCCATCAATAGGCACAATGGGCTGTTTGCCGGTAAGAATAATATCAGACATTTCATCCATCTGCACGGTTTGATGCGTCTTATGTGGTTGTGTGAGCTCGCCCTTATGTGTACGTCCCATGATCGGTCCATAACCTGTGGAAGGTTGCATCTCGGCAAAACCTTTTTCTCCGTTCAGGTAAAATTTATCCAGGCCGTTCATATCATAGGTAGAGAGGCAGGAAGCCACAGCCCCCGAAGGAAATCCAAGCTGAAACTGGATAGTTTGATCGACTCCTTCCTTAAATTTTACTGGATCTGTTTTTGTTTCCTGTGCTGTTACCCAAACAGGTTCTTCTCCTACCATATATCTTGCCCCATTGACCGAATAGATCCCGATATCCATCATTGAACCTCCGCCGGCCAGTTGTTTATTCAATCGCCATTGGGTCGGGTCGCCGATGCGAAAGCCACTCAGGCCCTGGAAGAATAAAATTTTACCGAACTCCCCATCTTTCCTCATGCGTATCACCTCGAGTGTCTTAGGTTCAAAATGCATCCTGTAGCCAACCAATAGTTTCACATTTGCTTTCTTACAGGCCGCGACCATCTCCTCTCCTTCTTTGGCATTCAAAGCCATCGGTTTCTCGCTGATCACATGCTTACCAGCCTTTGCTACCCTTATCGCGTAAGGTTTATGTAATGAATTAGGCGTAATAATATATACCGCATCGATGTCCGGGTTATTTTTTATGTTGTCAAAATTTTCATAGTTGTAACAATTCTTTTCAGGAATGTTATACTTGGCCTGCCAGTTCGTGATCTTGGATGGGGTTCCACTGATGACCCCAACGAGCTTTGCTTTTGTACAGGATTGCATCGCATCGGCAACACGGGTACCATAACTGCCGAGACCCATGATCGCAACGCGCAATATGGGGCCATCATAACGCTTGCTTCTGTTATCAGTTATTTCTTCCAGATCTTTTTTTGACAGGAAAGGCAGAACCGCAAGTGGTGCGGCAATGGTCTGCAAAAAATGACGACGTGATTTCATAAAATGGTTTTTTGATGAGCCGATTGAAAAACTAAGTTGAAGTTAAATTCTTTTGGTGAAATTATTGGTTAAGCACGAACCATGAAATGTTCTGCTGGCCATGAAAAAACCAATTAACTGAATATCCTGTCATGAGAACGTTTTTCATTCCATTGTGGCGTCGGTTCGAAATAAGTTTTATCACTTGCATGAAGATGCTGCTTCACCGCCTCGTCATTCAATTCTATTCCTAATCCCGGGGCTGCAAGTGGAATATTGGCAAAACCTTTAGTGATCAACTGCCGCCCATCGGTTGTCTTTACCAGGCTTTCCCACCAGGGCAGGTCAATCGAATGATGTTCCAGCGCCAGGAAATTCTGTGTGGCCGCCGCACAATGAACATTGGCCATAAATGAAACCGGCGTTCCTGCCTGGTGCATGGCCATGGCTACTCCATGTTCTTCAGCATAATCACCAATTCGTTTTGTCTCCAGCAAACCGCCTGAAGATGCAAGGTCCGGGTGAACAATATCCACCGCATGCGCATCTATCAATGGTTTGAAATTTTTCAGCAAATAAATATCCTCACCGGTAAGGCACGGCGTTTCCAATGCATCCGACATCGTCTTCCATTGATCCGTATATTCCCATGATACGATGTCTTCCAGCCAGGCCAGCCTGTATTTTTCCAATGATCTTCCGAGGCGAATGCCGTTGTTGAGGTCAAAATGGCCATAGTGATCTGTAGAAAGAGGAATATCATATCCCAGCATTCCTCTTACATTAGCTACGAGTTTGCCCAATTCATCGAGACCTTTATCCGTGATCTGAATTTGTGTAAACGGGTGAGCAGTGTTTCCGTATGCCATGTAATTATTAAGATCACCCCATTGAGCCAGGTTGCCCTGTGAATTTTCCCAAAACTTTTCATTCACTAATGTACCGGGTATGCCTTTCAACTCGCCAATACCCAGGTCCATCTTCAACCATGTATATCCCTGGTCATTGATACGATAATTCATTAACTTTTTTTGCTCTTCCGGTGAACCGGCTTCAGGAGTGTCTGCGTATAATCTTATTTTATCGCGATATCTCCCACCCAGCAATTGCCATGCGGGTACATTATAGGCTTTACCCACAATATCCCATAGCGCCATTTCTACAGCACAAACCCCGCCTGCCTGCCTCGCCTGGCCACCAAACTGACGGATCTTCTTAAAAATCATTTCTACATTGCATGGATTTTCGCCGAGTATCCGACTTTTTATAAACAGGGCATAGCGTTCATCGGCGCCATCGCGTACTTCACCTAAACCATAAATTCCCTGGTTGGTATCAATGCGGATGATCGCTGTGCGACCAAGCACCGTTGTAACGCAATAACGCATATCTGTTATTCGCAGATCCGAAGGACCCGAAAAACGATTTACTTTCTGCGTGGACTGTGCAATGACATCTTCTATTGGACTAAACATAAATGCACCGCCTAACGCAACGCCACCCAATGCCGATTTTTTTAAAAATGAACGCCGGCTGTTTTCAGTCGTTTCGATTTTGTCATTGACAACATCGGTTTCTATTCTATCGGGATCTTTCAACCCGAGTTTATCCAAATACTTCTGTGAGGGATTCATATGTTGAGGTTTTATTGTTACTAAAGATTATTGTGTATTCGAAATCGTCATTACGAACGTAGCAAGGGAATCGGATGCCGGATGCTGGTCTCTGGATGCTGGATGCTAAGTGCTGGATGATGGTCGTAGTATGTCGGCATCCAGCATTTCGTATCTAGCATCCTGCGTCCTCGCTACCAAGTTCTATCTTTCATAAATTTATCGAGCTCTTGACGTGTCATCGGCAGTTTATCCGGATTCTCATCCAGCCATTTCAGAAAATCCTTTTTGATCTCATCGGTCCATTGTGAATCGATCTGTCCCGGCGTATATTTTTGTTCGCGCAAACGCTGGTGCCCAAATGCATCTCTTAATGAAATGAATTCTGCATTCAACACAACTTCTTCCACGAGATGTGCAGGAATAAAAACGACTCCTCCTTTTTTGGCCAATGCGATATCACCAGGCAAAACCGTAGCCCTGCCAATCCGTATCGGGACATTAATGCCTCCCAGCATCATCTGCTGGATATAGGAAGGGTCATATCCTTTTATCCAGGCATTGAATCCATTGATCTCTTCCAGTCCTTCGATATCCCTTACCGATCCATAAAAAATTACACCTTGATGTGATTTCGCATAAATGGAATTACCCAGGTTATCGCCGATAAGAGTACCATCCGCTACTTTGCCATAACTGTCGGCCACATAGATGTCTCCATCTTTTAATACATCAATTGGCCAGGAATTGGTGTTGCCGATACGGCCTTCGGCTTTCCCTTTTTCTTTTATCACCTTGTCTACATCCGGTCGCATCGGGAGATATTGAGCCGTGACAACCCTTCCTACCATCACCGAATCGGGTTCGAGCACCATCCAATCCCCTTCGAACTGGTTCTGATAACCTTTGTTTCGCAAGATGCCCCAGGCTTCTTCCAGGTGAACTTTCTTCAATCGCTCCAGTAATTTGTCAGCCACTTTTGGCCTTCCATCTGGGAATCGTTCGCCTTTCCATTCAGGTGTATAAGCCTTTATCTGTTCAGGCGTTAATGTGACCTGTTGCGCCATCATCCAGGCTGACGAGATCAATAACAGGATGATAAGAAGACTGTATTTTTTCATATAGCGATCATTTTTATTATAAAATTATTATTGCAGGTTGGCAATTGCGCCAAACTCGTCTGACAGCCTCGTGATCAGGTTCTCGAATATGGCAAAATTCTTTTTATAAACTGAATGGTTTTGCTTGTTGGGTTTATAGGTATCGGGTAATACGACTGTTTGCGCCGCTTCATCGAGGTCTTTATAAATATTCATTTCGGTAGCGCTTAATAAAAATGCGCCAAGGCTCACGCTGTTTGTATTCTTACTTATACTTACCGGCTTATTGAAGATGTCGGCGATCAACTGCGTGCAAAAAGGAATAGAGGCAAAGCTTCCATTTACTGTAATGCTGTTAATGGTCCTATGTTCTTCGAGGGTCTTGCTAATACTGTACACTTCGAACAATATCCCCTCGATCGTAGCGCGGATCAGGTGCTTGCGTTCATGGTTAATGTTTAACCCAAAATAAACTCCTCTGGCATTGGCATTCCATATTGGTGCCCGTTCCCCGAGCAGGTAAGGCAAAAACAATAATCCATCGGAGCCTGTAGCGACTTTAGCAGCCTCCTGTATTAACTCTTCCATGCTGCTTTCGATATCAAACGCATTTTTAAAATCGCCGAACTGCTTTGCAAACAATTCAAATACCACCCCGCCGTTATTAGTCGGTCCACCTGATACATAATAGTTATCTGTGAGGATATAATTGAAGAAACGCTGTTTCTTATCCTGTAGGACCTGTTTGCCGATCACCCGCATAGCACCGCTGTCCTCAATTGTTATGGTGGCTTTATCCTTTTTCCATGCGCCGGAACCCAACATTGCGAGACAGCCATCGCTCGAACCTACAATGATCTTTGTCCTGGCCGATAGTCCAAGCAGGGTCTGGTATTCTTTCCGTAGTTTGTTTTCCGCATGAAAAACAGGAACCAGCTCGGGCAATTTATCTGAAGAGATACCCGCATATTTTAACGAATCAGGCTCCCAGTTTTTCTTATGTATGTTCAATAGACCTGTTGCAGAAGCCAGGCTATAGTCAATCACATAAACGTCGGCCAGTTGCTGGATGATATAACTTTTGATCGATAAAAATTTCCAGGTCTGTTTGAATCTTTCTTTATCATGGTTCTTTATCCATGCGATCTTTACCAGTGGCGACATGGGATGGATCGGTGTTCCCGTAGCATTATAGATCTTTTTTCCCAGCGGCGAGTTCTTTAAGGCCTGTGCTTCTTTCTTTCCACGATTATCGGCCCAGGTGATTGCGTTGCCAAGAGGAACCCCGTTTCTGTCAATTGCCAGCACACTATGCATGGCTGCGCTAAAGCAGATACAAAGAACCTTGTGTTTTTGAGGATGTATCTTTTCACTCAGCAGGTTCTTCAATATATAAAGCATGGTAATGAATATCTGCTCAGGATCCTGCTCACTGTGATCAGGAACCGGGTGGAAAGTGGGATAAGCGCCTTTGGCAAAACCTATCACGTTTCCCTGCATATCAAATGCAAAAATCCTTACGGCATTTGTCCCTAATTCGATACTTATTATGCAATCCATTTTTATAGTTAGTTTTAATTTTTGGAGACATTTCGTTTTTTGAATTCACTGGGTGTATAGCCGGTCAGTTTTTTAAAGGTGGTGGAAAAATGCTGCGATGAATAAAATCCCGTGTCCAGTGCTATATCCGTAACATTCAATCCCTGTCTTTTTAATAATTTAATTGCTTCGGAAATACGGATGGTGATCAGGTAATTCAATGGTGAAAATCCTGTATAGTTCTTTACTTTCTCTGTAAAAGAAGTGGTACCAAGGCCTACAAGCCCTGCCATCTCTTCTACCGTCCACTGATGCGCCAGGTTTTGCCGTAATGCGTTTTCCAGTTTGGTAAATGCCTGCGGAAAATCCCGGTAAGAAATATTCTGTTGGGATAATTTGCGGGCAATTGAAATAAGCAGTTGATCAAGGAAATGATTGACGGCTGCAGTGTACCCGATCTGCTGTTGCACCAGCTCCTGGCGCAATTCCTGCAATATTATTCCCACTTCTCTCGCCTTTAGCAGCACGAGATGCGTGTTCACGTACAAAATTTTACCGATAGCCAGGCTTTCATTTTTAGAAAGACAGCTCCATTTGCCGGGCAATAATTTTCCACTTCGGTCCAGCTTATCTGTTTTTATGTGGATCCAGTTAATGCTCCCAATATCCAGGAAGCCTTTGCTCCCTCCCAGTTTCTGCCCCGGAAGTACCACAGCCACATCACCCGGGTACAGGATATGCTCATGGTTGTGAATAATCCATTCAAACTTGCCGTCCATGATATAATAAATGCGTAGAGTATCGCTTATCGTTTCAGGAAACGAATTCAGCTGGATCGAATGATTTTTCTTTAAGGAAAATTCAATAATGTGCGGAAACAATTGCAGTTCCGGAGATGTTCCCTGTTGCAGTAGAAATTGGTTCATGCAAGCATCATTGAATCTAAATGTACAAACTGTTGGTCGATAAAAATAAGCGTTGCTATTGATCGGTGCATTTTTAGAATCATTTTGTTTGTGTAAAAATCAACGCTGTGCTTTATTGGAAGTTCGTGGCTGTAAGTTGAGATACTTTGTGATATCATCCGTATACTATCCTAACCAGTGAAAATAAGTTTTATTACCTAAAACAAATTGCTATATGAAAGGGAAATCCATTCCGGGAACACCGGCTGCTATCCGTTCATTTTTTTCTTTCCTGTTGGTACTGCTTTTTACCCCTGCTATTTTTTCACAAACCGTAACCGGCAAGGTTACCGATGAAAATGGAAAAGCCCTTTCCAACGTGTCAATCGCAGTAAAAGGGACCTCTACAGGTGTGACCAGCGATGAATCCGGGCAATTCCGGATATCAGCGTCTTCTACTGCTACACTGGTATTCAGTGCCGTCGGGCATACAACGCTTGAAGTAAAGATAGATGGGCGCGCGGTGTTAAATGTCACGCTCATTTCAGCTACAAAAGACCTGAATGAAGTCGTGGTAATAACCGCCCTTGGTATTAGTAAACAGGCAAGGGGTATTGGGTATTCCGCTACGAACGTAAAACCAGAAGACCTGACAGTCAACAGGACCACTAATCCAATCAACGCGTTGCAGGGCAAGGTAGCCGGTTTAAATATTTCGACTATGGGTACAGGACCGGCAAGTAGTTCCAAGATCCGTATCCGCGGCCAGTCTTCTATGGGCGGCGGCAGCACTCCTTTAATTGTTATAAATGGAGTTCCTGTCGACCGGGGAAATTTTAATAATAATGCCACAGCCGGTGGAAGCCCTAACGGAAGTGTAGTAGGTGTAGCAGGCGGTGGAGTTTATGCCGATGGCGGCGACCCTTTTGCAAGCATCAACCCAGACGATATTGAAAGCATGACGATACTAAAAGGCGCGGCTGCCAGTGCGTTATATGGTTATCGTGCCAAAGACGGTGTAATTATGATCGTAACGAAAACAAAAGGGAAAAGCAGGGGTATCGGCGTTTCCTACAATCTCAATTATACCAATGAAACACCCTTGGATTTTACAGATTACCAGACAGAATATGGACAGGGAGAAAATGGTCTTCGCCCAACATCTCCCAATCCTACATCCGGTGAATGGTCCTTTGGTGAAAAGATCCAACCTGGTATGACGCATACCTTGTTCAATACACCCAATATTCCGTATGTAGCGCAGGGAAGCCGGATCAAAGAATTTTACAGGAACGCCGAGAACGTTTCCAATACAATCTCTTTGGAGACAAGCGGCGATAAAGGAGGTTTGCACCTTTCACTGAACAATACTACCAATGCCGGCATTGTTCCAAACAACAAATTCACTCGCCGCATCATGAATCTTGGCTTTAATTATAACCTGTCGGACAGATTAAATTTCTCAGGCAATGTAAACTACTCATGGGAATATAATAAGAACCCACCCAATATTGCTAACCAGGATAACTCAATACCTACAACGATAATGTCGCTGGCCAATACGATGCCATTAAGCGTATTAAAAGCAAATGAATATAACCCGGCAACAGGCAATGAGTATATCTATTCCAGGTTTATGAACCGCACGAACCCTTACTGGGTGCTGGATGAACAATTTCACAATATCAGGAGAGACAGGATATTCGGCAATATCACGGCCAAATACAATATCCTCTCGTGGTTAACGATACAGGGAAGATTTGGAGAAGACTATTATTCACGGGATGAGGACGTCAACAATTTCCCAACCGGGCAAGCGTCAAGACCAGCCGCACAAGCCGGTTTTGTAAATGGGGTGTTTACCCAGGAATCTCGTCGTTACAGGGAAAGTAATCTCGATTTCCTGGTGATCGCCAACAAAAAATTCGGCGACTTCGATGCGACTCTTACCGGTGGAGGTAACCAGATGAATACGAGATCGGATATCAATAACGTACAGGTTACCGACTTCGTTATAAGAGGGCTTTATACCGTTCAAAACGGGAGAGCAAAAAATCCTACTTATCAACTTGCGACTGGTCGCGTTAATTCTCTATATGGTTCGGGAGAAGTTTCCTGGAAACGGACACTATACCTGACAGGCACCGGCCGTAACGACTGGTTCTCTACTCTCTCGCCTGCCAACAGGAGCATTTTTTATCCGTCTGTATCGGGTGCTTATGTTTTTTCCGAAAACATAAAGAATATCTCATGGCTGAACTTCGCAAAATTAAGAGCCGGCTATGCTGAAGTTGGTAGTGATAACGACGTAGGTTTTGCCTCTGACCAGTTATATTATAATGTTAATTCCAATCTTATCAATAATCCTTCAGGAACGGCGGTAGCGGTTGGAACAAGCGGTAATGCCGTACCTAACGCGAACCTGAGACCCAGCAGGACTGCTGAAACGGAATTAGGTCTTGAACTAAGGATGTTCAATAATCGCGTCAACCTTGATGTTGCCATCTATAAGAAATTCACTTTCGACCAGATCATACAGGTGCAGATATCGGATGCTTCCGGTTTTGTAAACACGTTAATCAATAGCGGGAAAAGCACGAATAAAGGTTTTGAAGCATTGCTCACCCTTGTGCCGGTAAGAACGAAAGATTTCAACTGGGAATTCACTGCCAACACATCTTATAACAAGACAAGGGCGGACAAAATCATAACAGGCGCTCCCGGAGAACGTATCACCGTAGGTACACATGTATTCAATGGAGAAGTCAGGATAGTTGTTGGACAGGAATTAGAGCAGATCGCCGGATATGGTTATGCGAGGGATGCCAAAGGACAAAGAATATTCCAGTCAAATGGATTACCGCAACGCACTCCCGATCTTGTGTTGTTTGGCAGCGCCTTACCCAAATGGACCGGTGGCTTCCTCAACACATTTAATTATAAGGGAATTATTCTTTCTGTTTTCGTCGACTATAAACTGGGAAATAAAGTGCTTTCCGGAACGAACTTCAATGCAGTTCGTCATGGTTTGCATAAAATGACCCTGGAAGGAAGAACAAGCGGTGTTGTCGGTTCTGGGGTTAATCCGGGCGGAGGTACTAATACGGCTGTAGCGCCAGTTCAAACTTATTGGGAGCACCTGCGTTCGCAGGCGATCATCGAGCCGGTCATTTACAACGGTGGTTACTGGAAATTAAGACAGGTTTCGTTGGGATATGATTTTACCAAATACGTTCCTGCGAAATGGCCCATCAAAGGTCTCAGGCTGGACTTCGTTGCAAGCAATGTCCTGATTATTAAAAAATGGATCGACAATATCGATCCGGAAAGTTTTGGCTTTGTTTCCGACAGTCAGGCAGGTCTTGAATCCCCGAGCCTTCCTACCACCAGGGGATTGGGTTTTAATCTGAACATTAAATTCTAACACCACGATTATGAAAAAAATCATTAACTATAGTTTGCTGGTTGCTTTAATGCTGTTCGCTGTTTCCTGCGATAAAAAACTGGGAGACCTGAACAAGAATACAACCAGTCCCACGTCTTTAGATCCCGCGCTTTTATTGAACAATGCCGTGATCAATACTTCTTACCCAATGAAGTCTTTGATCTTCGATGTCGGGATCGTTCAGCAAATGGTAACTCCCAATGGCGGTGTGCTGGCGGGCGCCAATTTTAACCAGGATAGCCGCGATAATGGCGCCGGCAACCCCATCTGGACAGTATACTATCAAAACGTGATCAAGTACACGCATGATGTCATAGTGCGTACAAAAACAGTGACGACCAGGAGCAACCTTTACAACATGGCCCGTATATTCCAGGCTTATGCATTCATGATACTGACTGATGAATACGGTGATATTCCTTATAGCCAGGGTGGTGCCGGATATTCTGACCAGATATTCTTTCCCAAATATGATGCGCAACAATCGATTTATACTGACATCATAAAAGAGTTAACAGAAGCTGCTGCCGCATTGAACGCAGGTGGAACAATTGAAGGCTCCGATGTATTATATGCTGGTAATATCGCCAAATGGAAAAAATTCGCTTATTCTCTTCTTTTAAGGGCAGGTATGCGGATATTCAAAGCAGATCTTACCAAAGCCCAATCGACTGTACAGGCTGCAGTTGCCGGTGGAGTTATTACTGATAATGCAGACAATGCATATATGCGTAATGATGCCAACTATACCTGGGCAATCGGGAATTCATTGAATGGAAGCGAGGCCGCAAACTTTTACCTGGCCAAACCATTCGTTGACCAGTTAAAAACCACCAGTGATCCCAGGCTATCAGCCATAGCGATTCGTTATATGGGTGCAACTTCAGGCAATGGACAGACGGTTGCTGCCGGCAATACTACTGCTGCCGTGCAAATTGGAATGCCAATCGGGAAAGACAACGGAACTATCGTCGCAGCAGCTACAGCTGACGGCCTGGCCAGCTTTTATGAATATAGCCAGGCTGATCGCAGAAGGGTTACCAAGGTATCTTCCCCGGTATTCTTTGTCACTGCAGCACAAACCAATTTACTGTTGGCCGAAGCAAGATTCAGGGGATGGATAACTACAGGCACCGCTGCACAATATTTTTCAGATGGAATAAAAGCACACATGGACCAGATGGCTACTTTCGATGCGGGATCGGCTATATCAGCCGGGGCCAGAGACACGTATGTGGCAGCCAATCCCCTTGGAGCGGGAACAGAATTACAACAGATAAATACTCAATACTGGATAGCATCTTTCCTGAATGGTCCCGAAGCATTCGCGAATTTCAGAAGAAGCGGCTTCCCTGCATTGACACCTAATCCTTATGGTCAACCCAATAACCCGGATGTGCCGAATGGAACATTCATCAGGAGGTTGACCTATCCTACTTCCGAGTTGTCGGTAAATACTGCTAACGTGAATGAGGCAATCGGGAGACAGGGAGCAGATAAGTTAAGTACAAGGATATGGTGGGATAAACCATAGCTTTTCTCATTATATAGCAGTTAGCAATTAGGTAAAAACCTTTGTTTCTACAAAGGTTTTTTACACTTTAATCGTCTGTTATAATTGTTACTGCTGAAAAAACCCGTTTGAGGTTATTAGTATATCTTAGAACCGGATTCAGGAAGTTTAAAAAATATTAAATCATCTTATGCTGCAGCAATGAAAGAAGAAAAAAAATTACGAAGCCGCGACTGGTTTGGCAGAAAAGATAAAGATGGTATCATTTACAGGAGCTGGCTGAAAAATGAAGGCATGCCTGCCGACATGTTTGACGGCCGCCCGGTAATTGGCATCTGCAATACATTTAGCGAGCTTACTCCCTGCAACGCACATTTCAGGGATCTCGTTGAAATGGTGAAACGCGGTGTACTGCAAGCAGGTGGTTTTCCACTTGAGTTTCCAATCATGAGCCTGGGTGAAACGCTGCTGAAACCAACAGCCATGTTATTCAGGAACCTTGCCAGCATGGATGCAGAAGAATCCATTCGTGGTAATCCTATTGATGGCGTGGTATTGCTGACCGGTTGTGATAAAACTACTCCTTCCACCGTTATGGGCGCTTCCAGTGTTGGATTGCCTACGATAGTTGTTCCCGGTGGTCCTATGCTGAATGGCCGATATAAGGGTCAAACCATAGGATCTGGTACACATGTCTGGAAATTTGATGAAGACATGAAGACAGGTAAGATGACACAGGAAGAATGTGAATTTGCCGAAAGCTGCATGAGCCGTAGCATTGGACATTGCATGACAATGGGCACCGCTTCTACGATGGCCTGCATGGTAGAATCTTTGGGACTGACATTACCAGGAGCAGCCGCTATTCCTGCCGCCGATTCAAGAAAAAAAGTACTGGCTCAACTAAGCGGGAGACGGATCGTGGAGATGGTAAAAGAAGATTTAACCATTTATAAGGTATTGACCCGCGAAGCATTTGAAAATGCGATAAAAGTTAATGCAGCTGTGGGTGGTTCATCCAATTTTATTATTCACCTGCTGGCAATAGCCGGGCGCATTGGAGTGGAACTTAAACTCGAAGATTTTGATGGCCTGGGCAGCAAGATCCCCTTGCTGGTAAACCTGATGCCTTCGGGAAAATTCCTGATGGAAGACTTCTTTTATGCCGGTGGCCTGCCAGTTGTACTGAATGAATTAAAAGACCATTTGCATAAGAATGTGGTCACGGTTACGGGAAAAAATCATCACGATAACATAAAAGGCAAAACAGATTGTTATAATCCCGAAGTGATCGCTCCCTTCGATACCCCGCTGATAACTGAAGCAGGTTGCGTGGTAGTAAAAGGTAACCTGGCGCTGAACGGTGCGGTGATGAAGCCATCAGCCGCTACACCGGCATTGATGAAACATAAAGGCAGGGCCGTCGTGTTTGAAAATATAGAAGACTATCATGCACGAATCGATACTCCTGACCTTGATATTGATGAAAACAGTGTGATGGTATTGAAATATGTAGGTCCTGTAGGTTATCCCGGCATGCCGGAAGTAGGCAACATGGCGCTGCCAAAGAAAATACTGGAAAAAGGCATTAAGGATATGGTCCGCATTTCCGATGGCCGGATGAGCGGCACGGCCTATGGAACTGTCGTATTACATGTATCGCCTGAATCTGCTGTCGGGGGTAATCTCGCACTGGTTCAAAACGGGGATATGATAGAGTTGGATGTAGAGCAAAGAAAATTGCATTTGCATGTTTCAGACGATGAACTGGAAAAACGAAGAACAAAATGGACAGCTCCTAAAGCCAGGGCTGACAGGGGTTATGTGAGCATGTATGTAAAACATGTGATGGGAGCTGATAAAGGCGCGGACCTGGATTTTCTGAAAGGAAGCTCCGGCTCGGTTGTTACCAGGGATTCGCATTAAAAGACCTGATCAAATTAAATCTACATAAATGAAAAGATGGTTCATTTTTTCAGCGATATTTATTGTGGCCTGCAATAACAACACCAACAACAAAAACGAGAACTCAGATAAAGCAGCCGTGATGAGCTATAAAAAAACAGGAGCGCTGGAAAGGATCGATCCCGCACTGGACAGTATCATTACTCCAGGTACACAAGCCGAGATCATAGCCGAAGGTTTTGACTGGAGTGAAGGACCCCTATGGATCGAAAGCCATAAAATGCTTTTGTTCTCCGATGTCCCACGTGATACAATTTTCAAATGGACGGAAGAGAAAGGAAAAGAAGTTTATCTGACCCCCTCCGGTTATACCGAGCCTACACCCCGTGGTGGTGAAATGGGATCGAATGGACTGACGTTGGATAACGATGGCCGCCTTATCCTTTGCCAGTGCGGCAACCGGCAAATTGCCAGGATGGACGCACCATTTGATAAACCAGTACCCAATTACGTTCCGTTGGCTAACAATTATAAAGGCAAAAGATTCAATAGTCCCAACGATGTTATTGTGAGCAGCAAGGGCGAAATATTTTTTACCGATCCTCCTTACGGGCTCGAAAAAAATATGGATGATCCAAAAAAAGAAATTCCTTTCCAGGGAGTATTCAGGGTAAAGACCAATGGAGAAGTGGTATTGCTCACAGATTCGTTGACTCGACCAAATGGCCTGGCTTTCTTACCGGGAGAAAAAACGATGATCGTAGCCAATTCCGATCCCGACAAACCTTATTGGTATGCATTCGATATAGACGATAAAGGACAATTTACCAATGGCAGGATATTTTTGAGCGCTGCAGGTGATAAATCGGCCAAAGGACTACCGGATGGTTTTAAAATAGACAAGAAAGGAACTGTGTTTGCAACAGGGCCAGGTGGTCTGTGGATATTCAACAGCGCAGGAAAATTGTTGGGTAAAATGAAATTTGATGAAGCCACTTCTAATGTTGCTCTGTCACCGGACGAAAAAACATTGTATATCACGAATGATATGAATGTGCTCAGAGTGAAAATGAGAGAGTGAGTTTAGAATTATGAATTGCGCCATAGCGAATGCGAGCGTAGCGAAACAACTGAATGCTGCTATCTCTCCCTCTCCTCCGGAGAGGGAGTTGGAGGGTGAGGTCTAAGCGCGAAGCAAGGTGAGGCCGGGTGAGGTCTATAAACAAACAAAATGAATGATGAAAGTATACAAAACCAAATCAGGAATTCTTATTGAGAAAGATGCAAAGTTTTTTTTGCTAAAAGATGAGAACTGGGACCAGTTTATAAACAATGATAACCTTTTTCAACGGGTAGAAAAGTTTACCCGCTCATTAGTGCCATTGAGCGATACAGGCAAACTTCTCAGTGAAGACATACTGCCCCCCATCGGCAGCCAGGAACTATGGGCTTGCGGGGTTACTTATCTCCGGAGCAAGATCGGGCGGCAGGAAGAATCCAAAGACGCCGGTGGTGGCGATTTTTATGCCCGGGTATACGAAGCGGAACGACCCGAAGTTTTTTTTAAATCAACTGCTCACCGCGTGGTAGGACATCTAGCAAAAGTGACCATCCGTAGAGATTCAACCTGGGATGTACCGGAACCGGAGCTTACATTGGTCGTAACTTCTTCAGGGAAAATTGTGGGCTATACTATTGGCAACGATATGAGCAGCCGTAGTATTGAAGGAGAAAACCCCTTGTATCTTCCACAGGCAAAAACATACGATGGCTGTGCATCCCTGGGCCCATGCATTTATGTCACCGAAGAACCCTTGAATAAGAACACGAAGATCCACCTGCAAATCAACAGGGGCAACAATAAGGTATTTGAAGGAAGCGTCGGGATCGACCAGATGAAAAGAACGCCCAAAGAACTGGTGTCGTTTGTGTACAGGGAATGCTCTTTTCCGCAAGGTTGCCTGGTAATGACCGGAACCGGGATCGTGCCTGGAAATGAATTTACCTTACAGGCAGGCGATGAAATAAAAATTTCGATCGATGGAATTGGAGAACTGACTAATGAAGTGCGTAGAGCAAAGAGCGAGAGCGGTCAGCCTGCCTGCTAATAGCTAATATCGAGAAGGCAAATAATCTAAATACGCTTAATGACTTTCCTGATTATAATACTCGCAATCGGTTTACAGATCTTTCTTACTTACAAAAAAGTCAACCCCTTTCTTTCTTTACTGATCGTAGCTATACTCATGGGTTTCTGTCTCGGACTGGGACCAGTGGAAGTATTAAAATCAGTAAAATCGGGGGTTGGAAATACTATGGGCGATGTGGCGCTGATCATCATATTCGGCGCTGTTCTTGGCAAAATGCTGGAAGCAAGTGGCGCGGCGGAAAAGATAGCCACCACACTGATCAATGGATTCGGGTTAAAGTATATCCAGTGGGCGCTCATGGCAACAGGTTTTCTAATCGGCATCCCGCTCTACTACAATGCAGGATTTGTAATACTGGTGCCGCTGGTATTTTCGATCGCCCGTAGGGCCAATCTTCCTCTATTATATATTGCCATTCCCATGGCAGCTGCATTGTCAACCACTCACTGCTTCTTACCGCCACACCCCGGCCCAACTACTATTATCGGTGTTTTTAATAAAGTGATTCCAACAGACATGGGAAAGACATTGATGTATGGGATCCTCATAGCAATTCCGGTTGTATTAGTAGCCGGACCTGCATTAGGCACCATATTAAAAAGGATAAAAGTAGATGTGAACTCTTCTTTCCTTTCGCCAGAAATAAAAGAGCAAAAAAAATTACCAGCCGCATTGCCAAGTTTTATCATCGGGCTTCTGCCGGTGATATTGATAACCCTGGCAGTTATCGCATCCGCAATAATTCCCGACCCGGTCATTTGGAAAGAAAAAATGATGGCACAGGGAAGCAATCTTCCACTTGACCTGATCTTAACCATCAGGAAGATTATTTTATTTTTTGGCGACTCAACCATTGCCCTGCTATCGGCTGTATTGACAGCTATATGGTATTTCGTATTAAAGCCCGGTGGTACTATGGGCACAGCTATGAAATGGCTGAACGATGCGGTAGCCGGGATCGCGATGATCGTGCTGATCATTACTGCGGGCGGGGTTTTCAAACAGGTATTACAGGATAGCGGCACAGATAAATATATTGCTTCATTCAGTAGCAAATGGCAAATGCCGCCCTTATTGTTTGGATGGATGGTCACTGCATTGCTAAGAGTAGCGATCGGTTCGGCCACTGTGGCCGGCATCACTGCTGCAGGTGTTGTTTCACCACTGGTAGCGGCGGGCCTGGTATCGCCCGAGCTCATGGTTTTGGCAATAGGAACCGGCAGTGTGTTTGGATCGCACGTGAATGATTCCGGTTTCTGGATGTTTAAAGAGTTTTTCAACCTCTCCTTAAAACATACATTCTTATCCTGGACCGTCATGGAGACCACCATCTCCATCCTGGGATTGATCGGGGTGTTGATCCTTCAGCAAATTATTTCGTGATAATAAAACTGGTACGACTATGTATAAACTTATTACCGCCTGCCTGTCTATTGTATTCATTTCACTCGTAATCCTTGAAGGATGTAAATCCGGTAAGGTACAAAAGCAATCGGCGAATGATCCTTCCAAAGGATTGAAAGATTATTACAAGGATTATTTTACCATTGGTGCGGCTGTTTCACCACAGGGATTGAAACGGCCTGAGGAAAGCCAGTTGATCATCCAGCAATTTGGTAGTATGACACCTGAGAATGCGATGAAAATGGGACCGATCCATCCGCGGGAAAATGAATACTATTGGAATGATGCCGATTCGATTGCCGCTTTTGCCAGGCAACATCACCTGAAGCTTAGGGGACATACTCTTTGTTGGCACAATCAAACACCCCGCTGGTTGTTTATCGATTCTTCCAGGAATCCTGTTGATACAGTTTCAAAAGAACTTTTATTGAAAAGATTGAAAGACCATATCACTGCGGTAGTGACAAGATATAAAGATGTGGTGTATGCCTGGGATGTCTGCAATGAAGTGATATCGGATAATCCCAACGAGTACTTCCGGAATTCTCCCTGGTACCGCATTTGCGGCGAGGAATTTGTAGCTAAGGCTTTCGAGTATGCACATGCTGCCGACCCTAACGCCCTGTTGTTTTACAATGATTATAATGAAACCAATCCCGTCAAAAGAGAAAAGATCATCAGGATGGTAAAAGGATTGAAAGACGCCGGTATTCCTATCAATGGCGTGGGATTACAATCGCACTGGTCGATCCATGATCTTCGGGAAGGCCAGGTGGATTCAACGATCAGTCAATTTGCACAGCTCGGTTTGAAGATCCAGGTGACAGAGCTTGACATTAAAGTACAACCAGGCGGCTTCCGCCGGGATAGTACGGTCGGGTATACTCCTGAAAGGGAGGCCCTGCAGACTGAACAATATGAAATGGTTTTTCGTTTATTCAGGAAATACAGGGATGTGCTGTCATCAGTTACTTTCTGGAATGTATCGGACAAGTATAGCTGGCTTGACCGGCGAGGAGGCAAAGCCTATCCGCTGCTGTTTGATACGACCTATCAACCCAAGAAAGCCTATTGGCAGGTAGTAAATTTTAATAAAAGTGAAAAGTTCCCTCCAAAACGGGCATTCTAAAGAAGAGAACTGCGCGTATATCCGAAATAACTTCTAATAAACACTATGATTACAACAAAAGCATGGGCTGCGAAAAATGCTAAAGCAGCATTAGCGCCTTTTAAGTTCAAAAGAAGAGAAGTCCGGCCATCCGACGTACTGGTAGAAATAATGTATTGCGGGGTTTGCCACAGCGATATTCACCAGGTACGGGATGAATGGGGCGATTCGATCTACCCTATGGTGCCTGGTCATGAGATAGTGGGTCGTGTAACTAAAGTGGGCAATGCTGTCAAAAAATTTAAGCCGGGTGATATTGCGGGTGTAGGCGTAATGGTGGATAGTTGCCGAAAATGCAAAAATTGTGAGCAGGAAATGGAACAATATTGTGTAGAAGATATGACCGGTACCTACAATACGTTTGAACGTGATGGGGTTACCATTGCGCAGGGTGGTTATTCTTCTAATATCGTCACGGATGAGCGATATGTATACCATATTTCTGAAAAACTTGACCTGAAAGGAGTTGCTCCCCTGCTGTGTGCGGGCATTACTACTTATTCACCGCTCCGGTATGCAAATGTAGGACGCGGCACCCGCGTTGGTGTAGTGGGTCTTGGCGGCCTGGGACACCTGGGAGTAAAATTCGCCGTGGCATTTGGCGCCGAGGTCACACTGGTCAGTACCTCGCCGTCAAAGGAAAAAGATGCACATAGCCTGGGTGCTCATAAGTTTCTTCTGTCAACGGATAAAAAGCAAATGAAAGCGGCTGAAAGTTCCTTTGATGTCGTCCTCAACACGATTTCAGCCAAACATAATTATAAAAAATATCTTACGCTGCTTGATCTTAACGGGAGAATGCTTGTTGTTGGCTTACCCCCGGAAGATCCGAAAACCAGTCCTTTCGCATTGATCAAAAACCGCAGAAGTATTACAGGTTCCATGATCGGTGGCACCAGGGAAACCCAGGAAATGCTGGATTATTGTGCCGAAAAGAATATCGTGGCTGATGTAGAAGTAATCCCGATTCAACAGATCAATGAAGCCTATGAACGAATGATCCGCAATGATGTGCGGTACCGGTTTGTTATTGATATGGACACGTTAAAATGATAGATTGAATCTTTAGTTAGAATATTGGGTGACACCTTTTTTCTTCAATATATAATTTGCTCCCTTTAGTTCAAGCTGCCAATCGCCATTATTCCATGACGCGATACGTGGCCCTTTCCTTTCAAGAGTGACAGAGGAGGTTTCGGAAGGCATGAATATCTCAGCTTTGCTATTATCGTCATTGAATATAACGAATGCGACTGTGGTTTTATCTGTAATCGCTTCACCTGGATCCAGCTTAATTCCTTCTTCGAACACTTTTATACATTTTTCTCTAAGATTCGACCATTGAAAACCCGTAGAGGCTCTGCAACCGTGTTCATCAGCATCAGCTCCTGCGGCAGATGGGGCAGAGCTACTGTCTTTATTTGAATTGCTTGTTTTTTGGGTAGAACTGGTGCAGGCTGTTAGCAAGGCCAGGACGACCAGGATACTCAACAATTTCATGCGCTTCGGTTTATGACTATTAAAATTATACGCAATCTTAATGCCGGTCAGCGCCCCATATGCAAAAAAAGCTGGGTAAAGCTAAGAGGTTAAGGAGAAAACGAGATTAAGGAGATTAGATAAGAGTTTAAAAAGAGAAAAGAGTTGAATAAGTAATTAAGTTCACTCTTTTTTCTCCTTCCAACTCTTTTTAAGCTCTTAGCTGAATCTATGGCCTGTGTTTGAAATAAAATGTAAATAGCACAAACATGAAGCGAAAGAATTATAGGATAACCACTGGGTAGCGCTAAGAGTTAAGGAGAAAACGAGGTTAACGAGATTAGATAAGAGTTTAAAAAGAGAAAGAGTTGAATAAGCAATTAACTGCACTCTTTTTTCTCCTTCCAACTCTTTTTAAGCTCTTAGCTGAATCTATGGCCTGTGTTTGAAATAAAATGTAGATAGCACAAACATGAAGCGAAAGAATTTATAGGATAACCACCGGGCAAAACGTATAATCAAATTTCCTGACCGGCGGTAATATTCACTTGTCACTTGCACACAATCCTTTTCGGCTATTTGCAGCAACATCTTTTCGGTATTCTCAGAGAAAGGTTTATTCCGCACATTCATGTTCAATTCTATGCTGGCATAAGCGCTGATATCATTAACATTATATGAACCGATGGTCATCCAGGCGCCATCGCAGACGGCGATCTTTCCATGCAAAACCGTTGGTTGGTATTCGTACAGCTCAATGCCATGCCTCAACATCCAGCCGTACATGTATCTTTCTGCGTATTTGGAGATCTTTACATCCGAGACTCCTGCAGTGATCACTTTAATTTTCACACCCCTTTCTGTTGCGTACCTCAATTGCCGCCGGATCACCCGGCCCGGTAGGAAGTAGGCGCACAGGATGGTGATATGCGATTTCGCATTGCGGAACATATTGATGTAGGTGGCAGAGATCTGGTTTCTGCGCCGTACCCAGTCGTTCCTACGAACGCTTACTTCAGAAGCATCGGCAGCAGGAAAATGAACTTGTTTTTGCTCACACGGGGTCGAAACTTTCCTCGTGGGATAATTCTTCCAGGTTTTCCAGCAATGCACGCATAACTCCATAGCTGCTTCACCTTCCAGGAAAAGCGCAAAATCAAGCCAGGCCGGCTCGCCTGGCATATCATTATAGCGGTTGGTGATATTCACTCCGCCGGCAAGCGCATACCGGGTATCCACCACCGTGATCTTATGATGCAGGCGCCGCCCGAAATAAAAATATTCGCTTTTGAAAAGTGGATTAAAAAAACGGAAGTGTATGCCTGCGTCGGTCAACTCCTGGATAAATGCCCTGGGAATTTTCTTGGACGCATAGCCATCAACAAGCACATAAACTTTCACTTTTCGTTGCGCCGCCGCTTTTAATGCATCGGCTACTATCCTTCCCGTCTCATCCACATCGAAAATATAGGTCTGCAGCTGAATACTTTCTTTTGCCCGTTCAATCATTCCAATCAGGCAATCAAAATAGGGCTTGCCACCGCGCACCAACTGAAGCTTATTCTGCTTTGTATAATGTTCCGTCGTCTTTTTCAGCCTGGGCATACTGTAAGCCGGTTTGATTTTGATAATCGATGCATTATTAATAAAATTAACCCTTTTGGCGGGAAGAGATTTCACAAAACCAGGGTCTTACGTAACCTAAAGATTCTTCGTTCCAAAGAACCTTTAAACCTTCCTACCGGCAGACAGGCCATGAAACAATTGAGGGAAATCCGGGCACAAAAAATGCTATATTAATAGCAATGCCATTGATTTGAATTATTAACATCAAACTGTGCCAATCATGTTAAGCTTTGAAGGTCACATAAAAGGCGACACGCCGGTAGTGGTAGATTTTTTTGCAGAATGGTGCGGCCCCTGTAAAATGATGGGTCCTGTGCTGCATGAAGTGAAAGAAAAAGTCGGTGACAGGGCAACTGTTTTGAAACTGGACATAGATAAAAGTCCACACTACTCTCAATTGTATAATATCCAGGCCGTACCAACTCTTATAATTTTCAAGAACGGCAATGTAATCTGGCGCAAAAGCGGCGTGGCCACTACCCAGGAGATTTTGCAGCACCTCAATTCTCACCTTGCTTCAAAAACTCCTGCTCAATAAATAACGGTTACGAAAAATTGTTACGTATTCGAGCGGCTCATGGACGGGATCGCTCAGCCTGATCACTGGAGGGCTTGAATTCCGATAGCTTCCTCAGAACAGTTTTTTTTAATCGCCGTTTTTCCATGAGCAATTGCCTGCGTACCGACTGCAAATATTGCCTTTCGCCCGGATCTGCTTTTCTTATTTCCGAAGGCGACACGAAAGATAAGGCGATGGTGATATCATTAAATGACCCCAGCGCGTCTGCCAGTTGTTCTGCTTTCTTATAGTCGGACCGGTACAAACCCGTAAAAGGAACCCGGCTCCGGAGATCTTCCCTGAATATCGCCGCAACATAGATAATATCTTTCAGGCACTTCCTTACACTGTGTAATTCCTTATCCCTGTATTCTTTTTTTGCCGAAATTTTTTTTACAGTATCCAGTTTTTGCTGGACAAAATCTTTTATGAGAGCGGTTCGGGCCACCAGCGGCAGATGCATAGTGATATTATTCTCCATTTCATCAAAATCCTTTCTGGATAAAAAAAGGTCGTTGTTGTTTTTTCGTTCTTCTATTTCCTTTTCGAGAGAATGAATTTTCCTGGCCGCCTGGTTTTCGCTTCGCTTATTTGGACCGATGCGCCCGATGAACAGCTGACGGTCGCGTATCTGTCCTGCCGCCAGGTATACATTTTTGAAAGAATGAGGAAATTTGACCTGGGACGTTTCTGCGACCATCATGGCCTCCATCCGCAGAAAGGCTCTAAGTTTTTTATACGCTACGCGGAAATCGTGAATGGCATCCGGCTTAAACCCTTTTTTCACCTTTTCCTGTTCCTTATAAAGACGTTTAAAATAATGATGGGCTATATGAGATGGTGTTGTTTTCTTCATGCCAACAATGGTTAATTGCCTTTGATGCGCCTGTAAAACGCTTTTACAACATTACAGTCCCATTTGGCAAATCGGCCGCGTTGCACGACCAGCCGGTTATCGGCTCCCTCTTTCAGGTAAAAATGAAACACGAATTTTTCCCGCGGATCCACCCACCCGGTGATCTGCCCGAAGCGAAGATCATTAAAGACAAGCGTATCGTTCCATTGTTCGACAGTATAAAACTGTTGTGAAAAACGGATCAGCCTTTGCACTTCCGGTTGGTCCTTTGTAGGAGCTAGTAACGTATCATTTTTCGCGAAATACTGGAAGCTGATCTCTTTTTTGCTGTCGAATACAGAACGAAAGCCCACATGATAACCACTGTCGTTACCGGCCACCACGAACCATAGCCAGTTCTGTAGAGGAGCCGGAGTAGTAAAGTACCTGTCATAGGCTATGTTTTGACTTTTTAAAATAGTTCTTACATCTTTATCGATGTTCACCTTATTGTATGTGCAATACGCGAGATAGATCAATGGAAGGAACAATCCAAATTTCCACCAGAACCGCCTTGCCGGGTGATATCTTTTAAGTACAAGCAGGACGACAAAAGCGATACCCGGCCATATTGAGAAGAAGGCATCAGCAACGTAAATAGCATTAAAAGAAAACCGTTGATGACTGAAGGGTTCGAACCAGCCGACGCCGTAATTATTAAAGACATCCAGCAACAGGTGCAAAAAAACTTCAACGCCAAAGAACAGCAACCATTTTTTGAATAAAATATCATGTGGACGGTGAACGCGATCGGCGGTCATGGCAAATGCGGGAACGATCAGCAGGCCAAACAATATTGAGTGCGTAAAGCCGCGATGCGCCAGCAGTTGCTCGGACGTATCCAGCCAAAATCCGGAGATGAAATCAATATCGGGGATGCTTTGGGCCAGTGCGCCCCAGAACAAAGCTTTTTTTCCAAACCCACGCTCAAAAAAAGCTTCCCCCACGCAGGCGCCGACAGCAATATGAGTAAGGGAATCCATAATTTTCAATACACTTGCAAGTTATCAGCCAAACTAAGCTTTATCTTACGACCGCAATCGGTTTGTCGCGGTATTACAAAGAGAAATATTTTTTATGAATCGGTCACTGTATATCCTGGTATTCTGTTCGGTTTTCTATTCTGCCTGTTATGCACAAAAAGAAGGCGCCTACCAGCCGGACAAAAAGTTACTTAAAACGATTGACAAAAACCTGGCGGACGCCTCTTTGCAGTATAAGGTACTGGCAAAAAATCTCCCACCCGGTAAATTTCCGAAAACATTTTATCCCAACACCTGGGAATATGAATTCAGCAACTCCGGTTGGTGGTGCAGTGGATTTTATCCTGGCACCCTTCTCTACCTGTACGAACAAACTAAAGATAGCTCCCTGTACAATGAGGCCATGAGAATATTAAACGTACTGGAGAAGGAAAAAAACAATACCGGTACGCATGACCTGGGTTTTATGATGTATTGCAGTTTTGGCAATGCTAACCGGTTGCAGCCTAAACCAGGTTACAAAGAAATATTGCTGACCAGTGCGAGATCGCTGTCAACACGTTTTGATAAGACAGTAGGCTGTATCCGCTCCTGGAATGGCAAGCCGGACGAGTATCTGGTTATTATCGACAATATGATGAACCTGGAATTGTTATTCTGGGCAACCAGGATCAGCGGCGATTCTTCCTTTTATAAAATAGCCGTGACGCATGCTAATACAACGATGAAAAATCATTTCCGCCCGGATTACAGTTCCTATCATGTAATAAATTATAATGCTCAAACAGGGGCCGTGCAACAAAAACGAACCGCCCAGGGCGCTGCCGACGAATCTGCCTGGGCAAGAGGACAGGCCTGGGGATTGTATGGATTTACAGTGACGTACCGCGAAACAAAAGACAAACAATACCTGGAACAGGCAAAACACATCGCGAGTTTCCTTTTGCATCATCCAAATCTCCCGAAAGACAAAATACCTTATTGGGATTTCAATGCGCCGGGTATTCCCGGAGCGCTCCGGGATGCATCTGCTGCGGCCATCATGGCATCCGCCCTGATCGAACTTGGCGGTTACGTCGACAAAAAAAGCGCAAAGGAATACAGGAGCGTCGCTGAAACAATACTCAGGAATTTATCCAACGAACATTATAAGGCGGCTGCCGGTACTAATGGTGGGTTTATCATCCAGCATGGAGTCGGCCATTTGCCGAATAAAACAGAAGTAGATGTACCGCTTAGCTATGCCGATTATT
>Ga0136846_1213473_pt1 | contig 27652 bp, 30 predicted proteins | sample HopSoiMetagenom2_FD_96841 | JGI IMG/M metagenome (GOLD analysis project Ga0136846, IMG submission 96841) | Grasslands soil microbial communities from Hopland, California, USA - 2 Assembly 2016 (version 4) | ecosystem: Environmental > Terrestrial > Soil > Grasslands | place: USA: Hopland... | reverse complement strand
GTCACGGGACGCATCGATCTCCTCGCGGTGTATCTCTTTCTCATCATCTTCTACTGGACGCCGCCGCATTTCTGGGCGCTCGCCCTGCTCAAGCAGCGCGACTACGACCGCGCCGGCGTTCCGATGGCGCCGCTCGTTTGGGGCGAGCGCGAGACGATCCGCCAGATGCTCTGGTACACGGGCATTCTCGTACCGCTCACGATTCTTCCTGTCGTCTTCGGCGGCCTCGGCATGTTCTACCTGGCCGCGGCCATTCTCCTGGACGCGGCGTTTCTGCTCGGCGTCATCCGCGTCGCGCGCCGTGGCCAGTGGGCGCCGGCAGCCTGGTCGTTGTACAAGTTCTCATTGCTCTATCTCGCGCTGCTCTTCGCTGCGATGGTCGCCGACCGCCTGCTCCTGCGGTAATGCCGCTCGACCTCCACGACGCCTCATCGAGCGAGACTCTCCAGCTGCTCGTCGGCGGCGGCGTGGGCGAGCCGGAGATGCTGCTTCTCATCGAGCGCCCGTCCGCGCGCGGCGTCGTCCGCATTCGCAGCTGGACGAGCGACGATTGGAGCGCGCCGCCAGTCGCCTCCGAGCGCCCAGCGACGGATCTCCTCGCGGACATCGAGCGCTGGGCCCGCCAGCGCCGCGGACTCAACCATCCGTTGTCTGCCGTTAGGCAATGGCTGGAGCGCGGGACGCGGGGCGAGGGACGCGGGTAGCGGGAAGGGGTCCGGCTCCCGCATCCCGCGCCCCGCATCCCGCGCCCCGCTACCGCAACTTCACCTTCACCTCGACGCGACTGATTCCCGTCGCCGAGACGGTGACCTCGCGTTCGATCGTTGAGGCGCCGCGTTCGTGCCAGACGCGCAGGTGGTACGTGCCGGGCGGTATCGAGTCGAGGCGGAATCCCCCCGAGGCATCGGTGAGGGCGAAGTAGGGGCTCTCGAACACGGCAATGAAGCCGTGCGTCCACGGGTGCTGCACGCAGCTCACGTCGACGAGGCCGCTCTTGGCCGCGATGTGCTCGTTAGGCACGACCTGACCGTCGTCCGTGAGCGGGATCCGCGCGAGCGTATCGCCGCCCGCGCCGCCGCGCACGAAACGCGTCGTGTGCGCCAGGCGATCCTCGTTGCGCACGTTCACGGTCGTTCCCACCACCACGGCCTGCACCCGCGGCACGAGCCGGCAGTTCTCGTTCTCGATCTCGGTGCGCCGCTCCACCGGGAGCACCTTCCCTTCCTTGACGTCAGTCAGCCACACGACCGCATTGCCGAGCGCGCTGCCGCGCCGCATGATCGACGAATCGGGAAAGCCCGTCCCGCACGGCTCCTGATCCACCGTAGGCGTCACCACGCTGTCCGCAGGCGCATCGCCATCGATCTCGACCGTGCCTTCGATCGTTCCAATGCTCGCGAGCGCCACCGGTTTGTACGCGACGCTCGGCAGCTCGATCGCTCCGGCCGACGAGCCGCGCGCCGTTCTCGCCTGCGCCGTGCTGGCGCCGCGATCGTCCGAGCAGCCGACGATGAAGAGGACAAATAGTACGATCAGCGAGCGGGCGGCAAATGTTTGTGCACGAGCTCGTTGCAAGATGGCAGTGCCAGGATGGTGCACGAGAAGTATCAATTGAGGGCGGAGCGCATTGTCGAGTTGGCAAGGCGTGCGCCACGTGACCGTGAGGTGAATCCACTCGTCACCTCAACGGGCGCGACGCACGTAGTGGTCGCGTCGACATCGTACAGAATCCCGCTGCTCTCCTCCCATGCTGCATACACTTGTGCTGTCGCTCGCCATCGCAAGTCGAATGTCGCTGATGCCGCAACAAGCCGACAGCGTGCGTCCCGATAATGACATCCGGCTCGTTGCCCTGCGTCATTCGTCCGAGATCCAGCGCTGCTATGAGACGGAAGGTCTTCGCCTCAACCCGGGCCTCAGCGGCACGATCGAAGTCGAGGTCACCGTCGCTCCCTCCGGACGCGTCGAGGACGCGGCCGTTTCGGCGTCGGGCCTTTCGGGTGCCGGCCATCGCGAAGTGGAAGCCTGCATCACGACGACGATGCGCAACTGGCGCTTCGAGAAGGGACCCTACGCGCCAGAAACGATCGTCTATCCATTCAATCTCGTCCGCGACCGTGGTGTGATGAGCAACACACGAACCTAGCGCGCCACTCGCGCGTCGTGGCACGTACATTGTCGGGTCGACGGGAAACTCTCGTCGGCCCTTCGTGTATCCGGAAACGATGTCCTTCGCCCTTCGAGGTCTTCTGTCGCATCGCGCCATCGCCGCGGCCGCCGTGGGGGCGGCGATCGCGGGCGCCTGCGCCGCACGGACGCTCGCCCCATCGGCCGCTCGCCTTCGCGTGTGGGCGTTCACGGTGCCGTGGGACGCGCGCAGCAGCGCCCTCGCCCGAGAGCACGCTGCCCAGCTCGACGCCGTCGTGTCGGGGTGGATTCAGCTCGACAGCCTAACGGGAGCGCCGTTCGCGGAGTTCCGGGATACGCTCCGGGATACGCTCGCCCGCGCGCGCACTTCGGGAATGCGCGTGATGGGTATCGTGACAAACGCCGTCGCCGGCCGCTTCCATCCCGAGGGCGTGCGGGGGCTCGGCGCCGACCCGGTGGCGCTCGCGCGCGCGGCGGGAGAGGTCGCGCGGCGCCTAACGAGCGGCGGGTATCGCGGCGTCGTGATCGATCTCGAGGGCTTCGCCGCCGCCGACCGTGACGTCGCCACCGCGGTCGTGCGCGCGATCGCGGACTCGGCCCGCCGCCGCGGAGTATCCCCGATCGCCGTCGCCGTGCCTGCGGTCGACACAACGGTGTTTCGGGGACATGATCTCGTCCCGTCCGCGGATTACCTCGTCGTCATGCTCTACGACCAGCACTGGACGACGTCAGCGCCGGGCCCGCTCGCGGCGCCCGATTGGGTACGCGGCGCGACGAAGCTCTGGGTTGGCGCGGTCGGCGCGGACCACGTTGTCGCCGCGCTCCCGCTCTACGGCTATCGCTGGCCAACTACGGGTCCAGCCGCGGCACTGAGCTACGCCAACGCGCAACGTGACGCTGCCGCCGCGGGCGTCCAACTCCAGCGCGATACCGCCTCGTCCACCCTCCGCGCCATGAGCCCTGGCGCCTGGGACCTCTGGATCAGTGACGCCGGCCTGATCGAGAGGCTCATTCGCGAGGTGAAGGCGGAGGGGGTGAACACGATCGCGCTCTGGCGGCTCGGTCAGGAGGATCCTGGCGTCTGGTCGGTGCTCTCCCGGTCGCGTTAGAGAGTAGAGAGTAGAGAGTAGAGCGCAGAGAGTGGAGAGTAGCGCAGTTACTCTCTACTCTCTGCGCTCTACTCTCTACTCTCAGACTTCAATCAAATCCGTCTGATACGCCCGCGGCGTGACCACCGCCTCTCCAGGCCGCAGAAAGACATTCACCTCGCTCCGCATTCCGACCTTTCCGGGCACGTACACTCCCGGCTCGATCGAGAACCCCACCCCCGGGATTAGTAAACGCTCTTCACGCGTCTCGAGATTGTCGAGGTGCGGCCCAGAACCGTGGAGATCACGCGCGTCGATCGAATGGCCGGTGCGATGCGTGAAGTAGTTCCCGTAGCCGCGCTCCGTGATCACCGCACGTGCCGCATCGTCCACCTCGGCGCCTCGGAGAGCGTCACCGCGCTTCGCGGCGTCACGCACGAGCGTGATCGCGCGGTCCCGGGCGTCCCGAACCGCCAGCCAGATCCGGCGCGCCTCGTCGTTCGGCTCTCCCACCGACGCCATCCAGGTCTGATCGGCATAGACGCCGCCTTCCTCGCGCGCCCAGAGATCGATGAGCAAAATCTCACCAGCGCGAATCGGACGCGGATGACTCGGCGATGGCTCGTAATGGGGGTTCGCCGCGTTCTCGCCCGCGGAGACGTTCGGTCCGTGATCGGTCGAGAGCCCGCGTCCCTGAAACTGCTCGAGGATCCACCGCATCAGCTCGTGCTCGGTGATCGTGTGGTCAGCGTGCGCCCGACGTCCCGCAAACGCCAGCGCGTCCCGCGCGATCGCCGCAATCTGTTCGGCCGCGCGCTCGTGCGATGCGATGTCCGCCTCACTCCAGACGGCGTAGAAGCGCGACACCAGCTCACCCGACGACACCACCTCGGCGCCCGCGGCCCGTACCATCTCGAGCACGCCTGCCGGAATTCGATCGAGATACGGCACCGCGTCGCCAGGCGAGTACTCCATCGCGATGCGCTTGCCGCCGACGTGCTGGGCGAGCAGCGCCTCGAGCGATCGCCACGAGCTGTATGTCTCGCGCGTCCACTCAGCCGGCCAGTGCCGCCACGGCTCCTGTTCAATCGTATGCGTGAACGCAACGGGAATTCCGCGCGCCGGCACCCACGCGAGCGCCCGGCGCGTCGCCATCCCCTCCAGCCGCAACAGCTCCTTCGCGATCGGATTGATGCCCCGGAAATCGAACAGCAACCACCCGTCGACCTGTGCTTCCTCGAGCGCGTCTCGGAAAGCAGGTAGCGTGTCAGGAGTAAGCATTCTTCAAGTTATCAGTCCATAGTCAATAGTTATCAGGGAGTTCGGAACGAAGCGTTCCTTGCCTTTGTCATCCTGAGCGAAGCGAAGGATCTACAGCGCTTCGCGTTGTAGATCCTTTTCTGTATGGAGCCGCGCGCGCTGCTCGCGCGCGCTCCTGCTCCTCTCACCTCGAGTAGATCCTTCGTCGCTTCGCTCCTCAGGATGACGAGTATCCAAATCAACGCTTCGTTCCGAAGTCCCTGATAACTATTGACTGATAACTATGGACTGTCCCTAAAGTTGTTCATCCTCTTCCGCGCCCGCCTGCGACCGATCGAACGCGCGCCAATCGGCGCGCCACTCACAGCCCCCCTCGCCGCGCGCTGAACACCGGACATGCTCCACCGCGCCGATGCTCCCGATCAGAAGCCGCAGCAGCTCCCGCAGACTCGACTCGTAAAAGGCGCACCCCACACTCCCCGGTGCCGTCCCGAGCGTCACCGAGCGCGGCACGTCGAGCAGAAGCGAGCTGCCGACACGCCGCAGGTTGCCGCCCAGATACCGGGTGGAGAATTTTCGCGCCCGCCTCAGCGCCACCGGTCGCGCGATCAACGTCGGCATCGCCCGCAACAGCTGGCGGGAAAAAGTCGACACGGTGAGGTATGCTTCCTTCGCGAGAATGCGGCCCGCCGCGCGAAACACCGCTTCGGCATCGGGACGGCGGCCGATCAGCCGCGCGAGCGCGATCGCTTCGTCCTGCGCCGTGCGTTGATGGCGCCGCACGGCGTCGCTGTAGCGCCGGATTTGCGAGTAGATCGTCTCGCTCAACCCAAGGCGCTTGTTCCGAAGCTCGTCGACATATTCCGCCTCTAAACCATCGGCGGGGGTGTCGACGTTGCGGACCGCTTGGAGCAGGCTGAGAGGAAGGAGGGCGTCGACAGTGGCGAGCATTGCGATGCTTCGAGAACCCCGTGCAGTCGATGGGTGGTGGGAGTGCCAAGCTAACGCTCCGCTGGGGCCACTGGTAGGGCGCGCCATCGGCTGCGACACGTTGCCCGATTGCCCGTGTCACAGCGCGGAGTCCCGCGCGACATCCACGCAACAGGCCGGTTGAGCATCCTCGCACGTATCACGATCGCCGCCGGAATCGCGCTCGCGATCTCGCTCCTCGCGTGGCGCGCCCGCTCGCTCGACACCGGCGGAGCGGTCGCGGCGACCATCACGGGTACCCTCGCCCTTCTGGCCGGATGGCGCTGGGGTATTCTGCTCGTCGCCTACTTTGCGAGCGCGAGCGCCATATCCCGTTTCGGCGCCGCGCGAAAGAACGCGCGAACCGCGGGCGTTGTCGCGAAGGGTGGCGCACGCGACGCCCTTCAGGTGCTCGCCAACGGCGGCGTCTTTGCGGTCGCCGCGGCTCTCGCGTTGGCGCTGCCACAGCACGAGCAGCGGTGGCTGGCGCTCGGCATTGCTGCCTTGGCGGCGTCCGCGAGCGACACCTGGGCAACCGAGATCGGAACGCTCTACGGCGGCGCTCCACACTCCATCCTCGGCTGGGCGCCCGTCCCCGTCGGGATGTCCGGAGGCGTCACGGGCATCGGCCTGCTCGCCGCGATCGCCGGCGCCGCATTCATTGCGCTCTCCTCACTCGCTCTCGGCTGGCCCGTGCGCGTCGCGCTGGCGTCCGTCATTGGCGGGGTCGTCGGGTCGACCCTCGACTCCGTCCTTGGTGCGACGCTGCAGCAGCGACGCTGGTGTGACCGATGCAACCGCGCCACCGAGCGCGCCGTTCACGATTGCGGCACACCAACACGACCGATCAGCGGGCTCGCGGCGCTGAACAACGACAGCGTCAACCTTCTCTGCGGCCTCGCCGGTGGATTGATCGCGCTTGCGATCACCGGATAGAGTTCGGGGTGATGACAGCGTCTCGGGACGGACCGGTCGTAATCGTCGGCGGAGGACCGGCCGGCAGCGCACTCGCCTTCGCGCTGGCGCGAAGCGGAGCGCAGCCGATCGTGCTCGACCGCGCGACCTTTCCTCGTCCCAAACCCTGCGCCGAGTATCTGAGCCCGCAGGCGTCGCGCGTCCTCGCGTCGATGCAGGTGCTGGAGGAGGTCGAGCGTTCCGGCGCGGCGCAGCTCGCGGGCATGGTCATCCGTGCGCCAAGCGGAACGCGAGTCGTCGGTGAGTTTGCTGGCTGTTCGGTGAAGGGTTTCCGCGACCGCGGGCTCTCCGTGCAACGCGAGATTCTCGACGCGATTCTCCTCCGCGCCGCGCGCAACGCCGGCGCCGACGTCCGGGAATCCACCCACATCGTCGACGTGGTGCGGGACGCCACCGGACGCGCGTGCGGCGTGCGCCTGGCCGATGGGTCGGAGATTCGCGGCCAGATGGTAGTCGGTGCGGACGGACTGCGCTCGATCGTGGCGCGTCGTCTCGGCCTCGCGAGCTCGGCGCGCTGGCCGCGCCGCTACGCGCTCGTGACGCACTATCGCGGTGTCAGCGAGATCGGCGACTGCGGTGAGATGCACGTCGAGCGCGCGGGCTACGTCGGCATCGCCGATGTCGGTCGCGGCCTAACGACGGTCGCCCTCGTCGTGCCGGCGCGGCATGCACACGGTTTCGCGCGCGGGCGCGAGGCCTATCTCGACGCGTGGCTCGCTGCCCGCCCCCAACTCGCGCGACGCTTCGCCGGCGCGACGCGCGTCTCGCCCGTTGTCGCCACTGGGCCATTTGCCTCGCGCGCACGTCGCGCCTGGGCGGCGGGCGCGGCGCTGGTCGGCGACGCCGCGGATTTCTTCGATCCCTTCACTGGTGAGGGCATCTACGCCGCGCTGCGTGGTGGGGAGATGCTCGCGCCGTTCATCCTCGAAGCACTCGGCGCCGAGTCGTTAGGCGGCGCCGACGGCGCGCTCGCCCGTTACGACGCCTTGCGTCGCCGCGAGTTCGGCGGCAAGTGGATCGTCGAGTGGCTCATTGGCGCCGTCGTCGGCTCACCTCGGCTCATGAATCGCTGCGCGCGCGTCCTCTCGGAGCGGAAGGACATGGCCGATCTTCTCGTCGGGGTTACGGGCGACTTTGTCCCGGCCCGTGCGGTGCTCAACGCGCGCTACCTTCTTTCGCTGTTCGTTCTCCCCACGCCGCGCCCCACGTCCCGCGTCCCTCGCACCGCACAGTGATCGACTCCGATACCTTTCGCGCCGCCCTCGGCCGCTTCGCCAGCGGCATCACCGTCGTCACCGCGCGCGACGACAGCGGTCGCGACCACGGGATGACGGTGAGCGCGTTCTGTTCGGTGAGCCTCGAGCCCTCGTACGTGCTCGTCTCCATCGGCCACGACGCATCGATGCACGGCCTGATGATGAGCGCCGAGCACATAGGCATCAGCGTGCTCTCGAACGAGCAGGAAGCACTGTCGCGCCGCTTCGCCGATCCGGAGTCCGACCGCTTCGACGGCGTCGGCTACACCCGCGGTGAGCACGGCGTCCCCCTACTCGACGACGCGCTCGTCCATCTGGAGTGTGACGTCATCGCTCGGTACGAGGCAGGAGACCACACCGTGGTCCTCTGCGGCGTCGAGCGCGCCGCGGCTTTCGATGGGCGGCCGCTGCTCTACTACCGCGGCGGCTACGCGCAGCTCGAGCGCTGACAGCGAGGCTTGTGAGCTTCCTGGACCTCTCCCGCGAGACCCGACGCGAGATTCTCGACGATCCCGCGGTCGATCCGGCCGATCGGGAGCGATCGCTGCGCGATGTCGAGCGGTCGAACATGCTGTTCGGGGGCCGGCGCGCGGTGATGCTCGCCCTTCGTCCTCTCTTCGACGATATCGCCAAGACATCACGCTCCGCTACCGGTCCGTCATTGCCGGCTTCCCGCCGGGCCGAGGCGTCGTTGCTCGACGTCGGTACGGGGCGCGCCGATCTCCCCTGGCGCGCGCGCGAGATCGCGCGTCGTCGTGGACTGGCGCTGCGAACGATTGCGGTCGACGGCGCGTTCATTCTCGTCAGCGCGGCGCGCCATCGTGTGAACGACGCCATCTGTGGCGATGCCCTCGGCCTTCCGCTCGCCGATCGTAGCGTCGATTTCGTGCTCTGCTCCCAGCTCCTCCATCACTTCGATCACGACCGCGGCGTCGCGCTCATCGCCGAGCTCGATCGCGTCGCGCGGCGCCGGGTGATCATCAGCGATCTGCGACGGAGCTGGATCGCGGCCGCGGGATTCGCGCTCGCCGCCTCCGTGCTCCGCTTTCATCCGATCACGCGCCACGACGGGCGTATTTCCGTCCTGCGCGGCTTTACGGAGGGCGAGTTGGGCGGTATGGTCGTCAGCGCCACGGGCGTCCAGCCCGCGATACGAAGACGACTTGGATACCGTCTGACGGCGAGTTGGACGCCGGCGGCCGCGGCCTAACGAGAATGACGAACACGACTGACTCAGAGCGAGAGCCAATAGTTCTTCACGCGCCCGCGCGTGTCGCGCGCATGCGCACCGTCGACGAGCGCTTCGTGCGCTCGCGACTCGCCACCATCTTCCAGCTGGCGATCGACGTCGAGCGCTGGCCATCGCTTCTCCCGCACTACCGCTACGTTCGATTCCGCGAGCGCACGAGCGACGGCGGCGGCATCGTCGAGATGTCGGCGAACCGCCCCTTCGGTCCGCTCAACTGGCCCACGCGCTGGACGTCGCAGATGTTTGTGCAGCGCAAAGCGCTCAAGGGGGGCGACGAGCCCCGCGTCCGGTACCACCACATCGAGGGCATCACCACCGGCATGGACGTGGAATGGAGCTTCCACCCCGAAAAGGGCGGTACCCGTGTGCGCCTCGTCCACGCCTGGAACGGTCCACCGTGGCCGGTGGTTGGTGGCATGGCGGCCGCGAACGTCATCGGTCCCGTGTTCGTCCACGGCATCGCCAGCCGGACGCTCGAAGGACTCGCTGGAGTCGCCGAGCAAGAGCCCATTTAGTCGTTAGGCGGGTCGTAGGGCGACCCCATTGCGGGCCACGTAGTAGCTTCCAACGGGTAGCCTGAGCCGAGGTCAAAGTGTCTGCAGCAACCAAGCGTCGAGTGGCGGTGACTGGGATTGGGATCGTCAGCCCGATCGGGATCTCCCGCGACGGTCTCTGGCGCGGATTGCAAGCCCGACGCTCTGCGGTACGAACGATCACGCGCTTCGATCCTTCGATCTTCCGCAGCCGAAACGCGGCCGAGATCGATGACTTTCACCCCGCCGACTTCCTCGATCAGAAGCGCGCCAAGCGCCTCGATCGCTTCGGCCAATTCGCCGTCGCCTCGGCGAAGCTCGCCCTCGCCGACAGCGGCATCGATCTCGCGCGCGAGGATCGCGAGCGCATCGGCGCAACCATGGGGAGCGCCCTCGGCGGCGTCGCATATGCCGAGTCCCAGATGCACGTCTTCTACGAGAAGGGACTGAAGGCGCTCGATCCCTCGCTCGCACTCATGGTCTTCGCGGGCGCCGCGAGCTGCAACATCGCCATCGAGCTCGGCGTGCAGGGGCCGAACAGCACCAACGCGATGAGCTGCGCCTCCGGCACCATCGCCATCGGCGACGGCTTCCGTGAGATTCGCGATGGCTACGCCGACGTGATGCTCTGCGGCGCCGCTGAAGCGCCGCTCGCCCCGCTCACCTTCGGTGCGTTCGCGATCATTCGTGCGATGTCGACACGTAACGACGACCCGCAGCGTGCGTCGCGTCCCTTCGATCGCGACCGCGACGGCTTCGTCATGGGTGAGGGCAGCGCTGTGCTCGTGCTCGAGGAGTACGACCGGGCCCGCGCGCGCGGCGCTCACGTCTACGCCGAGCTGGTTGGCTATGGAAACTCGAACGACGCCCATCACATGACCGCACCGCGCCCGGACGGCACGCAGGCGGCTCGGTCGATGCGCCGCGCGCTCGATGACGGTCACGTCGCACCGACCGACATCGCGTACGTGAACGCGCATGGCAGCTCTACGCCCCTCAACGATCCCACGGAAACGCTCGCCCTCAAGCACGTCTTTGGCGACCACGCCCCACGGCTCCAGGTGAGCAGCACCAAAGGCTACTACGGCCATGCGCTCGGCGCGTCGGGCGCCTTCGAGGCCGCCATCTGTGCGCTCGCACTCGAGCGACGTTGGCTGCCGCCGACCGTGAATCTCGAGTCCCCCGACGAGAGTTGCGATCTCGACTACATCCCGAACGAGGGGCGCGCCGTCGACGTCGAGTACGCACTCAGCAACTCGTTCGGCTTTGGCGGCATCAACGCCGCACTGGTCTTCCGTCGCGCCGATTGACCGCTGTCATCCCGGGCGAGCGCAGCACAGATTAACCCCCGTCCAGAACGCTCGAGCAGTTCACCCGGGAATGGAGCCTCGGCATGCGTGATTCACTCCGGCATTTCGTGGCGGAGTTCGTGGGTACGTTCGCACTCGTCTTCATCGGTGGTGGCGCCATCATGGCGGCCGACCTCACGAAGAACCCAGCGGGAATCACCCAGGTTGCGCTCGCGCATGGGCTGATTCTCGCTCTGATGGTCACGGCGACGATGCGCGTCTCCGGCCATCTGAATCCCGCGGTCACACTCGGCTTCGTCGTGACGCGGCGCATCGAGCCGGTGATGGCGTTCGTCTATATCATCGCGCAGGTGCTCGCCGCCGTTCTCGCGGCGTACGCGCTCCGTGGGCTCTTCCCCGATGCCGTCGTCGCCAGCTCTCGACTCGGCGGCCAATCCATCTCGATCGACGTCACGACGATGCAGGCGGTCGCGCTCGAGTTCATCGCGACTTTCTTCCTCGTCTTCGTGGTCTTCGGCACCGCGGTCGATCCGCGCGCACCGAAGGTTGGCGGCTTCGCCATCGGCCTCACGGTCGCCGCAGACATCCTCGCCATCGGTCCGCTCACCGGCGCCTCGATGAACCCGGCGCGCTCCTTCGGCCCAGCCGTGGCGAGCGGCATCTTCGAGGGCCAGGCCGTGTACTGGATCGGTCCGATCCTCGGCGGCATCGCCGCCGCGCTGGTCTACGAGGCGCTCTTCATTCCGCATGGCACCGAGCCGGTGGACCACGGGCCCGTGCGCCCAGTGGCCTGACAGTTCCGCAGCATGCCGTCGCCGCCCTCTCCGGAGCAACGCCCGATGCTCTCGCTCGCCGACGAGCGCGAGCGGGTGATCCAACAGCTCTCGGAGCATTTCGCGAACGACCGCATCTCGCTCGATGACCTCGAGTCGCGCATGGAGCTCGCGTACAAGGCGGGCTCCGTCGGTGAGCTTCAGCGATTGGTGGCAGACCTTTCCAGCGGCACCGCGCTTCCCGTGCCTGCGCCCGTCCCGGTCGACGAGCTGGCGGCGCTCTCACCGGATCGGCAAAGGATCTTCGCCGTGATGAGCGAGACAAGCCGCCGCGGACCGTGGCCGGTGCCACAGCGGCTCGACCTGCTCGCCGTCATGTCCGACACGACGATCGACCTCACCCAGGCCACCCTGCCGAGCGGCATCATCGACATTCACATCCGCTCGGTCTGCGCCGCCGTGAAGATCGTCGTGCCGCCGGGGCTGCAGGTCGTGAACCGGTTGAGCTGTCTCATGGGCAGCGTCCACGGCGGGGGCGAGCCTAACGAGGCAGTCGGCCAGGGTGGCGGATGGACTCAGGGCACCGTCATCCGGCTCTCGGGCTGGGCCCTCATGGCCGAGGTGCGGACCAAGGTGCGACGCCGCGAACGACTCTCCAACAACGTCGTCATCGAGACGGAGGATGACGCCTGATTCGTTCGAACTCCCTGATAACTATCGACTGATAGCTATGGACTGCCGTTATGGTCCTACCGTCAGAAACGCCTCGTCGTACCGTCTGATCCCATCCATGATCGTCTCCATCGCCACCAGGCTCTTCTCCCACCCCACGATCTGGACCCGCTTCCCTTCCAGGTCCTTGTAGCGCTGAAAGAAATGCTCCACCTCCTTCAGCACGTGCTGCGGGATGTCGGCGATGTCGAACCACTCCTGGTGATACGGATCATGCAGCGGCACGGCGAGAATCTTGTCGTCCGGGTCGCCGCGGTCGAGCATGCGCAGAACGCCTAACGGGCGCACATCGATCAGGCAGCCCGGGAACGTCTGCTCCTTCACGAGCACCACGACGTCGCACGGATCCCCATCCTCGGCGAGCGTGCGCGGGATGAAGCCGTAGTCGCCCGGGTAGTGCATCGACGAGTACAGCACCCGGTCGAGTTTCATCAGGCCCGTCTCCTTGTCCAGCTCGTACTTGTTCCGGCTGCCGAACGGAATCTCGATGACGGCCGTGAACTCCTCCGGCGGATGAGGGCCCGGGGAGAGATCTCTCCAGAGATGAATCACGAGCGCAGAGCGTTTTGCGCGCCGCGCTCCATCGTGCCCTTGTAGGCCATCGGTTCCTCGACGACGTCGAAGTTGCGTGCCGCGAGCTCCGCGATCCGCTCGAGCTCCTCGGTCGTCAAATCCGGGCCATCGCTTGCCGACGCGAACTCCACGAGCTGCTCGTCATCGTAGATGTTGGGCAGCGTCGTCACCACCAGCGGCTCGGCGAGGAGCCACTTGAGCGCGGCCTGACCCAACGTCATACGCTCGGTGAGGAAGTCCAGCGTGCGAATCTTCTTCACTCCGTTCACGAGCCATGACCTTGGGCGATGGCGCCGGTGATCGTTAGGCGGGAAGACCGTCTCCTCGGTGTACTTCCCTTCCAGCATCCCCGACGCATGCGTGACGCGAATATTGAAGCAGCAGCTCGGCGCGTTCTCGCGCCCCGCCTCGATCATCGCCGTCCCCGGATGCTGCTCGAGGATGTTCCAGATCATCTGGATGGTGTCGATGTCGTGCTCGCGCTCCATCAGCTCCACCGCCTCGTACAGCCAGCCGATCGCGGGCCCAAAGGCCGCGCCCCAGGCGCGGATCTTCCCCTCCCGCTTGAGCGCGCGGAGCGTCTCCCAGAGCTCAGGTTGCCGCACCTGCTCCATCTTCACGTTATGAATCTGCAAAACATCGATGTAGTCCGTTTCGAGGCGGCCGAGGCACTGGTCGACGGCAAAGCGGATGTAGGCGGGATCGGTCCGCATCGGCAACTCGTTCTGCCCGCGCCGCGCCTGCTGCGCCGCCTCGTCGTAGATGTCGTAGCCGACCTTCGTCCCGATCACGACCTCGTTCCGCCGGCCCTTGAACGCCGATGCCAGCTGCCGCTCGGCACGCCCGTTCCCATACGTGTCCGCCGCGTCGAAGAAGGTGATCCCTTGCTCGTCCAGCGCCCCGCGCAGCATCGCGATGGCGTCGTCGTCGCTCTGCTCACCCCACCAGCCAGTCGCGAGCGTCCATGTCCCGAATCCAACCTCCGACACGGTGACGTCCGCTCCTGGAAATGATCGATATCGCATGACCGGAACCTAGCGCGCGACTGTGGCTGCCGCCGCGATCGCGCGCGCAACCTCGACCGCGAAATACGTGATGATGACATCCGCCCCCGCACGCCGGATGCCGACGAGCGATTCCATCATGACGCGCTCGCCATCGATCCATCCCCGTTCCGCGGCCGCCTTGATCATCGCGTACTCGCCGCTCACCTGGTACGCGACGACGGGATAGCCCGTCTCCTCTTTCACCCGGTGAATCACGTCGAGGTACGGGCCCGCGGGCTTGACCATGATCATGTCCGCGCCCTCCTCGACGTCGAGCCAGACTTCCCGCATCGCCTCGTCGATGTTCGACGAATCCATTTGGTAGCCGCGACGATCGCCGCTCTGCGGCGTCGATTCCGCTGCTTCGCGAAAGGGACCGTAGCAGCCGCTCGCGAACTTTGCCGCGTAGCTCAGAATCGGCGTGTTGGTGAATCCGTTCGCGTCGAGTGTTTCTCGAATCGCGCGCACGCGGCCGTCCATCATGTCGCTCGGCGCGACGATGTCGGCCCCCGCGCGCGCATGCGACAGCGCTTCCTTCGCGAGCAATTCCAGCGTCGCGTCATTGTCGACGTCACCATCCCTGACCACGCCACAATGACCGTGGTCGGTGTACTCGCACATGCAGACGTCGGTGATCACGACGAGGTGCGGTGTGTCTCGCTTGAGCGCGCGCACCGCTTCCTGCACGGGACCCTGATCGTCCCACGCGGACGAGCCAATAGCGTCTTTGACGTCGGGAATCCCGAAGAGGAGAACGCCGCCGATGCCTAACCGCTCGGCCTCGCGCGCGTCGCGCAGCATCTCGTCGACGGACGTCTGACAGACGCCTGGCATCGACCCGACGGCCTGCCTGATCCCCCGTCCAGAGCGCACGAACAACGGCAGCACGAGCTGCGATGGCGCGAGCTGCGTTTCCCGCACGAGCCGTCGCAGCGACTCCGTTCGTCTCATCCGGCGGGGCCTATAGCTCGGAAAGCTGGGCATCAGGAATAAAAATACTTGGTGGCGAGCGGCGAGCGACGCCGCAGCCGGAACGACCGACGGTCATGGTCCGGCGAGAAAAACGGGAGCGCGCGGCTGGCGCGCGCGACACCAAATAGGCTTTCTGCGAGCGCGAGCGAGCAGACGCCGCAGCCGGAATGACCGACGGTCATTCCGGCTGCGGCGCTGGTATCCGGTCAGCGCGCCTCAACCCTTCGAGGATCTTCGTCGCACCGCGGCTGCGGAGCTCGTTCGCCAGCCGGATCCCACTCAGCTCGGGATTCTGCTCGTCGATCACGTGCACGCCCCGAACCACGCGCTGCCCCTCGACGTCCGCGATGAGCCCATACAAGACGAATTTCCCGTCGCGCTCCGTCGCCAACGCGCCAATCGGAACCTGACACCCACCCTCGAGCGCGGCGAGAAACGCCCGCTCGGCTCGCACCTGACGCCACGTCTCCTCGTCATTCAGCGGGGCGAGGATCGAGCGCATCCGCTCGTCATCGTCACGAATCTGCACGGCGATCGCGCCCTGCCCCGCGGCGGGCAGCCACGCCGGTGCATCCAGGTAGCTCGCCACGCGCTCGTGAACACCAAGACGATGCAGCCCCGCGGCCGCGAGAATGGCCGCGTGCACCTGCCCCTCGTCCACCTTGCGAATGCGCGTCGGCACGTTGCCTCTGAGTGCCACGACTTCGACATCACTGCGGAGCGCGAGCAGCTGCGCGCGCCGCCGAAGGCTCGACGTCCCCACCCGCGATCCACGCGGCAGGTCCGCGAGCGACGACGCGCCGGTGACGCCGTTCACGATCAGCACGTCGCGCGGGTCCTCACGCGCCAGCACCGCACCAATCGTTAGGCCGCTGACATCGGCGCCGTCCGTCGGGAGATCCTTCAGCGAGTGGACGCAACAGTCCACGGCGCCGCGCGCGAGATCGATCTCGAGCTCCCGAGTGAACAGGCCCTTGCCACCGATCGCGGCCAGCGGCTCGTCGAGCTTCTTGTCACCCGAGGTCTTGTACGTCTTGAGCTCCGCGGCGACGCCAGCCCGCGCGAGTGCGGACTGCACCAGCCGCGCCTGTCGGAGCGCGAGCTCCGACGAACGCGTCGCGATGAGAAGATGCTTTTGCTCGCCCCTCACCCAGCTTCCTTCCGCAGAAGTGACTGGTACTCCGGATGTCGCTCCACGTACTTCGCGATGAACGGACAGCGTGCCACGACCTTCCAGTGTTCTGCGCGCGCGCGATCCAGCACCGACTTCGCGAGCACGCTGCCTAGCCCGCGGCCCTCGAGCTCTTTCGGGACCTCCGTGTGCGTGAAGAAGATCGTATCGTCGCGCCTGAGATACGAGACGAATGCGACGCGTCCGTCGATGGTCGCCTCGAATCGGCTCTCCTCAGGATTGTCGACGACGACAATCGCGTCCTTGTTCGTCTCGCTCATCGACCGCTCTCGTTCGTTCGGGACACTCCATAGGCGACGATGGCCTCGACCAGCGACGGAATCGTCGATCGCTTGGCCTCGACGCACACCGTCAATCCCGCTTCGCGGGCCGCCGCCGTCGTCGCTGGTCCAATCGACGCCGCGGCGACTCTACCCTTCCCATCGCCCGCGGCGTCGGCGAACGCGCGCACGGCGGACGCCGACGTGAACGCCGCCAGAGCGCGCTCCGTGGCCTCTCGAGTGAAGACTCGGATCGTCTCGGTGCCGGGGCCATCCGGCACCGAGCGGTAGATCGGCACCACGTCCACTCGCGCTCCCATTTCCGTCAAGCCGTTAGGCAACACGTCCCGCGCGCCATCCGCGGCAACATACAGCACGCGCGTGCCCGCGACGTCGTCGCGCGCGAGCGCTTCAAGCACTCCTTCGGCTACGAATCGCTCCGGCGTCACGTCCACCGCGATCCCACGCTCCAGCAGCGACGCAGCCGTCGCCGGCCCAACGGCGGCCACGCGCAACCCTGCCAGCGAGCGTGCATCCAGGCCGAGGTCGCGCAGGGCACCCCAGAAGAGCTCCACGCCATTCTGACTCGTGAAGATGATCCAGTCATAGGCGTCGAGATGTGCGATCGCTCCCTGCACGCACCCTCGATCGAGCGGCTCGATACGCGTCGCCGGCGCTTCCACCACCTCGGCCCCGGCCTCGGCCAGCGCGTGCGCGAGCGACGACCGCGGCGTCTGCGCGCGCGTGACCAGCACACGCCATCCGAAGAGCGGCCGTCGCTCCAGCCACGCGATCTCGTCGCGCAAAGCAACGACACCGCCGATGACGAAGATGACGGGCGCTTCGAGCCCGGATTCTTCGACGCGCTGCTCGAGCGTCGATAATGTCGCCACGAGGGTCCGCTGGTCCGCGCGTGTCCCCCATTGGACAGCCGCGGCCGGCGTGTCCGGCGCCATCCCCGCCTCGAGCAGCGTAGGTGCGATCCGGCCTAACGAGCGAACGCCCATGTAGAGCACGAGCGTGCCGCCGGCGCGCGCGAGCGCGCTCCAGTCCACGGTGGGCGCACCCTTCCCCGGATCCTCGTGTCCCGTCACGAACGTCACCGACGTCGCGACGCCACGATGCGTCACCGGGATTCCTGCATAGGCGGGTGCCGCGATCCCGGCTGTCACCCCCGGCACGACCTCGAACGGAATGCCCGCCGCCGCGAGCGCCTGCGCCTCCTCGCTGCCGCGCCCGAAGACGAACGGATCACCCCCCTTGAGACGCACCACCCGCTGTCCTTCGCGCGCGAGCCTAACGAGTAAGGCATTGATCTCGCCCTGCCGAGCCGAATCGGTACTGCCGCCCCGCTTGCCGACATCGTGCAGCGCCGCGCTGGTGTCCGCGTAAAGCGCAGGGTTGGCCAGCGCGTCGTGCACGATCGCGTCGCACGACGCGATGAGATCCCTGCCACGCGCCGTGATCAGGCCAGGATCCCCCGGCCCCGCGCCGACGAGGTAGACGATCCCCGCCGCCGCATCGCTGGCCCCCTCAGCCGTCACGAACCCGCCGTACGCGTTCGCGCCGCCAGCCGTCGCCGCAGGCGGCGCGCGCGCGTCCACAGGATGATGCTGTACCCGGCATAAAGCACCGCCGCCCATGCGTACGCGATGCGGTAGTACGCACTGGTGTCCGGCGGCCCACCTCCCTGTAGCATCACTCGCCGCCCTCCTCCGCCGCGTCCATCGCTCGCACAACATCACGGGCGACCCCATACCGGTAGCGAGCGCGGATAAGCGCAACGCAGAGCAGCGCACAGGCAATGAAAAAGCCGACGAACGTCACGACCATCTCGTTAGGCATCGACGGCTTGTCCGGCTTCAACAGGATCGGCTTGGGGTGCAGCGTGTTGAAGAGGTAGACGCTCAGGTGGATGAACGGAATCAGCAGCGCCGCGAGAATCCCGATCACGGCCGAGTAGCGGGCGCGCATCGACGGATCGTCCACCGCGCCGCGCAGCACGAGATAGCCCGCGGTGAGGAACCAGAGAAACAACGTCAGCGTCAGCCGCGCGTCCCACGTCCACCACGTTCCCCAGATCGGCTTCCCCCACAGTGGACCCGTCGTGAGAACGGCCGTGAGGAACACGAGCGCCACCTCGCCCGCGCTCTCCGCCAACCGATCGGCGCGCTCGTCGCGGAGCCAGAGGTACACGATCGACATCAGCGCGACGATCCCCAGCGCGAGATACGCGCTCAGCGCCGCTGAGACGTGGACGTAATAAATTTTCTGAGCCGCGCCCTGCAGCGCTTCGATCGGCGTGAAGTACACCGCTCGGACGAATGCCGCGACCATGGCAAGCACCGCGACCCCAAAGAGCCAGTCGAACAGCGGCCGCGACGCTGCTCCCATGCTCGCGGGCGATGCGGCGTCCGCGTCGTCAGGCAGCGCGCGCGTCGTCACTCCTCGAGAATGTACGGAAACGTGAGTGTGCATGCAGTGAGAAAGACGAGATCGAACGCGATGAGAATCTTCATAAAGGGCCAAGCCTCGGCCACCGGCCGCCCCGCGAGCAGCATCGAGGTCGTTTGCGCCGCGCCGTACACGATCGGCACGAAGAATGGGAGGCTCAACATCGGCAGCAGCAGCTCCGCGAGACGCGTGTTCGCCGCCATCGCGCTGAACAGCGTACCCACCGCCACGAGGCCAATCGCGGCGATCAACGCGATAGCGAAGAGTATCGGCAGCGTACGGCCCAGCGGAAGGTTGTACAGCAGCGCCACGCTCGGCACCGTGACGACGAGAATCCCGGCGACGAAGAGCAGGTTCGCGAGTGCCTTCCCGAGAAAGATCGCCTCGCGATCGATCGGGGCCAGGAGCAGCGCGTCCATCGCCCGATCCGCGAGCTCGACCCCAAACGACCGCTGCAGGCTGAGAAGGCCCGAGAAGGTGAAGATCACCCAGAGCACGCCAGGCGCGAGGTCGATCGCGGCCACTGCGGTCGCGTCCCACGCGAAGTAGAAGGTCGCGATGCCGAGGACGGCGAACACGAGCACCGCCAGAAACGCGGTCCGGGTGCGAAACTCGATCGCCAGATCCTTCCGTGCGATGAACCACGCCGACAGCAGCAGTGACGGCTTCACGTCACACCTCCGACGAGCTCCCGATACGCATCGGCGTAACTCCCGACATCGAGCTCCTCACGGCGTTCCCGGCGCACCACGCGGCCGCGGTGCATCACCGCCGCCTGCGTCGCCACGTCGAGCCCCTCGGCGATGTTGTGCGTCACGAGCACCAGCGTCGCGCCATCGCCACGTAGCCGCGCCAGCATCTCCGTGAGCGTAGCCGCGCCAAGGGGATCAAGGCCAGCGTAAGGCTCATCGAGGAGCAGCACGCGCGGTCGATGGACCATCGCTCGCGCGATCGATACTCGCTGCTGCAAACCGCGGCTCAGCGCTCGTACTGCGGACTCCGCCCGGTCGAGCACCCGCATCTCGCTGAGTGCCTGTGCCGCCGCGGCCGTGGGTTCGCGCACCCCATAGAGTCGCGCCGCGAGCTCGACGTTCTCCCGTACGGTCAGCGCGCCGTAGAGCATGCTCTGGTGCGAGATGAACCCCACCTGTGCCCGTGCGGTCGCGTCCCCGCGCAGGAGCTGGCCATTGATGCGGGCGGTACCAGCTGTTGGCTTGAGCAGCCCCGCCAAAAGCCGCAGGAGCGTTGTCTTTCCCGCGCCATTCGGTCCGAAGAGCGCGAGACATTCCCCCGCATCCAGCTCGAGGGTGACGCCATGGACCGCGCGTCGACCTCCGAACGACCGCGTCAGCCCATCGGCCTCCAGGACGTGTGTCATCGCTCCTAGACGAACCAGCGAGAGATCATGGCCCTAAGATACAGGCGGTCAGCGGGCACCGCCCTTGCGGCCACCGACGGTTGACGATGAACGGTTAACGGTCCACCGTCCACGGCTCACAGTCCACCGACAACCGCCCACCGACCACCGACCAGTGTCCGACATCGACGTCCTGCTGCAGGAGAACCGGAAATTCGCGCCGAGCGAGGAGTTCCGCCGTGGCGCGCTCCTCTCCGATCCCTCGATCTATGAGGCCGCCGCCCGCAATCCGGAAGCCTATTGGGCAAAGCAGGCGGAGTCGCTCCACTGGTATCAGAAGTGGAATAAGGTCCTCGAGTGGGATCCGCCCCGCGCGAAGTGGTTCGTCGGCGGCAAGATCAACATCTCCTACAACTGCATCGACCGGCACATCGACACGCCGCGCCGCAATAAGGCCGCTCTCATCTGGGAAGGAGAGCCCGGCGACCGTCGGACCCTCACCTACTGGGATCTCTACGTCGAGGTGCAGAAGTTCGCAAACGTGCTGACGAAGCTCGGCGTTCGCCGCGGCGACCGTGTGGCCATCTACATGCCACTCATCCCCGAAGCCGCGATCGCGATGCTCGCCTGCACGCGCATTGGAGCGATCCACTCCGTCGTCTTCGGCGGCTTCTCTCCCGAGTCACTCCGCGATCGCATCAACGACGCCGCGGCGAAGGTGCTCATCACAGCCGACGGCGGATATCGCCGCGGTCAGACCGTTCCGCTCAAGCGGAACTCGGATCGCGCCGTCGAGGAGTGCCCTTCGATCGAGCACGTGGTCGTGGTGCAGCGCCGGCCCGGCTCGGCGGGTGACGAAGCTTTCGCTTCGATGCGGGAAGGGCGCGACCATTGGTGGCATCGCCTCATGGCCGACGCATCCGCCAAGTGCGAGCCGGCGAAGATGGACGCGGAGGACGTGTTATACATCCTCTATACTTCCGGCACCACTGGGAAGCCGAAGGGAATCGTTCACACGACTGGCGGCTACCTCGTCGGCTGCGCGTCGACGACGAAGATGGTCTTCGATCTCAAGGACGACGACGTCTTCTGGTGCACGGCGGACATTGGCTGGGTCACGGGACATTCGTACGTCGTCTACGGTCCCCTCGCGAACGGCGCCACGGTGCTCATGTACGAGGGCGCGCCGGACTGGCCGGAGAAGGACCGCTTCTGGGATCTCTGCGAGCGCTACGGCGTCACGATCCTCTACACCGCGCCGACGGCGATTCGCGCCTTCATGAAGTGGGGCGATCAGTGGCCAGCGAAGCACGATCTCTCGCAGCTGCGATTGCTCGGCTCCGTCGGCGAGCCGATCAATCCCGAGGCATGGATGTGGTACCAGGAGCACATCGGCGGCAACCGCTGCCCCATCGTCGACACGTGGTGGCAGACCGAAACTGGCGCAATCGCAATCTCTCCGCTCCCAGGCATCACCGAGACGAAGCCCGGCAGCGCCACGATCCCCATTCCCGGCTTCACCGCGGAGCTGCTGGATGCCAAAGGGAACGTGATTCCCGTTGGCGGCGGACTACTCGCGCTCACCAAACCCTGGCCGTCGATGCTGCGCACGATCTGGGGGGACGACGAGCGCTACGTGCAGACGTACTTCTCCAAGTGGCCTGGCCGGCCCGATCTCTACTTTCCCGGCGACGGCGCCAAACGCGACGATGACGGATACTTCTGGATCCTCGGCCGAGTTGATGATGTGCTCAACGTTGCCGGCCATCGTATCGGGACGATGGAGGTCGAGTCCGCGCTCGTCGAGCACCCCGCCGTCGCCGAAGCGGCGGTCGTCGGCCGCACGCACGACCTCAAGGGCCAGGCGCTGGCCGCATTCGTCACCCTTCGCGAGGGATTCAAGCACAGTCACGAATTACGTGAGGAGTTGCGCAACTTCGTCGCCGAGAAGATCGGCGCGATCGCGCGCCCCGACGACATCCTCTTCAGCGCCGATCTGCCGAAAACGCGCTCCGGGAAGATCATGCGCCGCCTCCTCCGCGATATCGCCGAAGGCCGCGCCCTCGGGGACACGACGACCCTCGCCGACCCGAACGTGGTGGCCTCGCTCAAGGAGCAGTACGAGGAGAGAGAGTAAGGGCAGCTATCAGTCCATAGTTATCAGGGGGCAAGGAACGAAGCGTTGATTGGTTGTCATCCCGAGCGAAGCGAGGGATCTGCTCTTCACCAAATCAACGCTTCGTTCCGACCTCCCTGATAACTATGGACTATGGACTGATAACTGTTGTTTAGAGCTTTTTAACTTCCTCGGCCGCCTCGAGAGCAGCACTGATCTCCCGCGACAGCGCACGCGCTTCCTGGGTCGCGGTCGAGACGTCGGCGAGTGCTGACTGCAGTCCTGATGAGCGAAGGTTGATCAGATCGAGCCGCAGGCTGCTCAACGCGAGCCCGACGTTGTCGATCTGCTGCCCCAGCGTCGTGCGGCGCTGCACGATCTCGTTGAACGTCGCGCGCTGTCGGCGCAGGATCGACAGTCGCCGCTCGACCTCCGGCGTCGCCACCTCTGACGCCGTTGCCGTAATGCGCGCGTCGATCTCCTCGACGAGTCGCGGATCCACGCTCTGCTCAACGCGCTCTGCCATCTGCGCCAGGGTCGCCATGCGCTCCACCAGCGCGTTCACGGTCGCCTCCAGCTCCGGCAGCTGCGCGCGCTCCTCCTTCGACAGCTTCTTCCAGATCTCGAGGATCGCCGCCCGATCCTCCACGGCGCGCCGGATCGCGCCGCCATGTGCACCGTCGAGCACTTCGCGCGACGCAAGCTTCGCGAGTGCACGTTCGGTTGCCGTCGCTGACACCGTGGGAATCACCCGTCGGGCGCGCGGCATCAGCAGCACGCGTCGCAGGCGCAGCCCGCTCTCACGAAGCGACCGTCCGCGGCGCCAGAGCTTCCTTCCCATGTAAATCGGCACGATTGGCGCGACGACCAGCGGCACCAACCCGTCGCTGATCGCGAGGCCGACACCCACCATGGCCAGCACCGTCGCTCCGAGCGTGAGAAACGAATACCCCCGCATCGCCTTGATTCGATCGAGGAGATTCACCCTGCCGTGCCAGAGGCGGAGATCGGCGCGTTGCTGCGGCGTGAGCTGCGCGAGATGTTCCGGCTCCATCACGATCCCGTTAGGCAGCGGGCTCGCCGCCGTGGCGGGAGGCTTTGCATCGGCGGCGACAGTACCGCGCCGCGGTGACACCGCTCGCAGCTCCGCGCGTGGTCCGTCGGGTCGCGGCGACGTGTAGCGTACCGGCTCGCGCTGCTCCGCCCGCCAGGCGGGCCCGGCGCGGTCGGAGAGCAACGCCTCGCGCATCGACGCCGCGCTCGGCCAGCGGTCTTCCGGCGACTTCATGAGCGCGCGCTCGACCGCTTCCCGCAGCGATTTCGGTGCATCCGTCCGCAGCTCCGCGATGGGACGCGGCGCCTCGGACACGTGCTTGAGGAGCAGTGCCATCGAGTTCCCGGCACTGAACGGCAGTCGACCCGTCAGCATCTGATAGCCGAGCACGCCGAGTGAGTAGATGTCGCTCCGGCCGTCGACGTCGCGGTCGCCTAACGCCTGCTCGGGTGACATGTACGCCGGCGTCCCGACCGCAATCCCGGTGGCGGTGAGCCGTGAGCTTCCCTCCATCGCGCGCGCGATCCCGAAATCCGTCACCATCGCGCGGCCGCTGTTCTCGTCGAGCAGGATGTTGTCGGGCTTGATGTCCCGGTGGATCACGCCCCGCAGATGCGCATATGCCAGCGCGTCCGCGATCTCCGCCAGGAGCCGCCGCGCTTCGTCCACGGGCTGTCGCGGCTCCCGCGTCAGCAGCGTCCCCAGATTCCCACCGTGCACGATCGCCATCACGAAGTAGGCGAGACCATCCTGTTCGCCAACGTCGTAGATCGGCACGATGTGCGCATGCGCGAGCTGCGCCGCCATCTGCGCCTCGCGCGTGAAGCGCGTCCGAATCGCCGCGTCATGAGCGAGCTCCGGCGGAAGGACCTTGATCGCGACGGGCCGATTCAATCGCCGGTCACGTCCATGATAGACCACCGACATCCCACCCCGCCCGATCTCGCTCTCGATCTCGTACTGCCCGCTGAGCGCGCCGGAAACGCGTTCCTGAAGAGAATCCGTCATTCGTTATGATAACTAGAGCCGTAGAATGGGCTTGTGCCGGCTAGCCCAGGTGGGAAGCCCCTCCTCCTACTGGCCTAGCTAATCGTTCGTTTCGAGTCGACCCGATTCGGCGCAGAGGAGCGCGCGCTACGCGCGCGACTCCAAATAAGCTTCTGGCGAACGAGCGTCAGCGAGCGAGCCAGCATCCATACCAGCAGCCAGAGCCCTCCCCGGCGCACGGGAGCGCGCGCTACGCGCGCGCGACTCCAAATAAGCTTCTGGCGAACGAGCGCCAGCGAGCAAGCCAGGCATCCATACCAGCAGCCGTTGCCCGGAGGGCAACGGCTGCTGGTATGGACTCTGCCCTATTGCCTAGCGTACCTTCCAGAGCGTCATGAGCGGCTTCCTTCGCAGGCTATTCCCTGAAACGATCTTCGCGCGGAAGCTCGAGCCCGCCGCCGAACGACGGCTGCGTCTCGCGCAGGCCCGCGCCGAAGAGTCGATCATCCGCGCCCACGTCGACAACGCGCTGATGTTCGTCGATACGCTCGCCGAGGACCTCTCCTTCGACCGCGCGATCGATACCTACATCCGCGAGATGTCGATCCCCGAGCCCCTCGCGAGCACCGTCGCTACCCGCACCCTCGTCGTCCTCGGCCAGGACTTAGTCCCCTATCGCCGGCGCGCCCAGGAGTCCGACGAGTCCGAGCGCCCCAAACTTCGCCTCGGCGAAGCCTCAGAGGGCCGCGAGCGGTCGATCAGGCGAGCCTAGTTGGCGAACCGCCACTACGTGTAGCGGAAAGAAAATAGCCCCGGCAAAGCCGGGGCTTTCCTTTTCACTCGCCACTCGCCACTCGCCACTCGCCACTCGTCCAGTCCCACAGGGCGAGCGCGAACAGCAGCACCGTCATCGTCGCAGATCCCATGCACCAGCGACAGATCGCATGAATGACGAACAGCTCGAGATACGTGAGCCAGGCCGTGAACAGCAGACCCCCCGCGGTGACGATGACAAGCGCCGTCGTTAGGCCTCGCGACCCCGCGAATCGCTCCTGCACCCCCGCGATCGCCAGCGCCAGCACCACGACGTAGTAAACGACACCCCACCCTGCCACCGGCACGCCAAGGAAATCTCCCCACTTGCTCAACTGCACCGTCTCGCAACCGCCCGTGCCGCAGGCGAGCGTGCCGATGTAACCGAGCTTGTAGAGCGTGAGGTAGAGCGAGACGAAGACGCCGATCAGGGCGATCAGCGCCATGAGCATGCGCCTGCTCACGCGGACCTCAGCGCGCTGTGCCCGACTTCGCCGGCCGCTTCGCCTTCGTCGCCGCCGTATCGGGGGGCGTCGCCATCGGCGAGCCCGACTTCGCGAGCGCGTCGTCCACGATCGACTTGAACTCGTCGTACGGCCGCGGTCCCTCGACGATCTTCCCGCCAACGATGAAGCTTGGCGTCGCGCCGATGCGCTGCTGTTCGGCGAGCTGCTCGTGAGCCTGGACCTTCGCCTGGTACTTCTTGCTGTCCACGCACTGATCGAACTGCTGCTGATTCAGCCCGAGCTGCCCAGCCATCCGCTTGAAGATCGGATTCGGGTTGTTCGTCGACTCGCCATTCCACTCGTCCTGCGCCTGGAAGAGAGCGTCGTGCATCTCCCAGAACTTCCCTTGCTCGTCCGCGCACGCAGCCGCGCGCGACGCCGGCCACGTATTGCGATGCATCGAGAGGGGGAAATCGATCCACCGGAAGCGAATGATCCCCTTGTCCACCAGGCGGCTGCGCACGTCCGGCTCCGTGAGCGTAGCGAAGCGGGCGCACGACGGACACTCGAAATCGCCGTACTCGACCACCTCGATCGGTGCGTTGGCCGAACCGATGACGTAGCCGTTCGATTGGACCTTGGGGAGCGTGCTATCGATCGGACTCACCAGCCGATCCGCGGGACGGCGTGACATCCAGCTCAGCGCGCCGATGCCGGCGACCGCCACCACGGCAAGCGCCAGATAGAAGATCCGGGTCGAGTTCTTCGTTCGGGCCGGCGCCGTGCGGGCTTTTCCCTTCGACGGCGTCTGCTTCACCACTCCGGGCCCTCGTCCTCGTCCGGCTTCCATTCGGTTCTGTCCCATTGCGATTTGTCGGTGTCGGTCTCTTGCGCGTCTCGCACGATCCGCCGGCTCTCGGCGATATCCGGAGTATCGTACGTCGCTCGGACCTCGTAGTGAAAGAGCTCGCTCTTGGCATCGCCGATGAGACGCATCAGCTCGCCCGCTTGATTCAGAAGCCGGCCATCCGCGTCCAGCTCGATGATCCGCGCCGCGAGTGACCGCAGAAGGTTTTCGAGCTTGCGTGCGCGCTCTTCATCGTACGTCTGTTCCGGCTGATTCGACTCGTCCGCCATGCAGAGTGCTGCCTCGATATTGCCGGGGCTCCCGGCCGTCTCGTCAATGAGGGAGGGAAGCTATGGTAATCCCCGTTCGGCGACCACTGTTCAGGGGCCATGACTGCTGGCACACTTCACGAATAGCAGTGCCGTGCGGCGGGCTGGACACCTGTACTCTGGACGATTCACCATCGCCAAGAGAACGCATCGGCCGCGCCGAAGCGTGCTCCTTCTACCCTGCTCTACACCGGAGGCTCCCATCGACGCCGACCTGTTGCGCATACCCGTCGGGCCGGGTTCCATGCACGTGGAGCGCTATGGACACGGCGGCTCCGCCATTCTCCTCGTGCATGGCTTCGGCACCTGCGGCTTTCTCTGGCGGAACGTGGCACCCGAGTTTGCGCTCGCGAACCGAACCGCATTCGCGGTCGACCTCTTCGGGTACGGTGAGTCCGATCGCCCGTTCGACGCGGACTTCGGCATCGCCGCGCAGGCCGAATATCTCGATCACGCGCTCACGGCGTTGCGCGTGGCCAAGGCCACGGTCGTCGGCGTCGACCTCGGTGCCGCAATCGCATTACGTCTCGCCGCCACCAGACCCGAGCGCGTCGAGCGCATGGTCCTCGTCAATCCGATCGCGTACGATGACGTGCCGGCGAAGGACGTCAAGGATCTCCAACGCAACACGGGTCGTTATGCGGTGCGGATCTCGCGCGGCATTCTCGGTGCCGCGCCACTCATGCGCGACCTCCTGACGCAGAGCGTCGCCGATCCCACGCGCATGCCGGACAAGCTCGTCGCGCGCTACCTCGCGCCCTACGTCGGCAGCGAGGGCCTCAATCACCTCCTCATTCTCGCGCGCTCCATCGACGGCGAGGACCTCGACGAGATCGAGCTCACCCAGATCGACCAGCCAACGCTCATCGTCTGGGGCGAGCAGGATCACTTTCTCGCGCATCGCGGCCGTGAC